>Ga0207116_10036_pt1 | contig 35634 bp, 32 predicted proteins | sample Alteio_BWMinHeat_44_FD_153550 | JGI IMG/M metagenome (GOLD analysis project Ga0207116, IMG submission 153550) | Enriched cells from forest soil in Barre Woods Harvard Forest LTER site, Petersham, Massachusetts, United States -... | ecosystem: Environmental > Terrestrial > Soil > Temperate forest >... | reverse complement strand
TGTATGCCGCTTGCGCCGCTCTGCACTTCATGGAAAAGGCGCTCGCGGAATTGCACGCCGGACATACCAAGACCTGGACGGAGTTTAAGGTGCCTGAGGAAGCTATCGGCTGCGGCTTCCACGAAGCGGTTCGGGGCGTGCTCTCACACCACGTGGTAATTAAAGGTGGCAAGATCGCCAACTACCACCCCTATCCTCCGACCCCCTGGAATGCCAATCCACGCGACATTTACGGCACTCCGGGTCCGTACGAGGACGCGGTGCAGAACACTCCGATCTTTGAGGAAAACGGTCCGGACAAGTTCAAAGGAATTGATATCATGCGCGCTGTGCGGAGTTTCGATCCATGTTTGCCCTGCGGCGTGCACATGTATCTGGGGAAGGGCAAACTGCTGGAGACACATCATTCCCCTATGTTTGGTCTCCAACCCTGAACCTGTCTCGCGCTAACGAAGGAGTGAGGGTGATCGTTGTTAGGAATCGCCCCGTACGGATCGGTAGGTACGGTCTCGTTCTCTTAACGACCTACTTGGCCTCTCAAAACTGCGCTCTCACTCCTAATTTTGTTTAGGGCCCGACTGGCATGGTTGCGAAGCGAACGTTTGAAAGGGAGCACTGTGGCGGACGGCAGAGATTTTCGGCAAGACATGCAGCGGATCGCCGCGCTGATTCAGGAAATGGAATCGCTCGCGGACCCCGCGGTTTGCGCGGCCGCTAAAGGCCTGGTGCAGTCGCTGATGGACTTGCACGGCGCAGCCCTGGAGAAGGCACTCGACATCGTCGCCGAGGCCGGCGAACCGGGCATGGACATCATTGACCGGCTGGGCCGCGATTCGCTGGTGAGCAGCATTCTGATTCTTTACGGCCTCCATCCCCAAGATCTCGAAAGCCGCGTGGTGAAAGCCGTGGACCGGCTGCGGCCGCAGCTGCGCAAGCAGGGCTGCGAAGTTGAATTGCTCGGGGTGAACGCTGGTGCGATCCGGCTGCGAGTGGAAACCGGTTCGCACACCTGTGGCTCAACCGCGAAAACCGTGCAGGCTACTTTGGAGGGAGCCATGTACGACGCGGCACCAGATTTGACCTCTCTGAAAATTGAAGGTTTCGAAGAGAAGCCGACTTCCGGGTTCGTGGCTTTGGACAAGTTGATGGGCGGTGCTGCCCGATCGCCCATCGCAATCGGACCGCAGGGTGCAGATTAAGGGCAGTGGCATTCATGAGTTCAGTACAATTTACAGAATCTGCCGATGGCTTTGGGACACTGCGCCAGTTTGCGCGCCGCGAGCGGCCGCTCGAACGTTGCGAGTTGTGCAGCGCGGGCATTCGGCCCGATCATCCTCACCTGATTGAACTGGCTCAGCGCAAGCTGATTTGCACCTGCGACGCCTGCGCGATTCTGTTCAGCGGTCAGGGAGTGAAGTTCAAAGGGGTGCCGCGGCGGTTCCGCTCTATTCCAGGCTTCAATCTAAGCGACGCCGAGTGGAATGGCTTGATGGTCCCCATCAACATGGCCTTCTTCTTCAAAAACAGTCTTGAGAATCGCGTCATCGCGCTTTATCCGAGTCCGGCGGGTGCGACGGAATCGCTGCTGGCGCTGGAATCCTGGGATGACATTGTGGCGCGCAACCCGATTCTGAACGAAATGGAATCCGATGTCGAAGGGCTGCTGGTCAATCGGCTGGGTTATTCCCGTGGATATTCCGCGGCCGAGTATTACCTGCTACCCATCGATGAATGTTACAAGTTGGTGGGCTTGATTCGCATGCATTGGAAAGGTCTTTCCGGTGGCACGGAAGTGTGGCAGGAACTGGGCGGGTATTTCGCGAGTTTAAAAGCACGATCTGTTGACGTCTCCGGCGCGGTCAACGAGGAACCCGGAGTGGAAGACCAATCGCATGCCTGATCTAAGCTTTCAAGTCGAGGGCGCCGAAGTCGTGGCCAATGCAGCGACGCCTCTGCTGGCCTTCAAACTTCGTTTGATCGCCGCCAACCCGGAACAGACGATTCATACAGTCGCGCTGCGCTGCCAGATCCAGCTCGAGGTGACTCGCCGTAGATACACGCCGGAAGATCAGGAGCGGTTGCTCGATCTGTTCGGCGAGCCCAGCCGCTGGGGCCAAACCTTGCGAAACCTGCTGTGGACCCATGCCAATCTCGTAGTGCCTGCGTTCGCGGGAACCACTCTGATTGATCTTCCTGTGCCCTGCACATTTGATTTCAACGTGGCTGCCACGAAATATTTCGACGGCCTGGCGAATGGAGGGGTTCCGATTTGCTTGCAGTTCAGTGGCACGGTTTTCTACGCCAGTGCAGAAGGCGGATTGCAGGTTGCGCCCATTTCCTGGGACAAGGAAGCCCGATTCAAGCTCCCGGTAAAAATCTGGCACGACATGATGGAGTCTTACTATCCCAACAGCGCCTGGCTTTGCCTGCACAAAGATGCCTTCGACCGTTTGTATCAGTACAAAGTCCGGCACGGCATTCCCACGTGGGAAGAGGCGCTGGAGAGCATCATTCCGCTTGAAGAGACGGTGATCTGATGAATCTCGCGACGGTGGACAAGATCGCGAAAGCGGTGCTGTACGAGGGATACATGCTGTATCCCTACCGCCCATCGTCGGTGAAGAATCAGCAGCGCTGGAATTTTGGCGTGCTCTGCCCGCAGTCCTATAGCGAAGCGCAAAGCGGCAGTGACGCCTGGACCATGCAGACCGAATGTCTGGTCGAAGGTAGTTCGCTGACCGGGCTTGAAGTTCGAGTGCGGTTTCTCCAGTTGGTGGCGCGTTCTGTCGGCGAGCTGACGATGCCAGCGAGCGAATTGTTGGCGGATGAAAAACCGGAGTTTCGCACAGTGGAGAGACTTGCGGTGAACGGTCGCGTGTACCAGCCATGGCAGGAGGCGGTGGAGCGGGAAGTAACCTTGCCCATATGCAATATCGAGGCGCTCATTCATGCGTCTTTGCCCCAGTCATTCACATTTCCCGCCAGCGAGGAATTTGAGTATCTGCGGGATGGAGGAGGTCCGATCACCGGCGTTGTTGTCCGCAAACAAAGCATGCTGCAAGGAATGTTCGAGGTCAGGAGCGAGCGGGTGGGCGATGACTTGTTCAAAGTCAGAGTGAGCATTCGCAACCGAACGCCTTTTGCCGGTGCCCACCACGCCAGCCGTGAGAACGCATTATTAAGTTCTCTAGTCTCGGCTCATACTGTCCTCGGCGTGCAAGATGGCAAGTTTGTCTCGCTGCTGGCGCCTCCTGGGCAAATGAGCGAATTGGCAGCGGGTTGCACGAACGTGGGAACTTGGCCTGTCCTCGTCGGTGAAGAAGGAGAATGCAACACCGTGTTGTCTTCTCCGATCATTCTTTATGACTATCCGCAGATTGCTCCCGAGAGTGCTGGAGACCTGTTTGACGGAACTGAGATTGACGAGATTCTCTCGCTGCGCATCATGACGCTGACCGACGACGAGAAGCGCGAGATGAGCCAGTCGGACGAACGCGCCCGCCAAATGCTTGAGCGCACTGAGACGATGCCCGTCGAACAGTTCATAAAGCTGCACGGAGTGCTGCGTGGACTACGCCCGCTCAAGGAGGAGACCCAATGAACGAATGGGAATGGCAACTCCTCGAGGAGAAGACCTCGGTCGATCATCTCGAGATTTCGGGAATCGAGGTGCGGACGGGAAGCCACGTGCGTCTGCGTCCACGCCCAGGCGGCGATGTGATGGACATCGCACTCGCCGGACAGATTGCCACCATCGAATGCATCGAACAGGATTACGAGGGCAAGCAGCACGTCGGCGTTGTTCTTAATAGAGATCCGGGAAGAGATATGGGCCTGCTTCGTCAACCCGGTCATCGCTTCTTCTTTGACACGGAAGAAATCGAGCCGCTCTCGCCTGACGAAATTCTGCCCACCTCCGCAACGCAAAAACCGGCCATCCTGGTAGCCGGCATCGGCAACATCTTTCTCGGCGATGACGCGTTTGGCGTGGAAGTGGTTCGCCGTCTGGCTGGCGTGCGGCTGCCGGAAAGCGTGCGAGTGGTCGATTTTGGCATCCGAGGCTTCGATCTCGCGAACGCTCTGCAGGACGGTTACGAAACCACCATCCTGGTGGACGCTTGTCCGCACGGCGAGGCTCCGGGCACTCTGTACGTCATCGATCCTGATCTGAAGGCGTTGGACGATCCCGACGCTCCACAGGCCGTCGTGGAAGGTCACGCCATGAATCCCATGAACGTGCTGCGTGTGGCGCGGGCGATGAATATCGAAGTAAAGAACGTGCTGCTGCTCGGCTGCGAACCGGAAACCTTCGGAGGCGCGGAGGGTCAGATGGGACTGAGCCCTGCGGTCGAGGCTGCTGTGGATCACGCGGTCAAGCTGGTCGAATCGATCATCAACAGAATTCTCAACGGGGATCGGTTCGATTCCACTCTTTTTGATTCCAGTCTTGGTTCGGAGCTATAAACATCTGCGCAAAAAGGAGATTGCCGTGGCAATGGAAAATGGTGACGGGAGCTTCAACGACAAGGACACGCTGTTCATGCTGAGTGGAGTGGCCCTAGTGGTTTTCGGGGCAGGCCTGATTCTTTCCAATCCGATCGCGCGGCGCTATCTCGGTCAGTTCGGGGTCGGAAATCTGGCTCAGGCCGCCCTGCCGGATCTGGACCGGTATTTGAAATTGCGGGCCATGTGAAAACTTGTGACGACGTGAAATGGCATCAGGGCCGTAACTAGGTCAGGGGGATCATCAGTTTGTCCACAGTAGGGACGCCGCAAGCGATCAAGGTCCGGTATTTAATCGATGCCAGGCGGAGTACGTTCACCGTACGAGCATTTGCCACGGGTATGCTGTTAGCGTTTGCCCATAACCCCACGATTGCAATCCCGGATTTCGAGGGTGAGGTCTCCTTGAATCCCGACGCAGTGGAACAAAGTTCGCTGCGAATGGTGATTCATGCGGCATCGCTGACCGTTACCGATGACATCAGCGAGAAAGATCGCAGGGAAATCAACCGGAGGATGCACGAGGAAGTCCTCGAGACCGACTCCTTCGCTGACATAGAGTACGAGTGCTCTCGCGTCTCCGGCAGCAGGATCACGGAAGGGCAATACATGGTGGCTTTGAACGGGGAACTGACGCTGCACGGAGTTGCGCGCAGTCAGCCCGTGTCCGCGCGCGTCCGGCTGAACGGTGATATGCTCCGCGCAACAGGAGACTTTTCTGTCCGCCTGAGCGATTACGAAATTCAGCCGATTACCGCAGCCGGGGGAACCATAAAACTCAAAGATGAGCTCACGTTGTCCTTTGATATTTCCGCTCGCAAGCAGGCGTGAGCGTTTTGGCGGCCACAGGAGTTTTAGAAGATGGATCGGGATCGAGATCGAGCGAATCATGATGTCGCGGGAGGTTGTCGCATGTGTCTAGCCATACCAGGGAAGATCGTCGAGATATCTTTCGGCGATCAGGAGTCCGCGCTCGTGGATGTAGTCGGCGTGCGGCGCAAGATCGATCTGGGCTTGCTGCAGGACGACAAGCCAGCGCCTGGCGACTGGGTGCTTATTCATGTCGGCTTTGCGATGAGCAAGATCAGCGAGCAGGATGCCGCCGACCAAATGAACACTCTTCGGATGCTGGGAGAGATCGATGGAGCAATGCAGGAAATCCAGGGATATGGCTTGCAGGATGCGAATTGATGCCCGCTCGCGTCCAGCGGCAGGGATGATATGAGATTCGTCGATGAGTTCCGCGAACCCGAACTGATTTCGAAGGCAGCAGAAGAAGTTCGCCGCCTCGCCGGCACGGAACACCACTACCGAATGATGGAAGTCTGCGGCGGACATACTCATGCCATCTATCGCTTCGGCCTGAAAGACATACTTCCGGAAAACATCGAGTTGATCCACGGCCCCGGCTGCCCAGTCTGTGTGCTCCCCATGGGAAGAATCGACGATGGCCTTGCAATCGCGCACGAGCCGGATGTTGTCTTCGCCGCTTTCGGTGATATGATGCGCGTCCCCGGAACTCAAGGCAGCCCGCTTGAGCACAAGGCTCGCGGCATGGACGTTCGGATCGTGTATTCGCCTTCCGATGCGCTGAAGCTGGCCCGGCTGAATCCGGACAAGCACGTCATGTTCTTTGCCATCGGATTTGAAACCACCGCGCCTTCCACCGCGCTTACGATGATGCGCGCCAAGGCGGATGGCATACGCAACTTCTCGGTCTTTTGCAATCACGTCACCATCATTCCAGCGATTCGTGCCATCCTCGACTCTCCCGACATGCGGCTCGACGCCTTCATCGGTCCCGGCCACGTTTCTACGGTTATCGGTTGCCGCCCTTACGAGTGGATCGCACAGAACGAGCGCAAGCCGATCGTGGTGTCGGGCTTCGAGCCCCTCGACATGCTGCAATCCATCGTCATGCTCCTGCGCCAGTTGAAGGCGGGCGAAGCCAAGGTCGAGAATCAATACAAGCGCGTAGTTCCCTGGGGAGGCAACCGAGCCGCGCTTCGTGCTATGGCGGAAGTTTTTGAGTTGCGTCCTTATTTTGAATGGCGCGGTCTTGGATTCATCTCGCAGTCGGCACTGCGCGTCAATGACAAGTACGCCGAATGGGATGCAGAACAGCGCTTTGCGGTTCCAGGCATTCGCGTGACCGATCCTAAAGCCGCGCAATGTGGCGAAGTGCTGAAGGGCGTCCTGAAGCCGCATCAGTGTAAACTTTTTGGTCGCGAGTGCACGCCGGAGCATCCGATCGGCGCACTCATGGTGTCATCGGAAGGATCATGCGCCGCCTATCACAACTACGAACACCGCAAGGCAACAATGGTAAGTGTGAACTCGGTCGCCTGAGCGCTCCGGCTGCCGCGCTTGCCGAATCGGCACACCTGCGGTTCCGCGATCCCCAGATTGAGATGGCGCACGGTGCCGGAGGCAAAGCCAGCCGCAAACTCGTCGAAGGCCTTTTTGCTCCCCTGCTTTTTGGCGCAGCGCCTGGACCACTGGGAGACGCCGCGCACGTCGACATCAACGGCACGACCGTTGCGATCACCACCGATAGCTTTGTGGTTAAGCCGCTGAGTTTTCCAGGCGGCTCGATTGGTGAACTTGCGGTGAACGGTACCGTGAACGACCTCGCGGTTTCGGGCGCCAAGGCAGAAGCGCTCGTCGTCAGCTATGTGCTCGAAGCGGGGCTACACAGTGCGGTCCTGGAAGCCGAAGTCCGAGCCATGGCGAAGGCCGCTCGGGATGCGGGTGTCCGGATCGCTGCCGGTGACACCAAGGTCGTCGAACATGGCAAAGCCGACCAGATGTATGTCACTACGAGCGGCATCGGCCGCCTGCTTCCTGGAGTCAGCATCGACCCGTGCTGGGTGCGTGTTGGCGACAGAATTTTGCTCTCCGGCCCCATTGGCGATCACGGCATCACCATCCTCCTGGCGCGCGGCGAGCTTGATTTCGAAGCTGATCTTCGCTCCGATACCCGCTCCGTGCTTTCCCTCGTCGAAGCCCTCATTCACGCTGCCGGGCCTGGCATCCGCTGGATGCGCGATCCGACTCGGGGCGGCGCTGCTACATCTCTAAACGAGTTGGCGCGCGATTGCGGACTCGGGATGGTTCTTTTTGAAGACCAGATTCCGGTGCGCGATACCGTGCGCGGCGCGTGTGAGTTGCTTGGACTCGATCCGCTGCACATTGCGAATGAGGGGCAGTTTCTGGCGGTTGTCTCCCCGGAGTACGCCGACGCTGCGATCAACGCACTGAGCCTGGCGCCGGGCGGAAGCGAAGCGCAGGTGATCGGCGAAGTTCGCGAACAACCTGCCGGGACGGTGCTCGTGACAACCCGTTACGGCGGCAGCAGAATCGTAGATATGCTGGTCGGCGATCCATTGCCGCGAATTTGTTAAATGAAGATCAAGAAAACGGATTTGTCGGGGTAGGCGTTATGCCAACGGCATATAAACTCGCGAATCAAGTCGAAGAGCGTCTGCTGGAGCGGAACCAATTGTTCGAGAGCTTCTTCTCGCGCCAAGCGCCACGCCTGGCAGAAGCGTGTCGCGAAATGTCGGAACGCTTTCTGCGCGGAGGGCGATTGCTCGCCTTTGGACGCGGACCCTATGCCACCGATGCCCAGCATGTATCGGTGGAATTCGTTCACCCGGTTATCGTGGGAAAACGCGCACTCCCCGCGCTGGATCTGTCCGTTCTCTTTCGACCATGGCTCGAAGCGATTCTTCGTCCGGAAGACATCGTTATGGGATTCGGTCCACCCGAGGGAGATCCTGAGGTATGGGCCACGTTGCAGCAGGCGCGCGGTCAGGAGGCGATGACCTTCGCTCTTCCGGGTGTCGAAGGCTCCTATGCCGTGGACGCAGCGACGCAAGATCCCTTCATGCATCAGGAAATGATCGAGATTCTTTATCACACGCTGTGGGAGACGGTGCACGTCTTTTTCGAGCATCGCGAACTCGGCTATGAGGTGGGAGACTCGGGATTTCTCTATCCATTTCTAGGAACGGCAAAGCAGGCCACCGCCGGCCTGGTGGCGGAAGTGGCGTCTTCCATCTTGATGAAGGTCGAGGACGATGCCAAGCTGCGCGCGCAAGTCGCGCGTGAAGAAGCCGAACAAATCGGTAACACCGTACTGGCGATTGACGAGCGGCTGCGCCGCGGGGGTAAGTTCATTCTCTTCGGCAATGGCGGGTCTGCAACCGACGCCAACGATTTCGCCATCGATTGCGTGCTCCCGCCGCCGGGCTATCAGTCGGTTCCCGCTGTGTCACTTTCCCTGGAGCCCGCGAATATCACTGCCGTTGCCAATGACATCGGCACCGATGCAATTTTCCTTCGCCAGTTGATCGCGCAAGCTCGTCCGGAAGACATTGCGATCGGCATTTCCACCAGCGGCGGATCTCGGAACATCGTCATGGCCCTGGAAGAAGCGCGGAAGCAAAATATGTTGACGGTGGCGCTATTGGGTTACGACGGTGGTGAGATCAAGCGCAAGCGCCTGGCTGACTTTCCCGTGGTGGTGAACTGTGACTATATTCCCCGCATTCAGGAAGTGCAGGCTTCGATCTACCATGTCATCCGCGAATCGTTGCAGACGTTGAACCAGAAGGTATTGAGACGTGGGCAAGCTTGAACTCTACGGGACTGCTCGCTGTCCCCACACCGGCGAAATGCGCGAGTGGCTGGAGTGGAAGCGCAGTGACTTTGTGGAGTACGACGTGGAGGCCGATCCCGTAGCGCGCGGACGCATGCGCGAGATCGCGCGTGGACAGCGCACCGTGCCCATCTTGGTCGAGGACGGCAAGGTTGTCCAAGTGGGATGGCAAGGTCACGGCTGCATCGTCGAGGAATAGACGACGAGGAGACAAGGTAAACGACATAATGGCCAGCGCGTGTTCCATCCGAGTTCGGGGTGTAGTGCAGGGTGTGGGATTCCGTCCGTTTGTCTATCGCCTGGCCTGCGCCAACACGCTGAATGGATGGGTGCTGAACGCCGAAGAAGGAGTGGAGATTCATCTCGAAGGAGCGGAGACCGGGCTGGAAGCTTTTGTTCGGGACTTGCGAGCGCAGCCGCCACCCGCGGCCAGCATCGCGGAAATCGACGTGCGCCCCGCGGAGGCGACCGGCTTGCACGAATTCACCATCCGGACGAGCCAGTGCCGGGATCGGCCCACGGTTCGCATTTCGCCGGATCTGCCGGTTTGTGATGAATGTTCAAAGGAACTGTTCGACCCGGCCGATCCGCGTTATTGGTATCCCTATATCAACTGCACCAACTGCGGACCGCGCTATACCGTGGTGGTGGCTCTGCCTTACGACCGGCCGAACACCACCTTGAGAAATTGGCCGCTCGATGACTACTGCTCCGCGGAATATGCGGACCCGGCCAACCGTCGTTTTCACGCCCAGCCCGTGGCCTGCCCGGCTTGCGGTCCAAGCTACTATCTTTACCCGCATCTTCACTCGAGGCTTCAAGCTGACCATCTTCAACCTGACAATGATGAAACCACGGGTGGAAGTGAAGGGAGCATTCGCCGGGCGGCCGAGATGCTTCGTGCTGGCGCGATTCTCGCGGTGAAAGGACTCGGCGGATACCACCTGGCATGTGATGCTCGCAACCCCGCTGCCGTCGCGGTTTTACGGGATCGCAAGTACCGGAAAGAAAAACCCTTCGCTCTGATGGTACGGGATGTCGAGATGGCCCACACCCTGGTCGAGCTTTCCTCCGAAGCGGAAGCGCTGCTCACTTCGGTCGCACGCCCGATCGTGCTCGCGCCGGCAAGAATCGAACTCAGCGGGGTCGCTCCGGAGAATAATGAACTCGGCGTGATGTTACCTTACACCCCCTTGCACCACTTGTTGTTTGCTGCCGGCGCTCCGGAAGTCCTGGTCCTGACCAGCGCGAATCGGTCGAGTGAGCCGATCGCTTACGAAGACGAAGACGCATTGCACCGTCTGGCGGGAATCGCGGACTCATTTCTGATTGGGCAGCGGCCGATCGCGCGCCGAGTGGACGACTCCGTGGCGCGAGCCGGGGCTCTCGGCCCGGTAGTCCTGCGCCGCGCCCGTGGTTACGCTCCGGGCGCCGTTGCCTCACTTCCTGCCGAGGGACCTGTCCTCGCGCTGGGCGCCGACCTGAAAAATACGATTACGCTGGTTGTGGATGGCCAAGCCTTTGTGAGCCAGCACATCGGGGACTTGGATCATTACCAGTCGCTCCGCGCATTTCACGAGACCATCGACGACATGGTCTCGATGTACAAAGTTCCCTGGGACGAACTGCTTCTGGTGCACGATCTTCATCCGCAATACCTCTCAACGGCCTACGCCGCGACGCTCGGAGTTCACAAAAGCCGGACCGTGCAGCACCACCGCGCACACGTGGCATCTGTGCTTGCTGAGCGGGGAGAGTGGACGAAACGAGTCGCAGGCGTAAGCTTCGACGGCACCGGATACGGAGACGACGGATCGATCTGGGGCGGCGAGATCTTTGTGGGCAGCGTCCACGAAGGTTTCGAGCGCGTGGCTCATTTGCGCCGTGCAGCCCTTGCGGGCGGCGACGCCGCCGCGCACTACCCAGTCCAGGCGGCTGCTGGATTCCTGGCCCAGGTGGATGGTTTGCCAGACATGCTTGCCGAGCCCTTTGCTTTTCCCGAGCGCTACCGGAACGCGATGGAGTTGGTCCACAGAGACGTGCGCACGTTTGCTACGACCTCTGCGGGGCGTCTGTTTGACGCCGCTGCATCGCTTCTCGGATTTACCCGCGAGGTTACTTTTGAAGGACAGGCCGCGATGTGGCTCGAGCAACTTGCCCGCAGCGCATCGTTGACCGAGCCCTATCCCTTCCCCTTCATCGGCACGGAACTCGATTTTCGGCCGTTGCTACAGGCCGTGGTTCTAGACCGGATTCGCGGGCGGGACGTTAGGAAAATCGGTAGATCCTTTCAATTGGGAATCGCTCAGGGTTTACGCAATGCCTTGAGCGTCATCTCTCGGAGTCACGGACTGGATACTGTTGTTCTCTCCGGAGGAGTCTTTCAGAACGAGTTGTTACTGGAAGACTTGAAATCGATGCTGACGGAAGGAGAAAGGTCGCTGCATGTGTGGACGAATCATGCAGTCCCGCCCAACGACGGCGGTATCAGCCTGGGCCAGGCAGCATTGGCAGCGTTGGGTCAGTTCGACACCATTCAGCAGTCGGGCGAACACCGCAGGGAGTCGAGCTATGCATGAGCTTTCCATTGCGATCAGCATCGTCGAACTGGCTGAACAGGAGGCAGAGCGCCGCGGTGTGCAGATTGACGCTGTGCACTTAAAGCTGGGGGCCCTTTCCGGCGTGGTGAAAGACGCGCTCCTCTCGTGTTATGAAATGGCCTGCGAAAATACCCCACTGCAAGGCTCTCGCCTAGCAGTGGAAGAGGTTCCTGTGGTGATCTTTTGTCGCCGTTGTTGGGCACAACGACCTCTCAGCTCTGTACAGTTGTTTTGTTGTCCGGAATGTGGAACTCCATCCTCTGAGATCGTGCAGGGCAAGGAACTCGAAGTGGTTGCATTGGAGATACAGGAATGCGCCCCGAACCCCGTTTGATCGAAGTCCGAAAGAATGTGCTGAAGCAGAACGACGTAGTGGCCCGGTCCCTTCGCGACCGCTTTCGCTACGCTGGAGTTTTCGTCGTGAGTCTTGTCTCCAGTCCCGGCTCGGGGAAGACTGCATTCCTCGAGAAGACACTCACTTTTCTTCGTCCAAACTACCGTGTGGCTGCTCTGGTCGGCGACCTTGCCACCGAAAATGATGCGTCGCGGTTGGCGCGAAGCGAGGCCCCAGTCAAACAAATTACGACCGGCACTCTCTGTCACCTCGAGGCGGCGATGGTCCAAAGCGCACTTGACGGGTGGGATCTCAACCAGTTGGATTTCCTCTTTATCGAAAATGTTGGGAACCTGGTTTGTCCATCTTCTTATGATTTGGGCGAGGATCTCCGTCTCGTACTTATGTCGGTAACCGAGGGCGAGGACAAACCGCTCAAGTATCCGACCATTTTCAACAGCGCGGATGTGACCGTCGTCACGAAGGTTGACTTGGCGGTAGCGGTTGAATTTAGCTGGGAGACCGCGTACAACAACATTCTGGCTGTACGCCCGGGCATGCCAGTGTTTAAGCTTTCGGCTAAGACCGGGGAAGGGATGGAGGAGTATTTGAGATTTCTCGCGGCGCGCCTCATCGAATCGCGCCAGGCAGCCGCAGTCTAAGCAATCCCGATAAGTACATGGTCAGCTTTCCTTCCATCCTCGCGGTGGGATTTTTCCTGGGGATGCGCCACGCCACAGATCCCGACCACGTCATTGCGGTCACAACCATCGTCAGCAATCAGAGCAAGAATTTGCGGGCGGTGTTAATCGCAGCATTTTGGGGTGTTGGCCATACCGTCACCCTCTTCGTGGCCGGCGCTGGAATTATTCCTTTCAATCTCGCCATTCCCGATGCGGGTTGGGCTCAGCAGGGAGTTGTCCTTCGCAGTAATGTTGAACATCCTGGACTTAATGAATGTACCCGGGTTTCTGCGCTCGATGCCTGGCAGATCAATCCACAGTCATGATGGAGAGGAAGTCATCCACTCTCATCCCATGGCACCTGCTAGCCAGCTTCCTACCACAGAACCGCTGGCGCCTTCTCATCCCATCTTTCTGCCGTTTCCGGCATGTTTTGTTCTTCACAGGAGCGGCAGCGGGACAAAACAAGCCGGAAAGGGTGAAAGGGAACGCACGCAGCGAGGCGGGAGGGGGGCAGGGCGCGAGTGAGGGCGCAGTTTGTGCCAAAGTACGGTCGGGGTTTGGTTTGACCCGCAACCGGCGACGTCCGAAGCGCCTGTCCGAGCCGCGGCCGAGAGGTGTCCCCCCGGTAGAGGGCGCAGTGGTGCAAGTTGCGCAGCTTCCGCTGCGTGCCCATTTGAAGTCTGCAAACTGTCGATTCTTCGTGCAGATCGTGGTAGACGGGATATCTTAAAATTGGGTGAGACGCGATGGCTACGTTACATGCGTTGAGCTCATTGCCAAGTCCGACTGCTGCATTCGTAATGAACGAGGGACCGGAGAAGCTATGATTCACGCCTGGATATTAGTGTGTTTGTTCATGCAGGCACAGACGACGCAGCCGACTGTGCCTCCCGAAGTGCTTACGCTACTGCAATCCGGCGTTGATGCTGAAAATCGCCGTGATCTCGATCAGGCAATTGCCGAGTTCCGCCAGGCAGCCAATCTGGCCCCTTCCGCCGGTGTTGTCTTTTTCAGGCTGGGTGACGCCTACATGAAAAAGCGTGACTATGCCTCGGCCATTCCTCCTTTGAAGCGTGCAGCCGAATTGTCGCCCGACTCTGCTCCCGTTCATCAATTGCTTGGGTACGCGCTTCTGTCGCAAGGCTACGTCTCCGAAGCTATTCCTCATCTAACGATGACTCATGAATATGGCGCTCTGGGAATTGCGCAACTACAAATGGGCCAGCCTGCGGAAGCGGTAACGAATCTACAAACAGCTGTTGCCAAGAGTCCGGACGATCCCGACCTTCTTTACTACCTGTCCCGTGCAGGTGCTGAAATGGCCTCGCAATCTCTCGATAAGCTCCTCCAGGCCTTCCCGAATTCCGCGCGGGCGCAGCAAGCTAAGGGACAAACCCTCTACCAGACGAAAATGTACGCTGAAGCGATCGCGGAATACCGGAAAGCTTTGCAATCGCGCCCCGATTTGCCTGGGCTAAGGCTCGAACTCGGGGAAATCTACGGATCAAATTCCGATTGGGAGAGGGCGGAGCAACAATTTCGCGAAGAAGCTGAACTGCAACCGGGAAGCGCGGAGGCTGCCTATCGACTAGGCAGTGCTTTGCTAGAGGAAGGGAAAATGGAAGGCGCAGCCGAGGAATTGCGCCGCTCCGACAGGTTGCGCCCGGACATGCCGGAGACCCTTTACGCTTTGGGAAAAGCATCTGCGGTCGGCAATCCCAAGCTGGCTGAGCAGGCGTTGAACCGCGTTATTGCGATAGAGAAAGACACGCAGCTTGCCGGCACAGCTTATTTTGTCCTGGCGGGTATTCACAGAAAACAGGGCAAAACCGAACTCGCTGCTCAGGAAATGCAGGAGTTTCGCCGCCTTCAGCCAGCGAAGCCCACATCACCTTAAAAGCTATCTAATAAGCGGTCACGGTCGACCCGTCGTACCGGACGGGCATGGAAGCACTCACGTCATCGCTCGATCGCATCCAGCACGCGGCGTCGCAGATCCTGCGGGCCATTGCGGCACGCGGTTAGGGTTGGTCGAGCCTTTGGAAGGCCTGGCTCGAGTTGCTCCATGATGCGGCCGACTCGGGCTTAACAAGCCCGATGGCTACCCTCTAGGCTCATACCGCATCGCCACCGCCCCCGAGCCGAACTCCAGCCGGCTCACGAGCCTCAAGTCGACACGCTTCGATAGCCCCGCGAACAACGTGGGCCCGTGGCCCACCAGCCTGGGCTGCACCATGAACTCGTACTCATCGATCAATCCCAGCTCCGCCAAGGCCAGCGGGAGCTTCACGCCTCCCACGAGCAGTCCCTTACCCGACTCCCGCTTCAGCTGCTGAACGGCCTTCCCCAGATCCCCGCGCACGAGCTCCGCGTTCCAATCGACCCGGTCCAGGGTGCTCGACACGACGTACTTCTTTGTCGCGTCGAGCGTCCGGCCGAAGGGTTCCATCCAATCAGGCCTCGCTCCTGTCCGCGCCGGTGGCCGCCACGCTGCCTCCATCATTTCGTACGTCACCCGGCCAAAGAGGACAGCATCGGCCTGGTCGAGGTTTTCCGCCGCGTGACGATGTAAGTCTTCGTCCGCGAACATTTCACGATGATCGCAGCACCCGTCCAATGTGACGTTGATGTAATACCGAAGGGGTCGCATTACGTAAGCGTACCGCCGATCAAGGTTAGATTAGAAGTTTTCTCATAAACGGTCACGGTCGACCCGTCGTACCGGACGGGCATGGACCTGACCGACCAGCAGTGGACGATCATCGAGCCGTTGTTCGAAGGGAAGCGGCGGCCTGAGGGCCGCGGCCGCCCGTGGCGCGACGCGCGTGCGGTGCTCAACGGGGTGCTGTGGGTCTTGCGCACGGGCGCGCCGTGGCATGACCTGCCGGATCGCTACCCGCCGTACCAGACCTGCCATCGGCGGTTCCAATCGCGATCCGGATTTATTCCTTGTGGGCAGGCAGAGTGAGTGCCTTCTTGATCTCCTGTCCTTCGACAAGTTCATAAATAGCATCGGCCGCCACGTTGCGAAACTCCTGCGTCAATCCGCTCGGCCATTGCACTGTGACTTTCTGAATGATCGCATCGCTCCCCATACCGAAATGCAGGCGCGTGTCATTAGTCGAAAGGTAACTACCTCCGCCCCGAACCTCGTCAATTTGAGTCATTCCTGCGGTGTCGACTGTGACACGCGCCCCAATTGCCGCACGATTGCTTTTGGTGCCGATCAGACGGAACAGAACACTGTGGTTGGTGCTGTGCGTTTCGTTGATAAAGAGCGAAGGCGGAGCGGCGGCATTGAATACGACGACGTCCAGGTTGCCATCATTATTGATGTCTCCAAAGGCGGTCCCACGGCGCGACTGGAGAGGTCCGTCGTTGAGTCCGGCGGAGTCTGCAATTTCTTCAAAGATCCGGTTCCCCAGGTTTCGGAACAACTGAAGTGGTTCCCGGTATTTTGGTTCGTGCGGAAGTTTGTCGATTAAAGATGAGAAGTTCCCGTTGGCAATCAGGATGTCGGGCCAGCCGTCATTGTCAAAATCGCCAAACCCTGTGCCCCACTTCACGGGAGCAAACGTAGGGAAGGCGATTTTCGCCTTCGCGGCAATGTCCGTAAAGTCTTGGCCGCCGTTCCAAAAAAGACCTGCGGATTGATTCGAATATCGCGTCACAACAAGGTCCAGCTTTCCATCCCGGTCAAAGTCCCCAAAGTCAGCCGCCATGTTGCCGAACACTTGACCATCCAGCCCTAAACTGGTTCCCGCGGCGTCCCCTACTTCCTCAAATGTGCCGTTATGCTGGTTGTGATACAGGTAGTTCACGCCGGCATCGTTGGTCACGAGGAGATCGGGCCAGCCGTCGTTGTCATAGTCTGCCCATTCCACACCCATTCCGTGTAGCTTTTGAGAGTCGCCAACGCCTGCCTTCTGGGATACATCCTCGAAAGTGCCATCTCCGCGATTGCGGAACAGGAAGTCGGTTTCGCCGGTCACCGAGTCGGGTATCTGGAAGATGACAGAACGGTAGCCGGTTGCCGACGGGTTGGGTGCAGGCAAGTGACGAAGGTCAGTCTCAACATAGCGGGCAACGAACAGATCAATATGTCCATCCCGATCGTAGTCTGCCCAGGCGGCCCCAACACTAAAGCCGCCAACTTGCAGGCCGGCTTTTTTCGTAACATCCTCGAACTTGCAGCCGCCCAGATTATGATAAAGCACGTTGTGTCCGTACCCGGTCACATACAAATCGGGCAAACCATCATTGTCAAAGTCTCCTACAGCAATCCCCATGCCCCAGCCACGCGTCGTCAGCCCGGCGGATTGCGTCACATCGGTGAAGTGGACCTGCCCGGAAGTCGTGTCCTGATGGTAGAGGGTGACCATCGGATCGCCTCCATGAAGATACTGGTCGATGGTGGAGTCATTCACGACAGCCATGTCCAACTTGCCATCATTGTCGCAATCGAACAGAGCGATGCCGCCGCCACCCATCGTTTCCACCATATAGCGCCGAACGGAGGACGAGCGCGGGAAGGTCGTTAGCCCGGCCTGCGTACTGACATCGCGAAAATGCATTTGAGCCGTGAAGGACGTACGCGAGGCCGCCGTTCCGGCATTCTTTTCGGGAGAAGAAGGCGAAAGGGCCGGAGCTGCTTGCCCGCTGGTACCTTCAGTCTGAGATGCAGACGGTGTGCTGGGAGAGATTTGGGAGAGACACAGAACAGCCGACAGACTACCCAGAACTAGAGGGTGGAGCGTTTCCTTCAGACGGCGGCTGCAAGCTGAACTAATGAGCCTAGACATTTTTCTCAGACGAATATTCTGCCGGCCACTCTAGCAAATCCGTCTGCGCAGGTTGTCCAGCTCTGGGACCGGCGGTCGGTGCGTTCTCGTTGCTTCAGGTTCTTACTCGCGGGTTCTCACTTATACAGAAGTTGAGACTCGATCCTGTAGTATCGCGAGACAGGAAATTAGCCGCGTATCAACAATGGCTGGTACCTTGTTTTCTGCTAACAGATTGCGTTTGCTATTCTTCAGCCCTACCAAAAATGCGCTGCTAGCAGTCGAGGTGGTCCGGAACGTCCGTCAATAACCTGTGTCTCGAGAATGAGTTCCATATTCATCTTCGACCAGTCTTTGGGCGCATTCCTTGTCATTTGCTTGATCTGGGTTGAGTCCACCAAGAATTCTCCTGCGGCAACCGTGCCCCCACGAGCGATCCCCGCCGCGACGATCACAAACTGGTCTGTATTAGGATCTAAAAACCGCGCCACTAAAGCAAAATCTTTGTATACGCCCTTCTGTTGCTCTGCCCGATCGATGGTCCAGTCGAGCTTCGCAGGATTGGCTCGATCTTCAATCCAGAACCGGGTCATCTCGGGATTGTTGGCGAAATGAAACCGGAGATTGGCGGTTTCTCTCAATGTCCAGCTGTTGTCATAGGCGCCAATCAGAAGAGTCGGTCCGCCTCGCAGATCTGTCAAAGTTGTCGAGCTTTCGCTCTTCAGTTTGTAAGTTTTGCCGTTAGACTGCAAAACACCTCCGACATTCACCAGCGGAACCACGTCGTCAATGATGATGGTCACCATGGTGTCATTGATGGTGGTCTGGTGAGATGGGTTCGCGGCATCGCGCAGGGTTATGGTGGAAAACTGGTTCTGGTCTGCGACGCATAACAAAACAGGCTCGTTCGCGGTTAGCATCGGGCGCCAGAATTCCTTGAAGGCTTCGTTACCCGACGGACGCCAGAACACAAACGCAACTACAACCAGGATCAACGATCCGGCGAAAGCAACAATTAGGAATGGACGGCGATGTTTCTTCGCTGGAGGTTGAATCTGAACTTCGGGCTCCACTGCGTGGCTGGGAACTGCCGAAGGAGGTGCGACCTCCGACGGCGTGGAGAACAGAGGGATATAGGAGCCGGACGGAAGAGAAAAACGGAGTTCTCCCTCGTGACCGGGTTCCTGATAGTACTGTTCGATTCGTTTTCTGATTTCCGCAGCGGTGACACGAACGATTGGGTCGGCGGCCGTATCGTAGTCGGGATCTCGTCCGAATACTTCGATACCCAACGTACGTTCTTTTAGGAGGTCGTGTCGAGCTTCCAACGCGTGGCTGGTGACGAATCTTAGGAAGCTGGGATAACGTTTGCTGCTGCTAAAGGCCGGGCTGGCCAATATTCGGTCGAGTTGCTGGTTTATGGTCGTTTTTTCTTGTTCGGTATAGAGCAGTTCCGTCTTCGATTCCAGAGACACAAGGGTCGTTACCACCGTCCACAGCCATCTAGTATCAAACTTCAATGAAGACTGTCAACCTAAAGCCAAAAATACGGGTTTGGATGGCCGCGAGATGTTGGAACTGCCGAGAAACCGCCGATCAAAATCATTTCATCCCCTCCTTTCCTCCCCTTATCGGTAAAGCGCTGACTCCAAAACCCGTGAAGATTGTACACAAACCTCTTTGTTCTCAATGTCTTTCTCTGATATTGCCTCTTAACCTAATCATTTTCCGAAAGAAGGTTGAAAGCGGTTCTTCCCCTTTCGTATAAATCGCACGACTTGAGGGAGGCTTGCCACGATGCAAACGAAGACTCACGTGCGAGTTGCAAAATTTGCGGCCATCGCAATCGCGTTGACTCTGCTTTTCGGCTCACCGCTCCTTGCCCAACAAACAATTACCGCTACCTTGAGTGGCGCGGTATCCGACAGTTCGGGTGCCGTTCTCTCGGGTGCAAAAATTACACTGACGGCGCCGGAGAGGGGCTTCACGCGCATCTTCACAACGAACAATACGGGAGAGTATGTCTTTTCTTTACTTTCTGCAGGCACGTACAACCTGCAGGTCGAGGTAAATGGTTTTAAGACCTATCGTCAGGATGGAATTATCTTGGCGGCCGGTCAAAGCGCTCGACAGCCAATTACGCTTACCCCCGGGGCAGTGGCGGAGGAGGTCACCGTTACCAGTCAAGCCCCTCTGCTCAATGTCGACAACGCCAATATCTCGTCGGACATTACCGCTCGGCAGGTCGTTGAACTGCCGCTCAACTTGCGCAATATTATTGGGCTGGCGACCTTGAGTTCGTCGGTGAACAATACGGCTGAATTCCAGATTGTAGGCGGCAACGGAATTTCAGGCCAAGCTGACCAGGACATTTCCTTCCTTAACTTTGGCGGCAGCTTTTTCGACACTTCGGCGTTTCTGGTTGACGGCGCCTGGGACACCGCCGGGGACTGGGGTGGCGTAATGTACGTTCCCGCTGTCGACGCAGTACAAGAGTTCAAAATCCAGACCAATGCGTTCACAGCTCAGTACGGGTGGAGCAGTGGAAACGTGATTAATGTGGTGGGCAAGTCCGGCACCAACCAGATCCACGGCGATGTTTATGATTTCTATCGCAACAGCGCCTTGGACTCTAAGAACTTTTTCAATCAAGGGGAAAAGCCTCTTTTTCATCGCAACCAGTTCGGGGCAACGATTGGCGGTCCGCTCTGGAAAAACAAGACCTACTTTTTCGGATACTACGAAGGCCTACGTAGCGCTACGCCCACTACCACGCAAGCCGTAGTGCCGACAGCAGCCCAGCTGCAGGGAGACTTCTCTGCGCAACTGGGAGCACAGCTTACCGATCCGGCGACCCATAGTCCGCTGGTTGATGCTTTAGGCAGGCCGATTCTAGCTGGGCAGATCACCGACCCTTACAGCACCCGGCAGGTGACTGCGGGCCAGGTGGATCCGACAACCGGATTGACTGCCGTCACTACTGGTTTTGTTCGGGATCCCTTTGCGGGAAACCTTGTCCCCAAAGGCAGATGGGACGCTGTTTCCGCCAATATCGTGAAGGGGAATTTCTGGCCGGCGGCGAATCAAACGGGAGCGTTCAATTGGGGCGCATCAGCGGCCGCTGAGTCTCATTCGGATGAATATTCGGTCCGCATCGACCACAACTTTACCGATAACACGCGATTGTTTGGCCGCTGGTCGTACAAGTATGAGAGCAAGGTGAACGTACCTTCGTATTTCGGCTCTTCGGACCCTGCGGGGCCGGGGGCCACAAACCCGAACAACCGCTGGAATGCCAACCTAGGTTTAGTGCATGTGTTTAGCCCCACGCTCACGATGAGCGCAAATTTTGGGGTCACGCGCTGGATTGAGCAATCGCAATTGCAGAGCTTCGGATTCAAGTCGTCCACCCTCGGGTTGCCGAGCTTTATTGACACGGTTTCTCCGCAGTTTCCCCAAGTCGTTCCTGAAGGAGTCGTCAACCTCGGTCCCCGCTCGGGACTGGACAACTATCTTGTCCCTCGCGTGATCTACACGCCAACGATTGACTTCACAAAGGCCGTATCCAAGCACACCCTTTCGTTTGGTTTCATGGGCATTGACAATTTCCTCAATGGTGGACACTTCAAAGTCACCTCGCTGCCTTTCCCAACGGCTAATACTTCTGCCATCACCGGATCATCGGATCCTACCAATCAGAAGGAAATCACTGGTGGAACCGGCTCGGGATTTGCCACGTTCCTTTTGGGAGTCGGCGGGCCAGTGAACGGATCCAACTCTCAGCCAGGACAAGCGACTGGCATCAACGCGTTCCCTGTCACCAACAGAAAGTGGCTGGGATGGTACTTGCAGGATGATTGGAAAGCGACCAACAAACTCACCGTGAATCTGGGACTGAGGTATGAGATTCAAGGGGCCCCCACTGAGCGCACCAACGCTCAGCAGTATTTCGACTTCAACGCAGCCAATCCCATCAACGCAGCCATAGGTTCCACGTCTCTCGGCATAGTCCGTGGAGCGGTAGCCTACAGCGGCAGCGACAACCGCGGTCTCTACAGCACGCAATACAAGAACTTTGCACCGCGAGTAGGGCTCGCTTACCAGGTCATGTCGAAGCTGGTGTTCCGGTCCGGGTATGGAATTTTCTACTTGCCGAGCTGGTACATCACGCCCACGAACCTCGGTTTTTCGCAGCCAACTCCGTGGCAGGCCTTGCTGCCCGATGGAGTAACCCCTGGCAACCCCTTAAGCAACGCGTTTCCGACCGGCGAAGTTCCGGTTTCAGGAAACACCTTGGGAGGATTGACTGGCATAGGCACCAGCATAAACCCAGCCATCGATCGCAACCGCCCCTCATCGTACGTGCAGCAGTGGACGGGTGGAATCCAATACGCGATTACCAACAACGATCTGATTGATATTACCTACCTCGGCAATCATGGGGCACATGTTCTTTCCCAGTTCATTAATCTGGATCAGCTTCCCGATTCGGACCTTGCTCTGGGGGCGGCTCTGACCCAAAATGTGCCAAATCCGTTCTTCGGTGCCATCACCTCTTCCGCTTGTGGTCTTGATGCGGCGACAGTGCCGCGGCAATTGTTACTGAGACCCTACCCGGAATACTGCGATGTGACCGCAGCAGAAGCGCCGGTTGGCGACTCCACCTACAACGCTCTGCAAGCCACCTACACGCATCGCTGGCACGCTGGGCTTAATCTGAACGTGTCATATACCTATTCCAGATTTGTAGACGATGTGCAAGGCGCATCCGGTTGGGCATTTCCGGGTAGTGCCAGCAAGGTGCGCAATATTTACAATATGGCTCTCGATCGGTCCCGGGATGTCAGCGATATTCCACACAGCCTGGTCGTGAACTATGTCTACGAACTGCCGGTGGGGAAAGGCAAGTTGGTCGGAGGGCAATGGAGCGGCCCAGTCAACCAGATCCTCGGCGGGTGGCAGTTAACGGGTATTTTCACTGCCAAGAGTGGATTCCCGCTTTCTATTTCGCCGGCTTCAGACCAAATGGCCCAATTTGGCGCCAGCTCACGGCCCGATGTAATTGGTGATCCAAGGCCGTCCGATCAAAACATCAACAACTGGATTAATCCGGCAGCGTTCGCGAATGCTCAGCCCTTGACATTCGGGAATGCTCCTCGTACCTTCGCCGACCTCCGTTCCCCACGTTACATTAACTGGGACATGGGGATTCAAAAGTGGTGGGGCATCAGCGAGGCGAAGCGGTTGCAGTTCCGGTTGGAAATGTTCAACACATTCAACCACCCGAATTTCTTCGCGCCCGACCAAAACCTGTCGGACGCCACCTTTGGGAAGATAAGCCAGGCTTATCCCTCAAGGGATGTTCAGGCAGCGTTGAAGTTCTACTGGTAACTGACTAGGAGCGACAGTCAGCTCCCTCCCCACGACCCCGCAGGGAAGCCAATAGAGCCCCTGAAGGGCCATTTTGTGAGAATCCATCAATCCGGGACGACTATAAAATCATGAGTCACAGTGTGCGCGTACGAACCATCCCTGGCATCTTCTGTTTAGCGGTGCTTGCCATCAGGGGCTTTGCTCTTGACCCTACGCCCCCACCTCGCCCGACGCCATCTCCGCTGGTGCTCAATGTCTTTTCTGCGGCCCTAGCATTACCGAACGGCGTGCAAGTAACGAGTGGCTCGGCGATTTTAGACGTACGAGCCTTGCGGGATGATGTTCTGCGCATACGGATTGGCGTCAATGGACAACTTCCCGAGGACGCATCTTGGGCGGTGCTGGCCAACTCTCGCCAGAGTTCGGTCTCGACAACGGCTGAAAGCGACGATGATGCGGTGGGGTTCCGCACCCGCAGCCTCCGAGTGAAGATTGCGCGTCGCGATCTCCACTTGTCAGTCACCGACCTGGACGGGAACATATTGCAGGAAGATGCTGCCGGATGGCCGGTAACATTTCACGACCGGACCTTTCGGCTTTACAAGCAAATGCCTGCCGACGAGCATTACTTCGGCCTGGGTGACAAAGTTGGGCCGCTGGACCGGCGAGGTCAGTCCTTTGTGCTCTGGAACACCGATGCTTATGAATTCCAGGAATCCACAGACCCTATTTATAAGAGTATTCCGTTTTTCCTGGCTGAGCGCGCCGGTCGGTATGTCGGCGTCTTGCTGGACAACACATGGTGCAGCAGCTTCGATTTTGGGAAGGAGTCGGGCGAAATCTATTCTTTCGGCGCCAGCGGCGGTCCGGTCGACTATTACATTGTCTATGGTCCCGATCCGAAGAAGGTCGTGAAGACATATTCCTGGCTCACCGGCGCGGCGCCGTTGCCGCCGTTGTGGTCGCTTGGCTTCCAGCAGTCAAGATATAGCTACGAGACCGAGGACCAACTGCGAGGGATTGCGTCCAAGCTGCGGGAGCTAAAGATTCCTGCAGACGTGCTCTACATGGACATCGATTACCAGCAGCAAAATAGGCCCTTTACTGTGGACTCTCAGAAATTCCCGAATTTTACAGGTATGGTAAAGGATCTTCGGCAGGAACATTTCCGACTGGTAACCATCACGGACCTGCATATCGCGTACGGCCCAAACATCGATTACGGGCCATACCAGAGTGGGGTGGCGGGAGATCATTTCCTCAAAAACCCCGATGGTTCCCTCTATGTGGGGACGGTGTGGCCGGGCCCGTCTGTCTTTCCTGATTTCACTCAGAAGAGTTCGCGCGGATGGTGGGGCCGGCTCTATAGCAAGTTTGTGTCGGAGGGCGTATCGGGCTTCTGGAACGACATGAATGAACCTTCGGTTTTTCTCTCGCCTTCGAAAACCATGCCGATCGAGACCCAGCACCGCATTGATGAGCCTGGGTTCGCGGAACGTACGGCGAGCCACCTTGAGATTCACAACGTGTATGGAATGGAAAATTCCCGCGCCACCTATGAAGGCCTGCTGAACCTGGCGCCAAACTCGCGTCCTTTCGTGCTTACCCGGGCGACGTATGCGGGCGGGCAGCGCTACGCCGCGACCTGGACGGGAGACAACAGCAGCACCTGGAACCACCTGCGGCTGTCGACACCCATGCTTCTGAATCTCGGCCTGAGCGGATTTGGAATGGCTGGGGCTGATGTAGGTGGTTTCGCGGGAACCCCGCAACCGGATTTGCTGACAAAGTGGATTGAGCTTGCAACCTTTCAGCCGATTGACCGCGACCATACAGCCAAGGGAACGGGCGCTCAGGAACCGTGGGTGCATGGCCCCGAACATCTAGCCATTCGGCGACGCTTCATTGAAGAACGTTACCGTTTGCTTCCTTATCTCTACACCGCAGCAGAGGAGATGTCGCGCACCGGATTACCCATCGTTCGCCCGCTCTTCCTGGAATTTCCATCCGCCACCCCGGACCACCATCCCCTTGACCTCGATGCTCCGAATCAATTCATGTTTGGTGCCAGTCTTCTGGTGGCACCATCTCGTTTTCCTGACGAACTGGACAGTTATGACGTCATTCTGCCGCCGGGCGATTGGTACAACTACTGGACAGGCTCGCGGGTGATCGGCGCCGAGAAAATCGAGCCTCGTCTGGATATGTTGCCGGTGTATGCTCGTGCAGGTTCAATTATTCCCATGCAGCCTTTGACTCAGAGCACGGAGGAGAAACCACAAGGGCCGCTGACGCTACGCGTTTATCCCGGCCCCGACTGTGCCGGAACGTTGTACCAAGATGATGGCACAACCCTGGACTATCAGAGGGGGGAGTATCTGCGACTAAATTTTTCATGCCAGAGCGACCCCCAGGGACTACGGATTCATTTGGGGGCGCCCGAAGGAAATTATCGTGCTTGGTGGAAGAGTTACGAAGTGCAGATTTTCGGGTGGAGCTCGGGCAAACCCAAGGTTCTGCTCAATGGTAAGGCGGACTCGGCACTATCTTCATCGCTTAACGTCGGGCAAGTGTTGACTCTGAGTTTGCCGGCAAGCGGCGAAACCGAACTGCAAATAATCTCGACTCCGTGACGTGCAGATTTGTAAGCAGATCACACAGGGGAAGAAGGACCTCTGAACGAGACTTTCGTTAGCCGCTAATTTGTGCGGTCAGAATTGTGAAATCGTACGCTCAGATACCACGGGCTCTCTGCTTCGTAGCTTGCATCGCTCTCCTAGGAGCCTCTACCACGTCGCCGATACTTCATCCGGTTCACCCACGCGGTTTGGACTTCAGGCTTCAAAACTCTCCAACGCCGCACAAGTATCTCATTGAAACCATGCCAGGGGGCATTGCGCTCTTTGACTACAACAATGACGGTCTCCTGGATATTTTTTTGGTAAACGGGGGAGACACTACCAAGGCCGTCGGTGGTGTCGCTAGTTTCGATCGAAGTAACCCCACATATTGGAACCGTCTGTATCGGCAGAACAAAGACGGGAGTTTTACCGATGTGACCCGGGAAGCCGGGTTGGCAAATGCCGGCGAAAGAAACTACGGGATGGGAGTCGCTATCGGAGATTATGACAACGACGGCAACGAGGACATTTTCCTCACCAATTACGGCCAGAACATCCTCTATCACAACAATGGCAACGGAACATTCACCGACGTGACCGCTAAAGCCGGCGTGGCGGGGGGAGGCTGGTCCGCCTCAGCCGGGTTCGTCGACTACGACAACGATGGAAATCTGGATCTGTTCGTAACCCGCTACCTCGACTGGGATTTCAAACGAAGTAAAGCCTGTGGCGAGAACAAAGATACCTACTGTCAGCCGGGAGAGTTTCCCGCCGCCTCGAATCTCCTGTACCACAACCGTGGCGATGGGACTTTTGAGGACGTCAGCACACGGTCGGGCATCGCTGCCTTGAAAGGTCACGGATTGGGGGTAGCGTTCGCGGACTATGACGGTGATGGCCTCACCGACATTTTTGTCGCAAATGATGTCGTCGAGCAATTCTTGTTTCACAATAACGGCAACGGCACATTTACCGAGCGGGCGCTTGATGCTGGAGTAGCGCTTTCTTCAGAGGGCAAGATGCTTTCCGGAATGGGCGTGACATTTCAGGATTACGACAACGATGGCCGCCCGGATATCATGCTTACCCAACTTCCCAAGGGCCTCTATCCCGTTTTTCGCAATGAAGGTAACGGCGTGTTTTCAGACCAGACGCTGAGCTCAGGTTTTGGGTTGCTTTCGGGCTCCGTGTCCGGCTGGGGGATGGGCCTCGAGGACTTCGATAACGATGGCTGGAAGGACATATTCATTGCGCAGAGTCATGTGATCGACAATGTTGAGAAGTTCGATCCTGGACTCCGTTACTTGCAGCCTCCATTGCTGGCTTTGAACCATCGCGGCCGCTTCGAACAGGTAGATCCCGGTACGAATACTCCCCTCGCCGGACGCGGGGCCGCGTTTGGCGATATTAATAATGATGGCTACGTCGATGTGGTCATGACCGTGCTCGGAGGCGCGCCGCAGGTGTTCATGAACCAAGCAAGCGGCAATCACTGGATTACCATCAGCCTTTGCGGTACCCGAAGCAACCGCGATGGGTTGGGAGCGCGCGTGGCGGTAAACGGGCAAGTACGGTTCGCCACCGCGGCCGGAAGTTATCTCTCATCAAGTGACAAGCGGTTGCATTTTGGTCTCGGAGCGGCCACGCGCGCAAATATCGAAGTTCTCTGGCCATCCGGAATCCGCCAGCAAATCGCCGGCGCGGAGATAGACCAGATTCTCAAAGTGCAAGAACCCAAACAGAGATGAAAACCGATATTTCTAATCTTCGTTTTCTTTGCCCGTGTTTGAATGATGGGGAATAAAGAGAGGTTCGCGATGCCAATCTCGATTCGACTGGGCCGCCTGCTTGTAGGCTTGGCCATAGTTGCGCTTGGCGCGATCTGCCTACGCTATGCCGATTTCATCATGGAATGGACGCCCGTGCCCCCGCAGCTCCCGGCTCGGGCGGCAGTGGCCTATGTTCATGGCAGTGTGTTGATTGTCGCAGGCCTCGGCCTGTTTTTCGAGAGAACCGTTCGTCTCGCCGCTCTGCTTTTGGGCTCTGTCTGGCTCCTTTGGACGCTGGTGCATGTCCCGCGCGTGATCGCTTCTTGGCGCACCGGGTTGGGCGGCCTGGTCGAGGCTTTTGCGTTGACCAGCGGCCTCTTTCTGCTGGCGGTTGTTGCAAGGCCAACGGTGAAACGAACCGAGGTGCTCATCAGTCGCTACTGTTACGCGTTCTGCCTGCCAATGCTCGGAGTCGTGCACTTCCTCTATCCAGACGCGGTAGCGAACTTTATACCGAAATGGATTCCCGCGCATCTGTTCTGGGCCTATTTCACTGGAGTTGCGTTTTGGGCGGCCGGGCTAGCGATCCTAAGCGGCGTGCAGGCGCGTCTCGGTTCGCGGCTCTTGGCCATCATGCTGAGCTCATGGGTGCTTATCCTGCACATTCCGCGTGTCGTTGCCGCGGTCGGCGATCGGCACGAATGGGACACACTCTTCCTTGCAGTCGCCCAGACCGGGGCTGCTTGGATCGTGACGGGTAGCCTGGAGAGATTGCAGTCCCTATTGGACGCCAATCGTACCGGCCATACATCCGGAAAAGCAGCGCACAACCGGAACGGGATCTTGGCGAGAGTCAGCGTTGCGCTGTGCGGGACGCTGACTGGATCCCACCCGACCAAGGCTGCGATCCGCCGTACGGCACTGCAGGTCGGCGATACGTTTTGCGGTACGTCGAGCCCCATTTAGCCGGAAAGAGCGCCTATATATAAAGGAGTTGCACCAAGGTCATCGCGGCGAAGCGGCCGTAATAGATTGGCCAACTTCGGGACAGGCCGACCATCCGACGTTATGGGGTGGAGTTGAGCAACAGGTTCGGAGTGCCCACTTCCCTGGACATCAAACGTGGCCCAAGCCTGGATCATTTTACTACCCGCCGTCGAATCGGACTCGGTCTCCCCCAAGTCAGCAGAGAGTGCACGAGGGCGTCTGCCAGCCAGTCCTGATATTTCTGAGGCGACCACCCACGCTCGCGCACCAGCATCCGGTATACGTCCCTCCCAGTAAACATCCAGAAGATATCCCTGGCGGTCGCGTGATCGAGTGCTGGCTGAAGCCTTCCCGCATCGCGTAGGGAAATGATCATGCGTTCTTGCCGCTCATAACGCAGGCATTCTCTCTGCTGCTCAAGTTTTGCCAACTCCGGGGCAACCACGCCTGCACCGCGCAGTAGATCGAAGGTTGCACTTTGGGCGTCGTGGATCTGCCGAGCAATGGGGGCCGCGAGCCGCAAACGGGCTTCGGGGTCGCTCGCGCTTAGTGCCCGCCGTACGGCATCCTCATAGTCGGCCCCAAACGTGGACTGATCGAGAAGTTCGGTGAGAATCCCGGTTTTCGACTTGAAGATGGCATACACGCTTTGGGCAGAGACCTCGGCCCGCTGTGCGATACCTTCGATGGTCATTCCGGCATAGCCTTCGGTCGGTAAGAGCTGCCGAGTGGCTTCGACAATGCGGCGGCGAGTGTCACCGGCCTGACGCTGGCGAACCAGGGATTTATAGGGTCGGTTTTTTATTTTTGGCACTCGATGAAAGTATAGTATACTTTATTAAATATAGTAATCTATAGCCAATATGCGAGTCCATACGGATACTGAACCCGAGAAATTTCCCAAACGTAAGTCGTTGATTCCGAACACCAGGCGTGTGGAATCGGGTAATTGCTAGACCGTTGTACTGGCTAATACCGGTACCGAGGGTTCGAATCCCTCCCTCTCCGCCACCCAGTCTGGGTTTAGAGAAACAGGGCTGCATTACTGCAAGAATCGTTGAAAATCGCCGCAATTCTGCAGGTCTTGCCTTTAAACCGCACCGGAGAAAGTGGCCCGTCGAACGTCACGGGCTAGTTTCCTGGCGTTTTTCTCTGGAGGGCACGCGCGCAGTCCGGTTTCAGCGACTCCACCAGGCGAATGCAATGCGATCACAAACCGACGATGCGGCGAAAGCGCCTTGACTTCGTAAGCATCGGTGTACCCCTCACCCCTGATCCCGGAGAACGACCGCCGTCTGGCCGGGTAATTTTCCGGGTGCAGGTACGATAGTCATCTTTACCCTGCTTCGGTCCCGTCAATAAGCTTCAAATACCGGTGCTCATTGAGGCGGGCTGCCACCCGCGATCATCGTTAGGCTTGAATTTCTAAACGTTCGACGCTGCGCGGCCGGAAAGTGAAGCTAAAAAGAGGGAGTCATGGCAGATTTAAACGAGGTTCAAAACCCCACATTCTATCGAGTCCGAATCAAAGACGGCCACAACGCTGTCGGGTTGGTGGTTAGTGCGGCGGGCAAACGCTGCATCCCATCAACCCAATTTTGGCTTACCGTTGATGCATGTGCCGCCTATCGCTTCCCGCATAGTGCAGCGTTGCACGTGCAGGTACGGCTTGGGAATATGGGGTTCACGACGGTGTTAGAGGAAATTCAGGATCAGTCTGCCAAGGACTGACTTGCCTGCCGATGCGGCTTAGCGACTAGGTCTTGCTGAACTCTCTTCACCGTCACAAACAAGCTGTTGTCGACAGACGTTTACGCTCACAACGCGGTCCTGAGTGTAATGGGCGATTTAGCGTCAACAATCCAAGATAAGCGTTCACTTCCGCCTCGTCGCGAGTAGAGAAGTCATTGCAATGTTCATGTCGGGTTGATTTTGTCGTGACTTCACGCCTAGTATTTTTTCTGGTCCCCCAACGAGTACCTGCAGGTGTGAGCTTTGGGCGTGTCCATCAACCTAGCCGATTTTCCGCTACTCGCAAGGAGTTCGCATGAGTAGGCATCGTACCCCTCAGTTTCCAACTTTCGCCTCACGGGGCATCTGGCTGTTGGGCTTGGTCTTGGGTTCCGCCTTCAGTTTGGCAGCGCAACAGCCCCCTGGCGCCAGCACCCAGAGCACGCCGCATTCCTCGCAACCCCAGCAGCAAGGCACACCAAGTTCAACCAAGGGAAGAACCTCTACGTTCATTGGCTATGCGACAAACGGATCGTTCTTCTTTCCCGACATCGCCACCAGCCCAGGCCCTCTCACCACTGGGGGGAAATTCAGACTATTTGTGAATCAGAGTATTTCTCCGCCTTACGTTCTCACTGGTGCCTTCAGTGCTGCGTTCAACCAGGCTAGAAATGTCCCCGAAGGCTATGGCCAGGGCTGGAATGCGTATGCCAGTCGTTTCGGAGCGAACATGGCCCGGGCCTCCAGCAGCAGCTTCTTTGGGACTTTTCTATTCGCCTCTTTGCTCCATCAGGATCCCCGCTTTTTCCCTCAGAGCAAGCCTTCCTTCTGGCGCGGCTTGAAATATTCGGCACAGCGGATCGTCATCACCCGAAACGATGCAGGAAAAGATGTATTCAATACTTCTGGCCTGTTGGGCCCGCTGGCCTCGGAGGGACTTGCCAATGTGTATTTGCCATCGTCCGAACAAACGGTTGGGAAGACGGTAACACGGTTCGCCGCAGACCTGGCTTGGCGAGTTGGTGGAAATATGTTCAAGGACTACTGGCCGACATTCTTTCGCAACATGGGTTTAAATCGGCTGAAAGTTATTCCCGATCCTGGAAATCCCGGACTCAAGCAACCCAAGTGAATCGCGGCTCTTTTTTCGCGCCTCCGGTACCCACAAATTCTCCTTGAGGATGGCGTTCATCGTTCGAAACACCGAGTCCCCACGAAAAGCTCGTAGACTCGTCATCGATGGATAACTGCTGAAATCAGGCGCTCGTCATCGATGGATAACTGCTGAAATCAGGCGCTCGTCATCGACGGATAACTGCTGAAATCAGGCGTTGAACGAAGCCGCTCCGCGGCAGAGAACAGACAAAACCGTATTTGTTCAGAGGGATAAAGTGGGGCCATCACGCTTAGGAGGCGTTTATGATGACCCCACTCCGACAACGTATGCTGGAAGAACTCCAGCGGCGCAACTACTGTTCCGGAACCATTCGATTGTACCTCCGTCACGTCGCCGATTTTGCCCGACATTTTCACCGCTCACCCGATCAACTTGAAGCCGAGCAGATTCGTCAGTATCAACTCTTCCTCATTCAGCAGAAGAAGCTGGCTTGGTCCAGCTACAACCAGATCGTTTGTGCTTTGCGATTCTTCTATGCCAAGACTCTGAAACGCGCCTTCCTGCTATCGGACATTCCGTTCCCCAGGAAGGAGCAGCAACTTCCTTTGATCCTCAGTAAGGAGGAAGTGGAACGAATCCTCACCGCTCCTCGGAGTCTCAAAAGCCGGGCCCTGTTGATGACCCTCTACGCGGCGGGGTTACGGCGCTTCGAACTGTCCCGCCTACGCGTGCACGATATCGACTCGGCACGCATGACCATCACCGTCCATCAAGGCAAAGGCCAAAAGGATCGAGTGGTGATGTTGTCGCCCGTTTTACTGGCGACCTTGCGGCAGTACTGGCGATACAACAAACCCACGGAGTGGCTCTTTCCCGGAAGAACCTCTGGCCAACCGATCAGTACCAACGACATCTTCATGGTGTTTCACAATGCGGTCCGCCACGCCGGAATTACCAAAAAGGTCTCGCCCCATTCCCTTCGGCACGCCTTTGCCACCCATCTGCTCGAGTCGGGCACGGATCTGCGCACCATCCAGATCCAGAGGACTGGAGGTGGCCCGCACCTGATGTTGCGATACGTGGAGGTAGCGGGCGGTAGTTTTTAGGCTGCGATGCCCCATCAGAATCTAGTAGGTTTACAATAGTTAACTTTGGTGTTCGCCTTCGGCCAACCCCGCAGCTAGATCGAGGCCATCCTGCGACGCCGGTGCCGCCCGATTGCGCTTGCGACGAGATACGCAACCGGCCAGTACACAACAAGCTGTAATAGCCATATTTGCCAAGCGCCCCAAATCTCTCGACGCCTAAATACCTTCAGGAACACTGACAATTCTGGGTTCTGGATCACCATCGCAGGCAGGGTTGCAATTGCAGCAATCCACAGAACCTGGCGGAGAAGTGGTCGGAGCCTTTCCGTCCGTTCGCCTTGACGTATACCCCAGAGTGAAGGACCCACAACCAGGAGTGCCAACACGATCAGGGGAAACGTTTCCCGGTAAAACACCAGGGAAAAAACCGGGCCGTTGGCACCGTGTCGGAACGGCCATACATATGCAAAATATCGTGGTGCGCCCACAAGGGCTCCGAACAACAACATGAGAAAAAACAGGACGCCATTTGTTTGAATCATGCGGGGCGATATCGACCCGAGTACAAAACCACTCGTCCATGACCAGCAAGCCAGCGCCAAGTACCACTTGAAGACAAGAAATACGGTCTCGACAAACACATACCAGAACCCGGCATTCCCAAGATCATCCCATTTCCAGTTGTTCGCGTACATCCAGACATAGACGGCGCTCCCGTCGGCGGTGCTCTTAGAAACGACCGAGAGCAGCATTCCAAGCGGGACAACCAAACTCGCGAGAGTCAGCCAAGGTCGCCAGTGCGTCCACGGAATCGCCTGACGCCTGACGACTAGTCCAAGCACATCGCGCAGTGCCTGACTGCCAGTCGCGCCGGACTCAACAAGATCGCCGCGCACCGCCTGACGTTCGTCGGGGTGAAGCATTAGGGATAAGATTTCGACCAACTGCCAGCAGACTCGCGTCATCATCGGACCGCGATTCGGATGGTCTCCCATGAAACACCTCTGCTCACTCGCGTCACTGTAGCGTAAAAATCGCTCGCCGCACGGATGCCCTTCGCAGTAACGCTCACCATACGCTTGGGTCGGCCACCTCGTTGCGGTGTAGGATCCCCCATCCGTGTCCTGATGAAGCCCTTGGCCTCTAATCGATCCAGCGTCGTATACAGCGCTCCGATGGAGCACCGGCGCTTCGTTGCATCCTCGATTTCGTGCCGGATCGCAGCGCCGTAAGCGTCCTCACGCAAGCGCGTGGCCGAGCTGAGTATTAGGTATTCGAACTCGCCGAGCATAATTAGTATCACATTGTGATATTACTCAACGTTCATGTCAAGGCCGACTAACTGACGATAAATCGCGATTCACTCGTTGACCCCAGCGGATAGAAGTTTGAGCGTTTCGGCTGACCAAGCGGTGAGGTTTCCCTTAGTTTCTCAGATCCTTCAAAAGATAGATGGCCAGTGCGCCCATTGAGGCTCCGACTATAAAAATCACCGCTCCAAACCAGCCCCTACCGAAAGAAAACTCGCCGAACACGATTGCGACAACAAACGCAAGAATCATGAAGACAAACTTTAGAAGGCGTCGTATGAACTTCTCGCCGGGTTCCATGTCACAAGAGTATATGCGCCCATCCGTCCCCTTATCCTCAACTGTCGAATCGCGGTAGGGACAGCCATTGCTGGCTGCCCCCCGCACAGACCCGGACGGGCGCTGATTAGCGCATCCGGTTCTTATCTCGGATGAGTGGCGGCGAAGCGAGCGTCAGGAAAGGGATGGAGCGCACGCGGTTGGGGAAGCCAGCGCTGAGCCAATATAAGGAGGCGCGTCCAGTTGATCCCGTGTTTCTGGCTCCGTCGGCGAATGGTACGCCACCAGAGAGCAAGCACCCGGTCGCGGAACACGCCCAGACTCTTGAGGTTTCCCGGTACCGCGTAGTAGTTGAAGTAGCCTTGGACGAATCGACTGGAGCCACTGCCCGGTTTGGGGCACGGGATCGTGCATGCGCTCGCGCAGTTGCTGCTTAATCTGTCGCAGCTTAGCTCGCATGCGCTGGCGGATCGTCGTGCGCCGCACCATGAATCGCCCCAATCCTTTCTTCCCGCTGATGTGCTTGAAGCCCAGAAAGTCGAACGTTTCCGGTTTGCCTTCTCCTCTTCGTTCCCGGTTTTGTTCGGCAAACCGCCCGAACTCAATCCGGCGCGTCTTGTCGGGGTGGAGTTCCAGCCAAACTTCCCCAGTCGCTCCTGTAAGTTTTCCAGGAAGTGATCTGCGTCCGTCGGATACTGGAATCCCACGATGGTGTCATCGGCATATCTGATGACCACCACCTCGCCTTGTGCATACTTCTTGCGCCAGACGTTCACCCAGAGATCGAAACTGTAGTGCAAGTAAATATTCGCGAGGAGCGGCGAAATCACGCCCCTTACACAAAAGGTAATTTGGGCCTTCTAGCTGCGAGCCCTCGTTTTGGGGCGGACCCGAGGGGATCGGGATGCTGTGACGAATGGTGATGGTGTCGTCCCCCATCAAGACGTCTTTAACCACGAGCCGCACAATGCGCTGGCGCTCAGTGACACTAAGCGTTTCGGCGGCACTGCGCAGGCGAACGAGGAATGCTGTGAGCGTCTCGGCCAGGCGCAGGAATGCAGCCCGGTCGTTGGTCTGGTCGGCGATGGCCTGCAGCTCAGCACGAAGCCTCTGTTCGCGCTGGCGCAGCCCAGGCATGCGCTCCCGCAACTGTTCGATCGACAAGAGTCCTTCCTGATAGAGGTTGAGCAGTCGTTCGATGCCTTTGCCAACATGTATCAATTCCCTCTGCAAACTCTGCTCATGTTTTTGGGTGGGATCAGAGGAGCGCGCTGCTGCCAGCCGTCGATCAAGTTCCTGCTGTATTAGAGTTGGCTCTTCCAGCAGTCGGATCACCTCGGCCCAGACGATCTGATCAAGGAGATCTTGTCGGACTAAACGGCGGTTGTCGCATATCGGGCCGCCCAGTTTTCGCCAGCTATCGGAGCCAATGCACTTATAGTAGTGAATCTTGCGTGCGCTCGTGCGTGTCGAGCATCGCGAGAAGGCGTAGCCACACTTTTGACAGCTGACCAGCCCCTGCACCACACTGGGCTCAATCGTGCGCCGGCGAGATCGTATTTTGTTCTCCTGAAGAAGCTCCTGGGCACGGGCGAAGCTCTCTTCACTTACCAGAGCTGGCACGGGGATCTCGATCCACTCTTCGCGCGGGCGTTCGTGGCCTGCCGTCATGCTGGGCGTATTCACACCTCGCCGACGCTGGGGGCGGATAACGCGCGTCCGAGAAGAGGCGCGCGTCTTGCCGAAACATGCGACCCCGCGATAGGCAGAGTTGCGCAGCACAGCCCAAACG
>Ga0207116_10034_pt1 | contig 35841 bp, 29 predicted proteins | sample Alteio_BWMinHeat_44_FD_153550 | JGI IMG/M metagenome (GOLD analysis project Ga0207116, IMG submission 153550) | Enriched cells from forest soil in Barre Woods Harvard Forest LTER site, Petersham, Massachusetts, United States -... | ecosystem: Environmental > Terrestrial > Soil > Temperate forest >... | reverse complement strand
GGATTGGTGGTGACGAAGTTGGACGGCACGAGCAAAGGCGGAATGGTGGTGGCGATTCAAAAGGAATTGGGCCTGCCAATCAAATTCATCGGCCTGGGCGAACAAGCGGATGATTTGCAGCCGTTCGACGCGAAGCAGTACGCGGCGGCGCTATTTGAAGGATGATTCCGGTTCCCGCAAACCGCATTAAGACACCCAACGCCGAATGGCCCTTGCCAACTTGCATTTACAGGCTAAATTCATCGCATGAGCGATAAGCAAGCCGCTTTGGAAGCCATTAATCGCATGCCGAATGAAGTGACATTCCAGGAGATCCGCCGGGAGATTGAATTCCTTGCCGCTGTCCGTGAAGGTGAGGAACAGGCCAACGCGGGCAAGGTGATACCTTTGGAACAATTGGAGCGCAATCTTCAGACATGGCTTTCAAAGTCCTCGTAACGGAAGCTGCCAACGAGGACTTGGCCGCACTGGTCCGGTTTATCGCAAACGACAATCCCCAAGCGGCTGGACGCTTTGGTTTGGCATTGATCGAAAAACTGAAGCTTCTTTGCGAGCATCCGAATTTAGGTCGCATGGTTCCTGAGCGTGCCGACCCGCATCTTCGCGAAATCATGCATCCTCCCTATCGCATTGTTTACCGGGTTCGCGAACGCGAGCAATTGGTGGAAGTGCTGCGATTTTGGCACGGTGCCCGGGGTGAACCGGAGCTGGGCAAATGATTGATTCTGATATAATGCAGCTTGCGTTGCGCCTGGCACGACGAGGTTATGGCATGACTTCGCCGAATCCGATGGTCGGCGCGGTGTTGGTGCAAAAGGGAAAGATGATTGGGCAGGGTTGGCATCGCCAAGCGGGTTTGCCTCATGCGGAGATTGAGGCGTTGCTGGATGCGGAAGCAAAGGGATTTGATGCAAAGGGCGCGACGCTTTTTGTGACGCTGGAACCGTGTTGCACCCACGGACGAACGCCGCCTTGCACGGATGCGATTATCGCTGCGGGGATTCGCAAGGTGGTAGTCGCGGCAACGGATCCAAATCCCGCGCATTCGGGCAAGGCGTTCCGATTGTTGAAGCGGGCGGGGATTGAAGTGGTTCACGGTGTGCTTGCGGATGAAGCGGAGCGATTAAATGAGGCGTTTAATCATTGGATTGTTCATCGCACACCGTTTGTCACCCTGAAGGTGGCGATGACGTTGGATGGAAAGATTGCGACGGCGAGCGGCGAATCAAAATGGATCACTGGCCCGAAAGCGCGGGCTTACGGGATGCGATTGCGCGAAGGCGCGGATGCGATTCTTGTAGGCATTAACACCGTGCTGGCGGACGATCCCTCGCTAACAGCGAGGGCGATTTCAAATTTCAAATTTCAAATTCAAAATCCGAAGCGGCGGATCATTCTCGATTCTTTGGCACGGACTCCGCTGACAGCAAAGGTTGTGAACGATGAACTCGCTGCGTGGACGACTATTGTTGTATCGCGTGGCGCGCCGAAAAAACAAGTCCAAGCACTGGCCAAACGTGTGCGGGTCATTGTTGCTCCAATTAAACAATCAAAAATTAAAAGTCAAAAATCAGAAATTGATCTCCATTGGTTGATGAAAAAACTCGGGGAGGAGCAGGTGACAAATATTTTGGTGGAAGGCGGCGGTGAGGTGAATGCTTCGTTTTTACCGGGCGGGCTGGCGCATCGCGTTGCATTTTTTTATGCGCCGAAGATTTTGGGCGGGCGCGATGCGCGCAAGGGCGTGAGTGGTGACGGGATTAAGCGGGTTGCTGACACGATTAAATTACACGACGTTGGTTTCAAATGGCTGGGTCCGGATTTATTGTTGACGGGGAGAATTTTGAATGCGGATGGTTCAATGCGGGGAGCACGCTAAAGCGCGGGCACCGAACAAATCTGAAATTATGTTTACTGGCATTGTGGAAGAAACCGGAGTGGTTGAGCGCATCAAGCCGGCGGCGAAGTCAATCGAGTTGACGGTGCGCGCGACGATTTGCGGGCGCGGTTTGCGAATCGGGGACAGTCTTGCGGTGAATGGCTGCTGCCTGACCGTGGTGAAATTGACGCCGCGCGCGGGCGCGAAATTGATCCGGCTCGACTTGCTGAAGGAAACTTGGGAGCGGACGAATTTGCAGTACGCGAAGGCGGGTTCGCTGGTGAATTTGGAGCGGTCGTTGATGGTGGGGGCGCGGTTGGGCGGGCATTTTGTGACGGGCCACATTGATGGCACCGGGAAAATCACGCGTTGGGAACGCGCGGGGCAGGATCATGTCCTGGAGATCAGCGCACCGCCCGAAGTGATGCGTTACCTGGTGTTCAAGGGTTCAGTTACTGTGGATGGAATCAGCCTGACGGTCGCGGTCGTGCGGAAGAAAAGTTTCCGGGTGTGGATCATTCCGCACACTTACGAGGTGACGGCGTTGCAGGAGCGCTCCGTGGGAGACGCGGTGAATCTCGAGGCGGATATTCTTGGCAAGTATGTCCGGCAATTCATTACTTGTCCACCACGGGATTGAACTTCTTCGCAGTGGTGTCGTCGCTCGCCATGGATTGCGGAGCGATCTGGCTGACGTTGGCTGCGGGGATGGCGTTGGTCTTGCCAGAGGCATCCTTGAAGATGTACATATTTTTGTCTGCGTTCAGGTGAGGCTTGCCTTTGGCGGTGATTACGATGCCGTTGGTGAGAATCATGTCGTACCGAGTGGCGCAACCGCCGCATGCGGCCAGAACCAGGAACAGGAACAAGGTGGTGATTTTCATTGGTTTGACAAAAAGTTTGCTTCATGGCAGTGATTGAAGCTGCCATCCACCTTCCAAATATCAGATTCCTGCTAGCGAAGCAAGTCAGCGGTTGGTTTTTCCTAAAGGCCCACCACCACGGCTTTGGTCTGCGTGTAATGTTCGAGAACCTCGTGGCCCATCTCGCGGCCCCAACCGGATTGTTTGTAACCGCCAAAGGGCAGCGACGCATCGAAGACGTTGTAGCAATTGATCCACACCGTCCCGGCTTTCAGTCCGGCGGCGATGCGGTACGCTTTGGAGATGTCCCGCGTCCAGATGCCGGCGGCGAGTCCGTATTGGGTTTGATTGGCGCGTGGAAGCACGTCCTCGATTTTGGTGAAGGACTCGGCGACAACCACCGGGCCAAAAATCTCCTCGCGCACGATGCTCATGTCCGGTCTGACATCTTTGATGACGGTGGGTTGGACGAAGTAACCGTGGTCACCCGCGCGGGTGCCACCCGTCACGTAGCAAGCACCGGCCTGTTTTCCCTGGTGCAGATAGTTCGTGACGCGGGACAGTTGTTCCTCGGAAACCAGCGGGCCCATTTCCGTGGCGGCATCGAGCCCGGGACCGATCTTGATTTTCTTCGCGCGCGCGGCGACACCTTCCACGACGTCATTAAAAATGTCGCGCTCGACCATGAGCCTGGACCCGGCGCAGCAGCACTGGCCGTGATTGAAGAAAATCGCGTTGGCCGCACCGGCGATGGCGGCATCCAGATCGCCCGCGTCCTTGAAAACAATGTTGGGCGATTTCCCGCCGAGTTCCAAGCTCACCTTTTTTAGATTTCCCGCCGCGGCGCGCACGATGAGCTTGCCGACTTCGGTTGAGCCGGTGAAGGCGATTTTGTCCACGTCATCATGAGACGCCAGGGCGGCGCCGGCGGTTTCGCCAAAACCGGTGACGATATTGACGACGCCTTCCGGGACGCCGGCTTCCAGCAGGATTTCGCCCAGCCGCAGCGCGGAGAGCGGTGTTTGTTCGGCGGGTTTGAGGACGATGCAATTGCCGCAGGCCAGCGCCGGGCCGAGCTTCCACGCGGCCATCAGCAACGGAAAATTCCAGGGAATGATCTGGCCCACGACACCAACCGGCTCGCGCAAAGTGAACGCATGGAACTGGCTGCCTGGCGCATAGGGCACGCTGATGGGAATGGTGTGGCCCTCGATCTTGGTGGCCCAGCCCGCCATGTAATGGAATAAATCCGCAGCCAGCGGAACGTCCGCAACCCGGGCCACAGCGCGCGGCTTGCCGTTGTCGAGGGATTCCAACTCGGCGAGCTCGTCGGCGTTCTGGAGAATCAGGTCGCCGATGCGCCAGACAATTTTGCCGCGTTCGCTCGGCGTGATTTTTGACCACGGGCCGGATTCGAATGCGCGGCGGGCGGCGGCCACGGCGCGATTGATGTCTTCCTTGTCGCTGTCGGGCACGCGGGCGATGACCGAGGCGTCGGCGGGGTTGAATACGTCAAATAATTTTCCCGAGGCAGCCGGCGACCATTTGCCGCCAATGAGATTCAGCCTGGGCTTCTTGAGCCACGCAGTGACCTTCGGACTGATCTTCAAATCCGAACGCGCGGGGGAGGAGTCACCATTGTGATGGCCATTGTGCGTGGGAGTGGTCCGGCGGCTGAGTGCCGCCCGATGGGAACGAGTAGCGGTGGTTTTCATGGCTTGAAAAGATTGTTTTCTTCGGTTGTGGGTTTCAAATGTAAACTAGCCTCGCCGCTGAAAAGTGCAAATCTTTTTCCTGATTTTGCAATTTGCCGGCGAAGTGGCAAAACTGTTGCAACTTTCTGGCGATAAGTGCGCGGGCATCGAGCACATCCCAAGATTCATTCGCCACCGGATTCGTTCCAAAAATAAAATAATATTTTTTATGTGAGACGAGCTGAGATCACCTGAGATGATCTGAGACGGCATAAAATTTATTTTGCTTTTTATTTCAGAATAGCCCGGTTTATTCCGGTCAAGCCTGGTTTTTTCGCGCCCAGGTCCGGCGGAGAAATTGGCCGCGAAAACGCGCAAAAAGCGCATAATATTGCGGAAGGCGGAACTTGCCGGTGAGAGACCTTGCTCACGCGGAAGGGAAAGGCAGGGGTTGTTATTCATGAGTTTTTAATTTTGTGGATCCAGCACGATTTCGGCCATTTCCGGGTAATGGGAATCAGTGCCGGCAAATGATTTGCCGGTCTTCGCGGACACTTTGGGTGTCCCAACCATGGTGCTTTCCTTGGCGCACAAGGTATTCTGGCACGTGAAATCATGGTTGTCAAATTGAGGCGGACAAACGAGCCGTCACCGCTGGCGCGATCCTGGACCGCTTCCGACACCACGCCCAGACCATTGCCATTACTGGACGGAGTTACCGGCTTAAAGATCACGCCGCGATTGCTGGAAAAGAGGATAAAAACAAAAAGACCAAATCCAAGCCCAATGAAACTTCGACCGCAGAACCGGCGAGCTGAATGGCCCGCTATCCGGTTCTGCTCGATTTAGCTTGCTGCTTACGATTTGGAAAACGCTCGATTTTCGCCGCGAATCGTCCATATTGGTCGCGTTGGTCAGCGCGTGTTTGAAAAAACCGATCGACGAACAGTGGCACCCGTTAATGATTACAAAAAACTTACGACTTTTGGTCCCGGTCGAAGGCTCGTTTCAATCCACGAAGCCCTCGTCAGATATAAATAGTTAGGCATCATCGTGACTCTCCAAGAAATTGTCCGAAGGCTTGGCCAGTTTGGTCCTGGTTTGACGATCTATGCTGAAGCCCCGTGGCAGCCACAGGCGAATGCGATCGTTTCGCGTCCGCGAGACGACGGTGGAGTTCCTGATGAGGCGGTCGCAGCCGGCTGCGGTTATTTTCTTGAGGTTTTTCTTGCGCTTGGAGTTTTGCGCCAATTTCCCGTTGTGTCTGGTCAGGAAGCGGGCGAGCTGGAGCAATGCGCCAGGTTGATTGAATATGCAGAGTGGGTGGACTCTGACGATAAGCCGCTAAGTCGCGCGTTTACCAGGCCAAACTACCCTTCCCCAATGATCATTCACTGCAACAAGTGCGGAAAGCATTTTGACATTGTTGTTAGCAGGGAAGGTTCCCAAAAATATCCCTGTAGCGCTTGCGGAAAGGAACTTGTTTTTGATTTGGAGGCTTTCATGGAGAAAGCAATCCAGCAGACCAGGAAAATGCATAGAAAAAGGCGTCGACGCCGATAGGTATTGAGGCTGTACATCACATGAGCCCAAATATCAAGAAAGCGAAAAGCTCTTTGAACACCTCAAGAAATCTGATATGAAGAAAGCGCCTCAGAGTGGCCGGTTTTGATTCGACCCCGACTGGCTGGTTTTGAAGTGACCGGTGACAAAAAGGCTAACCTCTCCATGGTATTCATTAGCTGTATTGAACGAGGAAAAGAATCACCGTCGGTTGATAATCTTGTAAGAATCGCCAAGGCTCTTTGTGTGCGGGGCGAGTGAAGGGAGGAAAGATGGTGCGCTTAGCAGGACTTGAACCTGCACGGGTTACCCCACTACCACCTCAAAGTAGCGTGTCTGCCAATTCCACCATAAGCGCAACCTAAAACTCTCAGCCGCAATGTTTTAACGGTCTGAAAACGAATATATTGTCAACGGCCACCAGAGAATAGTCAAGTCTTTCTCTATTCGGACGGAACTCGCGACCAACCGTTCTCATTTTATATGCTCGGGTCTGAAGCCGATTCCAACCATTCGGGCAGGGAGCGAGCGAAGGCGCGGAAATGTTTCAAAAAGCCGCATCAGCAGCGGCGGTGGGATTGGCTCCGGCGAATCAAAAATGCGTTCGAGCAAATGTTTGTGGAGAAAAACCTGGACTCTTTGCGTCAGACGGGCGGGTTTTTCGCGGCGCAGTTGAACACGGCCAAGCTCGGCTTCATTGATCTGGCCGGCGCGAAGTTTTTCTGCCAGCAGGTTCGCCGTTGCCACCGCGTCCTGAATTGCCAGATTGATTCCCACCCCGCCGACCGGGGACATCGCATGCGCGGAATCTCCGATGCAAAGCAGACCCTCGCGATGCCATTTTCGCAGGTGATCCACTTTCACTGAGAGAAGCTTTACATCCTCCCAATTCTTTATTTCGTTCACGCGCCTGCCCAAAAATGGCGTGCAGCGCGTAATGTCCGCGCGAAACTCTTCGAGGCCACGGGTCCGTTTCTCCTCAAAACTGCCTTTGCGAATCACATAAGCGGATTGCCAATATTCGCCACGGTCAATGAGCACCATGAATTGCCCGGCGCCAACAAACCCGAAGGCCTGCGGCGGGTCGTCTGGTTGCTTGGGCAACCGGAACCAAAGGACATCAATTGGCGCGCCGAGGTCAATGACTTCGAGGCCAGCCCGGGCGCGAACAGTGGAACTCCGGCCATCGGCGCCCACCACCAAATCAGCGCGCACGTTCAGGGGGCCGTGGGGCGTGATTGCCTTCACCCCGACGACTCGTTCATTTTCGATCAGCAAGTCGGTGACTTCGGTTTCCATCCGCAAATGAAATTGCGGATAATTTCTGGCGTGACGGCAGAGAAAATTTAAGAAATCCCATTGTGGTACCAACGCGATGAATTTGCATTTGACGGGAACGTGCGAGAAATCGGCGATGTGCATGATTTGATCGCCAAAGTGGGCGGTAATTTGCCGCAATTCAGAATGCGGCTCGCGCAGAAACTCCTCCAGCAATCCCAGTTCGTCCATGAGTCCCAGCGTAGAAGGGTGAATCGTATCGCCCCGGAAGTCGCGGAAAAAATCCTTGTGTTTCTCCAGCACCATTACGTCCACGCCTGCGCGGGCCAGAAGAAACCCAAGCATGACTCCCGCCGGGCCGCCGCCCACGATGCAACACGTGCATCGAGCCAGCCCCTCGGTCGATGATGGTGTGACCGGATCCACGAGCAAATTTAGAATAAACGGCGAGCAAGTCAAATCCGCCGATTTGGATAAGCCGAAAGACCGGCCAGTGCTCAATAAAATTGTGCGTCTGTGCTGTAGCCATGAACTATCCCAACGGTTGGGCTGAACGCCGCGATTCCCGGTATGTTGAACGAGCTTGCGGATTTCCACGTCACACGTCCGTCGCCGTAAAGCGCATTCACACCGGCAAAATTGTTCGGTGCGCCGAGTTCTAAGTTGTTGAAGGCGGGAGCAGCGGTGCGCGCGCCATTATATCCATGACTATAGTCGTAGCTAAGGGTGACGTGGAAGAAGCCGAAGGAGTCCTGCATCAGCAGGCGGTCGGGGGCCAATTGGTCTGCGGTCAGGAGGTCCGGGAGGCTCGCCTGGCCGGGTGAGAACTGATCCACGCGCCCAAAATAGCTATAGTCAAATGTAAAAACGTCCGAGGCGATGATTTCGGCTTGGATGGATTGAGGTGTGGTGGCGATGCTGCTGGGACAAAACCAAATGCCGCTGAGCTGCGCCTGCCGGTTCGCCTTGTCGGTGACATCGTAACCCGGAAAGTAAAGCGTAATGGCTTCGGCATTGAAGTATTTCAACCCGGCAGGTTGAAAAACATAAGCCAGGTTTGGATAACGGTACGCGCCGCCCTGTTCAACGGTTTCCAAAAGTTGGCGGGAATTGTCATCGGCATAGAGGGTGAGGGCGATGCCCCATTCGCGCAGATTGGACATGCACTTGGCGCGGCGTCCTTTCTCCTTGGCCTTGGCCAATGCCGGTAGTAACAACGATGCCAGAATGGCGATAATGGCGATCACCACCAGCAATTCGATCAGCGTAAAACCTGTTCTTTGATTTGATTTTGTGGGCATAACCTCAAATTTCCCCTTGAGACTGGAGTGAGAGTAGAGACTGGCCCGGGATTTGTCAATTCCAACCTTCTTCCAGGACTGTGATGGGGCGCATCCGCATACCGCCCCCGGAGCGCGGAATTCATTCCGCCTTCTCACCAGCGATGTTTTTTGATTGCATCGCGGGATCACCCTTTCTGGAGGATATTCTCTTCTTCGTAAACCTTCATCCGCGCTGAAAGAATTGCCGCGCGCCCCAGGTAGCCGACTATACTTTTCGGGTTATTGCGCTCTACCACTGGCAATCGTCCGATACCTTGTTTTAACATTTTTGTGAGGGCGTCATGAAGTGGTTCATCGGCCAAAGCGACGATTGGATCAGTGCTGCCTGCCTCGGCCACGGTCATCTCCGCTGATTGGTTTTGACGCAATGCGCGGACAATGTCCCCGCGAGTGATGATGCCCACGAGTTGATTTTGCTCATTCACGATCATGGTTCCCTGCCGCCGGTTGAGATTTGCGTCACCGTTGGCAAGGCGATCAGACAGTTCGGAAAGTTTCATGGTGGACGGAATGGTGGATATGTCCTTGTCCATCACGTCGCGGACCCGTGCGAATTCAAATGGGTCAATGCTATATTCACGCGTGATGTGATGACCGCGCCGGGCGAGTTTTTCTGTGAGAATGGAACGGCGCATGAGCAATACGGTCACGCCAAGCGCGGCAACGGAGGCGGCGAGCAAGGCGGGAAATACGTTGAAGTCACGGGTCAGCTCAACCGCAAAAACCATTGCCGTGAGCGGTGAACGCATCGTGCCGGCCATCATCGCCGCCATGCCGATCAAAGCCCAAAGTCCAATGTCGCCCATCGGAATCCAGGCGCCAGCCAAAGCGCCGAGCGCGCCTCCGAGGATGAGCAACGGGGCCAGCACACCACCCGAAGTGCCTGAACCCAAAGCGATTGACCACACCAACGCTTTCGCCACCACCAAACCAATGATGACTCCGCCAACGAGTTCGCCACGCAGGAGGCTGTGGATCGTGTCGTAACCCACGCCGAGCACGCGCGGTTCGATGATTCCGCCGACACCAACGAACACCGCACCAATCGCCGGCCACCACATCCAATGCAAGGGCAGCTTTTGAAACAGGTCTTCACAGGCGTAAACTAACATGGTGAGCAAACCGGAGCCGAAGCCAGCCAAAATTCCGATGCCGACCGCGATTGCCAGTTCCGTTCCGGACACCGGCGCGTGAGGCGTCACCGGGAAAATCGGTCCGGCGCCCAGCAAGGGGACGCGCAGGACGGACGCAACGATGGAGGCGACCGCCACTGGAATGAAACTGCGTGGTTTCCATTCAAACAAAAGCAATTCCACCGCGAGCAAAACCGCCGCGACGGGCGTTGCGAACACGGCAGACATTCCCGCCGCCGCGCCGGCCACCAGCAACGTTTTGCGCTCGGCGGCGCTCAAATGAAATTGTTGCGCGAAGATTGAGCCGAACGCGCCGCCCGTCATGATGATCGGACCCTCGGCGCCGAAGGGACCGCCGGTGCCGATGGAGATGGCGGATGAAAGCGGTTTGAGAATCGCCACTTTGAGCGAAATGCGGCTTTGGCCGAGCAGAATGGCTTCGAGCGCTTCGGGGATGCCGTGCCCGCGAATTTTTTCCGAGCCATATCGCGCCATCAAACCGATGATGAGCGCGCCGGCCACCGGGACCAGCACCACCCAATATCCCAGATGATGCCCTTGCGGTATGGCCGGAGCGGCGGAGAATCGCTGGTAGAAAGCGAGGTTGGTGATGGCGGCAATCAGCCAGATCAAAGCGTAGGCGACCACGGCGCTGAACGCGCCAATGGCCAATGACATGGCGGACAACAGCAACATGCGGCGATTGGTGCTGAAGTCCCTTAATTCGTCGTGCGTGGTTGCATGGCCATTCAGGACCGGAGAAACTGTTGATTCTGTTTGCGTTTCAGTTTGCATTTATCAGTGGGACAATTTATATCGTATTACGATATTGTCAAAACAAATGATGGTTTTGGATTTGAAACCAGTGTTAAAGTGACTTGCGATGGGCCGAGCCGAACAACTTAGCAAGACGGAGTATGAAACGCTGGCCGCTTTTCGTTATGCCCTCCGCAAGTTCATCCATTTCAGCGAAACGGCGGCGGAGACCGCCGGCATCACGCCGCAACAACACCAGGCATTGCTGGCCATCAAGGGGTTTCCCGGGCACGATCGCGTGACAGTGAGCGAACTCGCGGAGCGTCTGCAACTGCGGCATCATAGCACGGTGGGGTTGATTGACCGGTTGGTGGCGGAGAAACTTGTGGCGCGCGCGCCGTCGCATGAAGACCGGCGGCAGGTGCTCATTCATCTCACCCGCCGCGGAGAAAGCACCCTGGAGAAGCTTTCATCCATGCATCGCCAGCAACTCAAACGAATCGGCCCCGAACTCACCCGTTTGCTGCAGGAACTCAATGGTGCCGGGGAATAATGGGCGTCGCCGCACCCTTCGCAGGTGTGACGGACTCCGCTGAAAATTCATATTTAAGCTTGGACGTTTTTTCGATTCGTGCTTTGCTGCTTTTCTGAGTTTCACATTTTAATTTTTAAATATGTTTGCTGGTATTCGTTCGGTTCATTTCATCGGCATTGGCGGCACGGCGATGGCCGCGTGCGCGGTGGCATTGCAGGAAAAAGGGGTCACGGTCACGGGGTCGGACCAGAATGTTTATCCGCCGATGTCCACGTTCCTCACGGAGCGGAAGATTCAATATATGTCCGGTTACGCGGAGCCGAATCTCGCGCACAAACCGGACCTGGTGGTGATTGGGAATGCGATTTCGCGCGGCAATCCGGAGGCAGAATATGTCCTCGAAAAGAAGCTGAGGTATTGCTCGCTGCCGGAATTGTTGAAGGAATTTTTCATTCGCGGTAAGCGGTCCATCGTGGTGTCGGGCACGCATGGCAAAACGACAACGACGTCGCTGTTGACGTGGGTGTTCGAGCACAACGGGCTGAACCCGAGTTATCTGATCGGCGGTATTCCGAATAATTTCAGCCAGGGCGCGCGATTCACGGACAGCGAGTGGTTCATCATCGAGGGGGATGAATATGACACGGCGTTTTTCGACAAGCGCAGCAAGTTCGTGCATTACCTGCCGGAGGTCGCGATCATCAACAACCTCGAGTTCGATCACGCGGATATTTTTGAAAACGTGGCGGCAATCCAGACGGCGTTCAAGCGGTTCATCAATTTGATTCCGCGCAACGGCCAGTTGCTCGCAAATGGCGATGATGAAAACCTCGCGCCGCTGCTGAACGTGACGCATTGCCCGGTGAAACGTTTTGGCCTGGGCGAGGGCAATGCGTGGCGCGCGGAGAAAATCATTCTCGCGCCCTCGGTCACGGAATTCGAGATGCCGAGTTTCAAATTCCGCCTCAATCTGCTGGGCGAATTGAACGTGCGGAACGCGCTGGGTGTGATTGCGGCGGCGCGCCATTGCGGGCTGAAGAACCACCAGATTCAGGAGGCGTTCGACACGTTCAAGGGCGTGAAGCGCCGCATGGAGGTGCGCGGCGTGAGCGGCGGGGTGACGATCGTGGATGACTTCGGGCATCATCCCACGGCGATTCGCGAGACGTTGCGGGCTTTGCGCGTGAAGTTCAAAGGGCAAAAAATCTGGGCGGTGTTCGAGCCGCGCACGAACACCACGCGGCGCAAAGTTTTCCAGGACGAACTCGTGATGGCGTTCGAGGACGCGGATGCGGTGGTGGTTTCGCAAATCGCACGGCTGGAGTTGTTGCAACCGGGCGAACGGTTGGATCCGGCGCAGCTAATGCAGGATTTGAAGGGTTGCGGCAAGGACGCGGCGTATCTGCCGGACGCGGATGCAATTGTAGAGCATCTGGCCAAGGGAGCGGAAGGTGGTGATGTCATTTGCGTATTCAGCAATGGCGGGTTCGGCGGCATTCACGGCAAGCTGTTGGAGCGGCTCAATTACGCGCGGCGGTAGGGTGGGGGAATTCAAATTCCCGGGGAGCACACGCGCCTCGCGTGTGGCAATCGGCGCCCTCGCCGACTGCAAAAAGGGCGACGAATGGAGGCATTACGGTTATTGCAATTGCGCGCGTTTTTTTCTTCGCGGCGAGGCGCCGCGAAGGACACGCGAGGCGCGTGTACTCCCCGGGACGGACTGTGCGCGAGCGGTTTACTTGGTTTCCACTTTGGCCGATGACGCGTTGGTGTCCGACTTGTTTTCGCGCTGGGCGAGATTTCGGAGGAGGCGGTTTTTCAGCTCGGCGTAAATGGTGTTGGTCACGTCGTCGAGGTGTTGATGCGCCTCGGCGAAACGGTCGGCGTTCAGCTTGAAGCGGGCGAGGTGAATATAGACGCCTTCCCGCTCAACATCGGAGCCGGCGATTAACAAGGCATTCGTCCAGGCGCCGAGCGCTTCATCCGTCCGCACCGGCCTGATGCCGTAATAGGTCTTGGCCACATCCGTGGCGAGTTCAAAATTATTCGGGTCGAGTTTGAGCGCGTGCTGGAGCAGATCGAGTGCTTTGTTAAAAACCGCCTGCTCGTCAATGCTGTAATATTCCTTTGCGTCCTTGCGAAATAGAAACACCGAGTTGCCGAGGTTGCGGTAATAAAGCGGTTCATTCGGGTCCAACTCGATGGCCTTGGCGTAATACTCGAAGGCCTTTTTTATCGGGCCATCGTGCGTGTAATGATTGGCCAGTTGATTCCAGGGAGCGGGATTTTTCGGATCAATCTCGCGGGCTTTTTCATACTGCGCCACGGCGCCTTCCTCGTCCCGGGTGTCCTCGAGAAAACTGCCGTAGGCGAGGCGGGCGCGGACATGGTCCGGGTGGCGCTGAAGAAAATCCTCGTAAGCTTTCTTGACAGGCGCAAACCGCTCACGGATGCGGGAATTCAATTGCGCGTCGGACATGCCGCCGCCTTTTTCCGTGAAGGCGTTGTTCTCGCGGATCCAGGTGTCCACTTCGTTCAGCGCGACGTCATCGTCCTCCGTCAATTTATGATACTCCTTCTCGACCGGGTCGTTGGGGTCGGGGATGGAAATGGCGAGGCCGGTGGTTTGGGCCACCAGATTGCTGACAGCGGCGGGCTGGTTCGTCGCCAACAATGCGCCGAGCAGGCCGATTAAAAGATCGCTCACTTGGTAAGGATAACATGAGTTGGCGATGAGTCGAGGGTTTCGATTTTGGATTTGCGATTAAGGCTTGACCCGCTCGATGAAAGAACCAATAACGCTGGATGTTTCGGCATCGTCCGGCGGAGAGCTTCCGCCAGCGTGAAGTGCCTGGGGACGCAGGGAGGCAAAAGCGGGCGGCGATTGCAAAAATGCGGAATTGGCGTCCGGGATTTGAACCGTGAATATTTTAAAACGAGCAAAAGTAAATTGTATCATGGCCGCGCTACTGGTCGCGGCCGCCATTCACGCCGCGCCCGCGAAACCCAACATTCTTTTCATCATGGCGGACGACCACGCCTGGCAGGCGGTCAGCGCCTATGGTGAATCGCGACAGCTTATCCAGACACCAAACATTGACCGGCTGGCGCAGGAAGGAATGCGTTTTGACCTTTGTCTGGTGAACAATTCCCTGTGCGGACCGAGCCGCGCCTCGATCATTACCGGCACGTACAGCCACATCAACGGCTTTTATAACAACTCCAACTGCCGGTTCGACAGTTCGCAAATCACCTTTCCCAAGCTGCTGCAAAAGGCCGGCTACCAGACCGCGATCATCGGCAAATGGCACCTGGAAACCGATCCCACAGGGTTTGACCACTGGGAAATCCTTCCGGGCCAGGGCATCTATTACAATCCGCCGATGATCCGCGACGGGCAGCAGGTGAAAAATCCGGGCTACGTCACCGATATCATTACCGATCACTCGATTGACTGGTTGAAACAGCGGGATCCGGCCAAGCCATTCATGTTGCTCTGCTGGCAGAAGGCGCCGCATCGCATCTGGGAACCGGCCTTGTGCGACCTTGAGTTCGACCATGACCGTAGCTATTCCCTACCCAACAGCCTGTTCGACGACTATTCCGGTCGCGGTCTCGCCGAACATGACCAGGATATGACCATTGAAAAAACCATGCGGTTGAATGAGGACAGCAAGCTCGCCGTTCCACCCGACCTCACGGCGGAACAAAGGAAAATTTGGGAAACCTACTATGTGCCCCGCAACGAGGCGTTCTTAAAACAAAAGCTCAGCGGCCGCGCGCTCACTCAATGGAAATATAACCGGTTTATGCACGACTACCTCGGTTGCGTCAGGGGTGTGGACGACAACGTCGGCCGCCTGTTGAAATACCTCGATGACACCGGCCTCGCCACCAATACGATTGTGATCTACTCCTCGGATCAGGGCTTTTTCCTTGGCGAACATGGATGGTTTGACAAGCGCTGGATATTCCAGGAATCGGCGCGCACGCCTTTGCTGATTCGTTGGCCGGGTGTCATCAGGCCCGGCAGCGTCAGCAAAGAGCTGGTTTGCAACCTCGATTTCGCCGAGACCTTCCTGCAGGCCGCGAACGTGTCCATTCCCGAACGAATGCAGGGGCGCAGTCTCCTGCCCTTGTTCCAAGGTGAGACGCCTGCCGATTGGCGCAAGGCATTTTACTATCATTACTACGAGTATCCCGCTGATCACCATGTGCGCCCGCATTATGGCATCATCACTGACCGCTACACGCTGGCGCATTTCTATGCACCTGATGTGGATTATTGGGAACTCTTCGACCGCGAAAAGGACCCCGGCGAAATGCGCAGCGTCTTCGGCAACCCCGCCTATGCCGGCGAGCAGACCCGCCTGATGCAGGAAGTCTTTCGCCAGAGAACCGAATTGAAAGAGCCGGAAAAAGACGACCCCAAATCGTTCGGCCGACAACCAAAAGATGCGCCGGGAATGTCGCCATTGCATTAAGCGACGCCGTTCGGAAACATCGCTGGACGTCTCCACCGTCCTTTGGCGGTGAGGATTTCAACGTTAAATGAAAAGGGCTCTCGTTGGAATAGCACCCTCCTCGAAAACCATGCCTGCGATTTTCTTTCAAAACTCCATTGTTTATTGTGGGCAGGGTACTTATCCTGCTTATTCAGCATAAATTGTGCGCAACTTTATCGGGTTTTGGTTGTTAAGCACTGATACGTAGTCAAAAGTAGCCAAAAAATGGACAATTGATGGGTTTTTCGTCAATCAGAGAGTTCTTTGCCCAGGTGGCTTTGATCACTCCCGAGCAGTTCGAGGAGTGGAACAAGGCTTGGAAGGTCGCGGCGGAAAACGGTTCGCAAGAATCGTTGCTGCTCTTTATTTGCCGCGAACGGGGCATCGCCGAGGATGTTTTCATGCAGCAACTGGCCACGGCCCTTAAATGGCCGTACCTGGAACTGGCCAAACTGGATGTGCCGCCCGAGGCGCGCCAAAAGGTGCCCACCAAGGTCGCTTTCCAATATTCGGTGCTGCCCACCAAGTTTGCCAATGGCGAGTTGCAGGTGGTCATCAGCAATCCGTTCGACGCCGCCATGTTGAACGCGGTACGGTTCAACGCCGGCGGGCCGGTGACTTTTGCGCTTGCGCCGAAGCTTGAGATCGAGAAGGCGCTGAAGAAATATTACGGGGTCGGCGCCGAGACGCTGGATGAAATGTCCAAGGACGAACCGATTGACCTGCTCGAGGGAGTGGACAAGGAAATCACCGAGGGCGATCAGGAAGCGAGCGTCATCAAGTTCGTCAATCAAATCATCTGGGAAGCTTACAAGGACCGCGCGACGGATATTCATTTTGAACCGGCGGAGGATGAATTGCGCATCCGCTACCGCATTGACGGCATCCTGCACCAGACGCCGATGCCGCCGCAATTGAAGCGTTACCAGGCCGCGTTGATTTCGCGCATCAAGGTCATGTCCGGCATGAATATCGCCGAGAAGCGGTTGCCGCAGGACGGTCGCATCAACGTGCGCATCAAGGGCGAGGAAATTGATATTCGCGTTTCCACCGTGCCGACGGTTTACGGCGAGAGTGTGTCGCTGCGTTTGCTCACTCGCGGCAAAATCTTTTTGAGCCTGGAGAAACTGGGATTTTCGACGCTGGAGGAAAATGCCATCCGCGAAATCATTCTCAAGCCGCACGGGATTTTCCTGGTGACGGGGCCGACGGGTTCCGGCAAATCCACTTCGCTCTATGCGTTTTTGAGCAGCATCAACTCGGTACACAAGCGCATCATTACCATCGAGGAACCGGTGGAATACGAGTTGAAAGGCATCAACCAGATCGCGGTGCGCTCGGACATCGGGCTGACATTCGCGATGGGGTTGCGCCATATTTTGCGGCAAGACCCGAATGTGATCATGGTCGGGGAAATTCGTGACTTGGAAACGGCGGAGATCGCGATTCGCGCCGCGCTGACGGGTCACTTGGTCTTCAGCACGCTGCACACGAATGACGCGCCGAGCGCGTTCACGCGTTTGATTGACATGGGCATTGAACCATTTCTCGTGGCGTCTTCCGTGGAGGCAGTCATGGCGCAACGTCTCGTGCGCAATATCTGCCAGCATTGCAAAACCGAGCAAAAGGTGGAGCGTGATTATTTGCGCAAGATTGGCTTTCCCGCGGCGGAAATCGAGACGGCGAAATTCTGGCGCGGTGTGGGTTGCGAGGAATGCCGCCAGCTTGGTTATCAGGGACGCCAGGGCATTTATGAACTGCTGATTTTGAATGAGAATTTGCGGCCATTGATTCTGGCTCGCGCGGCGTCTTCGACGATTGCGCAGAAGGCGATGGACGCCGGCATGCGCACCTTGCGAACGGACGGTTGGAACAAGGTGATGAACGGAAAAACCACCATCGAGGAAGTGCTGCGCGTGACACAAATCGAGGAGCACATGGGCGGCCTGACCGATGATTCAAAATAACCGGCGAATTGACATGAGGTATTTTTCTAAAACATCCCTGAAAGGCCGCCAATTTTCATGAGTTCCGGCCCCGCTCCAACCTGGATGAAATGGGTTCGCCTTTTTGGCGGCCTGACGTTGCTGTTCGCGGCGCTGGGCGGCCTGGGTTATATCGGTTATTCTGGCTGGAAGCTCTGGCAGGCGGCCCATCCGCCCGCGGCTCCGGCGACGGCAAAGCTTCTACCCGGCGCAAAAGCTCCCGTCCCTCCGCCAAAACCGCCGCCGATTTCGATTGATAAGATTACGCCTCTCGCGGGTTGGTTGATGGGCGAGTTGGTCGCGTTATTTCTCGGCATCCGACTTTTGCAGACGGCCGAAAAAAAGACCGGCGGATCAACGGACACGGCTCTCGCGCAAGTTCCCGAACCACTGTTGACCCATCCCATCAAACCGGCGCGCCGCGTTGCGACGAAGCGCTGGCAATCTTGCAACGTTTTGCAAATCGGCGCCACCGCCCGGCATTTGTGGAGTTTCGGCGCCGGTAAAAATGGTTTCAACCTCAACCAGGACACGCTGGTTCCGATTCCCCAACCGTTGCCCGTGACCGTCGTGGGCCGGGATTGGAAGACGCTTTTTCAACCCAAGTTGAACATCGCGTGGCTGCCGGTGGACCAGGTTTTCCTGCGCGTGGCGCAGTTGCCCGCGGGTGAATTGGACGAAACGCTGGCGATGGTCGAGTTGCAACTGGAGAAACTTTCGCCGCTGCCGGTGACGCAAATCGTGTGGAGCATCCAGCTCCTGCCGCATCACGTGGACAATCTCCAGACTGTCATCGTCATTATGATGGCGCGGGACCTGGTGGAAAAGTTTCTGGGCGAACTGGAAGGGCAGGGGTTCCTGGCCGACCGGCTCGAGTTGCCGATTCTTGATCAATTGCTGGCCACCACGGTCACCAGCGACGGCGCGTATATTTATCCGGACGCCGATACGACCAAATTCACCGCGCTGGTGGCATGGTGGTATGGCGGCGTGTTGCGCAACCTGGGACTGGTGCATGTGGCGGCGACTGATACGCGGGATGATGTGTTGAAGGAACAACTCACGCAGATGGCGTGGTCGGGAGAATTGGAAGGCTGGCTTTCCGGCGACCCGCACTGGCATCTGGTGGCGGACGAAGCCACCGCGTCACTCTGGCAGCCGTTGTTCCATCCCTGGCTGGGTAAATCCGTGGATGTGCTGCCCACTTTGTCCGAACCGCATCTGGCGGCGATGAACGCAAATCGCGCCGCGCGCTCAGTGCCTGGAACGGGCATGCTGCCCGCTGAATATTCAGACCGTTACGAGCAGGAATTTCACGACCGGCTGTGGATGCGCGGTTTGGGAGCGGTGCTCGCGGTGTATGTGGCGTGGCTGCTGATTTACATGGCGGGCGCGTCCTGGCAGGGCTGGCGCACGCAAACCGTGGCAGATGAAACGGCTGGCCTCAGCCGCAGTTATACCAACACGCTGCAACTCAAGGCGCAGTTGGAGATTTTGCAAAACCGGCAGGCGCTCAAATTCGCGTCGCTGGATTGCTGGCGTGTCACGGCGGAATTGCTGCCTGAGGGCATCACGGTGGGCACGCTTGAATTCAAGGACGGCAAACACTACAGCCTGAGCGGCAACGCGCCGGTGGAAAAAAGCACCGACCTGACGGATTTCAACGAGGCCTTGCGCAAATCCGTGCTCAACGGCGCGCCGATGTTTGAAGATCTGACAATCCCGGTGGTCAAGTTGAATCCGGGCGGCACGACGGTGTCGTGGAGTTTTTCCGGTGAACTCGCGCGCGCGGAGGAAGTGAAATGAAGCGCTACTGGGAACAACTCAAACCGCAGGAACGCCGCTGGGCCGTGGGCATCGGCGTGGTGGTTTTTTTGATGCTGAACTGGTTTTTTGTCTGGCCGCATCGCCACGATTGGGGCCAGGACGCCGCCCGGATGCGCAGTGCGCTAGCGACAAACCAGCTTTATCGCACTGAGATTGGGCATAAGGAGGAATATGTGCGCAAGCTCAGGGAATTGCAGTCCGATGGTTCGGAGGTATTGCCGGAAGACCAGGCAATTGACTTCATCCACTTTTACAGCAGCCGCGAAGTCGCCCACAAGATTACGCCCCTTAACAACGGTCCGCTGGTCACCCGCACCAATGAATTTTTCGTGGAGCAGCAGATGGGCATCTCCGTGCAGTCGGATGAAACGAACCTGGTGAATTTCCTGTACAGCCTGTCCGAGGGCAATTCGATGATGCGGGTGCGCGCGATGAGTTTGCACCCGGATCCCAGCCGCCAGCAACTGAACGCTTCGCTGACACTTGTGGCCAGTTACCAGAAGAAGACCCCCGTGCGTTCCACCACGGGTGCGCCCGCGCGCCCCGCCAGCACCGCGTCCGTGGCGCCGTCTTCGCCAGCGCCCGTCAAGCCGGCCGCAACATTGGCCAAAGCCCCGCAGCCTGCGGTTTCACCGCCGGCAGTCCCCGGCTCCAGACCACCGGGCTTCTTTCCTCGAACACCCGATTCCGCCGCACAGCCAGCGCCATCATCCGCAAACGCGGGAAACAGCGCGGCCAGTTCGGCGGGTCAAACCAACAAAATTGCAGGCGCTTTTGCCAGGCCGAACGCTTTAAAAAAACCGGTAACCAACGCTCAATGAACGTGAAAACCACCCTACTGATATTCTTCCTGGCCTGCCTCGGCCTATGTGCGCAGACGCCTCCCACGGTCAGCGATGCGACCGACGCCGCCACGCGCGACGAAATCCTCCGCCGCGCGGTGCGCGATGCCATTCTTGCCGGCACCAACACCAGCTCCCGCACCAATAATCCCGCTGTCGTGATTGCCACGAAACCCACGGTGGTTGTGGCCACCAATTCCAGTGTGATAGTTGCCACGAATCCCACCGTGGTTATAGCGACCAATTCCAGCGTGATAGTTACCACGAATCCCGCGGTGGTTGTCGCCGACAATGCCGCTTCCGTGGTGACAAATATTGCTGCTCCGGCATTTCCATCGGTGCCGGCATTTCCTCCAAATCGCAGATTTCCGCGCACGAACGCCGCCAGCAACACGCCACTGGCGGGCGTCGCCCCAACGAATTACACCGCCGGCCTCCGGCCGTCACCGCTCAATCCTGTGGGTGCGGTTCCACCTGCGACTGCGCCGCCGGCGGCAGTTCCAGCCGCAGTTCCGGCCGCGCCTCCGGCCGAGCCCGAGCAAATCATCGGTGAAGGTGATATAGACTTTCCGGCTGCCCCCTTGGAAAGCGTTTTGGAGATCTATGCCAAATTGGTTGGCCGGACGATTTTGCGGGCGCAATTGCCGCCGGTCACCATCACTCTGAAAACCGAAACACCGCTGACCAAGAGCGAAGCGATTCAAGCTCTTGTAAGTGTGCTCGCGATGAATGGCATCACCATAATCAATGTCGGAGACAAGTTTGTAAAAGTGGTGCCAACGACCGTCGCACCCGCCGTGGCACAACCTTTCAATACCAACGATGAAACTCAATTGCTGGAGACCGACCAGTATGTCACGCATATCGTGCAGTTGAAATACGCAAAAACGAGTGACGTGATGCCGGCGCTGACTCCCTTTCAAGGCGTGCCGAATAGCATTGTTCCTCTTGAAAACATTGGCGTGCTCATCATCCGGGATTACGCGTCCAATGTAAAACGCATGTTGGAATTGCTGAAACAGATTGATATCACCGTGCCGCTGGATTTCGATTCGGAAGTCATTCCCATCAGATACGCTCAAGCCTCGGATATCGCCAGCGCTTTGAGCAGCCTCGGCGGTGGCACGGGCACCACCATTGGGCACGGTGGCACGACGGGTGGCGGAGGCTCCCGGACCGGCGGAGGTCTGGGCGGCACCGGCGGATATGGGGGGACGGCTGGCGGAATTGGCGGCTCACCCGGATTTGGCTCAAGCACCACCGGCATTTCCTCGCCGGGCGCCGCTGGCGGTGCCGCGCGCACCAGCACCTTTGGCGACCGGTTGAACCAGATTGTCAAGAACGCTGCCAGCTCGGGCGAGTTTCACATTCTTGGCCAGACCAAAATCATCGCGGATCAACGCACCAATTCACTGCTTGTTTTCGCCGACAAGCAGGACATGGCCATGATCAAAAAGATCGTCGGCGAATTGGACATTGTCCTCGCCCAGGTATTGATCGAAGCCATCATCATGGAAGTCACCCTGGACCGGGGCAGCACGGTGGGTTTCAATTACAACCAGGTGAACCCCAGCTCGCCGGGCAACTATTTCAGCGGCATCGGGGCCATCAACAATGGCACCTTCCTGAATGCGGGCAATTTTCAGAACTCGGGGTCCAATCTGGTCAATGCCATACCTGGCGGCTTCAGCTATGCGGCCAACTTTGGCAATGATTTCCAGGCCACCGTGACTGCCATCGCCACGGATGATCGCATCCAGGTGCTTTCCCGTCCGCGCATCCAGACTTCGCACGGTGTCGCCGCTGAGATCCAGGTGGGTAATACGGTTCCGGAAGTCACGGGCACTTACTTTGGCGGCATCAATGGCCAGGCCAGTTCGCAATACCAGCAGACCTTCGTCGGTATTGACTTGAAAGTGACGCCGCTCATTAATCCCGACGGCCTGGTGGTCATGGATATTTTCCAGGATGTCGAGCAGCTCGGCCCGACCACGACCATTGACGGCAACCCGGTGCCGACCACCAGCAAGCGGACCGCCAATGCCACCGTCTCTGTCCGGGACCGTGACACCATCATTCTCGGCGGCATGATCAGCAACTCCAAATCCACGAGCCATTCCGGTGTGCCGTTCCTCAAGGATATTCCGGGCCTCGGTTATCTCTTCCGCAGCAGCATTGACTCGGGCAGCCGCGTGGAACTGGTCATCCTCATCCGGCCCACGGTGCTGCCCACGCCGGCAGCCGCCGCCCTGGTTGCGGCGCATGAGCGCGACAAACTGCCCGCGATCAAAGCCTCCGAACGCGAGAACCGGCTCGATGAAAATCGCCGTCTCAAGGAATCGGACAAGATTCAGGTGCCGAAGGAACGGGATTAATCGAAGTCGTATAGAAACCGATTGCCACGCCATTTATGAGTAAAACTTTCAGTCTTTTTTCGCGCGCTGCCATCCGTCCGTATTTCCGCCGGCTGATGGGATTGACCGCGTTGATCATGCTTTTCGCCTGGAATCTCCCGGCCCAAAACGTGACCATCAATACCGCTTCATTCAGCAATTTGGTACAGGCATTGACCTATTCCGGCACCAACGCGACTAGGACGGTTTCCTGCCAGTTCAATGGCACCATCACCGTGACCTCTCCGATATTCATTACCGGCAATATCTTTTTGGTGGCTCCCACCAATTTCAACGTAACCATCAGCGGTTCGCCGGGTGTGCGTATATTCGAGGTGATAAACGGCGTCACTTTCACCGTCTCAAATTTGGTGATCAGCGCCGGCAATAGCCTGGGCACTAATGGCGTCACTGGAACCGCTGGCGCCAACGGGAGCCCCAATGGCTTTCCCGGGTCCGGTGGCTCCTCGGGCGGCCCGGGTTTGGGTGGCGCCATTTACAATTTAGGCACCAATTACGCGTACAATTGCATTTTTCTGACTAACACCGCGGTGGGTGCCGTGGGTGGCGCAGGCGGCGCGGGCGGTAACGGCAATGTTGGCACCGGCGGCAAGGGCGGGTCCGGCGGTAACGGCGGTAACGGCGGGGCGGGGCAGGGTGGCGCGATTTATAATTCCGGCATGCTGGTATTGAGCAACTGCACGTTTAGCGGCAATGGGGCCATCGGTGCCACTGGGGGAGCCGGAGGGACCAACGGCGCGGGGATTCTTGCGTTTCCCGGTGCGGGTGGGGCTGGCGGCGTAGGCGAGGGGGCCGGTGTCTATAATGTGGGCCGCGCGAACATTCAGGCCTGCACTTTTGATTTCAACTTTGCCGAGGGTGGCGCCAGCCAGACTGAAGGCACTTCGAACGACAAAGGTGTCAATGGCCTGGACGGTGCGCTCGGGCTGGGTGGGGGGGTCTTTAATGGCGGAACGAATACAAACGTGATTGTCAACTGCACTTTCGATGCAAATCTAGCCGTGGGCGGCACCGGCGGGAATGGTGGCCGGGGACTCAACAGCGGTTATTCCGCCGGGCTCGGCGGGAACGGTGGCAACGCTTACGGCGGCGGACTGTTCAACGCCACCGGCGGCACTATAATGGTGACCAATTGCACCTTCGCCAATGGGGCGGTCTTCGGAGGCACCAACGGCCAGAACGGTTCCGTCGGCGCCACGAACTTCAACTCCGCAACGATGGGCCAGGAGCTGGGTGCCAACATTGCGAATGGCGGCACTTTCCATCTCAAGAATTCCATCCTTGCCTATCCTACAAATGGCGGCAATGCCTCCGGCGATTACATTGACGAGGGTTTTAATATCAGCTCAGATGCCACTCCGATTACCATTGTAAGTACCACCATAACCAACACCGATCCCTTATTGCTGCCGTTGGGCAACAACGGCGGTCCGACTTTGACCTTTGATCTCGAACCGCAACTCAGTCCGGCTCTGAATGCGATTACCGACGGCCGCTTCCCGCGTTTCGATCAACGCGGTTTTTCCCGCCCAATCAACGATGCCGACATCGGGGCCGTTCAATCCGGCATACCAACTTTTTTTCTCAGCGGCCATATTACGCCGGCGTCAAACATTTATACCGGCGTGATCATTGACGTGACCGGCGGCAGCGGCGGCCTGACCTACTCGACCTCGCCCGACAACACCGGTTTTTACTTCTTTTCCAACACGCTTCCCGCCGATACTTATACGATCGTGCCCCAGCCCACCAACGGGTTTAATTTCACTCCGGCGGATTTGGTGGTGACGCTCGCTGATACCAATGCCGTCTCGCTGAATAATGACTTTACTGCCACCGCCTCTTACACAATCGGCGGCGTCATCTCGAACCTGACCGCCGCAGCCTCGGTAGTTATCTTTGCCACCACCAACGGCACCAACACCCCGTTCCAGTCGGCCACCACCACCAACACCATCGGTCTTTATAACTTTACCAATGTGCCGGTCGGGAATTTTACCATCGTCCCCCAACAAACTGCGTCCGTCGCTTTCAACCCGCCCAGTTTGTCCGTCTTCGTGAGCGGCAATAATACCAACAATAATTTCTTCGCCGTACTGCCCACCTACAGCATTAGCGGCCAGATCACTGGCGGCACGGGGCCTTTTACGGTTTTTGCCAATATCGGTGGTTCCACGCTCTTTGCTTCCACCCAGACTGACAGCGCCGGCAACTATTCCTTCTCCGACCTGACCGCGGGCGCTTATACCTTCGTTCCGCAGCCCACCAACGGATTCTCCTTCACGCCGGTCAATATCTCCCTTACGGTGCCGCCCAGCACGAATAATGAAAACTTCGTGGCCCAGGGCACGGCGACTTTCAGCATCGGCGGGCAAATCACGAATTATCACGCGGTCGTACCCATATCTGCGGTGTTTGGCTCTACCAATAGCACCATCAATACCGACGCGAATGGCAAATTTACTTTCAGCGGTCTCACCGGCGGCAACTATACGGTCACTCCTGCGGCCGTGTCCGGGCTGACCTTTCGACCCTCCAGTTTGCTGGTGCCGGTCGGCCCCAGCGCTACCGGCGAGTTTTTCGCCGCTGTTCCCTCCGTTCAACCCACCAATTTCGCTCCGAAGTTCACCAATCAGACCTTTGATTTCTCCCTCGGTGGATTCCCCAACCTGACCTATCGGATTCAAGCGTCCTCGGATCTGATCAATTGGTCGGACATCAGCACCAACACCGCCAGCACGGGCGGTGCCCTCAGTATTTCGACTTCCACCGCCGGGTTCACCAACCGGTTTTTCCGCGCGGTAACTCCGTAGAATTCGTAATTCGTAACTGACTGTCACGGATTGCGCGGCTGGAGGCTGGCTGGCAGGGCTGGCGGGGTGGGCAGATTGGGCAGCGGCGGGATTATTAAAGTTGTCGGCGCGGTTGGAGTGTTTCGCGAAGTCGTCGAACTTGTTCCCGTTGTGCCCGTCGAAGTCGTCGTGGTGGCCGGCAGATCGGGAATGCCGTCATTCACCGGCGGAGCCGAAGAGATCAAGTAATGTCCCTCACTCGCCGCCTGCGCTTGCGCGGCGGCGATGGCCGCTCCCGCTTGCGACATCACATTCGGCTGCGCCGGATTGCCAGGAATTGTGGGCTGAGTAACGCTGCTGGGCGCGGGAAAAGTTGGAATGCTCACCGGTGCGGCAGTGCCTCCGACATATCCACCGTAATATACTCCTGCCGGCGCGGACGCCGTTGGGTCTTGAGAGAACTGCGCCGGACGGCTGGGAACGGAAATGCCCGCCGGTTCTGCGACTGCGGTGCGGCCACTAAATCCTAGGATGCCAGTCGGCGGCCGTTGAAAAGCCGACGGTGTCGGCGCGGGAACCGGGGCTGCCGCGGCCATTTTCTGGCCTCCGCCGGCGATGCCGTCGCCCGAAAAAGTGATGGTTGAGAGCGTGCCCTCATTCCGGATCTGCACCGTGCTTGCCTTGGGATTGATTGCGACTACTTCCAATGGGCCGCGACTCTGGCCTTCGCCCAGAATATAAGATTCCTGCGGCCCGGCAGGTTTGCCGCGCTGGGCGGGTTCCTGGACCATGAACAGCGCGAGTTTCTTTCCGAGAATGGTCGCGATGCCGGTCAATTTTATATTCGGCGGAGCTGCGTCGGTGTAGGGAACCTCAGCCGGCGCCACGCCGCCCGGCTTCAAGTCAAACGCATTGCGCAACCAGATTGACCGATAGGGATTCTCGCTGATCGTTGCGTCCGTGTTGCCGCTGCCGTCCGTCAAAGACGCGCGCGCGCCTGCTGTCAGCGCCAGCGCGCCAACCAGGCCGGACAAAATCATGACGCTCCGTTTCACCATTATATATTGGGCCAAAAAAAATGCCGGGCGCAGATCGCGCCCGGCATTTGTGTCTCAAAATTAGCCAGTGATTGCCATCAATCAATACGACGCTTGGACACCTTTAACCGAGCGCTTCTTCATCCACGGCATCAAGCCGCGCAACCGCGCACCCGTCTTCTCAATAGCATGTTTCTCGCCGTTCTTGAGCAGCGCGTTGTATTTCTTGTAGCCGCCCTTATATTCCGCGACCCAGCCTTTCGCAAACTTCCCGGATTGGATGTCCTTCAACGCGGCCTTCATGCGTTTCTTCACGCTTGAATCAATGATCTTCGGTCCCACGCTCACGTCGCCCCACTTGGCCGTTTCCGAAATCGAGAACCGCATCCCGCTGATGCCCGCTTCGTTCATCAAATCCACGATCAACTTCAACTCGTGCAAACATTCGAAGTACGCCATCTCCGGCTGGTAACCCGCTTCGACCAGCGTTTCGAAACCCGCCTGCACCAGCGCGCTCGCGCCGCCGCACAACACCGTCTGCTCGCCGAACAAATCCGTTTCCGTCTCCTCCTTGAACGTCGTTTCGAGCACGCCCGCGCGCGTCCCGCCGATGCCCTTGGCCCACGCCAGCGCAATCTTCTTCGCGTCCTTGCCGGGATTTTGATAAATGCCGATCAATGCCGGCACGCCCTTACCCTCGGTGTATTGCCGGCGCACGATGTGGCCCGGACCCTTGGGTGCGACCAGAATCACATTCACATTCTTCGGCGGCACGACCGTTTTAAAATGAATCGCAAAACCGTGCGAGAACAGCAGCGTCTTGCCCTTGGTCAGGTTCGGCGCGATGTCCTTCTCGTAAGCCGCCGGTTGTTTCGTGTCCGGCAGCGCCACAAAAATCACATCCGCGCGCCGCACTGCTTCCGCCGTCGGATAAACCTCGAACCCGCGTTCCTTCGCCACCGGAATGGATTTGCTGCCGTCATACAAGCCGATGATGACGTGAAGTCCGCTCTCCTTGAGATTGAGCGCATGGGCGTGGCCTTGCGAGCCGAAGCCGAGCACGGCCAGAGTTTTGTTTTTCAAGACGCTCAAATCCGCGTCCTTATCCGAATATACTTTTGCAGGCATGATTTCTTTCAGGTTGTTGGTTATTGATTCAAATGATTACGAAAACACTATTGCTGAAACCGTTTCACCCTCTCCTGGGGGGACCACGGAGCGCGAAGCGCTGGTTGTGTGCTGGGCACCTGACAGGTGGCGGGCTTGGGAAGCCATTGGGCAGGGGTGAGGGCGGACGTTACACTGAAGTAGCGATTGAACATTTTACTTCCTCGGCAAAGCCACCTTGCCCGTGCGCGTCAAATCCAGAATGCCGAAGCCCTTCATCAGCACGAGGAACTTCTCCACCTTGCTTTCGTTCCCGGTGATCTCGATGGTCAGGCTCTTGGGTTGCACATCCACGATCTTGGCGCGGAAAATATCCGTGATTTGCATCACCTCGGCGCGCGACTTGGAATCCACCGACACCTTCACGAGCACCAGTTCGCGATCAATATATTCACCCTCGCGGAAATCCTCCACCTCGATGATGTTGATCAGTTTTTCGAGCTGCTTCACGATTTGTTCCAGCGTGGCGTCATCGCCGCGGGTGACAATTGTCATGCGCGAAGTCGCCGGGTCCTCGGTCGGACCGACATTCAACGTGTCGATGTTATAACCGCGTCCGCTGAACAAACCAGCCACGCGCGTCAGCACGCCGAACTTGTTTTCCACCAAAACCGAAATCGTATGTCGCATAATTCCCTTTGTAACGGGGGGCGAACCGTAACAACCCCCCCGCCCCCGGTCAACTCGCTTTTTCGCCTTGAACGGTGGCGAAAATCGCGCTGGGATTTCCACGCCCGCACAACCGCAGGCGGAACGACGATTTCCTCCCGGTGAAATCCTGATGAAAAGATAATTTTCTCTCTTAACCCGGTAGAGTCCAGAATAGCCCGGTTTATCCCGGCTACCGGGCCATTTTGAGTCAAATAAACGCACTTTTGAATCATTTAAACTGAGTCGCTGCCTGCCCGGATTGGCCGCCATCTGTCCGGCAAATGGATTGGTTGGGGATATGGCATTGGCTTCCGGCAAAACATCTTGCCGACCATCATAGGCACCTTGCGGCACCTTTATTTGCGTTCCTTGGCTCACGCGCAATGAGTATGGCATGGGGGAGTCGAATTGTCCAGAAGACGAATGCATTTCGCTCGCTTTATATCCGCTGCGAGGTATTCATTTAACATTCGAAAGATTAGCTACATCAACTTCGTAACCATCCTCGTACTGGCGTTTTCATTTTTCATTTACCCGCCCGCCCGCGCGCTTGTGGACATCCAGGATCCAGCCTTGAGTCACGGTGGCATTCCGAAGGCTTCATGGCGGCTTTACCGGAATCTGACGCCGCGCTACGCAGCTTGGGCGCGGAATCGCGTGGCGCAAGGCAGAGCGGAGAACTTGTCCATTAACAATATTTCCGGCACCGAGTGGCCACTCTTCGGCTCGGTTTTTTATCTTTGGGGGATCGAAAACCTTCAGGCCGCGTGGGATGCTGGCGACCATTCATCCGGCGTCGAGCCAAAAGTATTCGCCCGCGATGCGATCGTCGCCGCCTCGGAACTGGTCGTTGATCCGCGTCATGCCGGTTGGGTGCGAAAACATTGGGGTGACGATTATCTGCATCGGGAGAATGTCTTCTACCGTATGCTTGTCATCGCAGCCCTGACCAGCCGGGAAGAATTGCTCCATGACCATGCGCACCCGGGCATGCTGGCCGACCAGGTCGAAACGTTTGCTGGAGAATTGGATGCGAGCAAGAGTGGTTTGCTCAATGATTATCCCGGCGAATGTTATCCCGGCGATGTCATGGCGGCAGTGATGTGCATCCAACATGCCGATGTCGTGCTCGGAACCGACCACTCCGTTTTTATCAGGCATGCGCTGCGAGGTTTCATCGGCTCCAAAGCGACCCGCCTTCAACTTCCTCCGTACTCAGCAAACGCCGAGACCGGCTTTCCACTGGACGATTCCCGCGGTTGCGGGAACTCATACTTTTGCCTGACTTCTCCCGGGCTTTGGCCCATCCAGGCCAGACAGTGGTACGAACTCTATGACAAGTTTTTCTGGCAGGAGAGCCTGGGAGTCACCGGTTACCGGGAATTCGCGAATAATGGGCCGAAAATCAATTGGACCATGGATGTGGACGCCGGGCCCGTCATAGAGGGCCTGGGAGTTTCAGCCAGCGCCTTTGGCGTGGGTGCCGCGCGGAAAAACGGCCGATTTGACCGGGCTTATCCGCTGGCCACCGAAATGATCGCCACCATCTGGGTGCTTCCCAATGGCGTGCTTGCCGCTCCGCGAATGCTTTCCAATCTCAGCGATGCGCCCATGCTTGGGGAAGCTGCCATTCTCTGGCAACTCACCATTCAGCCAGAGAAAGGATTCCCGGTAAAAACCGGCGGCGGCGTTCCGGCATCGGTCTATGTCGTGCTCATCGGTGCTTTGCTTTTCGGCGTTTTCCTCATCTTCGAGGCAGGCGAAAGATTTAAAATCTCGAGACGCGATCTCCAGCCAGTATTTCCGGCGCCGCGCTTGCAAATTTTTCTGTGGATGGTCTTCATGCTGGGTTGCGTCGCATTCTGGACGATTTCCACTTGGACGAGCATGATTCTCCTGCTTGCTGCAATCCTGCTCCCCATCAAGCGGAAAATGCCCGCGGGCGGCGGGGATGCCGGGGGCAAAACCGCAACTACGAAAGAATAAAACTCAGGCAAAAAACGGATTATGCGCCTTCTCTTCGCCGACGGTCGTTAATGGGCCGTGACCGGGACAAATGAGCGTGTCGGGCGGGAGCGTGAGAATTTGCTCGCGCACTTTTTGTTTTGCGAGGTCCCAGGATTGAAAACCGTTGCCCATGGAGCCGGCAAAAATTGCATCGCCGACAAACGCCACATGCGGCGCGTCCTCGGGCCACGTGCCCACGATGTAGGTGACGCCATCTTCCGCGTGGCCGGGCGTGTCGCGGTTCGTGATGCGCAGGCTGCCGAGGTGAAAAAAGTCGTTCGCGCGGTTCCGCGATTGCGGCGGCGCGGTCTTGGAATTGCTGTGGACATGCGCCTTGGGATATTTTTCGCGCAACCCGGCCAGCCCCGCGATGTGGTCGTCGTGCGAATGGGTGAGAAAAATGTGGCGCAATTGCAACTGGTTTTCATCAATGACTGCCATGGGGAGAATTGAATTCCAACCCGTATCAAAAATTGCCGCTTCCCGCGAAACCTCGTCCCATACCAGGTAATTGCTCACTGCCGTGCCGTCTTCCTCTGTGGAAAAATGCCGCAGCTCGACCCACTGGCTCAAATCTTTTTCCGACGGCAGCCAGCCTTTCGCGATGCCTTCGAGTTTGCCCGGATGCAGGCCAATGAGCGTCGCCAGCGCCGCGAGATTCGGTTTGCCGGTAACTTTTCCGGTTTCTTCCAGCGCGTCCAACTCCGCTTCCGTCAACCCCGCCGTCTTCGCCGCTGCGAGCGCGGAGACATTCGCCGCCTTGCGGCCTTTGCGGATAATATCGCCCAAATGATCTTCCAAATTCATACCCACAGTAAGCCATCAGGAACGCGCCGCCGCAAGCTTTAGCTCATTAAACCATTTGTAATTGTTGCCACAGAGGCACAGAGATCGCAGAGAGGAATTTTTTTCTCTGTATCTCTGTGCCTCTGTGGCAAATCCCTTTTCACCTTCAAATTTTTTTCGCCACCGTTTCCGCCAATCGCTCCAACCAAAACCGCGCCCGCTTTTTCGCATTTTCCACGCTCGTCAGTTCCGTCAATCCGTGCAGCTCCGTAAAACAGTTTTGCTTGCGCCCCCTTATGACCGTTCCCGCCAAGCCGATGCACGGAATCTTCAATTTCGCGCATCGCTCCGCGATCTGCCCCACGCCTTTGCCCATCAAAGTCTGGGGATCAATTGCGCCTTCGCCGGTAATCACCAAGTCCGTCTTTTTCAACCGCTTCGACAAGCCCGACATCTGCGCAAACAAATCAAATCCCGGCTCTAATCTTGCGTTTGCGAACACTCGCAGCCCAAAACCCAACCCTCCCGCCGCGCCGTCTCCTGTCACGTTCTTTTCACCGTAGTCATGGACACTTAAATTCTGGAATCGCCGCAGAGCCTTTTCCGCCAGCAGAAAATCCTCTGACCGCAACCCTTTTTGCGGTCCGTAAATCCTCGTGCAACCGCGTGCGCCCAAAAGCGGATTCTGCACATCCACTGCCACAATCAACTCGTCAAACCATCGCGTCCGCCTGGGAGCCACCACTTTCGCCAGTTTGTCGAGTTGCGGCCAGTCCGTGATTTCGCAACCATCATGATCCAAAAACTCCCAGCCAAGCGCGCGCGCGACGCCGAACCCACCGTCATTTGTCGCGCTGCCGCCGATGCCGATGAGGCAGCGCTTCGCGCCCTTCGCCACCGCCGCGCGAATGACTGCGCCGAGTCCAAATGTATCCAGCGTGAAAGGGTGATATTTCCCAACCGGCAATTGCGCCAGTCCGATGACATTCGCCGATTCAATGATCGCCGTCTTGCTTTTCGGCTCCCACCACCAAAACGTGTTGCAGCGACGATGTGCAGCATCCACCGTTTGAATCTTCTGAATGCCCGCTCCTAAAAGTTCGCTGATGGCCTCGCCGAAGCCGTCACCGCCGTCGCTCATCGGAAGCAAATCCAGCGCGTCCGCGGGTCGCGCCCTGTGCCAGCCCTTTGCGATAGCCTCAGCCGCTTCCGGGGCGGTCAGCGTGCCTTTGAATTTGTCCGGCGCAATCAAGACCTTCAGTGACATGCGGAAGTTATCCAGCCGACATCCGCAATTCACAATGCGAAAGTCAATTTGGAACAAAGGACTTTTTATTAGGAACTCAGGAAATCAGGAATGAACCTGAATCCGTATCTTTTCCTGATTTCCTGAGTTCCTAATTTAACTTTTGGCTCTTTTCCTGAATTCGGGCCAAGGAATTAGTTGCCAAAATCCCCGGCTATGGCAGTGTATGGACAGATTTAACAATTATGAATAAACCGAAAATCGTCGCCTACTTGAAGCCGTCCTGCGGTTGGAGCCAGGGAGTCCGCGCCATCATGCGCAAATACGACCTCCCGTTTGAAGACCGCGATATCATCAACGATCCCGTGCAACGCCAGGAAATGATCGAGAAGAGCGGCCAGATGCTGAGCCCGTGCGTGGAGATTGATGGCCGCATGCTCCCGGACATCAGCGGCGAGGAAGTCGAAGCCTATTTGCTCGCCAATCGTCTTGTCGGCAACACCGATCGCGAAGCCGACGCGCCGACCAATCAACCATGCGCCCACGAAATGCCGCAGACGTCTCCGCTGCAATTCCAGCCCCGCCGGTAAATCCGGGTAATTTCCAAAACCAAAACGCGAAGGCCAACCCTTCGCGTTTTTTGTTTTTTGATCAGGGATGATTTGCCACAGAGGCACAGAGCACACAGAGGTTTCAAGAATGGCTTCCTCTGCGTGCTCTGTGCCTCTGTGGCTAAACTCCCCCCAGTTCAGAACCCGGGCCGAAAAAGCCAATTTATGGGACAGAAAGTGGCTTGAAACTGTCTTGCGGGCTTGGACAGTGTCTCAAAACAGGCTCATTAAACAGGGCAATGCCTAGAAATTGGGCCTTGAAACCGCCTTGAACACCCCTTGGCATACTCCCTGCGATAGTGTCTTGCGAGCTGCAAGCTCAGAATAATCCGAAAAATCCCAACCAAAACTGTTAAAAGTTGTTCTTATGAACTCAAAAACCTTAAATCGCAAAACGGCGGTTATGTTCGCCTGCACGCTGGTGTTCGCCGCCGGTCTGCAGGCTCAAACACCGACTTTAGTCCTCCGCGCCACTGACCCGACGGCGCTCGAAGGCACCACCACCGGCGCGTTCACCCTCATTCGCCACGGGGATACCAATTCGGCGCTCACGGTCAACGTGGACATCTCCGGCACGGCGTCCAACGGCGTAGATTACGCCACCCTCGCCAATGTCCTCACGATACCGGCGGGATTTTACGCGATTGACATCCCCGTTCAGCCCATCCTGGACACGGTGACTCGCGGCAACAAGACCGTCACTCTCACGCTGCAATCCGACGCGGCGTATAACGTTTCTGGCCGGGGCACAGCCACCGTCAAGATTGTTGATGACGTATTTGACATTCCCCCGCCGTCCGTTTCGATGTCCAGCCCTGCCGACGGCAGCGTGTTCACCGCTCCCGCCACGATCACTCTCGAAGCAATGGTGAGCGATCCCGAACTCCCGATTCAGAGCGTGAGCTTTTACGTGGATGATACGTTCATCGGTCGTGTCACGAGCAGCCCGTACACTCTCACGGTCAAGGAAAGGCGTCCCGGCACCTACGCCTTCTTTTCGCGGGCGGTTGATCAATTTGGAAAATCGGGCGTGTCGGCACCCGTGCCTGTCACGGTTTCAGCCGGGCCCGTTGTGACCTTGCTCACGCCCGGCGGCACGAACTACGAGGCCGGTCAACATGCCGAGCTCGTCGCTCAAATTGGCGACACCAACGAAGCGATCTCGAGCGTGACCTTCTACTTGAACAGCGCGGTCCTGGGAACAGTGACCAGCGCGCCCTTCACGTATGATTGGCGCACCACCACGTCGGGCACGAATGTTGTGCAAGCCGTCGCGGTTGACGCGAACACCGGGAAAAAAGGTACTTCGGAGAAAGTTTACATCACCGTTGTCCCGCGCAACCTTGGAAATTAACGATTAACCGCCCCGGCCTCCCCCGGCCGGGAGCGGAGCCAGCGCTGCCTGAGCAGCAGCGCAAACCCCCAGAGCGCCAGCGTAATCCGCCGCTGGCGCTCTTTTTTATACGCGCTACAAGGGTTCCACGCAGTCTCGCCGGGAGCAGCGGACTGTTCTTGCGACTCCGTTTCTATTGACAATATTATTGATACTTCGCGCCAGCTGCACCACTTTTTCTCCATGCGCATTGTCAAAACCGTCGCCGCCATGCAGCGGCTCGCCCGCCGTTGGCAAACCCAGGGCGTGCGTGTGGGCTTCGTGCCGACCCTGGGCTATCTGCACGCCGGCCACATGAGCCTCGTCGCGCGCGCGCGGCGGATCGTTGGCCCGCGTGGTCGCGTGGTCGTGAGCATCTATGTGAACCCCACGCAATTCGGCCCGCACGAAGATCTGTCGCGTTATCCGCGTGATTTTGCGCGCGATAAAAAATCCTGCCGCGCCGCCGGCGTGGACGTGATTTTCGCGCCCGGCGACGGCGAAATGTATCCGCAAAACGGCGACGGCGCGTACAGCACCTATGTCGTGGAAGAAACGCTTTCGCGCGGCATGGAAGGCGCGTCGCGGCCAACTCATTTCCGTGGAGTCACGACCATTGTGGCGAAACTGTTCAATGTCGTGCTGCCCGAGGTCGCGGTTTTTGGCGCGAAGGATTTTCAGCAGGCCGCCGTGGTGCAGCGGATGGTGCGCGATTTGAATTTCCCCTTGAAAATCATCGTCGCACCCACGCACCGCGAACCCGACGGCCTCGCCATGAGTTCGCGCAACAAATATCTTTCGCCCGTGCAACGCGAACAAGCCGTCGTGCTGTCCCAGGCACTGCAACTCGCCAGTAAAATTGTGAAGCACAAGCCGGTTTCCGCCGCTACGCTAAAGAAGCAGCTTGAACGCTTAATCGCCGCGCAATCCGAAGCGCGATTGGACTACCTCGAATTCTTTGATCCGCAAACCTTGCAGCCGGTCAAGACGGTGGGGCAGGGGACACAAATGGCCCTCGCGGTCTTCTTCGGCAAGACGCGGTTGATTGATAATAACAAATTATGAGACGCAAGACTGAAAGTCCTGCCGTTCATCGGGTCGGCATAATCAGCGGAATAACCTGCCTCTCAAAGCGGCGATAAATGTGAAAATCGGAATCTATCGTGATCAATTGGCAATCCCTTTTAGCCTCGGTCATCACCACCATGCAAGCATCGACAAAATCCATTGGCGTGTGGTGGTACTTGGTCATCAGAGTCATCACGCGATCAATGTTTGCTTTGAGCTCGAAATTGATCGCTACAATCTTGCGTGAAACCAGTTCCATCGCTGCCCGCTCCGGCATGCCTGAGGCGGCGAGCAAATGGGAGGTTTCCGCAATTGCTCCTTCACAAGTCCAAACCGGATAATCTACTCGATCGAATTGCTTGCGTGCCCATTCATGATCAGCGTCCGATCGGTCGAGCAACGCTACCAAAGGCCCGGAGTCGGTCAGGTACGTCGGCATGCGCCAAACCCTTTAAGATGTTTTTTGTGGCTGGAATCCTTTATCCCG
>Ga0207116_10029_pt2 | contig 36027 bp, 36 predicted proteins | sample Alteio_BWMinHeat_44_FD_153550 | JGI IMG/M metagenome (GOLD analysis project Ga0207116, IMG submission 153550) | Enriched cells from forest soil in Barre Woods Harvard Forest LTER site, Petersham, Massachusetts, United States -... | ecosystem: Environmental > Terrestrial > Soil > Temperate forest >... | reverse complement strand
CGACCCGGACCTGTCCATTCAGGAAAATTGCTGGCATTCGGAGGGTAACGGCCAGGCCGACTTCGGGTTTTTCATGGATGGCCGTTACCACTCGCTCATTGTCCTTTCGCGTTGGCCGAAAACAACCTACCCCGGAATCATTCACCGGCTCACCAGTCTCCGACTCCTCGATTACACGATTACCGTCAATCTCGACCCATTGCCGGTTCGTCGGGAGATTTCCAAGGAGGAAAAAGAGCATGACCGCATCGCCGGGGATTATGCCAGCGAGAAAAAGCTCTCGCTCTTGACGGTGATGGAAAAAAAGCAGCGCAAAATCGCCGCCTTGATGCAGGGACACACCATTCCTTTTCATGTGCTATTTGCCGTTCGCGCCTGGGACAAAACCAAGGAAGGGGTGATCGCCAAAACCACGGCCATCAAGAATGCCATCAACGGCATGAACAGCGCCCAATACTCGGAGAGCACATTGCCCAGCACGTCCAAAAGGTTGTTCTTCGAGACTTGGCCCGGCTGGACCTGGGGAAACTACCGGGCGCGCAAGCTCTATGGTGAAAATCGTTATGTCGCCGACATGCTCCCGGTGGTTTCCACGTTCACCGGCCATCTTGATTCCGCCGAAGCGATTTACGAAGGCCCGTACCAAAATCTGGTCGGAATCAAAACCTTCTCCGGTTCGGCTGGCAATCAATCGCCGCAGCACGCCGTTTTGTTGGGCATGAGCGGCGCGGGAAAATCCGTCACCGTCTGCGACCTGCTCTCGCAGACCGAAGGCTATTTCGCCTACACCGTCATCATTGAGGAGGGGCTATCCTACGGCATCTACACCCAAACGGTTGAACCCGGCGCAAAGCCCATCGTGATCCAGCCCGATGGCGACACCACCATCAACTACCTCGACACTCAGGGATTGCCCGTCACGCCGGACCACTTGAGCGCCGCCACCGCGCTGGTGGCCCGCATGGTTGGTTTCAGTCAGAGCGAGGACAAGCAAATGCTCCGGCAGGCGCAAATCGCCAAATATATCAATCTGCTTTACGAGGACGTATTCCAGGATTGGTCCCGCAAACACGACCACCGAATGCTGGAAATCGCCCGGCGCGCCCATGCGTTGAACCGCTTCCGCAAAGAGAAAATGCCTGCGGGAGCGACCATGCTGGAAGCGTTTGCGGACTTCCGCGATTGGCTTGGAGCAAACGAGGACGACGCCCTCGCTTTTGAAAACCAAGCGCCCGAAGCTGACGTGCTCCGTTTTCTGAAAGACCCGGCGACGAACAAGGAAGTTCGCAATGTGTCCTTCGCCTACTTCAAACCGGAAGAACATCCCACACATCGGATGTTGCAGGAATTGATGTCCTTGGATGCCAGCGGAGCGGAGCGCGACCAGATCGTCGAGATTGCGACCTTGCTGCTGCCCTGGTGTCGCGACGGCAATTATGGCGCGTTGTTTGACGGCGTGAGCAATCTTTCCCTCACCGGCAAAATCGCCCATTTTGAATTGGGCTATATCCCGGATGCGGCCAAGGAATTGCGGGCCGCAGCCGGTTTCCTCATCACGAACCATGCCCGGAAGCACATCATCACACTGCCGCGAGCGTTGCGGAAACGAAATGTGTATGAGGAAGTCGCCCGATTCCTCGACATTCCGGGCGGCGAGGAAATCGTCAAGGAAAGCTACGCCCAGCTTCGCAAATTCAATTGCTGGAATATCTCCATCGTTCAGCAATATGCCCGGTTCAAACAAAGCCGGATTCGCTCCGCAGTTTTCGGCAACAGCCGCCAGTTTTATCTGATGCGCCAAAACGACCGCGCCGACTTGGATGACATCGCGCACGACATCGCGCTTCCCGAAATCACCAAGCACACCATCATGAATTATTCGCTGCCCGATCATCAAACCGGGCAGAAGTACTGCGCGTTTACCTATCTGCATGTTGATTCCAACCGGCCCATTTGCGGCACGGCGCATAACATCGCATCTGAAGAAATGCTCTATTGCTCCAGTTCGAGCGGGGAGCATTTTGAGAAGCGGGCCAAGGAACTGCGCGCTTCCGCCAACATCGTCGAGGGAATTCTTACGCACTCCCGCAAACCCGAACTATTGGAGACCACATGAAAATTATCTGCCTGATCATTCCGCTTTTCCTTATGGGCTGCGCCGCGACCCGTCCCATCGCTGACATTGCCGCCGCTGGTGGCGGGGGCTATCTCGCCAACGACCTCTCTCACGGCGACCCGGCCATCACGGCGGCGGGCGCCGCTGGGGGAGTCCTCGTGAGTGAAGGCGCGTTTTACCTCAGCAAAAAGCAATCCGACAAGTCATACGTCAACGGCTACGAAAAAGGACGGAGCGACGCCGTGAAACAACAATACTGGCTTCAGGTCAACCAACAACGTGCGATGCCTCAGCAGGACGACGTTCGCCTTTACGCCATCCCCGTCCCGGAACAAACGCTGGATGGCGTCGTTCTCAAACCCACCACGAAGTATCTACGCATCGAAGAATGAAGGATAAATTATGAAAACTTTAATCGCCATCGCCGTTACGGGCTTCCTCGCGGTTCTGCCGAGTCGCGCTCAGTGGATAGTTTACGACCCGACCATGAACGTGCAGCAGATCATTGACCAGGCCGAAAACATCGCCAAGTACGTCCAGATGGTTGACAACCAGGTGCAGCAAATCCAGCAATTGACCGCGCAACTCCAGCAGCTTCAGCAATACAACAAGGCGTTTGGCGACCCATCGGTCATTGTCAACGTGAACGGAGCCAACGCTCTGGTTTCCGATTTGCAGCAGCCCGTGGTGGGACAAAACATCGCCACTCTCGAAGTGGGTTCCGACGGTGCCGAAGCCCTCACTTACAACGGCAACGGTCTTTACGTCCAAATCGGGGCGACCTTCACCACGCCTTCGGGGAACCAAATCCAGCGCAACACGAATTATTACCGGCCTTACGAGGGGGTGAACCGGGCGACTGAGAATTATACCAACGTGAACGCGTCGGCACTACAACGCCGGGCGGCACTGAAAGCTCAGATCGCCAGCACCACCGAAGCACTTCAATCCGCCAGCACGGCCTCGGAAGTTCAGAAACTCACCGGCGTTTTGATTGGGCAAAGCGCCGCGCTCGCCGCGACGGACAAGGAAATAGACCAAGCAGGCACACTCAGTCTCGTACAGGACATCGAGAACCGGAACGATGTTGAAAAGCAGGCCACGGCGCGAAGCGAGCAACAGCGGGCCGAGATGGTCGAGACCTTCGGAAACTATCGGACGAATTTCACGCTAATCACCCAGCCACCGTTATTCCAGGAGGGCAATCCATGAAACTTAAAATTCTTTTGCTCGCCGCCGTCATTGTGATGGCGGGCAGCACAGTCACCGTTCTGGTTGTTCAGTCGAACGCGCAAAAGGCCGGGCTTCGCCAATCGCAGCAAAGCCAATTGCCCGCCGCCATCAGCAATTACAACCAAACCTTCAAGCTTAACACCAGCAAGCCTCTTTGGCCTGAGACTCAACAAAGCGGAGGCACCAATGGACTCCCTGCAAAATGAACCGAGATTTACGCCGGTTACCGGCAACGGACACACAGCGGAAATTCCGCGTAAGCGGTTTGACCCAACCCGCATCTTCGTCGAGAAAGACCGTCTGACATGGTTCTGGTTCGGCTTTGCGATGCTCGTCCTCGTCGGGTCAGCCATTGACCGAATTTATCTCATCCAAAGTTTCAAGCAACGCGAGCGCGTCATCGTTGTTGATCCGGCCAGTACTTTTTATGTCTCGCCACTCCTGAAATTCTCGGAGGCCAAGGAACTGCACGCGCAGCAAAGCACCCTCGCCGCCGTCGCGTTTTTGCAGCGCAACCCGAAAGGGTTCGATAACGACGAACTGCTGAAACAGATGTTCCTGAAACACGCCTTGGAAAAAGCTAACGCCGCCCGCACCGCCGAGGAGCCGGAGTTCAAGGCCAAGCAGCTTCATCAGAAAGTCGAGGTCGGCCAGGTGGACGTGCTCAATACCCGCGAGGATGTCGTTCTCACCCAAGTCACCGGCCAGCTTGTCCGCAGCGGGATCTTCCAGGACCGGACGTTCACCGAAGTCATTCCGTTCAAGTTGCTGCTCCGCCTCCAGCGAAACCCGAACATGGTGCAGAACGGGAGATTTCCCACGGCGGTAAATGACTTCAAATATGAAACCCTTCGCAATTAGCCTTTTGCTCGCCGTCTGCCTTGCGGCCAGCGCCAAGGACAAGGCCATTCAAGAACTCGTGCTGGATGAGCAAACGGTTTATGTCATTCCGGTTTCCGCCAATCGCGTTACCACGATCAGCTTTCCGGGGCCGATTTCCGCGATTGACGCCGCCCAGGTGACGGTTGACACGCGGAAGACCGCCGCCTTCCAGATTGCCCACACCAAGGGCTCATCGTTTTTCTCCGTCCGAGCGCTGGCGAAGAAAACCGTCACGAACGTCAACGTCCGGTGGAACAAGAAAACGTACGTGCTCGAATTGGTTGAAAGTGACGACCCCCTGTTGTCTGTCATCTTCCAATATCAGCCCAACAGCGCGGGCGTGATTCCAGCCGCGCCGGTCACGCCGTCACGTTTGCTCGCGCTCCTGGACAAAGCCAAAGCCTATTCGGTTTTGCGGGTCTATCACCCGGATGCCGTCGCACAAATTGAATATCGCACTTACGAAAAAGAGCCGCGAATTCTTGATTGCAAGGATTACACCATTCAAATCGCGGAGGTCTTCCGATTCAACCCGGAGGACACCCTCATCTTCCGTGTGCTTCTCAAAAACAAGACCGACAAGGCGCTGCGCTTTGCGCCGAACGGATTCTCGTTGCGGGTGGGCGACCGCACGTATCCTCAGTCCATCAGCGATGCCAGCGGGATCATTCCACCCAGCGGCGAAGTCCCGGCCTATTTCGCCGTCACGGGAACCCCGAACGGCGGCTACAACGACATTTCCCTCAAGAACGATTTCTTTGTGATTTTGGAGGCAAAACCTGCCGAACCGCCTGCGGAGGACAAACCATGAACGCCCGGGATGCGATCAATTTCGCCAAGAGTCCGACCGGGGCATTCCTGGGATTTTGCCTCCTGCTCGGATTCGTCCTGTTCATGGTGAAGGGTTTCAAGCCCGCCAACACCAAATCGTCCCCGTTATCCCTGATCTCGAAAGCGTCAGCGGCCACACCGCCCCAAACCATGCAAACGGTTCAGAACGCGGATTTCACGCCGATGAAAATTCCGCCAACGGCCAATCCTGATCCTCAGCGCGAAGAACAACAACAACCGAACAAAAACACCACACCACCCGCGCCGGAGATTCTTCCCTTGAGTTTATTTGCCGAGACGCCCGAACCGGAACCGAAGCAACTCAGCAAGAATTACGCGCCCTATGGTCGCCTCATTCCTTGTGAACTGATTGTCACGGTGGATTCGGCTGCGATCCGCACACCCATCATTGGCCTGATTACCGAGGATGTTTATCACGCAGGCCGCCTCATCATTCCTGCCGGAACAGAAGTTCATGGCACCGCGCAAACCGACCGCACCCGCGAACGCATTGCCAGCGGCAATGGCTGGACACTGGTTTGGAAAACCGGCGAGGAACTCACGCTCTCCGGCATCGCCCTCGACCGGGAAACGAATCCTGACGGCGACGGCTGGGGCATCACTGACGGCAGCGCCGGACTCCGAGGCCGGCTCATCAAAACCGATGATCTCGCGGAAATAAAATTGTTCGCCGCCACTTTCCTCAGTGGAGCCGCTGGTTTGCTGACCGAACGGCAGCAAACCATTTTCGGCAATACAGAGACCCCGTCGCTTGGTAATGCTCCGCTGCAAGGTGCGGAGAGCGTGTTGGGAGCGTACGCGCAACAAATCTACGATTCGATTCAGCGCGATGGGTTTTACGTCCGCGTTCCAGCGGGAAAACAGTTTTACTTGTACGTCACACAGACCATTGACAAGTCCGACGCGGCATTGGGTGAAACCCGTTTCAATTCCGGCGATTCTCAGCCAACTCAGGCCACCAATCAGATTTCGACCGTCTCCGCGCCGCCTGCTCGCTATGCCACGCCGGTCGGACCGTTCAATCCAAGAGGAATCACACCATGAAACGAATCTTCATTCTCATACCGTTGTTATTTTTGCCCGCCTGCGCCACGAAGAAACCCGTTGTCGTACGAATGCCCCATTCCGTTCCGGGAACCACGCTCCCAGCCGACGACATGGAATCCGTGCGTTACGGCGAGAACCTCAAGGCGTATCCGGTGGGCCGTTATGTTGATCCGAACAATGGACTGGTCATGCACGAGGCGCACACGGTTTATCGGGTTGAAACCACCGCGAAATGGAATCTCCATCCGAACGACCCGGCCAATGTTCCAGTCGGCCCGGTGGTTGGCATCGTTGACCCTGCCCATCGGGAAAGTCCCGTGACCGCCGAAGTCGCCGCCGAGGTAAACCGCCAAAAGGCGGCGACGCAGGCGTTAATCGCGCAAGGCGCGCGCATGAATCAGGCCCTCAATCAACTTTCTCAAAGCGTTTCCAGCTCCAAACAGGTCTCGGAGGAGAACGCCCAACTCAAAACGGCTGTGAGCACAACCCAGCAGCGTTTGGAAGCGTTGGAAGAAGCTTTTCGGCAAAAACAAACCGAAACCACGTTCACCACGCCATCCGTCCCGCCAAAGCAGGGCACGAATGACTGGTAACATAAACAAAAACAAATAAGTATTATTATGCAAAAGCTAAAAGCACGAGAGGCTGCCACAGCCCCACCCCAAAATGGGACCGCGCCACTGCAATACCGCGAGAACCCGCAAACCAATGAGAAGATCGACGCCTGGATCAAGGACAATCCCGACCGCTGGGCGTACTTCAGCAGCCTGCCGCCCGACCGGGCGGCTCGCAAGCTCGTCCTGAATGAGATTCAAAAGTACGAGCGCCAGCAGAAGATGAACGCCGGCATCATGAAGAAACTCGACGGCGACCCGGAGGCCAAGCAAGCCTACGAGACGCTGTTGAAACGGTTGCCGGAAGACCAGCGGGAACGGGCAATGGCCTCGGTCGCCAGACACGTTCTTCGCATCACCACCCCGCGCGAGCAGAAGCCCAGGGCGGAAACGGCGGGCGTAGGTGTCGCGGTCTAGGCGAAGCGCGCTTGGCAAAGACTTACGATTCCGCTCAGGCTTCCGGCGCTTTCAGTCTGCCCTGTCCCCCTCAGACTCCGCGCCGGCTCCTTCGCTCCATCCGTAAGACTTTGCCGGGCCGCTTGTCGCAGCAACGATACTGCTCTTGATGCCGCCGCTGCGAAGTGTCTTGCGACCGCATCACCACGAGGAGTTCTCATGGACGCCCAAATCCACCGGCAGCTTGCCAATCTTGAAGTGGCCGAGATGGCCTTGCGCCAGAATCTTCATGGCCACGTTCAGGACGCGACCACCCGCGCTCACTTGGAGCGCGCTCTCGCTCATGTGCGCGAAGCGTTTCTCAGCGAGGAGGGCGCGAACGCCCGATCAGTCAACCAGTTGGTCCGCGAACTGACTGGCATGGAGCGATTCTTTGAATCGTTGCAAACCCGAACCGATGGTCCGCTCCGGCGTTCATGAACTCTAGCCTTCCCGGCGAAAATCGGGTATTACGTTATGGCCGCAAAACGAAACAAACCGGATGCGAACGATCAATTAGACCTTTTTTCGTATGCAAGAAACAATGATCACCCTGACACAGTACGGCTTGATGGCCGAGAAGCATTGGCGGGAATTCCGGCCACGAATGGTGAAGGAACTGGAGGCCCACGGCAGGCTTCAGGAGGCGTTGCTGGAGGCGGAGGAGAAGACGAAGGACGAGATGTACGACCTGACCACCCGATTGAGGACGCAGGGATTAACGGCGCAGCAGGCGCACGATCAAGCCTGGGAAATGGTGCGGGAGGAATACATCTTATTGACGCCGGAAGAAACGGCGTAGTCCGCAATCAGAATAATTACCGCATCGCCGATGCCGATAGGGTGGGCGAAGGTTCGCTCAGGGAAAAGTGCCGGGCCAATCTCGCCGCCATCCGGCTGGTTCGCAAACTCCAATCCGAAAACCAAAATCCGACCAACGAGGAAAAGTCGGCTCTGGTGCGGTATGTCGGTTGGGGTGGACTACCGCAGGTTTTCAGTCCGGCCACCGACTGGCAGGCGGAAAATGTCGAACTGGCTTCGCTTCTCTCCGAGGATGAATTTCGCGCCGCCCGCGCCACCACGCTCAACGCCCATTACACAGCGGGCGCGGTGGTCAAAGGGATGTACTCCGCTCTGGAACGTCTCGGATTCAAACAGGGGCGCATTTTGGAACCTGCCTGTGGCATCGGTCATTTTATCGGCTTCATGCCGGAACCGATGCTGTCCCATTCCACCGTCACGGGCGTTGAAATTGACCCGCTGACGGCGCAAATCGCCAAGACTCTGTACCCCGACGCGGACATCCGCAACCAGGCATTCGAGAAATCCAAGCTGCCCAACGAATTCTTTGATCTCACTATTTCCAATATCCCGTTTGGCGACTACAAACCGTTCGACCCCAAGTTCAACGAGCATGGATTCCTGATTCATGATTATTTTTTCGCGGCGGCTCTGGAAAAAGTCCGGTCTGGCGGCTTGGTTGTATTCATCACCTCACGCGGCACAATGGACAAGGCCGACCCCGCGCTCCGCAAATATGTCGGCGACCGTGCCGAACTTTTGGGCGCAATCCGGCTGCCCAACAATGCTTTTAAACGCAACGCCAACACCGAAGTCACCACGGATATTTTGTTTCTCAAGAAGCGGCCTGCGGGCGAAGCGGTGCAGAGTGCTGCGTGGCTCAATACGGCTCCGCACACGAACGCCAAAGGGGAGGTCATTGAGATCAACGAGTATTTCATCGAACGGCCACAGATGATGCTTGGCGAAATGCGGCTCGAAGGCCGGATGTACCAGCGCAATGAACCCACCCTCGTCGCCGCCAAACAGCAGGACATTGCGACGGCTCTGGCCAAAGCCATTCCACATCTACCGGAGAATATATATGCACCGGTTCAACATGCAGTCGCCACGCCCGGTCTGGAGCAGATGATTCCCATCCCCGGCGACGTGAAACCAAATGCCTACACCGTTCACGACGATGAAATCGCCATTCGCGACGGCGACCGATTAAAACCACTAAAGCATCTGGCGATTCAGACCAAACTTCGTATTCGCGGCATGATTCAGGTCCGCGACGCCGTGCGCGAATGTCTGCGCACCCAATTGGAGGACAAGGACGACTCGGACGTGGAACTTGCCCGCGCCCAATTGAACCAAAGATATGACCGGTTCTTTTCCCGATTCGGTCCCCTCTCGGACCGCGTCAATGCCAAGGCGTTTCAAGGTGACCCCGACCTGCCGTTGCTCATGTCCCTCGAAAACTATGACGCCGAAACCAAGAAGGCCACCAAGACGGCAGTTTTCCGGGAGCGGACCATCCAGCGTCAGAAACCGATTGAATCGGTTGGTTCACCCAAGGAAGCCCTCATCGTTTCCCTTAACGAAAAGGGGAAGGTGGACTTGCCGCACATGGCCCGGTTGTTGACTCGGCCGGTTGACGAGTTTTTGCCAGAACTGACTGGAGTGCTGTTCCTGAATCCCCAAACCCAGGAATGGGAAACCGAGGACCATTATCTTTCAGGAAACGTGCGCGAAAAACTTGAGATTGCGGAAGCCGCCAGCATTACCGAACCGCGCTTCAAGGAAAATGTGGGCGCGTTGAAATCCGTGCAGCCCGAGGATTTGTCGGCGACCGAAATTGATGCCCGCTTGGGCGCGTGTTGGATTCCACCCGCTGACGTGCAGCGTTTCGTTCAGGACTTGCTGACAACGGACGATGTGACGATCAAATTCATAACCCAGCTTGGCACTTGGTCGTTGCAGGCTGGTTACACGGCCAAAGCCACTGTTGCCAACACCACCGATTGGGGCACCAATCGGGCGACCGCGCTTGAACTCATTGAAGACGCGCTCAATCTCAGGACTCCGACCATTTACGACAAGGTGCGCGACGGCAAATCCGACAAACAGGTGGTCAATCCTGCCGCCACCGAGGGAGCGCGGGAAAAACAGCAGAAGATCAAAGACCGTTTCAAGGAATGGATTTGGCAGGATGACGACCGCCGGGAGCGCCTGGCCCATAAGTACAATCAGGAATTCAACTGCGTCCGTCTCCGCGTTTTCAACGGCGACCACCTGACGTTGCCGGGCGCGAGCCAGACGGTTGCCTTGCGCCCCCATCAGAAAACCGGAACGTGGCGCATTCTGCAAACGCCCAATACTCTGTTGGGCCATGTCGTCGGCGCGGGCAAAACCTACACGATGGTTGCGGCCGGCATGGAGTTGAAACGCTTGGGTCTGGCGCGCAAACCCATGTTCACCGTCCCCAACCACATGCTGGGCCAGTTCTCTTCCGAACTGTTGACCCTGTATCCGAGCGCCAACATTTTGGCCGCGACCCGCGAGGACTTCGAGAAGGATAAACGCCGTGAACTGATGAGCCGCATCGCCACCGGCAATTGGGACGCCATCATCGTGACACATTCCGGTTTTGAGAAAATCCCCATGTCGGAGGATACCAAACAACAATTCTTTCAAACCCAGCTTGACGAACTCGAACGCGCCATTTTGGAACAGAAGCAGGACACCAGCAATCGCCGGATTGTGAAGCAACTCGAAGCCGCCAAGAAAAGATTGGAAACCCGGTTGAAGCTGCTTTCCGCCGAGGAAAAGAAGGACAATACCCTCACGTTTGAGGAATTGGGCGTGGACCGGCTGTTCGTGGATGAAGCCCATTTTTTCAAAAACCTGTTTTACATCACGAAAATGACCCGCATTGCGGGTCTGCCGCAAACCTCCTCCGAGCGGGCCTTCGATATGTTTCTCAAGATTCAATACATCCAGAAGACCAACGGCGGCGGGGGAGTCGTCTTTGCCACCGGCACACCCATCGCCAACAGCGTGGCCGAAATGTACACGATGCAACGCTACCTCCAGATGCCCACGCTCCAAAGGCAGGGCTTGCACCATTTCGATTCCTGGGCGGCCACCTTTGGCGAACCCGTCACGGCGATGGAACTGGCCCCGGACGGCGCGGGCTACCGGCTTAACACGCGCTTTGCCCGATTCATCAATGTGCCGGAACTCATGCAGGTGTTCTGCCAGGTCGCGGATATTCAGACCGCCGACAACTTGAAATTGCCCGTTCCCGAACTTCAGACCGGAAAACCCATCATCATCCGCGCTCCCTGCACGCCGGAATTGAAAAAGATCGTGAAGGGATTGGTGGAACGCGCTGAGGCCATCCGTAGCGGGCGGGTTCGCCCGGACGAGGACAACATGCTCAAGATCACTTCCGAAGGGCGCAAAGCCGCTCTGGATTTGCGCGTGCTCAACCCCCGTGCCCCGGATCACGCCGACAGCAAAATCAATCTGGCCGCAGATAAAATCTTTCAAATCTGGAAGGACACCACTGAACTGCAATGTTCCCAACTCGTCTTCTGCGATTTGTCCACACCTTCCAAACTCCGGCGGCAGTTTTCGGCTTACGAAGACTTGAAAGAAAAACTTTTGCAACGCGGCATTCCCGCCGAGCAAATCGCCTTCATTCAGGATTTTGACAGCGATGTCCAGAAGCACGTCTTGTTCAAAGAAGTCCGTTCCGGGAAAGTCCGCGTCCTCATGGGAAGCACTCAAAAAATGGGGTCGGGCACAAACATTCAGGAGCGCTTGGCTGCTCTTCATCATCTCGACGCGCCGTGGCGACCGGCGGATGTCGAGCAGCGCGAGGGCAGAATCTTGCGTCAGGGCAATCTCAACCAGTCCGTTCAGGTCTGCCGCTACGTGACCGAAGGCAGTTTTGATGCGTACATGTGGCAAACGCTTGAAACCAAGGCAAAGTTCATTCATCAGGTGATGACGGGTGACACTCATATCCGACACATCGAGGATATTGATTCCAGGGCGCTGACGTACGCCGAAGTCAAAGCCATCGCCTCCGGCAACCCGCTGGTGATTGAGAAGGCATCGGTGGATGCGGAAATCACCCGGCTGACGCGCCTGCGCTCGCAGCATGGCGAAGCCCAATATCGGATTCGTTCGCAAGCCCGGCATCTCAAGGAGGAAATTCCAGTCCTCGCGCAACGCATCGAGAATTTGAAACTCGACATGACCGTCCGCAAGGACACGCGCGGCGACGCCTTTGAAATCGAAATCGCCAAGACCATCTACAAGGACCGTGCCATCGCCGGGGAATTGATTAACCGAATCGCGCACCGGGCGGCGGGCGGCACTCAGGAGCAGCCCATCGGGCTGTTCGCCGGTTTCCAACTCTGCGCCCGTCCGACCTTCATGGAGCGGGTCGAAATCGTGCTCAAGGGGAAGAATCACTACGTTGCCAATGTATCGGATACTCCCTTGGGCACGATTCGTTCGGTGGAATACACTGCCCAAAATATGGAGGAGCGATTGCAGGGCTGGCAGCGGAATTTGTCGGAGTCCGAGAAAAACAGCCGCGAATTGGAAAGCAAGATCGGCCAGCCGTTCGAGCACGAGTCCAAGTTGCAATCCCTCGTCCTTCGCCAGCAAGAATTGGAGAATGCGCTGGATATTACCAAGAACCAGGCTGCCAATTCCCTGTCTGCCGAGGAATCGAACGAGCCTGAAGACGCCCCTGCCCAAAAGATTGACGCCCCCGCCCGCGTCCACGCTCCGAAGGCTGGGCGAAAAGCTGTTGCCGTAAAATGTTGATGCGTTCCCCTTTCCAAATCCGTCCATCGAATCCTGATGGTTTTCGGGCACAGTGGTGCCTGCCGACCTTTCGGCTTCGTGAATCGCCGCGCTCCATTGTACCGCTCCGTTGCGCCTGTCAAGGTATTGCTCGCCCGTGTTGCCCTCTGCGCTCCACCTTGACAGTGCTCACGTCGCAAAAACCGGCGCTTAGGAATTCACGAAGCAGACCATTAAGCCTACGGCTCTAACTGCCCTTGAGATACGCCTTCGCCGCTTGGCGGAGATGCTTTAGAAACTCTTGAACCGCTTTGGAATGTGAACGCTTGATGCGCCAGAGGGCAACGATAGTGCGAGTTGGACGAGGCTCTTCGAGGGAACGGAATACGACCGATTTCATCGTCGTGTCTTTCGCCATCTGCGGAATGAGAGATATTCCGAGCCCTGAATTCACCAACGAAAGAATCGTTCCCATTTGGCCGCCCCGCATGACGATACGAGGTCGAAAATCGCGGTGGTGGCAGAAAACCAGCTTCTGATCGCTCAAGCAATGCCTCTCCTCCATCAGAATGAATGTTTCTGAACACAAATCTTCCAACCGGATTTTTGTCTCTTTGGCCAGTGGATGTTGGATAGGATAAGCTAAAAATAGTTCCTCGGTGAATAATTCTTCAACTTCAAAGGAATTCTCTTTGATGGGGAGGCTCGCAATGGCGAAATCTAACTCGCCCCCATCGACCATTTCTAACAAGTGAGCGGTCAAGCCTTCATGAATCACGACTTGGACTCGCGGGCATTCCCCGCTAAATGTTTGCAAGATATGAGGCGCAAAATACGGGGCAATCGTTGGTAGAATTCCAAGCGCCACTGTTCCAGATGCGATTCCATCCGAGTCTTGAACCAATATTTTTGCTTCCCTAATTTGTTTCAGAATCCGGCTTGCATGCTCCATTAAAAGTCTGCCCGCAACCGTCGGCGCAATTTTTCGATGGCTTCGATCGAAGAGTGGTTTCCCTAAATCGCTTTCGAGTTTATGGATCTGCTCACTCAACGCTGGCTGTGAAATATAACATTCACCTGCAGCTTTGCTGAAGCTTCCAGTCTTCGCCACAGCCATAAAATAGCGCAATTGATTCACTTCCATAATCTTGCTTGGACCAGAGGCGGATCAAAACGCCTTCGGATTTGGTGCCGACGCGCATATATACGTTGAGCGTTCCCCGAGATTTCGTAGTCCTATGTTTTATACAGTTTTATTTCTTTCTGAATTGTTATTTCTGTTGTTTCTGTGCAAATCCCCGGAGTCACAGGTGCATTTACATATTGGGTCTGATTGTTGCAAACTTACATGCCAAGCGCGGCCAGTCCGGGGTGGTCCAAGGGGCGGGGCCTCGAAGAATCCCATCGAAATCTGCGCTCCGACTCCTTGATCGGCAGATCGTTGATGCTTGCATGCCGGTGCTGCATCAAGCCGTTGGAATCAAATTCCCAATTCTCGTTGCCATAAGAGCGAAACCAGTTGCCTGAATCGTCATGCCACTCGTAGCTGAATCGCACGGCGATCCGGTTTCCCACAAAAGCCCAAAGCTCCTTGACGAGCCGGTAATCGAGTTCCCTTTTCCATTTGCGAGTCAGGAATTCGATAATGGCAGGCCGCCCCTGAAAAAATTCAGCGCGGTTTCTCCACAAACTATCCACTGTATAGGCCAGAGCGACCTTTTCCGGATCGCGACCGTTCCAGCCATTTTCCGCTAGGCGCACCTTCTCCGTTGCCGTCTCGTGTGTAAAGGGAGGGAGAGGGGCGCGCTGTGTTAACTCATTTGCTGTGTTCATGATTCGTCATGGGCCGCTATTGGCCAGTTACTTCATTCCAGTCTCCGGGAGCTTCTGCATAAAGGCTATGGTCAGCCGAATGACTTCGCCCGCCTGCTCATCCAGCGCGAAATGCCCAGCGTCGAGAATATGCACCTCAGCTCCCGGCACATCCTTGTGATAGGCTTCAGCTCCGGCAACGACAAACGAGGGATCATAACGTCCCCAAAGGACGAGCATGGGAGGTTGATGGTCGCGAAGCCATTTTTGCCAGGCTGGGTACGACTTCACATTCGTTTGGTAATCATAAAACAACTCTGTTTGAATGTCCGCCTGGCCTGGCTGATTCAAAAAGTAAAACTCGTAAGTCCAGGTGTCCGGATCGAGACGCTCAAGATGTGGGGAGGTGCCCACATGCCGGTTCCGAGTTGCCGCCAACGAGAGAAATGTTTTTCGGAATTCGGCCTCATGCGACGCACGATCTTTCCAGAACGCGCGCCGTGCGTCCCAGAGCGGAGACAAACCCTCCTCGTGAGAAACCGCATTCTGGATAATGATGGCCTTGACCTTTTCGGGATGGGCAACTGCCATCCGCATTCCCACCGGGCCGCCGTAGTCGTGCAGGAAAAGCGTGTAGCGAGAAAGATTCAACGCCTCAGCAAACTTCTCAGTCACCTGAGCCAGATTGTCGAACGTGTAACTGAACTCTTTTGGACTTGGCCAGGAAGAATGTCCAAAGCCCGGAAAGTCAGGTGCGATGAGGTGGTATGTGTTGCTTAACGCTGATTCCAACATCGGTTGGTACATTCGGGATGATGTTGGAACGCCGTGAAGCAAAAGAATGACCGGGCCGTTTGCAGGCCCGGCTTCGCGGTAAAAGATATTAAGACCATCCACCTGGATGGTCTTATAAGCGACGCGTTCCTGACCATTCGCGGGGGTTGTGCTCATAAGCAGTGCCAAGCAAGCGAGTTGCCAGACCAGTTTCATGACGGAGATTTGTCGAAGTCGTTAACGAGGACGATGCGATAGCGGGCTTTGCCCGAACGCAGGTGCTCCAGCGCATCGTTCACTTTCGACATCGGAAAATATTCCACGACGGGCGCGATTGAGTGCCGGGCACTGAACTCAAGCATGTGATCAATGGCTGTTGGGCTGCCTGTGGGCGAACCGGCCACAGATTTCTCGCCCAAGATTAGACCGAACGCCGGGACTTCGAGCGGTTTGAGGACGGCTCCTACATTGTGGAACGTGCCCTTGGGCGCGAGTGTTTCGAGAAAAGCACCAATGTCCTGAGGCACGTTGATCGTGGAAATGATCAGGTCAAGGCTCCTGCCGAGTTTTTTTAACACCCCATCTTTCTTGCTATTATGCACGTAATGGGCACCCAGTTGCCGCGCCTCCCCTTCCTTGCTGTCACTGGTAGTGAAGGCATGTACTTCGCAGCCCCATTTGCTGGCAAATTGAATTGCCATGTGTCCTAATCCACCGATGCCGATGATCCCGACACGGGCGGTAGAGGGAACTTCATGAATCAGGAGTGGTGAAAATACTGTGATGCCTCCGCACAAGAGCGGCCCAACTTTTGCCAAATCTAGCGCATCAGGCAAAGGACGAACCCAAGGCCACTGAGCTCGGACACGATCCGCAAAGCCGCCGTGCCGCCCAATTATGGTGCCCTGAGCTGTGGCGCAAAGGTGTTGGTCCCCGGAAAGACATTCATGGCATGACAGACAGCTATGAGCGAACCAGCCAAGTCCGACCCGTTGTCCGATTTTTAGCCCCTTTGCCTCTTCGCCCAGCGCGACAACCGTCCCGGTCACCTCGTGCCCAGGGACGAATGGGTATTGGGACATGCCCCATTCGTTGTCGAGCATCGAAAGATCAGAGTGGCAGAGTCCACAGTGCGACACCTTGATTTCGACCTCTTCCGGCCCAAGTGCGCCGGGATTGAAACTAAATGGTTCAAGAGGGCTATTCTGGCGTAAGGCAGCGTAGGTTTTGAATTCTTGCATAATCAATATTCCTTTCTTCGACTAGTGTTTTAGTTTAATTTGCGATTGCTAGTGGTTCGGTTCTTTTTCAACAATTCTCTCGATGAATGCTGGCCAACTCGGTTCCCCATACCGCAAACCACTCTGGTCTGCCTGTGGCTCAACAGGCCGCAATGTCCCTGGAGATACATCTCTGTTTCATTTGGGTTCATTGGCGATACGCCGAGGCGAGTGCGTAAACCTTGGATCGCAGTCGGGGAAACGGGTCATCGGATAGTTCGATCCCATCTGTCAAATTTGTCGGATCAAATGCCAGCTCCTTTTCGACCGCGCTGCTGTCAGGAACCACAGAAGTAATGCTGATTGTCCCCATGTCCATCGTCTTTCGATTCTCGGGCCAAATAATTGAGGGATCCCTGGTAGTATCGCCGGCATTGGGCAGTTGCACCACGAGATGATATTCGATTGGGCCTGCCGCCAGGCGCGTCTTCAACTCATCGAACAGAAAACCTTCCGACTTGGTCTTGGCCTCTTCGTCGCTCAAGTTGTGCTGTCCGGCGGAGGGAATGATCTGGTAACGTCCCGCCTGTTTGACCCCAGCCTTGTTCACGAACATGAACGTGTCATTCGGGAAAAATGTTTCGGTCGCGAAGCTGGCCGGGACCACCTGCGTTCCTTTCACGAACCTCAACGCGCTCGGATGGGCGCCTAGAAATTCCTCAATGGGCCAGGGATGTGGCTTGCTGGGATCGGTGGCGACGACGGCTTTTTCCAACGCAAGGAATTCTTCGCCGGTGCTGACGGCAAAGCCGTTGACCGACAGCGCGATGATATCGGTTTCGTCTCCATTGGGCAGCTTGAACCGGATCACCATGCCACGCGGTCCGGCGTTGGGTGAGTTGTCCGGGATGATCGGGTCGGGGTTCCCATCCGACAGGCGAAGGGTCACAGGCACAGCAACGCCCTGAAAATGGGCGGCTCGGGAAAGTGTTGCCGCGTCTTTCGACGGCGTAAATGTTCCTTGGCAGATGATTCCTTTCGCATGCACGACGCGATAACCTGGTTTGACTCCATGCACCTGACGCATCGTATCGAAGATCGCGTGGACAAGCTCTTTTTCAGTCATAGGTTTGCCTTCAATCTCCTGACCGCTGGCGCCGATGATTGACCAAGCCAGCAGCCCTCCTGCCACCAGCACCGCAATACCTGTTCCAACCCGGTGATTTTGCTCGAATCGAGTCTTCATAATTTAGATATATTTTTTGTGGTTATTTCACGCTGGCCCGATTTCAAAAATGGTCTCGACAATCACTGGCGCGCCAATAGGCAAACTCTGCACTCCATAGACCAGACGAGTGTGGCCGGTATCTGGTCCGAAGATTTGAACAAAGAGATTTGACGCTCCGTCCGCCACGGGCGCATGGTCAACAAACTGCTCGGTCGTGGCAATCAGCACCGTGAGCTTCACGAGTTTCTTAATTCGATCCAGTTTGCCGAGATGTTCCTTGGCCGCAGCAAGCGCGTTGAGCGCAGCGATGCGCGCTGCGTCCTGACCTTCCTTGACGGAAAGATTATCGCCAAGTCGCCCTGAAATCACCAGTTTGCGGTTCACCACCGGAAGCGTTCCAGTCAGGAAAAGCAAATTACCGGTGTCCGAAGATTCGACGTAAGCCCCCAATGGGGTCGGTGGTGCGGGCAGAACGATACCAAGTTTGTCGAGGCGCGCACTTAGACCAACCGCAAGAGTCTTATTACCCGTTGGCGTTTTCATGTGTTCATCCATCCTACCAAGATTGATTTCTGAGGTGCTTTCATATAAGAGAGGATCTAACGCCGCTTAGATAGAAATTGTGAAGGTGACATTTTGAAACGCTTGCGAAAACAATCGGCGAAATACTGACTGGAATTAAAACCATTGGAAAAGCTAACGTCGGTGATCGAAATGTCAGGCCGTCCACGCAACTCTTGTGCGGCATGATTAAGACGACATTGCTTTAGAAATGCCATCGGACCGACATTAACAACTTCGCGTGTGTATTTCGCGAAAGAGGTAATACCCATCCCGCAGTGTTTGGCCATTTGTTGCAATGTTCCGATTTCCTGGCAGTTTGCCTTACTATTCTCCAAGCTTTTCAGAAAAAGCTCGACTACTCGCCGCCTCGAATCCCGCGCAGAACTTGCCGTTAATCTCTGCGTCACAGACAAGTCGAGTAAGCTTACGAAAAGTTGGTTTAAGTTGGCCATCATGCGTGAAATGGAGTGGCGTGCTTTCCAGTCAACAACACACTTGGCTGTTTGCTGAAAAATCCGAACGATTTCCGCATTGGATCTGCATACCGGCATTTTATTATGTCGCAATTTTTGCGTTAACTCGGCTAAATCAATTGGTGTAAGCGTCACCCAATCAGGCCAATGCCATCGGTCATTGGGTCTTCTAACACCAACGTCCACGATCAACCAATGGACTCGACCCGCCCCAATATGCGGATCGCCGAGCTTGTAGGATTGCCACGGTCTCGTAATCATAAGATCGCCGGGATGGAGATTGAATCGGCGTTCATCTGTTATGAAAACTAAGTTTCCAGTTTCGACAAAATGTATTTCAACATTTCCGTGCCGATGGAGGTCGAGTCCCCAATTCTGTGGCCCGGCGCAATCCCAGAAACCGATGCTGTTCAATCCCGGCAATATATCGTTTGGTATGGTTACTCCCGGATAATGGCCCTTGCTGAGCACAGGCAGCCCGACTTTACTAGTTCGGACAGCAAGAAGCTGAGGTTCGCAGGTGTGAACGCCGCAATCCTGCACTTCCGTCCGCGCATCTAGTTTTGGCATTTGGAGGACCGAAAGTTTCATTCATCAATTCAGTTTGCCGGAGCCTTTGAGCCGGGACCAGCCTTTCCCCTGGCAAGCTGCAGCTCTGCGAGTTCAGACTCGGCTCGAAGCCAATGGCCAAGATGGCGGCCATGCCCACCGCCTTCGTTAAGCCAAATTGCATAGGCACGTTTCTCAATTTCAGCGCGTAGATCGAGGGGTTCTGGGGAGGCGGGGGCGCGGTTTGTTTTCTTTCGCGTTGCATTCTGCATCGTTCAGTCCTTTTTCAGATTATGTAATCAAGTTAGGCGTGACTTAATCCGCGTGGTCAGGATTTGATGAACGCCAATAAGTCCTCGTTGACCTGCCCTTTGTGCGTGGCGCACAAGCCGTGCGACGCGCCTTTGTAAATTTTGAGTGTCGCCTTCTTGACCAACTTGGCCGAAAGCAACGCTGAGTCGGCAATCGGCACCATCTGGTCATCATCGCCATGCAAAATCAGGGTTGGCACGTCAATCTTCTTGAGATCTTCCGTAAAATCTGTTTCTGAGAACGCTTTGACACAGTCGTAAACCCCTTTAAAACTCGCCTGCATTCCTTGACGCCAGAACGAATCTCGCAAGCCTTGTGAAACGGTGGAACCCGGTCGATTGGAGCCAAAAAACGGTGCGCTGACATCCTTGAAGAACTGCGAGCGGTCGGTATGGATGCCGCCACGGATGCCGTCGAACACCTCTATCGGCAAGCCGCCAGGATTGCTTGCCGTCTTCAACATCAACGGCGGAACCGCAGCGACGAGCACCGCCTTCGCCACCCGCTTTGTTCCGTGCCGGCCAATGTAGTGGGCTACTTCGCCGCCGCCCATTGAGTGACCGACAAGAATCGCGTCTTTTAGATCAAGCTGGTTCACCAGGGCCGCGAGGTCATCGGCGAATGTATTATATTCATAGCCATCCCAAGGCTGGCTTGAGCGCCCGTGCCCGCGACGGTCATGGGCAATGCAGCGAAAGCCGCGCGACGTGAGGAAGAACATTTGGTCTTCCCAAGCGTCCGCACTCAGCGGCCAGCCGTGGCTGAAAACCACGGGTTGCCCAGCGCCCCAATCTTTGAAGTAAATGTCTGTGCCATCTTTGGTTGTTATCTTGTTCATAGATTGCTTTCCTTTAATTCGGTTTTGATTTTGTAAATTCTTCTCAATTTCGGCATCGAGGTTCACCGTGGGCATTCTGCAAGGAAGTTAATGGGACTTGGTGCTGGTTTTCCGGTCGAGGAAATCACGCACGGCAGCGATTGTTGCGGTAGGTTCTTCCTCCATAAGCCAATGGCCCGAATTTGCGATCACGACTTCGCTCACATTATCGGCTGCGTTGCGCATGACGATTGCCTCCTTTGCACCAAACATTTTTGCCGCGCCAATCGCGAGCACCGGCATAGTAAGCTTCGTCGTCATTGAAAGTTTGTTATCTTCAACATCCTTAGGGATTGAGAGGAACTGCGCAAAAGCGGAATGCATGGCACCCGGTAGAGCATAAAACGCGGTGAAATGGACTCTGGTTGCTTCGTCGATTTTCGACGAATCACCGGCAAATTCGTTCCAAAAACGGTCAAGATAAATACGTTCGCGGCCAGCCACCAACCGTTCAGCATCGGGACCGCCGAAAGAGAAATGCCAGAGCGCAGGGCTGCGAACGATTTCGTCCCAAGGTGGAATGCCTGGCACCGGCGCATCCATCATCACCAGCCGGTCGGTTTTGTCGGGGTAACGGGCGGCATAGGCATAGGCAACGGTTGCGCCAATGTCATGCCCAACAATTGCGGCATGGTCGATCCCGAGTTGAGTAAGAACGGACCGGACATCGGCTGCTTGTGTTTTCTTGTCATAGCCATCGGCGGGATGCGAGGATAGTCCCATGCCGCGCAAGTCTGGAACGACAACTCTGTGGTCGCGTGCAAGCTCGGATGCCAGGGGAGCCCACATGTCGCCTGTAAACCCGAATCCGTGAAGTAAAACGACCGCCGGGCCTTGACCGCCAACCCGGACATAAATTGTCGCGCCGTCGGTCTGAATCTCCTGAGTATGAAAGTTTGCCGGAAATTGGAACTGAACACTTGAGTGGGCAGTAACGCCCGGCTGCGAAGAGGCATCTTGAGCAACGCCTTGGATAGCCGAGAGTGCAAGCGCCGCCGCCGCCATAAAGAATAATTTGCCGGGGGCGAGCCAATGTGTCTTGGCTTTGGCTTGTGTTGCGTTCATGCGTTTCCTTCCCTTCTTGCTTCTGTTCTCATTTTTGTCACCACTTGGCACCAGCGTGCGCGCCTCCATCAATCCGAAGATTTTCGCCGTTCACCATCGGTGCCGACTGCAAATAGAACAAAGCATCCACGATTTCCGAGACTTGGATCAGTCGCGGAATCGGCGAGAGTGTTTTTAGCATTTCGTGGTCGTCGTTGGCGTGCATTGGAGTGTCAACAACTCCAACCGAGATCGTATTAACCCGAATCCCGTCTGCCACATATTCCATCGCTAGAGCCCGACTGAATGCGGGGATTGTGGACTTGGTGATGACGGGAAGTGAAATGGGCGCTCCAGCCAGCGGTTGATCCGTAAGGAAAGTGGAAATGCTCACGATGTGACCAGACTTTTGTTTGCGCATTTGTGCCACCACCTGCTGCGTTACGAAAAAGTATCCAGCGACGTTCGTGCTGATCATCATTTCAAAATCTGTGGGAGTATATTCGGTGAACGGCTTCGGGATATAGATGCCCGCGTTGTTGACGAGGAGATCAACGCGGCCAAAATGTTTGATTGCGGCATCTGCCACTTTTATTGCCGTATCTTTCTTGCCAATATCGCCGTCCACCAGGACAAGGTGCTCAGAAGCTTTCAAAACTTTTGATTTGCTGATCGTGCGCGAATTAGCGACGACACGGTAACCGTGTTCGATAAGCGCTTTGGCTACTCCCAAGCCGATCCCGCTCGATGCGCCCGTGACGATGGCCGTTGGACGTTCCTTACCTGTTTTACTCATGGTTTTTTTCATTGTTTCATCGCCATAAATTTTAGCTGTCACAGCTAAGCGTTTGCGTCGATTGACTTGCGCTCAGCAGGCCCGCCAGATGGAAGCGGTTCAGAGAAGGGTAATCCCGACGTCGATGTTGTTACGCGTGGCTTTAGAATATGGACAATTCTGATGCGCTGTATCCACTAGGGACTGCGCAACGTCGCGACTCAAACCCGGCAGACTCACGTTAAGGCGCGCCTGGAGGACGAAACCGTCTTCAGTGGAGCAGAGGTCCACTTCGGCATCGACGGTTGACTCAGGAGCCACCTTGACCTTCATCTTGCCGCCCGCGATTTTGATATTGGTGAGAAAGCAGGCCGACCAACCAGCAGCAAGGAGCTGCTCAGGGTTGGTGCCGTTTCCCGGCGTACCCGGATATGTAAGCTTGATGTCCAAGCGGCCATCATCAGTCTTGGACGCACCACCGTCCCGGCCACCCGTGGTATGGGCTTTCCCCGTATATTCTGCCTTCTTGGATGTCTTTGTGGCGTTCATTCGATTAATCTCTTAAATATTTTTGTTCACTGCTTGTATTTACCAACAATGTTCAACTTGTTCGCGGCTCATTGCTGCGAAACACCACATATTGCTACGTGGGCGATGACAATGGAAATCGTATGATTCGATGTCTCTTATCGGAAATGACGATAAGACAAATTTCGATAATGCTTTCGATATTGAATGGGTGACCGTATTAAAGAACTCGCACTGGCACCGAAAGCCGGTTCGAAAGCACGCGGATCAAATAATTAGGCATGACAAGCGCTCCTTCAGTCTCCAGTTCCACGCGAAAGGCAGTTTTGGTTTGTTCGGCGGCGATGATTTCTCTGGCGATTGCCATGGGCGTGGGGCGTTTCGCCTTTACTCCAATGTTTCCTTTGATGGTTCGGGACGGCTTGCTCAATAATGAAAATGGGACGTTGCTGGCGGCCAGTAATTACCTTGGCTACCTGCTGGGAGCCATGGTGGCGGGCCGGATCAAGATAAAACCGTCCTTTCTGCTCGTCTTTGGCCTGGTAGGCACGGTAGCGGTCACAGGAGCAGTTGGCTGGACATCTTCCATCTTCATTTGGGCATTACTTCGTTTGGTTGCCGGCATCATGAGTGCATGGACGTTGATTGCGGCAAGCGTTTGGGGGCTGGCTTGGCTGGCATCGTTGCGGCGGCAGCATCTGGTAGGCACCATTTTTGCGGGAGTCGGGTTGGGCATTGCTGCGGTCGGCGTTTTTTGCGTCGTAACTGCGCGATTTGATGTTCCGGCAGCCAAAATGTGGGTGGATTTGGCGTTGTTGGCTGGCATCTTGGTTATACTTCCATGGATAGTAAGTGCACAACTTCCTTCTGCCGTTTCAAATCCTGGAGCTGCAACGCAACAATCCACATCCGGCAATCCGCCTTCGAACACTATTGGTTTGGTGATTTGTTATGGTTTATTTGGTTTCGGTTACATATTGCCAGCGACATATCTGCCAGTGCAGGCCCGTCAGTTGGTGAACGATCCAAATGTCTTCGGTTGGGCCTGGCCGATGTTTGGATTGGCTGCGGCATTGTCCACTGTCTTCGTTTCATTTGGACCGAAAAGGGCCAATCGTATGCGGGTTTGGCCGACATCTCATTTCATAATGGCAATCGGCGTGTTGTTGCCAGCCGTTTGGCACGCCATTGCCAGCATCTCCATTGCCGCCATGTTGGTAGGAGGAACTTTTATGGTGGTCACAATGACTGCCATGCAAGAGGCCAGGGCTCGTGCGGAAGCCAGCGCGACGATCGTTCTCGCGCGAATGACCACAGGCTTCGCTTTGGGACAATTATTGGGGCCGGTCATTATCGGCATCCTCGGACATTTTTCGGCAAATGCTTCCGGCGCCTTGAATCGCGGTTTGGAACTCGCTTCCGTCGCACTGTTTTTGAGTGCGATTTACTTGTGGAAAGAAGATCGTTGCCGACAATTTTTGCTCACGATGAATCCGCGTTTTATGATTAGTAGAAATTAGATATGTTCAAAGGCATATTGATTGAGAAAGATGATTCGGGCTACCGGGCCGGTTTGCACGAGATTAACGAAACGGACTTGCCGACTGGCAATGTGGTGGTTCGTGTTCACTATTCGACACTCAACTACAAAGACGCGTTAGCCATTACCGGCAAGAGTCCGGTGGTTCGACATTTTCCCATGGTGCCTGGCATTGATCTGGTTGGTGCCGTCGAGGAAAGCAGCCACGCGGATTACCGTGTCGGGGATATGGTGGTTCTAAATGGCTGGGGTGTTGGCGAAACTCATTGGGGTGGGCTGGCTGAAATGGCGCGAGTCAACGGCGATTGGCTGGTGCCACTGCCTCCAACCATCATGGCATATCAAGCTATGGCCATCGGCACGGCCGGATTCACCGCCATGCTTTGCGTGCTGGCGCTTGAGCAGAATTGTGTCACTCCAGATCGGGGTGAGGTCTTGGTTACCGGTGCAAATGGAGGTGTCGGCGGCGTTGCCATCGCATTGTTATCGAGACTTGGCTACCGGGTGGTTGCAATCACCGGACGTCCCGCGGAATCTGACTACATCAAATATCTTGGAGCAGCCGAGGTGCTTGATCGCGGGAGTTTTTCTGGTCCGGGCAAGCCGTTGGGTAAAGAGCGCTGGGCCGGGGCTGTGGATGTAGTCGGGTCGCACGTATTGGCAAATATCTGCGCAACCACCAAACGCGGCGGCACGGTTGCTGCCTGCGGTCTGGCTGGCGGAATGGAATTTCCAGCTACCGTCGCGCCCTTCATTTTACGAGGGGTGACCCTGGCTGGTATTGACAGTGTGATGTGTCCGCGTGACCGCCGATTGGAAGTCTGGCGACGATTAGGCTGCGATCTTGATATGGATAAGCTCAATGTGATGACCAAGACAATTGGTTTGACTGAAACTTTGGATTACGCCAATCGTCTCCTGTTGGGAACCCTTCGAGGGAGAGCAGTTGTGCTTGTGACACGATAAAAGGATCAGCCGTCCGTTCAGCCAGAGCTTGGCCTAGCCTGCCTGTTCCATTTCCATTTTGATTGCAGGCTTGGCTGCTCTCAAAACGTCGAGAAACGGCTGGAGGACCGGATTGTGGGAACCAGCGCGCCAGATGGCGCAGATCGGCAGTTTGCGGGACGCAGGTCGGATTGGACGGAGAACCGTCTTACGGTGGCGCATATGGCTAACGCAACCCGGAACGAGCGATATACCCAAGCCGCTCTCCACGGCGAAAATGACGGTGTTCATCATTTCCAGCTCAAACGCGACCTTTGGCAGGAAACCTGCCCGGCGACAAGTGGCGATCACTTCGGCATAAAGCGATGGTGCTCCTCCCCGATAGCCTTGGACAAAGATTTCATCCGCGACGTCCTTGAGATCGACGACCCGCTTCTTCGCCAAGACGTGACTTCTCGGCAGCATGATTCGCAGTCGGTCCTCGTAAATGAGCTCGACGCCAAACTCCTCGGCGCGGTCCTTGGGCGGCGGGCGGGAAAGTCCGATGTCGATTCGTTTTTCCTCGAACGCCTTCAACTGCTCCTCGGAATCCATGTCATGCACTTGAACTCCCACCTTTGGAAATTGATTGCGGTAGGGCTTGATCAGCGCGGACAGAATGGGGCCTGCGGCTGCGGGAGAAAATCCGATACGCAGGGTGCCAAGCTCGCCGCGGGATGTTCGCTGCGCCGTCATCTTTGCCTCTTCGGTGCGCCGGACGATTGCGTCCGCTTCGGCCAGAAATGCATTTCCCGCTGCGGTCAACTCAACGCTGCGGCGAGTGCGCACCAGGAGCTTTGCGCCCAAGTCCTCTTCCAAATCCAAGACCGTTTGACTGATTGCGGCCTGGGCCACATGCAGGCGACGTGATGCCTCGCTGAAACTCAGATTCTTAGCCACCGCAATGAAATAGCGCAGATGTCGAAGTTCCATGAGTGCTATTCTATCGTATTATGCGAGGAGGGCAATTCAGTTTGCCGTCGAACCTGTGCGAAGACTCACTCCAACGTTTAATTATGCTGTTCTTCGCTCGGAATCGGCAACGGAAATGGATTGTGGGCCGGGTCTGCGTCGTGCCGAATTATTGACTCAGCTCGTTCGGTTTGGTCCATTGGTCGGTATTGCCAAATCTCTGGAGGTCGAGACGGATTCATTTCCGGCGGGATGACCGGAGGCAAATAGGAAACCCCTCCTCGCCGTCTTGGACGCGAGCCAGCGACCGCCCATATAGCGATGAGCGTTCCTACCAACATGATCGCCAGAAATTCCATAAGCAAAATCTAGCACACTCTCCGAAAAAGCGCATCTCCATTATCCTTGAGAATATGGGTTTCGCGTCTTGCGCAGAAGTTCTTCAATGGTCTTGTCGCCAGAAGGATCATTCTGCGGAAATCGCGGCTGATTTTTGGATTGTGCATTGGCTCGCGGCTCTTGGAATGCGCGTATTTGAGCGAGTGAGCCCACCAGAGATCCGCCGTTGCTCAATGCAGTTCCAGCTACCGTCTCGCCCGCGGCTGCGGCAGCGACGACGCCCGCTTGAACCAATCCGATTCCGCTCCTCCCCATTCCAGCGGCGGCGAAGGTTGAGGCGCCAGCGGCCAAAGCGGCCCGGCCCGCTCCGAATGCACCGCTCAAAAGGTCTGCTCCCACTGAACTACCGGTGATAATGGATTTCTGAATAAGGACTGGCGCGGCAATCGTGCTGAAAATGAGCCAAATGCCAAGGAAAGCCAGGCCCATCAAGTTTTGGAGAGAATACAGATCATTTCCAACGACCGACGTATTCAAAAAAGAGCGATCAGTCATAAACGTGAGCATCCCTTGGGTGACCAAACCCGCGACGCCCCAACCTAGCGGCCAAATCATCACTCCGAGCAAGTTGAGCAAGTATCGTCTGCCCACCTCAAGCAGGGAGGGAAACGCCAGCATTCCAATAAAAATCGGGGACAGGGCGTAGCCAATAAACAAAATCGCATTTTGCAGGATGTATGCCCACCAGACGATGGCGCTCGCAATCCAGCCCAAAAAAGCGAAGGCAACCGTCATCAGAGCCTCGACCATCGAGGCCCGCCATTCGACCACTTTTTCCCACCAGCTCTGCGTCCCGTCGGCCGATTTCTTCAGTTCGAGAGCGGCTTTATACTGGTCTTGGATTTGGGCCGGATCAACCTTGAGGACATTCTTAACGGTGTCGTCCACGATGGAGACAATTTGATTGCCCCAAGTCGGCAGATAGACGAGCAAAAGGAGGAGGACGATAATCCTGCCAAACATCCGGAGATTCGCGGAAGGGTTTTGATGCTTGGCAATCGTGGCAGCAATCAAACCACCAGTAATCAGCAAAAACGCGACAGGTGTGAGCAGGGTTTTGAGTTGCAGGCATTGCTGCAAAAACTGCGGAAACATCGAATTGAAGTCTGACATGGCGGCTTTCCGTTAGAAGCGAACTCGCACGTTCTGGCTGGCCTTCGGGGGCCGAACATCCTGACCGGCAGGAGAAAGACACTTGCTGCACCGGGCTGAAATGGCCTTGACCACCCGACTGTTGTCCTCCGCAGGAAATTTCTCGGCGAGCAATTCCTCAACCGTGTTTTGAAGGTCTTGCTTGACCAATTGGAGCATCTTCCGTTCGCTCTCGACGTAATCCTGCAAAAGGAGCGACGGGTTGTTGCTCGTGAGGAGCAATTCAGGATTGCCTTGAGCCTGGGCGTAAGCGGAGTTCGGGTCGAACTTCTCGAATACCGCAAATTCACTTCCCTCCTCCAATGCGCGGGAGCAGAACAACAGTTCGCTACGGTTCGTTTTGACGAGGGTTTTGAGCACATGCCACTGGTTGCCCGTGTTTCCACCGCCTGTCACCGCAAGCACTGACGCGGCGGCGTTTTCGGACTCGCCTCTCCACTGTGGGATTTGTTTTTCGACATCCGAAAAGGCGCGGGCTGCGTCCGCGAGGTCGTGCAATTGATTCTCAACCAAGGCGACTGAGGTCTTGTAGGCTCTCAGTTCGGTTGCCGTGAGCCGTCCAGGATAATCCGGAACTTCAGTCTGACAGATTTCTCCATTTCGTTTTAACATGGCTGCCTCCTATTCGGTTTTCAGCAGACGCAACAGTTCCGCGCGCGGAATCAGCAATTTTCCGCGCAAGGCGCGGCACGGTTTCAATTTCCCCCGCTGAATCAGCCGGTACACGCTGAAATAATTGACGCCGAGCATTTCCGCTGATTCCTGAATCGAATACGCCAGCCGTTCCCCGCTGGGGGCCGGTTGGACTCCGACTTGTGCCGCGCCATTCATATCGTTAGCTCTGGTTTACCAACTCTGGCCGAAGAGGGTTGTAATGATTTCATTACAACTTTTGGAGGCACCTCCGGTTCGTCGGCTCCGCTGAGGCGCTTCATCGAATCGTGAATCGGTTTATGTGGGTCGAGATTTGGAAAGAGTTCAACCAGACTAACTCCGAGAGCTTGAGCAAAGTACGGCAGATGCGTGTCTCTAACGCAGTGCATTTGGCCTTCGATTTGCGCGACAACTTCCCGCGATATATCGAGCCCCTTCAGTTGGAGTTTAATCGCAAGCTGCGCTTGCGACCAACCGTGCTTGTACCGAAGCCTTCGTACCTGCGCTCCAATAATATTCTGACGCTTCACTTCGAGCTGCCTTTCATATTAGTGCCGGCGCTTCATATTTCTCCCTTAACACCGGACCGAAGCTGTCGGAGCCAATGTCCTAATAAGCCGGAAAGCATTCGAAGAAAAATCGGAAATTCAAATACGTCCCATCAGCCAAAACGATTGGATTTCCAAACCTTCACAACAAGGAGCGAGGGACATGTCCTCTGAACACTTTTAACGAGAAGTCATCTCATAAACGCCCGCAGCGGAGTCAAAGAAACGAATGATGGGGATAAGGACCAGAAACAACGGAGGGAAAACAGGCGCAGATCGGCCGATCTTTGGGCCTCCCGCGGCGTTGATATTCCTTTGGATTGAAAATGTTCATGGCGGTAATCCTTTCAAGCGGTGAGTGCGTCAGCGGCGAAGTAGCTGCCATATCGCTGGCGCGGGTCATAGGTCGCAGACTTGCCCGGAATCGTCCCGCACGGATATTGCCACGACTGCCGGTCGCTGTTCCAATGGAAGCCAAGCTCGGCCAAATGCGCGCTGACTTCGCGGGGCTGCTTCTGGGCAAACCGCCAAGCGCATAACGGCAGCAAACCGGAACGCCGAGTCTCCTTCGAATGGCAGTTCCGTTGAGTCATGACGGAAATACATTTTGTGTATCACCTCTATCTTGTTGGCCTCAATTCCGTCATACTCCATGAAGCAAAAACGACAATTTCGAGCCAAGCAAGTTGTTCAGTTTACGGAACAACCTCCCGCCGGGTTTATGACAGATTTGATGTAATTTGTAATGATTTCATTACAACTGCCGGTAGTCGCCTGTGATGACATTGGCGGTGACTCTGCCACGCAGGGGCGAAGGGGCGGCGGAAAGACGAAAAGATTGCAACAGCCCGTCGCGCCAAAAAAGTTGTCCGCAAATGCAGACAGAATTCAAGCGGCGATGTGGCATTATCAAAAAAATGATGAAACCCTCGCCCGGTTGGGCGAACGAGTTTCGACAAAAAGTAAGGAAAATAGTTATGAACGTGACAAGGGAGAGTCCAGAGCAGGTGGCGCTGCCAATTGACAAAAGCGCCTTCGCGCTCGGTCTCGACGAGTTCAGCCTGCTCTCGCGCATTCAAGCAGGCGAAATCAACGCAGTGCGGGGGCGGTCGGGTGAGATGTTGATTTCACAAGCTGAATTGGCACAGCTCGCCGGTCGCGCTGTAACCGAGCAATCCTTCACGGAGGATACCAAGCTGTTGCCCGACCGAAGCCTAGGCATCGAGCACCATCTGGGTCTAAAACACCGCGACGGAAGACGGTCATCATATCAAATCGCTGGTTCTGAAGAACGTTTTACGGAAAGCGAGATAAACAGTTATCGCGCCGCTTCCAGCGTGATAGCCAATCCACTGGAATCCGTCAGGGACATGAACCGGCAAATGCAGGTGGAGGGCCAATTGCCAAACTCCGGCGATTTTGAAATCAACACCCCGCAGACTGGCCAGTGGGAAATTCATTCCGCATTGCTCAATCTCAATCACGGCGAAATTCTACTGTGCCAGCGGGGTGATGAGTTCGCGGTGATTGAACGCCTGGACGAGGACTCGCCTTACGCGCAGGCCAATGGCGCTACGCGAATGCTTTGGCAGGGCAACGATGCTCAGGCGTTGACCGAGGCGTTCAAGGACGACGCCAAGCTTACCTTGGAATTCATGGCCAGTAATCTGACGGCCAGAGCGCAGAAAATCGCTTGGGAACAATTTCCCGAACAAAGTCCCGGCGAAGTTGTGGCCGCGATTTCTCAACGGTGCCATCAGGCGATTGCAAATGAGGAAACGATTTCGCAGCACCAAAAGATGGACCAGAACAGGGATCGTGGAATCAGCATTTAAGGAGGACGTATGCAACAAGAAACAGAACGCTTCTTGAATCTGAAAAATCCACCAGGCCGGTTGACCAAGGAACAGACCGCGTGGTTCCTCGGCTTCATGCCAGATGAAATTCCGATACTAATGTCAAAGGGCTTGTTGAAACCGCTCGGCCATCCAGCATCCAACGGCCAGAAATTCTTTCTGGCCGCAACGCTGGAGGAATTGCGCCGCGACGAAAAATGGTTTGGCAAGGCTTCGGATGCCATCATCGAGTACTGGCGTTATAAAAACAGCCGAAAAGTTCAGACCGTGACCAGCAATGGGCAGCAGGCGCGGCAGTTCGCCGATTCTGATTGAGGTAGCTCAAGGGCGTGAGCGATGATTACACCACTCACGCTTCTTTTTTCATCATTCTCCAAACGGGCCGCCATCTTCATCCGCCGGAGACTCAAAATTCCACCGGAAAAAGGGCGGCATTTCCGACGGCTCTGAGGATGGTCGTATCATCCTTATGCGTTGACGGCTTGCGCCATTACGGGTGCTGCCGCATTGCCCACGGTGGGCAGGGGCACGATCTTTCTTTCGTAATCTTCCATCGGCGGACAAATGACAATTCCTCCTCTGCCGTATTCCCGGTGGACCGCAAGGCTGCCGTGGCCCAGCCCGGCTTGCGCGAACCGTTCGGGCATTCCAAGCCGCTTGGCACGTTGCGCCCAGGCATAACGGTAACTGTGCAAGGTCACTCCTTTGATTTTCAACAGCCGGCAACGGCGACTGAATTCCGACGAGCGCCATGAATCGCGTGTCTTGGAGATACTCGGAAAGAGCCGCCCCTTGGACGGCAGGCGTTTCAATAGTGCTTCCAAGCGGGAGCCGATTTCAAGACCGCAGAATTCTCCGGTCTTTTGGCGGTGATACGACAGCAGCCGCTTCTCCCATTCAATATTTGCCGCCGTTAGATTGGCGGCATCGGTCTGAGCCGAGCCGATTTCCCACAACAGTTCATAATAGAGCTTTCGTTCCGCGTTGCCTTCGTTTTCGATGATTTGCTGATGTTCCTCCCAAGTGATGGCACGTTTGGGTTTCTTCTCGTATTTTGGCCAGAGCTTGGGCGGAATAATCGGGGCCAGGATCCACCCGTAACCGAGCGCGCAGTTGTGGAGGCAGCGCAGAAAATGATTGGTGAATGCGCCGCCCGCTTTCATCACCGCCCCCAAATCCTCTGCCGTCGTTTCAACCAATTTCCGATTCCGAATCAGGTCGAAGGATTTGCTGCGAATCGCCCTCAACTTGCGCTGCCGGGTGCTTTCCTTTCCCCGGCTGCAAAACTCCTGCATCACAAAGTTCCAAGTCCGCTCCACCAATTTTGGATCGGCCCCGACCAAGTATGCCTTGGCGATGCTGATGTTGATGACGGACAGCCGGGTGGCGTCGTTCCGAGCGTGGATAATGCGGAGAGCTTCCTCCTTGTCGTCGGTGTGGAGACTCTCCCGTTTTCGAGTCTCGGAATCAAAACTGAAATAAACCGTCTGCCGTTTGCAGAGCCAATATTTCGCTTTCATGACACCTTTCAGCTTAGGTGTCTCCGAGATTTTTGCTTAATGGGCAGTGCGCGTGGTTGATTTAAGTTTGCGCCGTTTTGCGTGGATTATTCCGCCACCCAACGGTTCCTACACACTTCACTACACATTTTTGCCTTTTTCGTGGCCTGCCTGCGGGAGCCGCCGTTGTCCTCCAACGGCTTGTGAGGGTGGCTCCAAAGGTAGGACTCGAACCTACAACCGATCGGTTAACAGCCGATTGCTCTACCATTGAGCTACTTTGGATCCCAAAGGAACACGCAATCTACAAAGTGCCTTTCTGCGCGTCAATAGATTTTCCCGGGCCCGAACTCTGGCAACGCGGGCAATAATAGGTGCTACGGGCTGCCTGCACCATCTGTTTTATCTTCGACCCGCATTGATGGCACGGCTGCCCGCGCCGGTCGTAAACCAACAGCCGCTCCGGGTTGAATCCCGACTCGCCGCTTGCCGTGCCATAATAAAAAAGTCCGTCACCGTTCGCACTATCTCCGAATTCCAGCGGCACAGTGCTGCCAAAGCGTATCGCCTTCGCGAGGACTTCACGGATGGTCCGGCGCAGGCGCTTGACTTGTTCCGCGCTCAATCGTTTCGCTGCCAGCCGTGGTGAAATGCCCGCGCGGAACAGCGCCTCACTCGCGTAAATATTTCCCACCCCGGCCACCAAAGTCTGATCGAGCAATTTCACTTTGATGGCTTGCGCCGAGCGCTTCAGCGCCAGCGTGAAATATGCCGCCGTGAAATCCTCCTCCAACGGTTCCGGGCCAAGCTTCGCCGGTCCCCGCATGTCGAGCGTGAACCGCCCGAAATAACGCGTGTCTTCGAAGACAAATTGGTGTCTGCCAAAGTCCAGCACGACGGCGGCGTGTTTCGGCAAAGGCGCTTTCGCCGGCAAAAGATACATGCGCCCCGTCATTCCGAGGTGTCCCACCAGCGTCACGGGTCCGGGGTGATCCGGTGTGCGCAACGCGAACAATAAATATTTTCCGCGCCGCGATAATCCCTTGAAAGTTGCGCCTTGCAGCGCGCGCCGCAATTCCTCCTCGGTCGTCGGGCCCAGCACTCTGGACCGGCGCACCAGTACGCCGCGAATCGTTTTATTCTTCAACACCCGCTGCAAGTGCCGCGCGAGGATTTCAACTTCAGGCAGTTCAGGCATGGTCGTGCAGCAAGGTCAACACCTCGTCATCCGTGATTTGAGGGAAATAATCATAATGGTTTCCCACCGCCATAAAATCCGACTCGATGAGAAGTGCGAACACCTCGTTTGCAACCGACTGGAGTCGCACCACCGCGTCCGGAGAGGCCACCGGCGTAGCGAGTATCACCTCGCGGGCCAATTGTTTTTTGGCAGATAACACGGCTGCCTCAGCAGTCGCGCCCGTCGCCATCCCGTCGTCAACGATGACCACATTTTTGCCGGCAAGATCCACTTCACCCGCCTGATGAAATCGCTCCTCGTAATCGCGCAACCGCCCGGTTTCCTCGGCGATCACGCCGTCCAGATCGTCGCGCGTCAACTGGCTTTCTCGCATCGCTGATTCATCCAGCAACAGCACGTCACGTTCGGCAATTGCTCCCAGCGCATATTCGCGGTGCCCGGGATGGCCGATTTTCCGCACCACAAGCACACCCAGCGGCCGTTCCAAGACCCGTGCCACTTCCGCCGCCACCACCACGCCGCCTCGCGGCAGGCCCAGCACGACATCCGGTCGAACATTTCGTTCCGCCAGCCGCAAGCCCAAATCCCGTCCCGCCTCTTCACGCGATGCAAAAGTCATCAAGTACGAATCGTCCGGTTTCACGAAAAAATCAACCGTCTCCCGCCTTGTTATTGTGGCTGAACCGGACCCGTTCACGAGGTCACCAGCGTGCCGACTTTCTCCCCCAACACCACCCGCTTGAGATTGTGCGGCGTGAAAAAATCGAACACCACAATCGGCATCTTGTTATCCATGCACAGGGAAAACGCCGTGGAATCCATCACCTTGAGCTGTTGCTGCAAGGCCTGGAGATAGGTGATTTGCACGTAGCGTTTCGCGTTCGGATTCTTCTTGGGATCTGAATCATAAATGCCATCCACCTTCGTTGCCTTCAGGATGACTTCCGCGCCGATTTCGTTTGCGCGCAACGCCGCCGCCGTGTCCGTCGAGAAATACGGATTGCCCGTGCCGCCGCCAAAAATCACCACGCGGCCTTTTTCCAAATGCCGCACCGCGCGCCGGCGGATGAACGTCTCCGCCACCTGCGCCATCGTGATGGCCGTTTGCACGCGCGTTTCCACGCCCAGTTTTTCCAGCGCGTCCTGCAACGCCAGCGAGTTGATCACCGTCGCCAGCATGCCCATGTAATCACCCGTGGCGCGTTCGATGCCGCGCTCGCTTCCGGCGAGGCCGCGAAATATATTCCCGCCGCCGATCACCACCACCACCTCCACGCCCAACTCCCGCACCTCGCCGATCTGCTGCGCCATGTCGAGGACGGCTTCGGGACAAATGCCCACGCCTGTCGCGCCGCCCAGCGCTTCACCGCTGAGCTTGAGCAGAATTCGACGAAACCGGGGTTTTTTGGATTTTTTCATGTAAAAGTCAAACCGTCCGCGAACGGCCCAATGTTTCTAACAACCAGCGATGCCAACGTCAACCCCGGCGAAAATGCGCCGGCCTGGCGGGACGCATCCTGACACTGTTCCCGGTAGGGATGGCGCGCTGCGCCGTCCCCGTCGCCGAGCGGAGCGTCAGGCGACGGAAACCAAGCGTTACCAAGCGGCCGTCGCTTGCCATTCGTTCCGCCCTCGCTGACTCGGGCGGGGACATCGCAGCGCGATGTCCCTACCAAAATCAAGAACGGGATCAATGCGCCCGGTTTGGCGTTTCCGGCAATTGGTATGCGCAAAATTTTTTCCTGCGCAGGCGAATTTATCCGTGCGTAAGCGTATTTAAGCGAATTTACGCGGGTTTTGAGGTGCAATCTGGCACCCTCGGCTTCAGCTAATTTCACTATCCGCCAGATTTGTCCATTTCCCAACCCGGCAAAAATTGCCGCTTTTGCCACTACCTTGACTCGCCGCGCCAACTGGTTTGACTTACCTTGACTCGGTTTGACGCCTTTCACCATCAAGCACTTACAAGGGCGACTTTTTGGCATAGTTACCTTGACTACCTTGACCGGCCTCAATTGGTTGCTGCCATGAATTTCAACGCAAAGGCGCGAAGGCACAAAGGCGCAAAGTTCTAAAGCGTCTGGGAGGGTCTGTCGTACGAGCGCCAGTCGGCGACCAAATCTCGTCCGGCAAGAATCCCTTTGCGGCTTCGCGCCTTTGCGCCTTTGCGTTAAAATCTCCCCGTCTCGTCCTCGATCAAAAATCGCAAATCTAAAATCTAAAATGATTGTCACCTTCCCATTTAACCACAGTCACCCCGTAAAACAGGCGTTTTTTCATAGGCAATATTTTGCTGGCAAACAATACCCGGCCCCGTGCCAATTTGCAAGAAATGGG
>Ga0207116_10032_pt1 | contig 36073 bp, 27 predicted proteins | sample Alteio_BWMinHeat_44_FD_153550 | JGI IMG/M metagenome (GOLD analysis project Ga0207116, IMG submission 153550) | Enriched cells from forest soil in Barre Woods Harvard Forest LTER site, Petersham, Massachusetts, United States -... | ecosystem: Environmental > Terrestrial > Soil > Temperate forest >... | reverse complement strand
TTTCCCGATTTCCTTGCCGCGCGATCAAAATGGGCCGCAACTGGCTATGAGCGAAGGGCGAGACGGAGGCGCAGGGCGCCACTCTCGTTGCCGGCGACTTCGCCGATATCCTCGCCTCACAGGCTTTCTGTAATACTTCAATAATAAAGGTATTTATGGTGACGAGCCCATTTCCTGACGGCCGCTCACCGCGCCGGCTCGCATGGCACGAGCGATTCGCCATCAGACCATCCCATCGTCCATACTTTGCGCAAGTTGTGTCCATGTCGGCATCTCATGCATAATTATTAATTCACGTCGCTGCCAAACGAAACCATCCAATGGAAAACAGAATGCGCTTTGTCTATCCCCTCGTCGTTCTCACCCTGATGCTTTTTTCAATAGCCGCTGGGTTTTTCATCGGCAAAGAGGTCAGAGACAACAAGGATGATGGCGCGTCGGCGGAGCTGGCAAGACAAGCCGAACTATCGTTGAATCAGGTCAACGTTCGTTGCGACAAACAGCACCAACGTTTGCTTGCTGTTGAACACGAATTGTCACGAATCAGCGAGATCGACGTCACTGAATACCTGCGACTGAAAGATGCGGACGTCAAGTTGGCAAAATTAAGCGAGATCATGGGAAAACTCTTCATTGTCTTTTTGAATTATTCTTTGGTGTCCCTGCCGACTGAACAGGTTGAGTTTGCCAAGGCCCAAAGCGGCGAAAAGCTCCTGAATACAACCACGGATGGACCCGCAACTCCCTCAACGCCGATCGGCGAAGATAAAGGCAGTGCCGATGGGTCCGATGCTGACCACCAAATCCACACCTCACCCGAGGTACCGGCGGCAAAGAGCAACGGACGTGCAGGTTGGGCCGACGCTGAGCGGGCTGGATCAAATCCGACGATGTCCAACGCCAAAGATTTTCTTGAACACACAGCCATCCCGGATCTGCGGGCGGCCCTTCGCGACGGCCCGCCGTTTCAAGAAGGTGACTCGCGTTTGGCGCATATCCTCGGCGCCTTTAGTGGACAGGTATCCTTCTTCGACGCGAAGCGCCCCAAGACCCGCATCGAACTCGAGGTGGGGCCAGTCGAAGTGAGCGGCAGCCAAGTTCGAGGGCACCTGACTCTGCGCACGTTTAAGGATGGGGTACAAGCCGGTACGAGCAACAGCAACGGCAATCTGGATGACTTGATGACATCAGGCAGCCCGAGCACCGCCCTCTTTTTGAAATGGGGCGAAGGCAAATTCTTCCAACTCTATTATGTCGATCAGCAGGACGGGTTCGTCGGCAATATTTATGAAATGACGGCGACCTCTGACTCAAAACGGATCGGCACGATCACCTTGACGCACTAAAGGGTGGTGGCGATGACCCGTCATCGCACCTCTGGGAGCCACCCCAATTTGCAACATGGCGGCCAATGGACCCTTTGAAGTAAGTCACTCGTCGGCGCCCCTGGGATCGCCTAGAACAGCTGCCATTGCATCCCAGCGGTCGATACCGAGAATCGCGGCGCAAGGCACCAGCTCCGCCGAAGATCTGGTCTTTGCCTCGAATCGACCGAGGGTGGTGTACTTGCGAAACAGCTCCACCATCTCGCGCACGTACTCCTTGTAGGTCGGCGGCGTCAAACGCAGTAGATCAAGAAAGAAAAAGAAGGTCTTCCCGTAATCCGCCTTGAGCGCTGGATTGGCCGCCTGCTCCTCCAGATGGTCGACCGTTGTGCGAAAGAGTTGGCTGCCGAACGTCGCTTGGAGAGGGCCTGGAAAACGCCAGCTCGCCGGCCACGGGATGAGGAGACGCACGGCGCCTGCCCTGTCCTCCTCGATCAGGCCCAGCGCGCTCAGATCTGCCAAGTAGCGATGGCTGCTCGTCTTGAGGAGTCCAAATCGCCCTTCGATTTGAGTTGGCGTCATCCCCGCGCCCAAACACCGGAGATAGGCATAGACGCGAGGAAAGGCCGCGAAGAAATGTTCCTGCTCTTCGGTCAGCGTGGTGAGCGTGGCGCGCTCCTTCTCTGCCAACTCCACTAATTCCTTAAAGGTGATGCCGAGCCAACGACAAATCTGCGCCATCCGGTCAACTGACAGATCGTCCTTGGTCAGGATCCTTCTGACGGTCGGCAGCGAGACGCCGAGAACCGCCGCCAAATCCTCATACCGGTGGCCGCCTTGCTTCAGCAAAGCTTTGACGGCGCTCTTGAGGCGTTGGGATTCTAGGCTGTCGCTCACGGCATGGTACCCAATGGCGATTTGGATATCGATTTATGATATTTTAAGATCGTCATTTCATTAAAATACTCGATTGTAATATTATGAGGTCGTTGCTGGTTTCGCCACCAAAATCGGCTCAAACCAGTCTCTGTTTCACCGACAACCTGGAGACATGCAAGATGAAATACCATTTCTTTGAGCTTTTCTTGGCAGTCGCCACACTCGCGGGATGCCAAAATCCACGAGGGGGCGATACGGCTCGTTTGGTTGCTGCTGCCACGCCGCCCATTCACGCGGAAGGTCCCCCGCAGCTCCCATTGGTCTATTTCCCGCTGGCGGCGTGTAAACCGTACTTTAGTGCTGAGGCCTATCAGTCCATGGGCACCGTCAACGAGGTGACCGCGGCGCGTCAGCGCTATCCTGGCTCGTACATGTTTACGCCAGCCGATGGCCTGGCGCATCCCGGAGTTCTTTGGCTCCATGGTAGCGAAGGCGGCAGGTTTTCCTTGCTGAGCATGTGCAATGCTCGCTACCTCGCCGCGAATGGATACGCGGCGCTGTTTTTCTGTTACTCGGACTGCGGCACGAGTAGCTTGCCAGAGGCCGTCCATGATGTGGATTTAAAACGCACCGCAGCAGCCTTATCATGGCTCAAGGAGTCAGATTACGTGAGCGGTCATCAGGTCATGCTGTCAGGAGTATCCCGCGGGGCCGAACAGGCCGTGTTGCTCACCACACTCCTGGCCCGCTACGGTGCCACCGATCAGTCAGTGACGGTGCCGGATGCTCTCTTTGCCCATGCACCTTTTGGTTCGGTGGTCGGTGGCTTCAATTGGCGCTGGGGCGTGGAGCCCCACGATTTCCGGTGGAACGTCGAAATGATGGCCTATCGTAACTGCCTCATCGACGCGCCGAACGGTCCCTACGCCTATCAAGATCAAGACGGAGTCAGTCATACAGCCCTTTGGGCGACTGATAATCCCGCGTGCGCATCCAAGCCAGCGCTTGCTCCCGCCGAGTGTTGGCAGGCCGATCCCGCCGGCATCTATGTCGATCCGGTGACCGGTACCCATACCTCTTGGCTCTCGTCCCTGTGCGGCGTCGCGCCGCCAGTAGACCTCGCCGCTGATGGCCAAGACTCAGTCACTGCCTGGACATGGGGCGGCTCCACGACCGACCTGGTCATCGGCAGTGACATCCCTCTTGATCAGTACCTTGGCAGTGTCCTGCTCACCCAAGGTACTCAAGATGAGGTCTGGCCGTTTGCCGGTGGTTTGGCACAACTTATGGCGACGCTAACGGCCCATCAGGTCCCGTTTTCACAAAATTCGGTGCCCCAATCGGCAACCTTGCCGGCGCCGCTCCCGACGACGCCGACCGATCGACTGGTATTTGAAACGTTTACCGGCGAGAAACATCAATATTCGCTCGCCGCGACGGTGGAGGAATGGTCCATGGAATTGTCGTTTCTTGGCCAGCGCCTCAAGTAAACACAACGCTACGACCGTCACGACCGTTAGTGCCTTATGACTTTCGCCGCGGGTGACCTGGCGTATGGCACCTCCAGGCTACCCGCTCCGGACCCGCCTTTTAAGTCGTCACTTGAGCCTGGCGACTCCCATTCGACCTGTCGCTGCCCTCAAGCCATTTTGGCCGACCACCCTATGGCCTCCCGAATGAGGCGGCGTTGGATTACCGATAATGACTGGAATTCCCGAACCAGGCACCTGAATTGGCCCACCCTGATTGCCGACGATCGGGGGAGGGGGATTCGTATGAGTGGGAGGAGGCGTATAGCCCGCCAACGCTGATTCGCCCCAAAGAGCGAGGGCAAATGCCGCAACGAATCGAGGATCAATGCGCCGTGTTTTCATAAGTCCTACTCCAATGCCAATTTTGTGAACAGAGGGATCCATAACTCTGGGGCATTCGTTTTTCAAGATGTCAGATTGGCGTAGCGATTGCCGGCGTGGAGACGTTGCCGATCGGGTCCCTTGGAACGTCATGACCATCAACGTGCACCAGGGTCCTATCGGCTAAACTGTCAATTCCTCATCAAGAATACGTCAGAATGGCACAACTTCCAAATCGGTCCATCGAACTCAACGCCGTCACCCGGGGAGCTAGTGTCGTCTGCTGAATGATTGAACTTATGCGCAAGGTCAATCTGACCGAAATGCACCTTAGCTCCTTTCAAGTTCTTATGGGCTGGAGTTCGACTTGGATCTCAAACACATTTTTTATCTCGCCGTACTGGCAACCGCGACGCTCGCAGGATGCAAACATCGCGCTGCTGACTCATCGGTCAAGGCGCTCGATCCGCCCGTGACATCATCGGCACAGGTGCCGGCTGGTGACAATGGCACCGCCGAGGCGGTCAATGCCGGTGAACCGTCTGTCGTGTCGACTCCAGCAACGTCGAACATCCATCCCGCTCCAACAATCGATCCGTCGATGGCGATCGAGGTGGAATCCGAGGTGCGCGACGCGGATGAATCCTCGGAACAGGCGCGAGCCCGCTGGGAGTCTTACTCTGCTGATCACCGCGTCGATGATCAGAAGGCTTTGGCCCTGACGACCGATTCTTCAGTTTACAATTCCCGGGTGGCCATTAAGGATATTCAAACTTTGCCTCGGTACCGAAGCAACAGGCTCCCGACATGGTCGAAGGATCAGCTCAGCGCGGGTTTCGCCGCCCTCCGCGACGGGCTCATCAAGGTGCAGCAACCATTTTCAGCCACTGCCAATCGGCGCTTGACTTGGCTTTACCCCGATGACGGCTGCTACAGCCGCGCTGGGATGGCGACATTTTTTCTCGAAGGATATCCGCGACCGCTGAACGTCTTTCTATGGGGACAACTGACGGTTCAATCCGAAAATGCGCCCGTCGGCAAGACCTCAGTTACCTGGGGCTATCACGTGGCTCCCCTCATATACGCCGGCGAATCCCTCTATGTGCTTGATCCAGCCATCGACCCGTCTGGCCCCTTGTCGCTCGATGCTTGGATCAGTCGCCAAAGCAGCAGCACTGATCTATCAATCAATATCTGCGCACCTGGCGCTTGGAACCCCGATGCCGAGTGTGACAGCGACGAAAGTCCGGTGGTCGCGGCCTATACCGTCCTCATTCGCGGCTCGTTCTTCAATCGAGAGTGGAACCGCCAAATTGAACGAGGGCGAGACCCAAGGATCATTTTTTCCAAAATGTATCCGGACTGGTTTCAGTAAAGAGGCGCCCAAATCCCGTGGACCTATGCGCGGCAATGCGGCGAGCATGGGGGGCGACGAAGTCGCTGATCTTTTTCAAGGCGCAGCGCTGACCTGTCATTCCAATGGCTAAGCTAGTCGCCCGATTTAACGACAGTTAATCCGTTGTCTCAAGTTGGCGGCGGTCCATGCCGTTAAGAAATGACCACATAGAGAGGAAACCGCATGAAAACCACCGCTCGTTTGTACCTATTACTCTGTGCTACGGGGCTATGCTTAGCTTGCGGCCAGCCGGTAGTCAAAGGCGCCGAAACGGTTGGTCAGTCCAAGACGGCATCGACACCAGTAGCTACCGCCAATACGAAAGCAACGGGTGTCATGAACAACCCACTTTACCATAGAGACTAACGCGGGGGCTATCTCGCCGGTCACCCCCGTCTATGAAGCTAGAAGGTAAATAGGATCTTTATTTCTCCGCACCCTTGTCGCCAAAGGTGGCGTGAAACCCCCAAATTTGGCAGCCATCAGAACTACTGGTGCTCCGCCTGTTGAACAGCCATCGACTTTCGCCACGGTTGGACGTCTGAGCTATTAATCGGCTCACTCCTAACCGCGCCGGAGAGCAAACTTCTCTCGAGAACTCCCACTATCTTCGTTGCCGCTGTACCATCGCCAAAGGGCGACACCGCCCGACTCATCGACCAATAAAGCGGTGATCCAGGCGCGACCAAGCTTTCCAGTGCCGCTTCAATCCTTTCCCTTTGATGACCAACGAGGAGCGAACAACCGGCCTCAAGTGCCTCAGGACGTTCGGTATTGTCCCGAAAAACGAGGACCGGACGACAAAAAGTCGGTGCCTCTTCTTGCAGTCCACCGGAGTCGGTCATAATGAAGAAGCACCTTCTGATCAAAAATACCATCTCTTCATAGCCAACTGGTTCGAGCAACGAGACATTGCTAAGATTAGCCAAGGCCCCGTGCGCGGCACGGCGCACGTTGGGATTAGGATGCACCGGATAAACGACATGAATACCTGGGTGACGCCGGACGAATCCCGCCACAGCATTCAATATCTCGTCCAGGGGCTGACCAAAGTTCTCGCGTCGGTGCAACGTCATGAGTAAAGGCTGACGCTCGCCCCATAGGCATTGGAGGTCGGGGAAAGATCTTCCATTGGCCGCCGTGTAGAGGACCGCATCCACGGCCGTATTGCCGGTCAAGTGAATCGTGGTGGGGCTGATGTTTTCAGCGAGCAAATTGCGCACGGCGCTCGATGTCGGAGCGAAATGAAAGTCGGCAATGCCACCAATTAAATGTCGATTGACCTCTTCCGGAAAGGGTGAGTACCGCTGACCCGTGCGTAATCCGGCCTCGACATGGCCGACAGGTATCCTATGATAGAAAGCGGCCAACGCCGCCGCCAGAGTCGTGGTGGTGTCGCCGTGAACTAATACCAGGGCCGGCCTGGTATCACTGAGAACGCCGTTAAGACCGATAAGCGCAGCGGCGGTTACATCAAATAGGGTTTGATTGTCGCGCATGATATTGAGGTCATAATCAGGATGAATCGCAAACAAATGCAGAACTTGATCGAGAAGACTCCGGTGCTGACCCGTTACACAAATTTTGACCGATAGTTGCTTGGATCCCCGCAGCGCCCTCACTACAGGAGCCATCTTGATCGCCTCGGGTCGAGTCCCAAATACGCACAACACGCTCGGCATCGACGCCCCCTCCGCCTCGAAATAATCATCGATTATTGATCGACAAAAAACTCTCTCAGCACGGCTTCGGTCGGTTCCTTCCCGATCGGGCTAAAGCCGATATCAAGAGGGCCATGTCGACTGCTGTCGACCGATGTATCCCAGAACACAATGCCTTTGAACCACGGCCAACCCATTCCCCAGAAGCTATGGAGGGTGGCGGCGTAGGCCGCCGCTTGGTGCTCTAGATTGAGAGTTCCGGTCCCAGCATATACAAATGGAGTGACAAAGCCGCGGGTGACGCTGCGGTAACCAACCTCCTTCAAGATCACATTCTTTGGTTGACCAACAGCCCCCTGAATCTCTGTCAAGGCGTTGTCGATTTGTGAGGCATAACGGTCACTGGTCTGGCTCAAGAGTGCCACCAAAGCGTCAAATCCAGACGGCAGCGGCGCGTTCTCGCTCGCTAGTGAGCGGTATAGGTCAATGCCAACAGCGTCCAAACCCCGCCAGAAGCGCGCCAAATCAGCCCAGATCACCTGCTGCCCAGGATCAGAGTTATTCGCCAAGTCGACCAATCGATAGCGCCAACGAGCGAACTCTCCCCCATATTCGTCGAGGCCGCCAGACGTGGCTTTATCATCGGTAAAATTAATATCGTACATAATCCGAGCAGCGGCACCAAGACGGTTGCGCGCATGTTGCAACAGAGCTAACCACGGCCCCGGAAATCCATATGGATAAGCCGGCCATTGATCTTCGATGCCGACCGTCATCGAATACAGCTCCGCCCCGATGGTGAATTCTTCGACGCGATTCATTTTGGCGATCGTCTCATAAATATCAAGGTAGGTGCCGTATGACTCAAACCACTTATCCGGATCTTGCGGTTGAATGTTGCCGTGCCACCAAGATTTTTTCGTCCCATCCGGGAGAATTTGCACGTAGGGGGTGTGACCAGCTCGGTCGACGACGAAGAAGATAGGGCGAATACCGACACGCATCCCCTTCTCGTGAATGTAGTTGATCAACCGACTGTATCGCTGCCGTTCATTGCCACGGTCACTTGGTGGCGTCGAGGGAATCAATTCATTACCAATGGGGTCGGTCATCGTTGCTCGCGGTGACAGGTTTATTTGTCTCACGCCCAAGTCATAAAGCTTATCGACAATAATCTGCGCCTCCGTCTTGTGGTCCTCATCCATGGAAGCATCGTAAAGATGCCCTTCAATTTCGGTCAAACTGAACCCCCGGACCAAATCGCTGTTGGCTGCGGCGGCCGCGTCGCTCCCGACTATCGTGGTCGTCGCAGCCAACAGGTAGGTCCACCCTAAAATTATTTGGCATCGAAACATGTTTAATCCTCACTCTTGCATGGCACTGGTTCAGCGAAGCTTTAGGGCGATAGCGCCAGCCGATGGTCTCAATGGATCCGGTATAGATCCATCTCAAATTGGAGGCCGTCGCCTCCCATGATGTAGGCTCCGTGGAATGTTTCACCGTTGGCGGTGAACTCGCCACGAACTTGTCCCCAACGGTTGCTTTCCATTTCACCGCTCGTCACGTAAACCGACCCGTGTTGCTTGTCAAAGTAGCCGTAATTGAGCGGAATTTGCGCGAGCAAGTCATATAGATCAAATATCCCCGCGACTCGGTCACCGACCTGACTCAGAGTCAGGCGACAAAAGCGGCCATTGCATCGACCTTGATACATGCCATCGACGCTGTCGACTGGCGTCGGTCCGCGGCCGGCGTAGGTTGGGTAGGTTTGCACCTGCTCTCCCATCAGAAGCCAGGGAGTGCCGTTGGCATCGATGAAGGTCCCCGAAACGGAGCCCTGCCCCCGCTCGCGTCCTGGCTTTAGCGCCAAAGTCATATATGTCTGGGCATCGTTGATAATTGGAAAAATCGCCGAGTCAATCGCGTAATGGTGTGCCTCGAAAACGTTTTCCTTCTGGTTGTATGACACATAAAAGAGGCTCCAATTGACCGCCTCTCCGAAGACCTGGCCGTAATACTGGCTGAGCCCGATGATGAAATTAGCATTGCCAACATTGACGATTGTCAGAAGGCCGGGGCGACCTCCGGCAACAACGCTGTAGGTCCCTTCAAAATTGTATTTTTCAAAGTTGAATAGAACACCAAGTCGGCTAGTGAGTTTGTCTAACTCGTGCGCTTGTTGGATGAGGCCGAGGGCCAGATAGCGGTCCTCCACCTTACTGGTCAGGCGATAGACAAACTCCAGTTGGCCAGGGCGGAGCAGTGAGGGATCAATTTGAATGAGGCGGTTGCCCAGTTCGGTGACTTGATTTGGTTGGAGCAGATCGACCACGCGATCCACCAAGGCAGCATCGAGACCTTCACCCAAATCAATTAACTTGTTGACGCCGTCAATTAAAGTTTGGCCTGGCATCTCCAGAATGTAAGCGGGCACTGAATAGGGCAACTGCCTAATGTGCTCTGCCAAAAATATGGTCCAGTTCATCACCCTAAGAAGGTAGGGGGTATTCGGCGCCGAGACCGCTTTCGCCTCGAGGAATGCGGTGATCTCTTGCAATGCGGCCGTGCTGCCAGCTGCTTGGATGAGTGCAATGACATCCGGTTCGTCGAGACTTTGATCGAGCGCCAGCAGTTTCTGGACAATCGCCGCTTGCAATTCTTCGAAGCCGGCGACGGCGAAAGCCTGTGCATGCAAGGAGCGCATATAACTGAGCAACTCGCCGACGACATCATTCCAACGGCGCAGGCCGGCCTTGTCGCTTATGAAGTGTAGAAAGGTGATTTGCTGTTGAGCACTGCCGAATCGCGTGTTGTCCTCTGACCATTTGAGAAACATTTTGGTAAGCGGCAGTGGGTCCGTGTCAAATTGGATCCACTTGACGGCGGCCTGGGTCAAAGCCAGAGCGGCAGTCTGCAATGGACCGCCGCTTTGGTCAAACCCATAGGCCAGACCCAAAGATTGCAGGTCATCCAGAATGCTTATATATGGATAAAGCTTGTCTTTAGACTCTATAGTTGGCGCAAACGCCTCCACCTCACCCAGCACGGCAATGTATTCGGCACGCCCCATGTGAGCTCGCGCGATGACCTCTTGGGAAGTCGGTGAACTTGCCTGGCCTTGGCCACCGACCAGAATGCCAGCACAAACGATGAGCCTCGCTGCCACGATCCACCACGAAATTTTGATTGAACGCCCGACGCATGGTTTGTGCCTCATTGACCTTCCCTTTCAACTTGTAGTTCTACTGGCTTTTTCACGACATGATCGCGATAATTTCTTATGAAAGTTTCGAGATCGATGAATTGATAGCCAGCGTCTTTGGCCGCGTTGATGAGGCGTTCAACAGCTGCCGTATCGCCGGGAAATTCGCCGAGCCCCTCACGATCTCGGGTCTCAAGGCGAAAAGGATGGATGAAAAACGATCCCCAGCTGTCACGTAGGACGCGGTTGCGTCGCAGAACTCGAATCATGTCGTCAACTGTCTCGACGCGAAAGACCTGCTCGTTCATATATGGCTGAACGTTACCAACATTTTCTGGGATGAGTCTTTGCGCGTAGAAGTCCCGATCAATCTCATATGGAAAAAATTGACCTGTAGGCGTCTGGTCTTGGCGAAATGCGACAGCCAAGTCTTGAAAATAGGTGGCCCGTCGCGCCCGACCTGCAGCCCCAAGCCTATCCATGGCCAACTGTGGCGGTAGTCTTGACGACTGGGTTAGAGAATAAGGAAAGTAAATAATTCGTCCGACATTCCAAGAAAATAGTTGTGAAAATATCACATAATCAAGGGGCGATGCCTGATAATGGGGCACGAGCCAAGCGACTGGCTGAACCCCGGCCCTCCCCAACAAATCCAAGCCGTCTTCAAGTCGACCCACGACGTAGTTGACGGAATCGTCGCTTACTGGCTTGTTTTGGGTGCGATCCCAAAATTCAAAATCATCGCCAGTCATACCATTGTACGGATTGCGTTCAGTATCATGTTGATGGGTGAAGCCATGGAAGATGAAAGACCCGCCCCGCTCCTTGGCATATTTTAGGAATTCTTGGAAGTATGGCCGGCTGGTTAACGCGACGTATCGATTCGCCGGATGGTCGCCGTTGACTAGGAATGGATCGCGAAACACAGGTATGAGAGACATGCTGAATTTGACTTCGTTGCGAAAAAACATGTTCACCATGTCATAGAGCTGCCAAAGAGCAACGAGCGGGTGCACGTCCTCAAGTCGTATTAACGCTGGTTTAGGTTCGCCCGGTTGGCGACGGGGTGGCTCATCGAGGATGTCAAAGAGGAGATCGGCGAAAATAAGATAACGATCTTCTTCGTCAATAAACGCGAACGGACTGTCGCCGATGTACCAGCGGTTATCGTGCCGCAAAACATACGGTACCCGGTCACCAGTAAATGAATGCCGAGCCCAAGCCAGAGTGCTTTGCTTGGCCAAATCATCATCGACGACATCAAAGAGCGAGATCTCATAGGCGGCATTGAAGATGACAGGATGGAACCGATCAAATTCGGCGTATTTCTGGAAAACCTCGCCTTTGTAATCAAAATTTCGATAAAATGCCGGCTTGCCATCGGCGTCGCGATGGTCGGCGTCGAGGCTCGACAAGCCGCTAAATTCGACACCCCAGAGACTTCTCTGTTTCGACTGCGGGAGGTGCCAGATACCGTAGCCGGCCCAAACCACGGTTGAAGGCGTGGTGAGATAATCATCATAAAAGGCCTGCGGCACGCGATTTTCGTAGAAAGTGGCGAGGTATATATTGGCGCCGCACTTGCCCAGGTCATTAGGTCGATACATTTCAATGGGGATAATGTACTGCTGAATTTCGGGGAAGTGACCCAACAGATTCTCCAACATGATGGCGTGAACATAGCCCGTTTGGTAGGGTGGCGAACTGTCAGGCACGCGGTCGTAGTAAATTTGGATACATTTAGAGGCTTGCTCCCTGGCTAAGGCTAGTTGTGCTTGCAAGGCCACCAGCAAGCCGGTGACTAATGTACAAAAGTGGCGACACCGCATTGTCCGCATCTCTTTAGACTCCTATTTCTGGCGCGTGATTGCCGAAGTTCTGGGGCAATTCATGCTCTGTCTTCACCCAAGTAAGGGTCCTCTTGAAGATGCGAGCTCGCCAGTCATTGCGCAATGCAATGAGCGAAGCCGCCGCGTTAATGAGGTTTCCTACTGGCCAGCGCACGATGATCGGGAGGCAATAGCTTGGACCGTACACCCTCGCTACCGCTAGCAACCGTTGTCCCAGACGATTGCACGAGAGGCCCAGGTTGATCATCGCCAGTACGTACAGAGTTTGCATGCCGGCTGTGCCTGGACGAATGATATTTGACTTGGCTGCCCAGGTATAAAGGACCAGGCCGAAGAGCCACAAGTAGCCCATCGCTCCAGCAATGTTAGTGAGTAATCCCTTGCGATCACGCCACAAAAAATATTGCATGCCCCATCCGCCAGGCCAGCCGAGATTTCTCCAACCTTGCAAGGCAATGCCGATGGTCCAACGCGTTTTTTGACGAATGGAGCGACGAAAACTTTTGGGGAAGAATTCTCGCGTCGCGATGTATTCGCGTTCACCGGAAAACGGATGATCATAATAGCAACCGGCGAAGTTCTGGGGAAATCCTAGAAGCTTGACCCGTAGACCCAGTTCATAGTCCTCAGTGAGGGTGCCTTCATTGAGAACGTGACCCGACGCCGCCAGGAGTCTGGTAACAAGATGGCGCGACAGCGCGGTGCCTACTCCCGCAGACGGAACGCCGCCACCCATCGCCTCGCGCACGAGAAGGTCTTTGGAATGCAATTCGGCAAATTCGTCGATGTAGATTCCAGCAACAAGGCTGCGCCAACCGACCGCCAGCGAAAAAACCGGGGTCTGAATGAAGTCATAGGTTTCAAGGCGAGCATTGATGAGCCGCAGCATTTGACTATGGATCAAGTCTTCGGCGTCTTGCATCAGAAATCCCTCGAAGAACGCACCATGGTCGGCTTCACTGGCGAGGATCGTCCGGAAAACGTGATTTAAAATTTGCCCCTTGGACGACGGACCGGGAAGTTGATTGACTACGGCATGGACACGGGGATCGTGGAGACTCAGGGCACTCACGACTTTGAGCGTGGCAGGATCGTTCGGATAGACGCCAACAAAAATATGGAAGTTTTCGTACTCGAGCCGCGGGAGATTGCCGCTGAGCATGCGGCCGATGATATCACCCTCATCCCAGGCCGGCACCACAATGGCAATAGCCTTTTCGCGATGCTCTGATAGTTCACGCAGCTCAACGTCACTGAGTCGTTGAAGCCGAAGGCCACGGATGAGTGCGACAACATCAACGAGTGCATCGTCCACACCAGAAATTAGATAAATCACCGTCAATATTGCGAAGACCGGGGTCAGAACCGAAGCCATGGTTTGAACGTACTGCGGCTGAAGGAACATGCTAAAAGACTCCGCCTATGACAGCCATCGCTCGATAACCGAACACCCGGTCGACATACGGATTTCGTTCCGGGCCACCATGGGGGAAGTAACGATTAGCCAATAGCGAGCCAATGAAACTCAAGTTGATGGTACCAATGTCTTGGCGCCAGCGAACATTGGTCTTGACGTCGGAGCGGTTGTTGTAGAAGTGGCGATTTAGATCTTTGGCGACAAAGAGTTCGCCAAAAAGGTCGAGACCGCCGTGAGCGCGCGTGATAAGGCTCGGTCCGGAGCGGAAAAAGTCACTGGTGATGACGTTATTTTGGTCGGCCGAACTGTAGTAGGATTCCGAATATATTTCATGCGACCAGATAAGCTCCCGACCCAGCGCGAGACGCCCCTGCCAAGTTTTTCCATAAACCAGCATTGAGCGATCGTCCGTGGCTTGAGCGAGGCGCTGGGTCGTTGTGTCAGGGCCATAGAACGCCTTCGTTCGACGGTCTGTATAGAGATGGACATCACGCCAGTGCAGATCGATTCCAGGAGAAAAATAGCCGTAAGAAAGCGTATCAAACGGGTGATCGACAGGCTTATCGGCCTCGTTACCCAGTTGGCAATAGATGCTGATCGGCGTGCTTGGCGAGTACTCACTGCGCCAACGCGAACTCGTGACGTAGATCCTTTCACGACTAAGGAAGTAATTCTCGGAATATAGATCATTGCTGACCGCGGCTTTGATGGTGCCGAAGTCGATGACAAATGCAGAGGTCAAGACAATCAGATTTTGGATGAACGGGGCTGATGAGCTAAGAGTATTTACCACTTGGTGTCCCGTACTTCGCGCTCAGGTACAGATTTGTTAGTGCCTCGCTCGATGGGCTGTCGACGGCACAGGGAGAAGGATCGACGAGCCACATCGGCCCGCTTCTATGCAAAGGGTGAGCCGCCGTGGCCGTGATCATCGAGGTCTTGCGGGTGGCGTTTTTTTTTGTGTGGCTCAAGCGAGGAGCGCGGTCGGCCTATCAATCAACGCGAGACCACAACAGTACAAGACCGGGACGCATTGGACGCGCTGAATGGTCGCTGGCTCGATTCGCTAACTGACGCTAGCGAACTGTCCTGGTGGGTCAAGGCATTCACGCTGAACGGTGCGCAGCGCTATGACTCACTGAGGAAAGGCACACATTGCAACAAGAGCCGGAGGGGGACCAAACGGCCCAGCAATGCGGACTTGCTCAAAGGCGACGAAGGCCTGGCACAAGCGCTCCAGGCTAACCTTAAACGTTCCATTGTTGAGCATGGCTTGGTCAAAGTTGCCGGCAAAGGCACTGGCGTCATTGAGAAAGCCGAAAAAATCTTCCACCGTTACAGTTTCGTTAGGTGCCAAACTGGGCGAAGTCGCCACTGCGGTCAAAGCATTGCGTGTCTGCGCCCAGAAGTCCGTAGCGACCAACGGCACGTTCGCGTTGCGCGGCACATTGCGCCAGACCGTTTGGGTGTCCCTGGCGACGTCGCGGAAGACGTCAGCTTCCGTGGACAGTTCGCGGAGAGCAGCCAAATAAGGACCGAGCTCTTGGCTGTCACCTTGCGCCCATCCCACGGCAATATTGAGAGTTTTATTTTCACCAAACATTGCAACAATCAACAAAAAGGTGACAAAAAAACTCTTGATCATGTGGGCTCCAAGTGGCGACCAGTTCGCGCCGAATATCGGACCTAACGCCAATCATGTCAAGAGCGCCAAGGTGGCTTGCCACCCTAGCGCAACATCATTGAAATTTTTCGAGGTTAGAGAAGGAGCCACGGCGCCGCAGTCTCGTCAAGTCGCACACCGTCAGAGCGGCGGGCCATGTGCACGCCAGCGCATGACGCAAGCGAATGCTAGAGATTCATCTTCGAATTACCGGCTGAGCCTGGCTACTTGGCGGACAAGCTACCGAACGCTCGACCTCAGGTAGCGCCGGGTTTCCTTTGACAGTCACCTTGCCAGCCACATAGGTAATCCCGGGAGCGGCCTTTTCCTCGCTCGACACGCCCAAGAAATCTTTGTGCCAGTCGGAGCCCGAATTTAAGAAATTCAAAAAATAAAATACCAGATTGCCAACCGGCACCATTTTGCAAAAATTTTCTTTAACATACTGAATGACGGCTTCGTTAAAAATCTCGTCGGCACTACGTCCGGGCGGCACGTAAATTGGCGCGTTGGTGACGGGAAGCACCTGCGAAATCGTGTAGCCGTGCACGCCCCGCAAATTGCCGTGGAATTCCTCGCCGCCCATATCCACACTGAATTTCACCGGATATTCTTGGGGCGGGGCCGAAGCCTCAGGATCTGGAATCGAATCGTAGTTTAAGACCACTGAGGTTAATTGCGCAGAAAGGTCTGGAGCCGCAGAAACGGCGCTACCAGTTAGCCCACAGGCGACCGTAAAAAGGGCCAAGGCGCTCAATGAACGAGGACCGGGAAATATGAGCATTGAATTCTCCTTGAATTCTCCTGGTGTTGAAGGACTCCTATGGAGATACGACAAAAAGCCTCGGTTGAGCAAGCCAGACGCTAGGCCAGGCGGACTATGAGGTCGAAATAGCCGCCCCGGATCATCCTATTTCGGACAACAATAAACAGCAACGATACCCCGTGCCTTGGCCGAGCCATCCCATTGGTAACAGCTGATTGTCCAGGCTAACTGTGCTGGATCCGAGGTAATGACTTGGACGCCGTTGACCGCGCCGGTGCCAACGCAAATGCCCGACGGGTCAAGACCAAATTCATAGGTGTTGCAAGACACAACCGGATCAATAGCCGTCAGACTGGTGACCAGCCGACAGCACAAGGGTTGTCCTCCGACATTTGTGCCCAACTGCAAATGCGGGTAATTCGGATCAGAAATCTGGCAATTTTGAAACGATGAATCGAAATCCTCGCGACAAAAATCGGTAGACCCGCCAAAGAGGTCGGTCGACACTTTGACTCCTAAGGAATTGCTAGGGGTAGAGCTCAAAGGCACGCCAGTGAGCTGATCATTTCCTGGCGCCGTCGCGGAGACGACGAGCTGGTTATTGATGCATGCAGTGCTTATCGTCCATTGAGCGATTTGATTGCCGCCGTTGGGCAGCGCCGCGCCGATTGCCTCGCCACTCGACTTGAGCAGGGTGACAGAGGAGTAATTGGCACAGCTCACCGGTAACGGCGTCCCTGGGACGATTGCCAATGTTTGTGAACAGTCTAAATCGGCATTGATCATCTGCTTGATCGACTCTAGGTCCCGGCGATTGCGCACGAACTTGGTGCCGCTGATACCGTTTTCAAAGACCTTCGCGACTCCCCAGATGCAAATAGCTGAGATCCCGACGGCGATAATTAACTCGATCAGCGATGTGCCATTCGATGAGCCATGACGTCTATGCGAACAATTGACTGCAGCTCGCACCTTCACCTCCTTCGCTACGGCTCCGGGCAAGCGCATTTATGGGGGATTGACCAAAGGTGCATCGGGGTATGGGTCAGAATTTGTGAGGCAACACAGGGCCGCAACGTGTTCATGACCTTCGATATTCCAAGCGACAGCGCTATTAGAACCATCAACATTGAGCTTGTAGCATTCGTTGCCATAACCAAAGTTGGAGATCGGCATGAATTGGTCAAGGCCTCGCCCCGCGTCGCAGGTCAACTTGGCCGCAAACAGCGGGTATTCAGTCCCGTAATTGCACGGCGACCAGAGCCAAACGCCGCCGTCCACGGGCGCGTAAAATTCGTTCACCGCTCGGCAGCAACGCTGGATCGGTGGCCTAATGCCGTGGCGCGTGGTGTGGCGCGAAATCCCAGCCGGACCGAAGTAATACGGATAAGGTAGTGAAGCATTGGGGTAATTCGCTGGGGGATTCGTATATTCATTTTCGGCGCAGGGTGAGTAGTCAGGCCGAAAGTAGGAGCGACAAAAGTGCGCCCAGCCGCCAAATAGGTCCGTCGAAACGGTCGCCCCCTGGCCATTGGTCGGGATAGCGTTGAGACTGATGCCGGTCAAAGGGTTATTCCCTGGCCAAGTAGCCGTCACCACAATCTGATCTTGTTGGCAGGAGGCGCCAATGGTCCAATTACCGATCTTGCCGTTGGCTGGAACGATGCTTTCACCGCCAGCATTGCGCAAAGTGATGTTGCTAAATTGCGGGTCGCCACAACTAAACGTGGTATTCGGGGGCGCCGTATCTGGGCCGTCCGGTGCCAAGCCTAATGTCTGAGGGCAGGATAAGCGGGTCGCAATAGTCTGTCGGATGGTACTGAGCTCCAATCGATATTTGGCTGACAAATTGCTCGCCGTCGAGTTTCTCGTCATGGTTGCTAGGGTTAAGGAGAAAATCACTGAGATAGACCCAATCAACAGCGTCAAAAGCAACAGAGAAAATCCGGACGCCCGCGTCTGCACCGACATGTTTTTGACGGCAGCCTCGGGCGACCTTGTCAGACAAAACCAGCGACGACGCTTGATTTGAGTGGGGTGCGATTTCATCCTGTCTCCGACGCGAAGCATTTCATTGAAACTATCTTTGCCGTTTTCTTGGCTGCTGGGAGCGTGAGTTTGCTCCAGACTCCTATCGCGATCCGTGTCTCGCTATTTTGGGCAACACATGATGATAGCCTGACCTCGAGCTTTAGCCGAACCGTCCCATTTATAACAACTGATCGACCAAGCAAAGATGCTGGGGTTTAGCGCGACACCGTACCAAAACGAGTTAAGAAATGACATGACGGCCGGCGTCGGAATGGTCGGGTTGGCAAAGCCATTCTCGCAATTGGCGATAGGGTTGATGCCAAATTCGTTGCTATTGCAGGATACGGACGGGTCGACCTTCCAATCGCCAAAAAATGTCATAGAATCAACCCATCGACAGCACAAGGGTTGCCCCGAATTGTTCGTGCCGTATTGAATGGTTGATGCGGAACAGGTGGGCGTTATTCCAGCAAAGTATTCGCGACAAAAATCAGTCGTGCCACCGAATAGGTCCGTCGATACCGTGGCGCCGTTGGTGTTCGACGGCGTTGAATTTAAGGGCAGACCCGTCAATTGATCGTTTCCCGGTGCACTCGCGGTGACGACTAGGTGCTGGCTAAGACAAGTTGCCTTGACCGTCCACTTGCCGATCTTGTTGCCACCGTTTGGCAGCGCTGTGCCCAGTGCCGTCCCGGCCGATGTGAGCAGCGTCACCGACGAAAAATTGGCACAAGTCAGAGGCAAGCTGGTCTCGACGGCAGGCGAGCCGTGAAAGGTAATTCCCAATGACTGCCGGCAGTCCAGCTCCGTGTTGATCGACTGTTTTATGGATTCCAGGTCCTGGCGACTTTGGATGGAGTTCATGCCGTCAAAACCAGTTTGCACCATTCGCCCCGCTCCCCAGATAACAGCGCACCCGAGGCCAGCAGCCATGATGCCTTCAAGTAAGGTGAAGCCAGCCGCGCTTCCACACTCTCTACGTGAATTTTCGCCGACCTGTCGCAACGTCACCTCGTAAGAGTCCTCGGCAACTTCCGGCTCAGCCAGATTCAAGAGCTCCATGATAATATACCACAACCACCCGTCGTCTTTAGGTAAAATGGGAAATTGAGCAATGAACGTTCAAAAATCGACAGCGGCATGGCCCAGTGATCTCCACGACCTTGATCGGCTCGGGCTAACCATGCCGCTGAATCAACTGCTGAAGGTGAAAATCTTTTCTTGTTTATAAATGAGATTGATGCCAGGAGTGCCGAGACTTTTGGCGCACCGCATCGGTCGATGCTTAGCCATGACGCTTTCCAGCGCTTGGCGGGACCTTTCTCGATAACGTCGACGCGTTCGACGCCGCCACCACGCAAGGCATCTGTCTCGGTCACCACGCATCAAACGTGCCGCGTGGGCGATGACCCTCACGATCAGTCCCTGCTCTCACGCCTTTGTCATCAGGCGCGTGCGCAGTAGGCGCACTGCTGTGGGTTGAAAACTGAGAGCCTAGGTCGTGTTTGCAAAGTCATGTATGGACCCGAGCGGGCGTCGGGCATCTCGACTCTTGACTATAACCAGCTGATCTAATCAAGCGACGCCATTTTTTGCGAGGCTATGGGACTTATTCGGGCGCCCGATGTTCTGACAACGGCGCATTTCAATGGAGAGCCTGGCGTTGAAATGCCCCAATCCACGCCTCGAACTTTACTTGACGCTTACTACGGCCAGGAGTATTTTTTTTCGCGAGCGAGAGACAAATACCGCCCAAATCCTGATGATATAGGAAGCTTTGATGCCTACTTCCTTGGCACGACTCGCTCCCGGTCCTGAGGAATGTGATTGGTCCCCGCGCCTTGAAAGGACCTTTATGCCGCGTAAGTGCCGTTCTGACGTCGAGGACTGCGGTTTCGGCGCTCTCCTTAAGACAATCCGGTTGCGCGAGCGGCTGGCGTTGGCGACTTTTGCGCAGCGGCTTGGAATGACCGCGGCCAATCTCTGTGACCTTGAGCAAGGCCGAAAAGTGCCGGGTCCGCAGCGTGCCATTGCCATTGCGAGGCAGCTCGGGTTGGCAGAGGAACTCCTGCTCTCGCTAGCGCTCGAAAATCAATTGGCACGCAAGAACATCCATTGCAGAGTCTCGGTAAAGCTTCGGCAACCGTCCAAAGATATTCAGCATAAGGCAGGAGTCAGCCATGCTTGAATTCCTGCAGACGTTCTTTGGTACAAACGCTTTCATGCCACACGGCCATTGTTACCTTTGGCAGCCGGGTGTTCTTTGGCTCAATGTAGTTTCCGATGGATTTGTCGCGTTGGCCTATCAAGTGATTCCACTGGCGCTATTGACGATCATGGCGAAGCGTAAAGACCTGCCTTTTAGTTGGATGTTCGTCCTCTTTGGCATCTTTATCTTCGCCTGCGGCCTGACTCACGTCATGGGCGTCATCACTGTTTGGCATCCCGCGTATTGGCTCGATGGCACCATTAAAGCCATCACCGCCGTTGCCTCAATAGGCACCGCCATCGCCGTCTGGCCCCTGATACCCAAGGTGTTGGCCATTCCAAGTCCGACCCAGCTTCGCCAAGTCAACACGGCCTTGGAGGAGCAGATCAGGGTCAGGCGTCAAGCCGAAATGGAGCTGGCTGAAAAGAACGCGGCGCTGGTGCAAATCAATCAGCAGTTGATCAAAGCTGAAAAGCTCAAGGATGAGTTCCTCGCCAATGTTTCGCATGAACTCAGGACCCCGCTGACCCTTATCTTGGCGCCGCTCGAATCGACCCTGGCGGACCAGACACTTGACAGGCTCACGGACACCGAGCGGAAGTCCCTTCAAACCGCGCACAATAACGCCGTTCGCCTTCTGCAGATGGTGAGCGGTCTCCTCGACTTCTCAAAATTGGAAGCAGGCAAGGTCGAAGTCCACCGTGAACCTACTGACGTCGTCGCGCTGACCCGTACATTACTGGCGGACTTCGCGCCGATGGTGAGGTCGCGCCGTCTCCAGTGTGAACTCAACACCGGGCCATCCAAACTGGTCGCACTCATCGACCGCTATCTGTATGAGCGCATTCTGTTTAACCTTATGTCCAACGCCGTGAAGTTTACCCCCGAAGGCGGCAAAATCACCGTGACCTTACAGCGACATCATGAACAACTCACACTGAACGTAACCGATACGGGAATTGGAATCAGCGTTGATGACGTGCCGCATCTCTTTGAAAAGTTTCATCAGGTCGAAGGCTCGTCGACTCGACGCTTTGAGGGCTCCGGAATTGGCCTAGCCCTGGTCAAGGAATTTGCCGAACTCTTGGCCGGCAGCGTCCGCGTTCATAGTGAGCCAGGCAAGGGGGCCACCTTTACCGTCGAATGCCTGGCGCCAGCCGCGGACGAAAGGTCTGATCAGTTGGCGAAACCCCTGCCCGAACGTCGTCAGGCGCTGGCGCAGAAGTACGTGCATCAGGACGAGCTCGGCGAAGGTGAGCTTGGCACTAGCGGCACTGGGACGCCACGCGCCAGAGTCCTGATCGCTGAAGATAATACCGAGCTATCTTCGTACGTAGCGCGGCTGCTGGGTGACATTTGTCAAACGAAAATCGCCCGCGATGGCAACGAAGCCTTGGCCCTTGTCGAGCACTGGGCTCCCGATCTCATCATCTCCGACATCATGATGCCCAATCGTGACGGTTTGAGCCTATGCCGAGAAATCAAGGCGAAGGAAACGACCCGCCAAATCCCCGTGGTCCTGGTGACGGCCTTGACCCACCGCGACGCTTTGCTCAAAGGTTGGGAAGCCGGGGCGGACGAATATTTGTTCAAACCGTTTCATCCGCAAGAGCTGACAACTAGGATCAAGTCATTGCTCGGTGCGGCAGCGATGCGCAAGAAGGCTGAGGCTGACGGACGCATGTACACCTCGCAACTTGAGGCGGCCAATACCGAGCTCGAAGCGTTTTCCTATTCAGTGTCACATGATTTGAGAGCGCCATTACGGGCAATTGACGGCTTTTCCAAGATATTGACCAATGATTTTGGCGAACTCCTGCCAGCGGCTGGCAAGCGTTACCTCGGGAAGATTCGCGACAACTCCCAGCAAATGGCCCAACTCATCGACGATCTTTTGGCTTTTTCGCGGATGGGTCGAACGGAAATGCGCTTTGGTCATGTCGACGTCAACCAATTGGTGAGAGATGTCCTGCGGGACCTGCAACCTGACATCGGCGATCGCGACATTACTTGGACCATTGCCTCTTTACCGAATGTTAAAGCTGATGCACCCATGCTTCGCCTCGCGTTGCAAAATCTCCTCTCCAACGCCATTAAATATACGCGCCGGTGCGTTCACCCCGAGGTCGAGATCGGCTGCGAGGAAGCCGGCGACGATATGGTCTTCTATGTGCGCGACAATGGGGTGGGCTTCGACATGGCGCATAAGGATAAGCTTTTTGGCGTTTTTCAACGGCTTCACCGGCAAGACGAATTCGAAGGCACGGGCATCGGCCTGGCCAATGTCAGGCGAATTGTTGGGCGTCATGGCGGCCGAACCTGGGGCGAGGGGGTGGTTGATCACGGTGCGACGTTTTATTTCTCATTGCCCAAAGATGTCAGCCAAGTTGCCGGCGCCATGGCTGTCAGCCTCAAGCAGCGTCGTGGCCGGGACGGGCCGACGCGTAGTCTTCAGTGAAAGGTCAAAGTCCCGTGATGGTATGGGACTTGCGTCGAGAGGGAGTTACCGATGAAAGTGGGAAAAGCTGCGGAAATACTCCTCGTTGATGACAACGAGAGCGACCGCGAATTGGCGTTGCATGCACTGAAGAGTGGGCGCGTGGCCAACACGATTCACATAGCTCGAGATGGCGCCGAGGCCCTGGATTTCATTTTTGCCAGAGGGGCGTTCGAGTATCGGCGGACCTATGATTTGCCGCATGTCATACTGCTCGACCTGAAACTCCCGCGAATAAGCGGCGTCGAGGTCCTCAAGAACCTCAAATCCGAACCCCGCACGCAGATGATTCCCGTGATCATGCTCACTTCCTCGCAAGAGGACAGTGATATTGCCGTATGCTATCGGCTTGGCGTCAATAGCTATATCGTGAAGCCAGTGGATTTCCAGCAATTTACCGAACGACTTTCCAGCATTGGCATGTACTGGATGGCCTTCAATCAGCCGCCACCGATCGGGCGCATTGACGGGGGAATATGAGCACCAATCTCAAGGTGTTAATCGTCGAGGACCGCCCGGATGATGCTGAGCTGACGCTCCGTGAGTTGGCTCACTCCGGTTTCGTCGTGACACCGACTGTCGTCGAGAGCGAGGCGGACTTTCGCGCGCAATTGAGCGACGACGTCAATCTAATTATTTCCGATCACCAATTGCCAGGGTTTGATGCTCTCCAAGCGCTGGAGATTCTGACTGGTAGCGGTCTGGACATACCTTTCATTGTCGTCAGCGGCGCCATCAGCGAGGAGCTTGCCGTTGAATGCATGAAACGCGGCGCCTCTGACTATTTGATCAAGGACCGTTTGGCAAGACTGGGCTCCGCTGTTACGAGAGCCTTGGAGCTGAAAGCGGCGCGAGTCGCCATAAAAATGACCGACGAAAGAGAAAGGGCCGACCACAAAGAAATGCAGCGGCTCTATCAAGAGATCGCCATCAGGACCCACGAAATCCAGAGGCGGGAAGCCCAGCTCCGCATCATAACCAATGCTATGCCGGTTTTGGTCGGACACTTAGATTTGCAGGAAAGGTTCTTGTTCGCCAATGATGCCTGTCAATCGTGGTTCCAGATGGACAAAGGCCAAATGATTGGCCGCACGCTCCATGATCTGGTCGGAGACGAGCGCTACGACGCCGTCAAGACCTATATAGCGCAGGTTCTGTCTGGCAAGACCGCGACATTCGAACGGCAAGTGGTGCAAGACGGGCAAAGACTCTCGTTTGGCCTCACTTACATTCCTGAGACCGATGACGAGAGCAAGGTGATAGGCTTCATCCTCGTCGCCACGAACATCACGAAGCATAAGGAGGCTGAGGAAGAGTTCAAACTTGCCAAGGAGGCGGCGGAGATCGCTAACGCCGCCAAGACGGCTTTCCTAGCCAACATGTCGCATGAGATCAGAACACCGCTCGGTGCCGTGCTGGGGTTTTCTGAACTGCTCGCCGATCAGCGACTCTCGTCGGCGGAAAGATTCAGCTATGTTGCCGCGATCAAGAGAAACGGCGATCTGCTGTCAAACATTATCAACGATATTCTTGATCTTTCAAAAGTTGAGGCAGGGAAATTAGAGACGGAAAGGCAAGATATTCCCTTAGCAGACGTCCTGATGGACTTCACGGCGATACTGAGTCTGCAGGCCCAAGAAAAAGGTCTCCGACTGACCGTCAGCCAAGATGGGTCCGTACCACATCACATCCGTACCGATCCTCTTCGGCTCAGACAGATACTGATCAACATTGTGGGCAATGCCATCAAGTTCACCCAGCGCGGATCCGTCGACGTTAAAATTAGATCGGTGCTCGGGACCGATGGCCATGCCAAGATTTCCTTTGCCGTTAAGGACACCGGACTGGGCGTCGACCCCGGGAAGGCCGCCAAGCTATTTGAGCCATTCACTCAAGCGGATGCTTCGACGAAACGCAAGTTTGGCGGGACAGGTTTAGGCCTCGCCCTGTCCCGAAGACTGGCAAACTTGCTCGGTGGCGACGTTGTCTTGACGGCGAGTAGCTTGGGAGTAGGAAGCACGTTTACCATCACCATTGATCCTGGAACAATGCCGACGGAGTTCGGCGAAAATGTCGCGAAAGGTGATAAGTCACCCGTGCGCGCCGCCGCTATGGGCAACGTCAGGCTCGATGGCGTGACGATTCTCCTCGTTGATGATGCGCCGGACAATCAGCTGCTGGTCGGCCGTTATTTAAAGGGCGCCGGTGCCCACGTCGAAACCGCGTGCAATGGGGAAGAGGCGATCCGAAAGGCACGCGGGAAACCTTATGACGTCCTGCTGATGGATCTGCAGATGCCAATTATGGATGGCTACGAGGCGACCGCTGCTTTACGCAAGAGTGGGTATGACAAACCCATCGTCGCTTTGACAGCGCATGTGCTGCAAGAAGAAATGCAGCGTTGTTTGAAGAGTGGATTCGATGACCATGTTGGCAAGCCAATTGACCGAAGCGCGTTGTTGGAGAGCATCGCCTACCTTTGTGGACGGACTGAGCGGGATATACAAGCGTGAAACCAGGGAGCTGCACCCGAATTCTTGATAGGACGCCGCCTTTGCAGCTTGGCTAACCCATGGTATTATAATGAGACAAATACGCAAACGTGCCAAGGAGCGTGAGCATGGGTTGGTTTAAGAAATGCATTCGCGTCTTTGCTTTTATCTCATTCGCGCACGGCTTCACCGTGGCTTGTAGAACGACTAGCGACGGCAGCGGAAGTCAAGTAGCGGGTGCCAATGCCACTGGAGTAGCCTGTCCGGTTCCCGACTGCGCGGCGCCCCCTCATGGATGTTCTTACGACGGGCACCCGACGATGGACGCGAATGGTTGTCCTCAGGGCTGCGGGAAATTGAACTGCTCCTCTAGCGGGGCCTGCCCGCCGCCCCCAGATTGTGCGGCCCCACCGCCGGGCTGCAATTACAGTGGGCCAACTCATGACGCCAAAGGCTGCCTTTCCGGCTGCGGCAGTCTGAGCTGTTCTCAGGGCGGCACCTGCCCCGCCCCACCCGATTGTGCAGCTCCACCGCCAGGCTGTAACTACAGCGGAGCGACTCACGACGCCAACGGATGCATTTCTGGTTGCGGCAGTCTGAGCTGTTCTCAGGGCGGCACCTGCCCCGCCCCGCCCGATTGTGCAGCACCACCGTCAGGCTGTAACTACAGCGGAGCGACTCACGACGCCAACGGATGCATTTCTGGTTGTGGAACGTTGATTTGCAACTAGGCCTCGGCAATCGGAGTTACGGCTCCTCATCGATCTGGCAAAAAAAATGCACCTTGGATAAGCACTCAAGTCGAACCGTGCCGGAGAACCTCCGGCACGGCTTTTAGCCAATCGATCGTTCGATGCCGCCAACCCGCGTCTAGCCGGCCCTTGATGCTTTAAGGTGAAACACTGAAACTTATCGTCGCTAGCCGAGAAAAACCGTTGTTGACGAACAGGCGCAGTTCGTAGTTGCCGGGCGGCAGTGGCCCGAAGCTCAGCACCGCGTTGTTCTCGAACTTCGGTGGCGGAACGTGGGTGCCATTTAAATATTCCCAACCGATATAACTGGTGTCAGGCGCACCGGCGATGAAAAGACCGACCCAATCGTTGGCACTATCTGCGCCATCATTCACGACGACTTGAATGAGTTCCTTTGAGGAAAAATTTGATTTGCTCATGGTCAAGGCACTCGCCGCGGTCGTGACGGTCAAGCTTACGGTCGCCAAACGGGTGAAACTATTGTTAGCGAAAAAACGGAGTTCGTAAGATCCGGCCGGGAGCGGACCATAACCGAGCACGGCAGTCGCCATGGCCAGGGACGCAACATGCGTGCCGTTGAGATATTGCCAGCTTTGGTACATATTATCGGGAGCACCGCTCACGTAGAGTCCGATCCAATCGGTCGGATGACCCGAACCGTTGACCACCGAGACGGAAAACATGTCCTCAGAGGTCAGAATCGTCTTGCTCAGCGAGAGGCTGCTGGGGTCCATTGTCACGGCAAAGCTCGTTACCGCCATTCGCGTGTAGCCATTCTTGGCAAAAAGACGCAGCTCATATGCGCCTCCTGGCAGCGTACCGAAATCCAGGGTAGCGTTGACGAACGCTCCAGAGGGCACCTGCGTGCCGTTCAGATATTGCCACTTCATGAAGGCGGTATCGGCCGCGCCTGCGACGTAGAGTCCGACCCAATCGGTTGGACTCGTGAAACCGTCGTTCACCGCCACCTGAACTAAGTCTCTGACGGTCAAGTTGCTCTTGTTCAAACTCAAGGTGCTTGGCACTGTGGTGACAGAGAAATTAATAGTCGCTAGTCGGATATAGCCGTTATTGGCGAAAAGGCGCAGCTCGTATGAACCGCCGGCTAGCTGGTTGAAATTCAGCGTCGCACTCACGGTCGGGGCGGAGGCCGTGTGCGTGCCGTTTAAGTACTGCCAACTTAGGTATGCGGTGTCCGGGGCGCCGGCTGCAAAGAGGCCGACCCAATCGGTGGGTCCGAAAAAGCCATCCTTTACCGACACGTGGACCGAGTCATCCGAGGTGTAGCTAGCCTCGTCCAAGGTCAAGCTGCTGGGCGCCGTGATGACAATGAAACTCACTACGGCAATGCGGCTATACCCATTATCGGAGAACAAGCGTAATTCATACTGACCACCTGGGACCGAACCGAAATTCAGCGTGGCATTGGCCAACCCGGTGGTTGGTGAATGGGTCCCGTTTAAATATTGCCATTTGATGAACGCCGTGTCAGTCGCGCCGACCGGATAGAGACCGACCCAGTCAGTTGGTGTGCCCAATTGATCGGTGACCACCACGGTGACGGCGTCTTGTGGGCCGAAAGTTGCTCGATTCAAAGTCAAGGTGCCACTTGGCCTTGGCGTGCTGGCAAACGTTGTGGCACCGGCCGATTGAATGCCTTCAGTGTTGTAGGCGCACACGCGGATGCCATAAGTGGTCGAGGACGCTAGCCCGGTCGCGACGTAGGACTGCGCGACGCCGACATTGACCCCGCCGACGCAGGAGCCGGGAAGGGCATTGGCCGCGATCGCAACGACGAAGCCCTTGGTATCAAAGCCGCCCGTTGCCCAGGAAAGGCTGAGTGTGACGACGTTGACGGCATGAGCTGACAAACCGATTGGATTAGGCGGCGGCAAGGGAACCGGCGTTGGGATCGGCGTTGGGATCGGCGTTGGGATCGGCGTCGGGATCGGCGTCGGGATCGGCGTCGGGATCGGCGTCGGGATCGGCGTGTCGATAAGGCTTAGTGCGGATGAAGGTAGACCGTTGAGGCGTCGATTGCTCACCTCAGGCGACACCTGACTACAGGCTGCCAGCAAGTATGGTAAGAGCACCCATTGAGCGAGGCCCGTTGGTCCTGTTCGTTTCCACTTGGCAAATGTCATAGCGAAGACTCCCTGTGATGGATTATCTCAGTGTGCCGGCATCGCGAGCTGCAGATGGCACTCTGTAATGCAACTGCGCGACCAAGACGTCACGAAGGTTAAGTTGCCCAACGTAAGAGATGGTTTTGTCAGAAAAATAGCGAGTTTCTGCACTGTCGACGCGTGGGCCGCTGCCGCCACGAGATCCCCGTTTCGCTGGTGCCGCACTGCAAGACTTGCTAAAAAAGTTTGGCTAATTCGGACAGTTATCGGACCGACCCCCGTCGCCGCCGCGCGGCGCGCATGGCAGACAGCGATCGATACGCCAAAACAATCGTCATATTGGCTACTAACAAGACTGAGCGGCGACCGATCATCAGGCGTTGGCCGGTGGCGACGGGACGGCCCAACTCCAGTCGGCGACGCCTTGCGCGATGATCGGAACTCTGCCATGCTTTTCTTAAGAATTGCAGAGCGATACCATCATTTGATCCGATGGGGCAACACCCGGTGAGCGGGCAAAGACGCAGCCTTTGGCAAAAAGCGGCGATCAAAGCGGCGCAGGACGAGATACGCGCCGAGCTGGACCAAGCCGGGAGCAATTCTGATGCGCGCGCGCGGCTGGACATTGCGATGGAGAGGAGTCAGCGGCTAGCCGACGACACCTCCCCCAAGGCAATGATGCGGCGCTACATTTACATCGTCTCGGCCCTCGTCGACCACGAGCGCCACGGTGGCCTGACGCGTACACAAGTTGAAGGTCTTCTCGGTATCGCGTTTACCATTTTGAAGACGTCGAGCATCCAGCCAACGGCGAGACATCTTGGGTTTCTCCATGGCGACCTCTACGCCATCCGCAGCCAAATCCTCCGGAAGGCGGGATTCCATTTGGAAGCGGCCTGGGACCAAGAACTGGCCTCGCGATTTTCGGCCGCCGCGGCCTCACCGGGACTTGGTACCATGGCCATGGGCAACCGGGCGCTACGATTGGGCGACGCCGCCGTCGCCATTCGGCTCTTTCAGCAGGCCGGCGAGATGGGACTCAGCGGCAATGACTTGGCGCGCAATCGCTACTGTCTGGCGATCTCATTGATGCTCAATGATCACGCGGCTGATGCTGATCGGGTCAGCCAGTTCGCGCTGGGGCAGCCGGATCTCTCAACCGCCTTCCGCGATGAAATTCAGTGGCTGAGGCTATGCATTGAACTGCGCGCAACCCAGCGCCTAGAACCGATGCTGAAAGCAGTCAGCCGAGGGCGGCCCCACTACCAGGCCGGCTACGTTGTCGAGGCTTGCATGTGGGCTTTGACCATGCGTCAGCGCGAATGGCTTGACAAAGTCCCCAACCTGACGCGCCTCCGGCGCAACTCCACAGTTCTTCGACCACAGAAATGCGGCTTTTTCTTCGACTCGGCCGCGGCCGTTCAAGATGCCTACGATGTGGAGGTGCCGCTGCTTCGTCGATTGCACCGGTTGCGGCATGTGCTTGTGGAGCGTCGACAGCTCCTCAACATCGACAAGGAGTTGCTCCTCTTGGCGAGCGCGGTGCGCTGGTTGGCGAGGAGTAAAGCGTTTCGCCTCGCGGCGCTGTGTTACGGCGAATACCGGGCACTAAGTCTGCGCCTTGCCGATGGTGCCAGTAGTGATGCACTCGGCGTCCTGGCTGATGTCACCCAGACCACCTGGCTTGCCGAGTGGCAGGCCCCAGGCGACGAACTGCCGATCGGTGGCGATTTGATAGAAGCTTCTTGACCCGGTGGCGCATTCGTCGAAGCCTGGCCTTTGCTGGCTTATTGCCAGCTTTTTTGGCAACGGCCTGCAAGAGCAAAGCGCCGCCCACCGAACAGTCGCAGTCCCTTGGCGCGAAGGCAGGCGGCGGGTCTGGCAGCGGACGACCCAATGAGGAGGGGGAGGGAATCAGCGGTTATCTTGCTGATCTGGCGCAAGTCAAAATCAGCTTTGCTCGCGGCGGCGCGGTGGCGAGTGGGGGCGCCAAGGCCATCGGCATTGAACACGGCGAGCTAACTTCTCTATCTGTCTATATTTTTCAGGTCGATTCGACCCAGCTGAAGGAGGCCACAGACGCCAAGACTCTGCCCGAGGTCTTGGGCGGGAACCTTCGCGGAGTCGGTGCGGTGAATGCCGACGGCAGTTTCACGGTGGAGGTCAATTTCGTCCAAGCTGAGATCATCGCGATTGTTGTGGGTGGAAAAAATGGTCCGAGTGCCATTCCTCTGCAATCCACGACCGCGGGACATCCGCGCGCGGTGTTCAAGGCACTCGCCAAGAGCGGCCCAGCGTTACCGATCGGCGACTTCATACAGACCGCGTCTAGCCTTGATTTTACCGGTACCCCGACGCCGCTCAGGCAAGCGAGCAAAATCTACTCGCCCTATGATTTAATTGATTGGCCTATCGCTGAGGGATCAACCAGCCCCACCGATTGGGTCGGGCTCTACCCCGCCGGGGCCGCTGATACGGCGTTTCTTAGCTGGCAATATCTTAACGGCACACATGCGCCGACTGTGCAATTTTTATCCGCAACGTTGACTTTCGGACCTTTGCCGCCCGGCGCCTATGAATTGCGCCGATTTGCCAGCAACGGATACGGCCTTATTGATCGCTTGAGTTTTTCAGTAGTCAATGCCCCAGCCAAGCTGACCCTAGACAAAGAATCGTATTCTCCTTACGACTTCATCAAGGTGAGCGTCAGCGGTGGCTCAGCCAGCCCTACCGACTGGGTCGGTCTTTACCCTGCTGGCGCTAGCGACACCGCCTTTATGGCTTGGCAATACTTCAACGGCACGCGGGTCCCGACGATCATGTCAGCGGCGGAGACATTGTCCTTTCGCCCTCTTCAGACCGGTTCCTATGAAATCCGTGCGTTTGCTGCCAACCGTTTCACCCGTCTCGCTGCCGCCACCTTCCACGTCGATCAACCTCCGGTCGTTTTGACTTTGGCAAAGATGACGTTTTCCTCGACCGAGGTGGTTGACCTGAGCTTGGTCGGCGGCACCGGCAGTGCAACGGATTGGGTTGGCTTATACGGCGTCGGCGCCGCGGACAGTGCATTTATAGCCTGGCAGTACTTTAACGGGACGCGTCAGGCAACCGCGGCGACGGGGCAGGAAACGTTGGCATTTGGGCCGCTCGCGCCCGGTCACTACGAGTTTCGCGTCTTTGCCAATAACGGCTTTGCGCGGCTTGGTTCGACATCGTTTCAGATTGGGCCTTGAGTCAAACTCGGCCACGCGTTAAGCGTGATGTGTGTGCCGCTCAGCGCATAATTGCCGGCGGCAAAACGACTGGTGACTTTGTTTGAAGAGAAAGCGCTAACCACAGCTCGACCCAGGAGCCACCGAGCCAAAGTCGTGACCGCTCTTGGGCATGTCGGTGCGGTCGTGACATGTCCAAATTTGGCGGTTCGAGAGGCGCAACTTCCTGAACACGGCCTCCGGTCCCAAAATGAGCAACGATAATACCTTCAAAGACTGAAGTCCGTGCAGAACTTGCTGAGGCTACCGAATTTATCCCGATGTCGTGAGTTCATCTTATGGTAGGATGAGGACCCTAATCTCACTCACTGGAGGACGCTATGATCGAGCTTTACGGCAACGGACCTTCGCGTTGGGCAAAACCCTATTGGATGCTGAAAGAGATGAACAAGGAGTTCAAGGAGTGCCCGGTCGATTTTCAAAAAGGCGAGCACAAGAGCCCCAAGATTACCGCGATGAATCCCTACGGAAAGGTACCGATCCTGAAAGACGGGAGCCAAGTGGTGTACGAGTCCACTGCGATCATGAACTACTTGGGCGAAAAGTTCCCCGAGTCCGGGATGGTGCCGAAGTCCGGAACTATGGAACGTGCCCAATATGATCAGTGGATGTCCTTCTGCACTACCGAGCTGGAGCAACCTCTTTGGAGGATCACCAAGCACACTCGGCTCCTGCCCGAAGGCAAGCGTAACCCTCAAGACGTGGCACTCGCGAAGGAGGACTTCGAAGGCATGTGCTCCATTCTGGATGGCCAGATCGGTCAAAAGAAATTTCTGGTCGGCACTAAGCTAACTGGTGCGGATATCACCCTGGGCTACACCCTCGGATGGGCGCAGGGGATGGAGCTGGTGACACCCCATAAGAATTGCATGCGGTATTTGAAAGAAATGCAGACCCGGCCGGCCTTTCCTGGGAAGCTGTTCCAGCGCTAAGCGGTCCCGCGCTCTTTGTCCGCGCCGCTGACGGCGCGGATGCCCCAAGCCGCCGCCGATTGTGCGCTTCCCAACGCTCCCGGTTGTCCGATGTCACTTAGGTCGCAGGGTGCACTGATATTGCGAAATAAATCCTCGAACACAGGAGACTGTCCAGTCAGCTGTTTCGAATTGCAGAGACGGACTTTGGTGCGTTTGTTTCGGATGTTTGCCTTGTGAAATGGTAAACAAGATTGCAAAACCGACCTTCACGAGCTAGCCCTCCGATTGAATTGAGAAACCATTCTATCAAGGCATCAAGAAAAAATCGATGATGCGTCAGACCACGTCTGGAGTGGCTGCTCACGCAGACCCTTTAAAAATTTGACAGTGAAAATCCTCGGCATTCTTGGCGGCAGATCGATTGAGAGCGGTCGCCCACATCCATAACGATGCTCTAGGGCTGCACGCAGATAGTACCGTAAATCATTGTCTTGGCCTTGTTAGTCGCGCCGTAGCCGTCGGCCATAATGATCCGCCAAGCGTTGGTCGTTTGTGGTGAGTTGGTACTAGCGGTCCAAAAGGCCCCTTGCATTGCCGCCAGCGTCATGAAGTTTGCGCCTGCTAACGATACAATTCCATCAATAGAGAGCTGCATCGCTTCCTTCTGGGTAGGCAAGCGCCAGCCCGCAAGGCCGCCGTAGTTGGAGTTGTTGCACGCATTGACAGCTTCGGCCCATGCCGAACTCCCGATTGACTTGGTCACGGCTAGTCCAGTTGTATGATCTTGATACATGCAATTGGCCGCATTGCCCGCGCAGCTGCCACCGGGTGTCACGTCGGTCCAGTTCGCAATGTTGCAGTCGCTATTTGGCCAAGCCGGCACGGCCTCGCCGGGGAAGCCGGAGAAGTCATCGACTGTATCCCAAATGTCACTGACGGTTCCGCCCGTGTGCGAGTTGTTATCTAAGGTGGCGACGGTTCCATCGAAGTTGTACAGAGCTGAGTTAACGGTATTGCGGCAGTTGGTCATCAAAGTTCCGGCGATCCCCGCGATGGTTTTGCCAACCCGAATGTCAGGCGCGATCACGGCGTTCGTATTAGCTGAAACATAAGTAGAGGTCGCTAGACAATTGATTTGCCCGTCACCAGTACAGGCCGATCCTGCCGTCAACACTCCTGCCACCCCAAAGACAGTGACCCCTGATTTGATGTTGGCGGCGACAATGTTCGCGTCGCCCGTTCCCGTGTAGCGCGTTCCCGACGAGTCATACCACTCGACGCTGCCCCCAGACCGCATCGCGCTCGCCAACTGCGCCGTCGTCAGGTCTGTGCCTATTCCACCAAGGCCAGCATTGGGCAAAGGATAGGTTGCCGACGGGTACTGCCCGCTGACGCCGTACACTGTTACCCCGGCTTTGACGTTGCCTGCCGTTAGGTTGGCATCGCCGCCCACGCTAAACTGACGGTACACGCCCGCGTTAAATGCCTGACTTAAGCCCGTTGGCGCCACCGTCCCAGCGTCTAGCACCAAGCCCGTGTGATAGCCACCGCTGCCATCCCACCACTCGTAGGTGCCCGCCGCCGTATTAGCAGCGAGGCTCGTGAGGCCAGCCTGGCCGCCCGCACTCGGCAATTTACTCCCCGCCGACGGGTAGGCGCCCAATACTGCCGCGATCGTGACGCCGGTCTTGATATTGCCTGGTATCGCGAGATTCATGTCGGCCGCTTTAAATGTGCCAATCGTCACGCAGCCGGTCGCCCCGTCGCTGGCGCAATCGGCCAGCGACGGCACCAAACTGTTACCGCCGATGCCGTAAGCACCGTTGCTCGTGCGTACATTGGTCGCCGCCGGCAGTGTCAACGTGCCGGTTAGTCCCGTGCCGCTGACGCCGTATTGAACGCTGGTCGCCACGGCGTTGGCGGCGGGCAGCACCACGTCGCCAGCGACGCCCCCAACCGTCTGACCCAAAAGCACCTTGTCTGTTAAGCCGGCTTTGGCCGCGGCCGGAAAGGACGCGGTGGTCAGGCAGCCGTTGGTGCCGTCGGCGACGCATGCGGCCGGAGAGCCGCTTAGCACGCCAACCACCCCCGCAATCTGCACGCCCGTGCGGATGTCACCGTTGGTGAAGTTCGCCAGCTTACTCGCCGGATAAGTTGCCACCGCGACGCAGCCAATGCCGCCGTCGACGCTACAGTTCGCCAGACTGCCGGCGCGACCGGCGACCGTAATGCCCGTCACGATGTTAGCGGCGCTAAAGTTCGCCAATGCAGCGGCTCTATATAAACTTCCGTCGACCACACAGTCCGACGCCCCGTCCGCCCCGCAGGCCGCAGGCGAAGGGATCAAACTTCCGGCGACCCCAGCGATCTTTTGTCCCTGGGCAATATTGCTGGGCACCGCCACGCTCATATCCGCCGCTCGCCAGCTGGCGGTGGCAACGCAACCCACGGCACCGTCCGTTGCGCAATCGCTATGGGTTTCCGCCGTCAAGACTCCGGTTACGCCGGCGATCACTTGACCTGAAATAATGGCCGCCGGCGTCACCCGCGACATCTCTGCCGCGCGAAAGCTAGAGGACGCCACGCAGCCGATGGCGCCATCTTGAGAACAGTCCGGTAGCTCTACCGTAGGTCGACAATCTTTAGTCCCAGTCTGCGAGCTGCCCGTCGCATCATAGAATTTTATGCCCAAACAAACTGTTGCACGATCACTGGTAATAATTGGTTGATCGATCTTGCCCCCATTGGAAAAGATGCTGAATTTTTGCTGAGCACTATCTTGCCGCGCCACGATCGTAATCAATCCGAAGGGTAGGTTTGGCGGCATCACGAAGGTCGCTTGGGTGGAGCTTGTCACAACCGGTTGAAAGACAAAGGTCGCCGGCAGGTCGCTACTCAGACCCATCGTCGGGCGAAAACTCACTCCGATGATCGTCACGACATCGCCCGGACCGGCGACAAAGGGTTTGCGGTCAGTAATTGCGAAGGCATCCGCACCTTCTTTGCCTGACTTAACGGCACTTGGACTCAGCGACGCCGTGCAGCTGATTGTGGTGAGGATCAACGATACCATGGCCAAGTAGGCGCGGATGCCGCGTCCTCCCTCAAGTTTCTGATGGCAAAAGATCATTTGCCTCATGGTCGCACGCATAGCACGGGCTCAGCCGTGGACTTGGGGATTATGGTTACCACTCCCCATGCCGGCATAAGCGCCCACGCTTGGGACGTGTTGACCCCGTCGTTCGTGGCGGTCCAGATTGTTCCCGTTAGAGCGGCGCCAGTAATGTAACTCGCACTCGCCAAGGATAAGAGTCCGTCGACATAAAGTTGCGACGCCTCCTTTTCTGTTGGGAGGCGCCAGCCACTCGCCAAGCTGGCATAGTCCAAGTTGGCACAGGCTTGAATCGCCGCCGACCATGTGTAGGTTGTGCTCACATTGATTAACTTGGTGACGGTTTGGCCCGAGGTGATGTCCTGATACATGCAATTGGCCGAGTTGCTGCCACAACTGCCACCCGGTGTCACATCGAGCCAGTTTGAGCTGTCGCAATTGTAATTGTTCCAGCCGACCACAATCCCTGTGGCAAACCCGAGGCGGTCGTCAATCGTATCCCAGACATCATTCACCAAGCCACCCGACGTGCCAAAGTCGTCCAAAGTCGAAATAGCGCCGTCATAATTGAAAATGGCCGAATTGACATGGCTACGACAATTGGCCTTAAGTGCGCCCGCCAGACCGGCAATCGTCTTGCCAATGCGAAGATCGGT
>Ga0207116_10031_pt1 | contig 36225 bp, 28 predicted proteins | sample Alteio_BWMinHeat_44_FD_153550 | JGI IMG/M metagenome (GOLD analysis project Ga0207116, IMG submission 153550) | Enriched cells from forest soil in Barre Woods Harvard Forest LTER site, Petersham, Massachusetts, United States -... | ecosystem: Environmental > Terrestrial > Soil > Temperate forest >... | reverse complement strand
TCAAAATCGTGTCTTGCAATGGGCAGAGCAATACTACGACGAATTCAGGACCAACGAAGACTGGTTTTGCCATGACGGAGACGCGATTCACTACCTCGTGCCTCTTTTGATTCCCCCGGAATTGCAATGCAAGTTGTCTGCAGAGGAACTTGAGGACCTAAAGACTCGGCTTTCCATCAGTATTCACGTGGGTGGAGCGGATCTACCTCCAAGGATTGTAGCCCTTAACGAGACCTTCCCCATGACTCCAGAAGCTCTTGAAGAAATAGACAGATTTAGAAAGAAAGCAGAGGCAAAAGGCTGGTACTTTTCGGGCAACATGGACACTTACAATTGGTCCGCCGCGAAAACACGCATCGAACATATCTTGCGGGACTATAAAAGCCGCGACCAGGTGCCAAGACTCGCGCGCGATCTGGATAGCTCCGATCCCAGCATCCGCGAGGCAGCGGCTGAGGCGCTCGCGCGAATGGGAAAGCTCGCCAAGCCGGCAACGACAGAACTCGTCAAGCTGGTTTATTGTCACCTGCATGAGAAAGCAGCTCTATTGGCCATGGAGAGTCTTAAGAATATCGGCATCCGGTCACTGGAGGTGCTCAAGGTGCTGGAGCATGCCGCAACAAATTCGGACGCGGATGTCCAGCGAAAAGCGCGCTATGTGCACTATGCTCTCACCTTGGACCGCCGATCATGGGACCAGGCATGACCGTTGTGTAGGTCATGACCATCGATTCGTCGGGCGGGATGTTCAAGTGGACGCTGAAGTGGGTCTGTTTTGGTTCAGCCTGATCTGGAAGAATCGCTGAAGTGGTCCAGCGAGTTTTCGGTGAAGCTTCGTTTAGTGGTTTTTGCGGGGAATCGGCGATTTTTCCGAGAGTGCGGAGGGCTCCCAAAGTCACGCGCGCACCGGGAGCGCTGGGGTGGCACCGCTCAGTGAATGTTTAGACTGGCTCGCGTCAGCGTGACGCAGGGTAGGTGACGGCGTTGCGCGACGAACGCGACGGACAGTTCGAGCTTCACGCCCGGCTGTCCTTTGACGCGCACGCGTGGTCGGGCACAAGGTGCGGGGCGCGGCCAGTTGGGTCGGGGGCCGAAGCGAGGGTTGCGACAGACGGGACGAATGCCGAAGTAGACTTTGTAGGGCGCGGCCCCTTGAGAGTTGTGTGTGAGAACTCGCCAATGTACCAGGCAACAGTCAAAGCCAACTCGGGTGCAGTCGAGCGCATGGTGCGGTGTGGCACCATCAAACCGCGGCCAGCCAGGCGGGTCAAGACACAATCAGTTTCACCGCATGGGAAAACACCTGCCCTTCCGAGTAGCTGAATCGAGCGCGGAACATCTTGTCGTTGTCACTCGCCCTAGCGGTAAAGCTCAGGGTATCGGCATTAGCGCCGGGAATATCGTTGAAGCTGACGCCGCCGTCCGTGCTCACCTGCCACTGTACTGGCGGGCCGGGGAAACCTGTGGCCAGGGTAGAGAAAGTCACGGTCGCGCCCGCGCTTACGCTCTGACTCCCTGGCTGGTTGATGATCACCGGAGCGAAGTTGACACTTAACGCAGCCGCCGACGTGGCGAGCTGGCCCAGCGGGTTGGTGAAGACGGCTCGGTACTGCCTGCCGCTCTGTGCCGCGGCCGCGTGGAAGGTCAGCCTCGTCGAGGTGGCGCCCGGGATGTTGGTGAAGGTATTGCCACTGTCGAAACTAACCTGCCACTGAACAGAGCCCGCTGTGCCGGCGGCGTCAGCAATGAAAGTGACCTGCTGACTAGCATCTACTGTCTGCATAACGGGTTGTGTAGTGATGCTCAGCGGCGTGTCGACTGTGAGTGCGGCGGCATGACTGATGGTCGTGCCCAACGTATTTGTGAAGAGAACTCGAAAGCGATTGCCGCTGTCGGTGAGCTGGGCGTCGAAGGAGTAGCTGGTGGAATTGGCGCCCCTAATGTTGCTGAAGGAGCTTGAGTCCTTTGCCGCTGACTGCCACTGAATCAGCGTGACGCCGGGATTGGCCTCAGCGACCGCCGTGAATGTCACCTGGCCAGGAGCAATCACCTGCGTGGCCGGCTGCACCGTTATGATCGGCGCAAAATCCACCGTCAGCCTGGCGGCGTTGCTTATCGCCTGGCCGAACGCATTCCTGAAGATGGCTCGATACAGGCTTCCATTCTGCGCCGGCCTGGCGCTGAACGCCAATGTCGTGGACGTGGCGCCCGGCAGGTTCGTGAAGTTGACACCGTCACTCGACACCTGCCATTGCACTTTAAGATTGGTGCCACTCGCTTCCGCCATAAAGCTCGCTCGCTGGCCGGCGTTCATAGTTCTGTCAGTGGGAGACGTAGCAACGGCAGGCGCTTCGCCCACATTTAGCGTAGCCGCCCGGCTAGCCGTGGTGCCCAGGTCATTAGTGAAAAGAGCGCGGAATTGCGTGCCGTCGTCAATGAGCTGAGCGTTGAACGAATACTTTGCGGAGTTGGCGCCGGTGATATCGCTGAAAACATTCGAACCCCTGGCTGCCGATTGCCACTGAATCATGCTTATCCCAGGGTTGGCCTCCGCGCCCGCAACGAACGTGACCGGGCCGGGAGGAACTTTCTGCCCCACGGGCTCGCCCGTAATGATCGGAGCAAAGAACACGATCAAAGTCGCGGCGGTCGTGGTGGCCTTTCCTGCTGCGTTCGTGAAGACCGCTTTGAACTGGGCACCATCGAGAGCTACTGTGGCCATCATGGAGAGAGTTGTGGAGGTAGCGCCCGGAATATTGCGGAATGTGCTTCCGCCGTAGGGGCTCATCATCCACTGCACTGTCGGTGCCGGAGTACCGAACGCCGCTGTCGTGAACGTGATTTTATCGCCAGCGTTGACAGTTTGGCTCTGGGGGTTACCCGTAGGCGTGACCTGCGGCGGGGCAAGAACGGTCAACGCTGCTTCCGCGGACGTCGCTGTTCCGAGCGAATTCATAAAGACCGCTCGGAACGCCTCGCCACGGTTTGCAAGTGTCGGCACGAACGTGTAAGTTCTGGATGTCGCGCCTGTGATTTCACTGTAGGCCCCTCCCTGGTTGCTTACCTGCCATTGCACATTCGGCGTGGGGTTTCCCAAAGCCATTGCCGTAAATGTGACCGCGTTGCCAACCATCACTGTTTGTGCAATTGGCTGGGCCGTAACCTTGGGGGCGAAGTTAACGCTCAGGTTCGCAGCCGTCGTCGTGGCGGAGCAATGGTTGGAAAAGACTGCCCGGATTTGCTCGCCGTTCTCGTTGGCTAAGGCGACGAAGCTGAACGTAGTCGCTGTGGCTCCGGGAATGTTCTTGAACGTGTTGCCGGCATCGGTGCTCGCCTGCCATTGCACCTTTGGAGTGGGCGTCCCGGTCGCGGCCGCCATGAAACTTGCGGTCTGGCCAGCGTTGACCGCCTGATCGGTGGGATTTGCGGTCACCACCGGCGGAACATCTACCGTTAAAGTGGCGGCCGCAGTCGTGACGGAAATCTTGTTTGCCACGAAAACAGCCCGGTACCGAAAGCCGTTCTCTGCGAAGGACGCCGTCATGGTCAGGAAGTTTGAACTGGCGCCCGCGATGTCGGTGAAGATCTTGCCGCCGTCGGTGCTCCGCTGCCACTGGATGGCAGGGTCGGGATTACCGGCGGCAGATGCGGAGAACGTCACAGTTTCACCGACGCAGGCCGTTTGGCTCTGTGGCCTGGACAAAACAACCGGGCCGCGGAACGGTCCGTTGCCCACATTAAAAAAGCCGTTGCTGTAAAGCGGATTGAACCCATCGGCCGTGCCGTCGTCAGGCGTAGACACAATTAGCTCGTAGCCCTGGCCGGGCGTGTCGATGGTCAGGTCAACGAACCTGGCGACGCCGTGAACTGCCGCCACGGTCGTGATGCCCCTCAGCACGCCTTTGCCGGTTGGATTGGCGGCAATGGCAAACGTCACATCGCCGGAGTAGTTTTTGTCGATCGTCGCGCCATCCGACTGGAGGACGTCAACCACGATCGGCGGATTGATCGGCTTCCCGACCTGGGTGTTGCTCGGTTGCTGCTTGAAACGCAGGAGATCAGCGTAATTAAAGAACTGGCTCAAGTCCGGGTTGACGTTTGCGTCGCCGCCGATGTATGCCTTCAGCGTGTAGCCAAATCCCGATTTATCGATGGACAAGTTCGAGAAGGTGGCCACGCCCTGGAAGGCCGCCTCTTGTTGCACCCCCAACAAGGTCGCATCCCTGTTCGGCGAGCCGTCGTTGGCAATGGCGAGCGTGACCATATCGCTGGCGTTCGTGTCCAGGGTCACGCCGTCGGGCTGGAAGATCTCCACCTGCAAACTCGGCTTCGGGACGCCGCCTGGTGCAGCAAATTGAACGTAACCGCTGGGTTGGCCGTTTCGAGGCTGCTCCTCGAATTTCACGATGCGGCCGATGTTGAACGAGTTACTGGGTTGCGTTTCGCCGTCGTCCAGATTGGCTTGCAAGATGTAGCCCACGCCCGGCGCATTGATGCTCAGTCCGGTGAACGTTGCCTGGCCATTGGCGGCGGCGGTTACCGTCACCTGGCTCGTGCCTGACAAGAGCGCGTTCCCGGGCGGATTGACAAGAATCGTGAGGGTGACGTTTGGCTGCGTGGTGTCCGGCGTGACACCGTCCGCACCGAATACGGTGACCACGACATCAGGCGAAATATCGGCATTCACATCGGCACTCTTGGGCTGAGTGGTGAACCGCAACACGTGCTGCACGTTGAAAGCATTGCTAACCCCGGTCGTACCGTCATCTAGTGCCGCCCGGAGAACGTATTCCGAGCCTGGTTTATCCAAGCTCAGGCCTGAAATGGCGGCCACACCGTTGTGAACATCGCCACCGGCGGAGGTATATACGATCTGCCCACTCTGGCCGTTTGGACCAGAGAGTGTGGCGCCGCCTGAGGAAGCGTCGTTGTAGATGGAGATGGTCACGTTGCCGTTGAAACTACTGTCGATAGTCTTCCCGTCCGCCTTGTAAACCGCAACCTGGAAAGTGGGCAGCGTCTGGCCGGGAAGGCTGTCCGGAACCTTGGGCACGAAGCCGACAATGTTGCCGATCGTAAAGGTATTACTCGTAATAGAGGCGCCGTCGGCGAGACTGGCGTCCAGCGTGTAGCCCTGGCCGATCTGGTCGATAGCCACATCATTGAAGTCGGCCACGCCGTTGGCATCGACCGGCGCGCTGATCGACATAACTCGATTCCCGCCGCTCAAAAGATGGGCCGGCGGGTTTTGCGAGACATCGGTGCTGATCATGAGTGTCACGTTCTGGCCGACGGCGCCGGTGTCCACTGTCATGCCGTCCGGCCCATATACGGTCACGGCGAAATGAGACATGGGCGTGCTCACATCGCCGCCCGGCGGCTGACTCGTGACACCCAGTTCATCGTCGTAAAATCCCAGGACGTTCTTGACGCTGAAAAAGTCGCTGTAAACCTTGGTTCCGTCGGCCAAAGCCGCCTGCAGCGTGTAATTGTCACCCGATACATTGATGCTCAGGCCTCGGAAGGTCGCGATCCCGCGGTTGTCCGTTTGCACGCCACCGGCAGGCATGCCGGTCAGCATGGGCTTCTGCGTGGTGCTGGAATTCGGGAAGTAATTGCCCAGGGCGATGGTTACGGGTAGGCCCTGCACTGGCTTGCCATGAGTATCGAGCACCTGTACCTCGATCCCCTGCGTCGGATCGAGCGGCTGCCCAGGTATGGCATTCGCGACGGACTGAGCGGCTCCTTTGCCTATCGTCGGGCTATCGACCGGGTCCGGCAGGAAAGCGATCTGCTCCGCGTCACCAGATACCGTGACGGTGCCGGTGTCGTCGCTCCCGGGCCCTTCACTCGTGTGGAGCTTGAAGGTTTCGCCGTTCTTTTTGACGGTGTAGTCAACCGCGCCTTCACCGAACATCGACACGGTAAGTATCTTTTCACCGAGCGAGCTGCTGATCCATTCCGGCTCCGGCCCTTCCGCTGCGGATGCTTCTTGCGCCTCGGTGGAGTTGACGTTCAGAGCGAAATGGAGGTGAGTTCCCTGGTCGTACGGGCCGATCGTGGGATTGCCAACCGTGGGCAGGCTGAACGTGCTTGGACAGAGGCGATCCTCCAGTGCTTGCAAGTGGAGGCGAATTCGGGAATAGCGCCGGCGGTGCCGATGGGTTTCGATTCTCTTGCCGGGGCGGAGATTGGCGAGCCAGTCGAACAACATCGTGATTGCTCTCGGACAGGGTGTGGAAACAGGGGTGCGAGATCAATCTCACCAGGCCCCATGCTAGCGGAACTGGACCGAGGAGCAAGAAAATTCTCGGCACAAAACGACTTTGCCTAGAATCCCTTTTTGTGGGTCCACACCCCACTCTGCCGTCCACATAAATCGGTTTTGTCCAGCAGATAATAGTGACGCGCAGAGAAGCTTGCCATAAAATGTTTGCGTTTCACCGGAGGCAACCACATGTTGGGACTTCCGAAAGTCACAGTCGTTCAGGCGCAGGGACTCGAAGTTCGAGAGTTCCCCTCCCATCCCGGTGACTTCCATTGCCTAGTGATTCTCCTCTGTGGGCGCTGCGGGAACTACTCTGAGACCGAATGGAGCTATCCGCTCCATGACCCGGAAGAGCCACTTGCGCCGGACTACAAGCGGTGGTATCAAAGAGAACTCCAGCGAAGGAGTGGACGCGCCAAGTGCCCTGAGTGCGGGACAAGAAATGTCGCGACGCCGCCCTAGCCGGCGACAGTTGAGAGGATCACGGAACTTTCGCGAACCCCATCCCTGCGTCGCATTGTCTCTCCCCGCTAGCGAGAAAACATCGGGACGCTCCAGCCTGACAACCGCCGCGATTGCAGATGGAGGCGGATTCGCGACAAGCGCCGGCGGTGTCGATGGGTTGTACTTCTCTTGCCGAAGAAAATTCTCGGCACAAACCCGGAAAAACGGGTCCATTTTTTTAGATGTCATTCACAGAAGAAGCGCGCGTTAGGATGGGCGATACAGCCGGAGGTTCGATAGAGCGCCCGGACCTGCGTTGGACAGACCTGAAAACGGCTGGGAACTCTGGCCAAAAAGTCCGCGACTCTATCAGGATGGCCATGAACGCGGAGCCGATAGCTGCCGCCATCTTCGATGACACGGTTGTTCTTGTTCTTGAAACCGGCCCGCCTCAATTGCTTCAGCAGCCACTCGGCATCCTCTTTGCGCGTAATCGACAGGTCGCTGAACGCAATCTTCATATAGGGTGTTTACGGGCTTGTCAGCCTACGGCAAGACGCGAAGCGGTTTCGCATGAGGCGTGCACTCTGCATTGAAAACAGAACCCAGCCGGTGCCGTCCATTGCCATGACGTCGGTCCAACCAGGCGTGGGGAATTCCCGCGGCTGTTTTGTAAGCTGGTTACGAGCCGCCGCTGGCCTGTCACCCACACCGAGCTTCTTCGTGCCGAGAGCAAAAAAAGTGAACCCAGATCCACCCGATGGCGGCATTGATATGTATGACGATGGTCTTGTGGGTCGTCCACGGGAGATTGCTCCACTGAATCCGCTCCTACGATTTGTTCGGCAGCTTCGCCGGCACGGTCCGAGGTATGTTAATGCGACCGACCAAGAGCTTCTCGCGCGCTACGTCAAATCACGCGATGAGGCCGCGTTTGAGACGGTTCTAGTCCGCTACGCGCCAATGGTTTTCGGGGTTTGCCGACGCGTGGTTGCTTGCGAAGCTGACGCCGACGACGCTTTTCAGGCGACCTTCATCGTGCTCTCGCGCAAGGCATCTGACATCAGAGAACAGTCGCTGGGAAATTGGCTCTATGGGGTCGCACACCGGGTGTCATTGAAGGCCAAATCGATGGCGTATCGTAGAGCTCGCCAGACGCTCGAACGACAACTGGCCGGTCGCCAGGCGCTTCGTGATCTGAGAGAACCCGATGCGAGCTCCGTTCTTGATGAAGAGGTAATGCGGCTGCCTGCAAAATACCGCGTTCCATTGGTCTTGTTCTATTTTCAGGGGAAGACAAAACGAGAAATCGGCGGAGAACTTGGATGCCCCGAAGGTACGATTTCGGCGCGCCTCGCCCGAGGACGGAAACAACTGCGGAGAAGATTAGCTACTCGCGGAATTTCCTCCTCTAGTGATCTGTTTGCAAGTGTTTGTCTTCTGCAAGCCATTCGGCGACCCGTGCCCTCGTCGCTTTGCGCAGCCGCGCTGCGGGCAGCCGCTGGCGTGCTTGGAGGCAAGGCGGCTATCGGGAATGTAGTTGGCTGCGAAGTGGCATCCCGCTTAGCCAGGGAGGTCATGAAGGACTTCTTCTTGCTGAGCGTTCTGAAAGGAACTGTTGCAAGCCTCGCCGTAAGTTTGCTGATTGTTGGACCGGTGCTGGGCCGTCCTTACTTGCTTCAGAAGCCGGCGAACACGGGCCAGCATCATTTGGTTGTTCAAGCACCTACGATTGTGGACTTTTGTGCGACCTACGACTCACGGACGACGCTGTGGACTTTCTCCGGACGCGTGATCGATGAGTCGTGCACTGGGCTGGCGGTGGTACTACGAATCCCGAGCCTGGGGCACGTGTCCGTGGTAACGGATAAGGTAGGAAGATTCTCGTACACGGTTCAGGCCTTCTTCGACGCCCAGGCAATCGCTGAGGCCCAGGCAACAAACTGGCGAGGCATTGCATCGGACATAGTTGTCGTCAATATTTAGCCGGCCAAGCGTCCAGGAGGAACTGCTAAATTCTGGAGTTCGCCCAGCTCCAGAATGGAATCGGTCCTAACCGACTGCTGTGGTTGAAGGGCCAATCGCTCGCGAGGCCCTGTCGGTTTTCTCGACATCATGTCGGCTTTCTCGACAATCCGCTTAGGTACCCGGCCGCAGCCCGAGTGTGCAACGGCAAGTGTAGCTGAGCTTTAGAGCCAAAAGAGTTTTCAGGTAAATGCGGTACCGCTTTTGCAATTCGCCAGCACACCAACTCGGACAGAAAGGCACATCGTCCAAGCATCAAGGAGGAATCTCCGCAAAAGCGTAGCAGTCTTTCAGACTCCAGGTCAGAAACCGGGCTGATTATCCACCCTGTTGTTTCAGCGAGTCCCGTGATGCGCCGAGCTCCTCGTTCCCTTGACAGACAGAATTCTCGAACGCCGGAGATTCTCCGGTTCTTTGGCCAAGTACTTGCGTGCGTGGTCATCGCTTTCTGCTGGGCTGGCTCCGCGGCCCCTGGCCTTCCCCCATACTACGAGGCGCGGGCCGCTGTCTCACATTCGGGCCAGGTTCCCCGCGATTGGGCCAAGAACCCTGCCATCGTCGAACTGAACACTGATGAGGACGTATTCGCGCTCGGGGATGTACATGGCGACTACGACCGGCTCGTCAAACTCTTGACCGCGGTCCAGATCATCCCTCAGGCACCTGACCGACCTCGGGATGTAAAGTGGAACGCCGGCAAAGCGATCCTGGTGTGCACGGGAGATCTGATCGACAAGGGAGACCATTCCCTGAAGGTCATCAAACTCTTTCGCGCGCTGTCAGCCGCAGCCGTCAAGGAGGGCGGACGAGTGATCGTCACCATGGGAAATCATGAAGCGGCATTTCTCACCGATCCGGCGAATGAGAAATCAAGGAAATTCACGGCGGAGCTGGAAGCGGCAGGTATTGACCCGAAATCCGTCGCTGCCGGGCGGGACGCGCATGGCATCGGGGAGCTTTTGCTCTCCTTGCCACTGGCTGCGAAGGTGAACGACTGGTTCTTTGCTCACGCCGGTTTTACTCGTGGACGCACCCTCAAGCAGCTTCGGTCCGAGCTACAGGAGGGAATCGACGGGCACGGCTATGACGCGGCCATGGTCCCGCCTCTGGATGCGCTCCTGGAAGCACGGCTGCATCCTATGCCATGGTGGGAAAAAGAGAGTGAGAACGCTGCGGCCAGCCGGGGCAGGCTGGCCGCCTACGTCAAAGCGTTGGGCGTGAATCATCTCGTGGTTGGCCATCAACCCGGAAAGGTGAGGTTCTCCGACCAGACCGTGCGAAAGAAGGGCGAAGTATACCAAAAGTTCGACGGGCTTATTTTTCTCATCGACGTGGGCATGAGCCGGGGAATTGACGACACTGGCAACGGCTACAGTCACGGAGTTTTGCTGCGGATTCGTAGCGGACGAAATGCCAGGGTCACGGCGCTTTTTCCCAATGCTCCGTCGAGGCAGCTATGGCCGGAGTGAGAACGAGTTCGGCTTGATTGCTGAGGAACGCGCGCATTACGAGATCCGCTCCCAAAAATGATGTACCAGTTGACGGACTCGGGAATGAGCCTTCGCACCAAGAAAACAGCCCGTTAGCGTCCGAGGATGCCCTCATGAGCCATGCGCCGCGCAATCTGGTCCTGTGCTGCGATGGAACCAGCAACCAATTTGGCCCGCAAAACACCAGTGTCGTACGCCTGGCCCAATCGCTGGTGCGCGATTCGCCCTGTCAACGGCTCTACTATGATCCCGGAATCGGCACCCTCCCGGAGCCCGGCATAGTTCTCTTCAAGAAAATCTGGACTGCGCTAGCCTTGGCCTTCGGGATCGATCTCAAGTGGAAGGTACAGGAAGCCTACTCCTACTTGATGGACATGTGGGAACCCGGTGACCGAGTCTTTCTGTTCGGTTTCAGCCGCGGAGCGTACACGGTCCGCGTGCTAGCGGGAATGGTGCATGCACTGGGGCTGTTGCCGCGAGGAAATCAGAATCTGGTCCCTTATGCTTTCCGCATATTCCAGTCAGCCCGTCGGGAGCGGCGGCGCGAAGAGGAGAACGGATCAGGATGGTGGGAGCTGTGCCGCGATTTCAGGCGCACCTTTTCCCGCCCGGTCTTCAAGCACGATAACGAACGTCGGTTCCCTGTCCATTTCTTGGGTATATGGGACACCGTGTCCTCGGTGGGATGGGTCTGGAACCCGAAGACTTATTTTTACACGCTACACAATCCAAGTATTCGCACGATCCGCCACGCGATTTCTGTCGACGAAAGAAGGACTTTTTTCCGTCAGAACCGCATGGAACCCGAAGGCGCTCAGGATTTTAAGGAGCTCTGGTTTCCCGGCGTCCATTGCGACGTCGGCGGTGGTTACCCGGAACGCGAAGGAGGTTTATGGCGCGAGCCCTTCGAGTGGATCATGGCCGAGGCCGAACATTCAGACCTGCTGATAGATCAAGATCGGCTGAAAGAAGTTTTGACGAAAACTCCATCAAGTCCGAAGCCGTGGCTGGACCCCGCGCATGAGTCACTCACGCCCGCCTGGTGGCCCGTGGAATTCCTGCCCAAATGGCAGCAGGTCCCAAATTCTCAGCGCCGGCGATTGCGCTGGAACCGCGGACGGCCTCGGTTCATCCAGAACGGCGCCCTTCTCGACAAAACCACCTTGCTGCGCATTTGCGGGGGGAAGTACGAACCCCCCAATATGACGGCTGCGTTCCGGGACTTTGTACGTAAGTTGCCGGAGATCCCTCATGAGCTCCCTTACGACCCTGCCCCAGGGCAGCCAAAGGCGGAGTTGGTCGCCCGCGCTGTGCCTACTCAACCTCTTTGAGCGCGAAAAGGAGAAGTCAATGTGCATTCGGATTAAAGTGCTGGCGCTGGCTTTGTTTTTGAGCCACTATTCCCTGTTCTCGGAGCGGGTCTGCGGCTGGGGTCCAGGAGGGCATCGGGTCGTGGCGAACCTCGCCTACGACCGACTCGATCCGGCAGTACGGTCCAAGATTGTGGAATGTCTCCGCCAGCATCCTGACTTCAAGAAGAGGTTCGCAGGCAAAATGCCGGATGACATCGCCGAAGGACCTGACGAAGATCGTTGGATTTTCTTGCAGGCTGCGATCTGGCCGGACCTGGTCCGTCCGTTTCCTCCGTTTCACCATGGGAGCTGGCACTTCATGAACATTCCCTTTTTTCTAACGCCACACGACCAGGCAGCGCTGCAAGACGTGATCAAACCGAACGTCAGCCTTACCATACCTCATCCTCTCACGCCTGCGGCACACGAACACATGAACTGTGCGCAGGCGCTAAAGCTATGTCTCCAGGAGCTTAACGATTCACATACCACCGAGGGTGAAAAAGCCATCTGCTACTGCTGGGTACTGCACATTGTGGGCGACATCCACCAGCCACTACACTCCACAGGCCTGGTGACGCGAGGGCGTTTCAACACGGCAGAAGGTGACCGCGGCGGCAACAGCATCAAAATCAAACAAGGTAAAAACTTGCACAGTTTCTGGGACGGTTTACTGGGTGGAGACCAGACATTGAACTCCATTCGGCAGCGATCAGCAGCCATTTTGGGATCGGACAAGCTAAAGCAGGCTGCAGAAAAAGCGAGCAGCCAACTGGCGATTGAGGTCTGGCTGCAAGAGAGTAATGCCATGGCAAAGAACTTCGCGTACGACAAGTTAGTTCTGGACGAGGTAGCGGCGCGCGAAGCTGACGCCATGCAGCCGCTCCAGAAGGTGGATCTGCCGGTTGAATATCGCAAAGAAGCTGGACGCCTGGCACAGCAGCGCGTTGCTGAGGCCGGGTATCGGCTAGCCGAGGTTCTCAAACAGGTGTCGGACTGAGGCCGGCCATGCTTTTCACCGCGCGTGCGTCCATAGCTGCCTGGAGATTCTTGCCACCAGCAGGATGGTGGTCAGAATCTTCGTTGAACCCGAAGAAACGCTGTCTAGAATCCCCAAGTCCGCGGCCGACGTGCACCATCCCAATACCTGCCCAATTCGCGACGTCGGCGATGTTCGCGGCGGTACCCTATGGCGGCTGGGCCACCATGTCGACTTGAGAAACTGGCTGAAAGAAGAGGAAACGAATTGGTTGCCGGGGAGAACCGGGCGGGGTTAGCTGCGTATCCAATGTTAGATTGCCTGCTAGTACGGGAGGCAAGCCCATGGCCTTAGTCCCTCAATTACGCACCCGCAAATTAACCATCGTGGCCCAGGACCCCGGTGTCCGCACAAACGGCAGGATCCTTACGGAAGAGGTTGATATACCGGCTGAAGAACTGGCCGAAGGCCCGCATGGTTATCGAGTGCATGTGATCGACTACGACTCTTCGTCTCGCTTGCTCTACAAACCGCTGAGCTATCCACGGCCCACGAACGGAGCCTTGGTCGATCCGTTCACGAAGCCGAGCAACGACGTCGTGCTGAAGGATCCGCAATTTCACGCGCAGAATGTTTATGCCGTTGTGATGCGCATCCTGGCGCGCTTCGAATACGCGTTGGGCCGACGCGTCGGCTGGAGCTTTCAGGGGCACCAACTCAAGGTAGCGCCCCACGCCTTCGCCGATGCCAATGCATTCTATTCCAAACGCGACGAAGCATTGCTGTTCGGCTATTTCCAGGGTCACCGGGGTACCGTGTTTAGTTGTCTGTCTCACGACGTGGTCGCCCACGAAACCACTCATGCACTCCTCGATGGTCTGCGCGAGCGGTATATCGATCCTTCATCGCCGGATCAGGCCGCCTTTCACGAAGGGTTTGCCGACGTGGTCGCCTTGTTGTCGGTTTTTGCCCTGCGCAATGTCATTTCTGCAATTCTCGATTTAGATACCTCGTTTTCTGGCGACAACGGCCGCGGGGCACGCGGAGCCAAGGCGGCCCACGGCAAGCTGATCGCATTGAAATATCTGACGCCGGCGGCCATGCGCGAATCGGTGCTCATGCGGCTCGCCAAGGAGATGGGCGAGGAGATGTCGGGTGTCCGCGGTCAGCCTCTGCGGCAATCCGCCAAGCTGGCGCCATCCCCCGATTACTTGAAAAAAAACGAAGAATTCCTCGAGCCACACCGCCGCGGTGAAGTTCTCGTCGCCATCATGATGAATGCGTTTCTGCATGTGTGGGCGGAGCGTCTGGAAGCGCTGGGACAGGTGCGCCCGGGATATCTGGACCGCGGCCGGGTCGTGGAGGAAGGTGCCAATGCAGCGGACTATTTATTGACAATGGCGATACGGGCTTTGGACTATTGCATGCCCGTGCATATGGAGTTTCGTGATTTTGTCAGCGCACTTTTGACTGCGGATCACGAAATCCGCCCAGACGATTCCAAATACAACTTCCGTGCGCACTTGCGGAAAAGCTTTCGTGATTATGGCGTAGAACCCAGCGCCAAAGGCGAGGCTTCCGAGCCCGGCCTCTGGCACCCGCCATACGGTAGGCTGTGCACTGATCGCACACATTTCGAGTCGATGCAGCGCGATCGTGACGAGGTCTTCCGTTTCATTTGGGAAAATCGCAAAACGCTGGAGCTCTACCAGGGAGTTTACACGCGCGTGCTCTCGGTTCGGCCGTGTCTGCGCATTGCCCCGGATGATGGGTTTCCGCTGCGCGAGACGGTGGCCGAATATATGCAAATCGCGGAGTTCCGAGCCGCGGACCTCCATAAGCTCGGCATCAAGAAGCCAAAGGACATGCCGCCCGAGACGAAGGTTACCCTATACGGCGGCGGCACGCTCATCTTCGACGAATTTGGCAAGCTCAAGTTTTGCGTCAACAACCGGCTCGACCACGCCAAACGCCAGACGGGCCGGCTGAAGCACTTGTGGGAGTACGGCTACTTCAACCCAGGGGCTGCAGTGCGCCGGCAGTTCTTCTACATCCACCGCCTGCGGGCGCTGAACTCGCGCAGCTACGAGAAGGAGGAATGGAGCTAATGGGCAGGCCCACCAAGATAACCATTCGTGCCTATCAGGTTGGTTTCGGCGATTGCTTTCTACTAACCTTTCATTACCCCAGCAAGAAAGGCAAGGCCGACGACCGCCATGTCCTGATCGACTTCGGTTCCGTCAGACTGCCCAAGAACGTTCCGAGCGAACGCCTTAAGAATATTGCCGAAGACATCAAGAAGGTCTGCTCAGGGAAGCTGGACGCCGTGGTGGTGACGCATCGTCATCAAGATCACATCAGCGGCTTTGCTACCGACAAGAAGACCGCCGGCGGTAAAATCATCGCTTCGCTGAATCCCAAGCTCGTCATTCAACCGTGGACGGAGGATCCACAAGCGCGTCCCGATGCGCGCAAGCCAACGCAACAGCGCGGCAGCCGGCAATTCGTCCAGGCCCTGGCAGATATGCAACAATTCTCCAGCTCAGTTGTGAGTGAGGCGCTTCGAGAAGACGGGACCGTAGGGCGAACCAAGTACAAGCGTATGTCGTTCCTAGGCGAGAATAACTTGAAGAATGCCTCCGCGGTGAGAAACCTCATGACTATGGGCAAAGAGCACCGCTACGTGTCTTTTGGCGACGATTGCGGACTCGGCGACCTCTTGCCCGGCATCAAGGTGCACGTGCTCGGCCCACCCACGTTGGAGCAATCGGCAGACATCAAGAAGGAACGCTCCAAGGATAAAGACGAGTTCTGGCACCTTCAGCCAGCGTATTGGCTTTTTCAGGCCGCCACGGGGCGCCGGTTCCTGGGCAAAAGAGCCTCACCATTTCCGAACGCCGAGACCTTGAAGAAGCCTCCCCTTTACGCACGCTGGTTTCTGCCTCGCCTGGACAATCTGCGGAGGAGCCAGATGTTCGAGATTGTTCGGATACTAGACAAAGCGATGAATAACACCAGCGTCATTCTTCTCTTCGAAGTGGGCGACAAGAAACTGCTCTTCCCGGGAGACGCCCAGATCGAGAACTGGTCTTACGCGCTGGCCCAGGCCAAGACGGACAAAGAGCTGGAGTCTCTTCTGAAAGACGTCGATTTCTACAAGGTCGGCCACCACGGCAGCTTGAACGCTACGCCCAAATCACTGTGGGCAAAGTTCCGGAAGAAATCGCCTAGGGCCAAGAAGACCGGAAGGCTGGAGACCGTGGTATCGACTCTGCCAGGCGTCTACGGCAACAAGAAGAGTAATACCGAAGTGCCCAGAACCAAGCTGGTAAGCGAACTGAAAAACAACAGCACCTACTTCTCGACCGAGCAGATCAAGAAAAAACAGGAACTTTGCGAGGTCCTATCCATCGCGACGGATTGATCGTTGGCGCTGGCTTAAGTTGAATTAGCATGACTTTTACTTTCATTTGCGGCTGGAGAATCGGATGCCTCTATTCCATGACAACCACCGCGGGAAGCAAGCTTCGGTTCACGCGCTGGTCATTGGTGTGGGCGGGTATGCCCATCTGCCGGGCAGTGATGCGTTGAAAGTCAAGATTCACAAGCAGGTCGGACGCCTGCAGCCGCTTATATCCCCTCCGCGTTCGGCGCTCGGGTTTGCGGAATGGCTGAAGAAGTCTACCCAATGGCGGCCCGTGAGCTTAATTGTTGGGGCTCGGTGAGGAGGCCACATGCTCGCAAAACTTCATCACACCGCGACGGATGCGTGGAAAGAGCTCTGCAAGCGCGGGGGATTGGAGCTTGACGGTCGCGATGTAGGATTGGACAAGCAAATTCTACAACGCCTCGACCCCATGGCACTAAGCCTTGAAGATGCTCTCTCGCGCTCATCGATGGACGACTTCACGACGGCGTTTTTCGAGGCGCTTCATCCTTATATAGCCATCTTTCAGGATATCCTGCACTTCTTCGAGCAAGCCAAGGCGACTGAAGGGCAAGGGCAATGGAACCTCATAGTTGACAAGGTCCCGCTCCCGCTGAAGCATTTTCAGCACTTTCTTCAGACGTGCAAAAAGGTTGCCAAGGCAAAGCGCTGGGTGCCTGCCATCGACTATCGGGGCGTCTGGAAACTTTGGAGCGATGTGCTTCGTCCGCACATGGAAGCTCTCCGTGAAGGTGTCGAGGATCATTCAACACAGATGACACCCCAGGGGCCAAACATCGCCTCAGACGTCCAGTTATGGATCGAGGAGTACGATCGCGACCGCTACGTACCGATGCCTCGCTCGTTGAGCGCATCACGGTGCCCTCGTGAACTTCGTACGACAGCTTCGATCATCGAGGTTGCGCTTGACCGATTGCTGGCCCAGGGACTCACCCCACGTCGAGGCAGAGATCTATTCAGGAAAACCAGGACCACGGACGCCCCCCGGTCCAAGATCTCACTGAGCAATCGAAGAGATGCTCTCTACTTCTGGACAATCCTCGACATGGAGGACGACCGTTGGATGCGAACGTTAATTCAGGCGCTCTCAGCCGCCGCGCATTTCTCCAAAGCAGCGCTTAAGGCGCTAGGTCAGCAATTAGATGCCGTCACCGACAGGTATCCCCAAAGGCCGTTCGACGTGACTGTTTCCTTGGGTGACCTTGAGTCGGTGCTTTCGCTTCCCATTTGGAAGAAGCGCTACGAACTTTACTCCGTTTGGATCGCAACAGAAATAGTCCGAGCCCTCGACGAGCACGATGTGGAGATTCATCATGACAACGGTAAGATTGCCTTCGGGTTCCGACAGACGCTTATTGCGACCGTCCGCACCTCACCCGGACCATTCAAGCTGATAAGCGAGCGCCGCTCCCCACTGCAGGATCCACGGGGGAAGGGTCGAAAGGCTGGCATTCAACCCGATCATGGACTCTGGACTGGTTCCGACCCAGAAGTCTGCCGCATGGCTATCGAGGTCAAGCATTACAAAGCGTCAGCCAACCAAAAGTTCCTTGAGGTCTTCGAAGACTATGCACGCGCGCTCTCCGATGGCCACATTTACCTGGTCAATCACGGACCAACCAGCGATATCGTGGATAAAGTACCGCGCCAGCTACGGGACCGCTGTCATTCGATCCCAAACTTGACACCGTCGAACCTCGCGGCCCGCCAAGAACTAGGTGACGCAGTGCGCCAGTGCGTTGGAAGGCCGATCACTCCCTGGCCGAATTCTGCACAAGGCTTCGACGCCGCCACGGCTCTGGCCTTTGACATCTCGGGTTCTATGGGTTCACAAATGCGCTCATCGGCAATGAAGGAATTTGTACGAACACTCGCGATGCTAGTTCGGCCCCAGAAGCTCGTGGCAATTGACACAAAAATCGTCAGCGAATGGCCGACAACGGAGGCGGGGTTCGCTCAAATCCTAGATTCGCGCGGCGGCGACACCGAACTCGGCCCCCCCGTCAGCGAGCTACTGGAGAGCTTCGAGCGGGTCGTTGTTGTCAACCGATAAGGATGGCCGTGACACATTGAAAAGCCTCGACACTGCTGTTGATCCATCCTATCCCAGTGCACCGACCGGGATTGAGATTTGCGTTGTTCAAAGGCCGCTGACCACCGTGAGGACAAAAAAGACGAAAGGAAACGGAAGTCGGAGGAAAAAAGGCGTTGGGAGTCGAAGCGACTGAAATCCGTGCCGAACCAGGGCTGCAGAAGGCGGCAACGTTTGACCTGGAGTGTGTGCTCTGCCGGTTACTGAGGGACGAACGTCAAGGTCGGACGCCGGGAGGGTCTTGGCACCCTGACCACCCACGATCCCACAACTGCCCGTCACAGAGCCTCCGAAGCGACGAACCAGATTGGCGCCCCACGGGCGAGCCCATCGCCTTCGGCTACCAGTGCGCGAGTCCCCATCTGACGTTACCGCTCGCCAGGCATAGGCGCAGAACATGTCGAATCGCAGAGCTGAAAACTGCGAGATGGAAAGTCGGCCAGAGCTGTGGCCTGAACGGAACTCTAACTTAACACCGTGTTTTCGAAATAGAGCCGGTCGCCTCGGGCGCAGGATTGGAATCTCTCCCAATCGGCCTTTGACGCGTCGTCCGGCATCCTCATGCGGTCGAAATCCGTGTCGGTCTGGAAGACGCGCCCGGACGCCTTCTTTAGCAGGGCCTCCTTGATGGACTTCAAGGGATGGTCCCAACCCTTCTGCGTCTCGGCCCAAGACCGAACCGCGGTTATCATCGCGGTGAAGTCTCGGCTGTACTCGCCGTTGGCCATCCAGGCTAAGTTGGGGGTGTCGGCCTGGGCGGGCCCGTCTAGAGTCGCGTTGTGGCTGCCGTGATGGCCCACCTTGTACAGCACGGTTCGGGCGAGGAGGTCCCTAGCCGTGACCTTCGCGTCGCCGTCCTTCCAGTCCTTCTTCGCCCACGAGACCCAGTTCCCGCGCTGAGCATCGGCGGCAAACAGGAGCACCTTCCCGCCCTTGCCGAGTTCGAAGGCGAGGACAAGGCTCGAATTGTTCGTGTAGTCGTTCATGTCCAGCGCGAGCTGCTCGGCAGAGAACAGCCATTCCTTGTCGATTCGGCGCCAGGCGGGGTTGTCGTGGGCCTCGTCGGACGCTCGAGTGGCCGGCCCCGGCACGAACCCCGTCAACGTTCCCTCCTGTCCGTACCGTCCCAAAAAGAATGAGCCGTGAGTCGGGTCAACATGCGCCTGGGCCAGCGCGATGCAGTAGCGGTTACCAAATGGGGGCTGGCCGCCCCCCGCTGAGATGGCCGAGGTCAAGTAGGTCTCGGCGGACGCGGCAAGTCGGAGGCGTTGAAACGCCTCCTCTCCCTGGGGGTCGAGGTCTTCTATCTGGGCGCTGTCGCGCGGTGGGCCGAGGGCATAGACGCGTACGTTTTTGGCTCCCGGAACGCCGAAAATTCGTTCGTGGGGCCGGACGTACTTGACGCCGTTCTGGGCGCGGTCCTTGAGGATTTTCATAGACCGCTTATTCATCGACTGGGCAGGGTCGCCGCCCACCGCGGCAAGGGCAGTCGCGGCCGTCGGCGCGGGGTCGGTTTCACTGTCCCCGCCGAGTTCGAAGTCCAAAAACTCGTCGATGCGCCTGACCTGCTCGGCGTCGCCGGACAAAGCAAGCTGGTGGCGTGCCCTCAATAGCCCCAGGAGTTTGTCCTTGAACGTCGTGCGCAGGTTGTTGGCGAGAGCGTCCTCTGGGTCCTCTGTCCAGGCTAGCCAGGTCTCGCCAATAGTGATCCCGGCAAAGTTGGTCTCGGTGATGCCGTTGACGTGGTCTTGGTGCTCGTGAGTGATCACGGCGACATGAAGGTGGCCGCCCGTCGCCTCGCGAATGCTATCCGTGATCTCGGCGATCTTCGTGCTGATGTGCCGAGGCGAGCCGGGCTTGTAGCCGCAATCGATCAGGACGTAAGCCGGTTTGTCCGCCGCCTCTCCGGCGAACGCCAGGAGGAAGCAATCGCCGTGTCCTGTGCGGTACATGCGCACAGTGACGCCGTTCTCGGGAGGAAGCAGGCGTTGTCCGGGGGCCGGTGCGCCGTTCATGTTCTTTCGCTTCCTGGATTTCTTGCGGGTCTTCCGTTTCGCGGCCGCTTTCGGCTTATTGGTTTTCTTCGCCATCTGTTACGCCTCGACGTCGCGGTGGAGCAACGCGAACGGCTCGCGCGCGGAGAGCGCCTTCCGCGCGAAGTCAAAGGCGTTGTCCGCTTCGAGACCGCCCTCGGTCAGGAAGCGCCGCATCCTCTCGAGTTGCTCGTCATCCGCGATAGTCCCCGGCGTCCGGATCACCCGCCTGACCTCCATCTTTTTCGGGTTGATGAGCACGGTGCAGCCCGCCCGATATCGAAAGTCGCCTCCGTCGTCGGCCGCGGGGGCAGGTTTTGTGATGTCATCCATCAGTTTCTGCTTGGCCGGGTCGAAGTAACCGCGGCGGCGCTGGGTGATCTCGACGACGAGGTCCGTGACTGGTTCGCCGCGCGGGCTGCGCCGGAGGGCGGTGCGGACGGAGTGAACTTCGACCGCGACCCGGTTTTCGTTCGTCGAGCGAAACACGGTGAGAGGCGGGCTGTCTTCTTCGAGGACAAGGCCGATGGCCCGCGCCAGCTTGCGGCCCTTGCCCTTGATGAGCCACCTCCAGAGGACCGCCGCGTTAGCATCCACGCCTACCCACGTCTGGTACCGGTCGCTTTCAAGGCCCCAGGGCTGGAGTCGGTCTGCGATCGGCCGCGTCGTTGGCGGCCTCTTCATTGGTTCCGGGTCGCCGGCGGGCTGGTCCTCCGTGAACAGCGAGCGCAGTTCCGCCTGGTCGAGCTTCACGGCGACCTCCTCCTCGGCCTCGTCGCCGGTCGGCCAGAGAAGGCCCTCGACCGACATTCTCCTTATTCCCTTCGGGTGGATGCCCCACTGGCGAAAGCTGTCGACGAACGCGAGGCGGTAGCCGGTTGGGTCGTCGGGGTTGACGTCGGTATCGGCCGTCACGATCGCCCGGAGGTAGTCGCCGAACGTGATGCCGACGGGAGGGCAGTAGTCGATGGCGCGGATGCACATTTGCAGAACTTGCTGCGCGGAGCGCGCCGCCTCGGTGGCCAGCCGGTTGGCAAGGTCGGGGTGGATGTCTCCCTCGCGGAGCTTGCCCGTCCCCTCGCTGGCGATCCGGTACAGGTCGACCGTCCGCGCTCGGTAGACCTTGAGGAAAGCCCCGAAGACGGCAGCGACGAGGATCGCCCCACGCTGGTGCGGCTCGCGCGTGCGGTCCAGCGCCCGGACATCTGGTTTGTGAGGCTCCCATTTCCCGGTCGCCTCGTTCACTGCGCCGAGGGCGTCGCGCAGGGCCCGACCCCGGCCGGACGCCTTGCCGAACTGCTGGGCCAGTTGCCCGAGCAAATTCTCGCCCGCGAGGTCGCCGCGGGTGCGGGCGATCTGGTCGCGCAGGACTCCTGGGTAGGAGAAGTGCTGGAACAGCGCGACGATGTCCGCGAACGCTTCGTGGAAAGCCAGCACGTCCGCATTGACGGGCTCGTTGAACCGGGGGTGGACGCCGTCCAGCAGTGCGTGGGTCGTTTCGTGGGCGATGATGTCGTGTGACAGGCAGGTGAAGACCAGTGTGCCCGGGGTATTGTTGGCGTCCTTGATGCCCACGGGGAAGTAGCCGAAGAGCAGCGCCTTTTTCTCCGGGCTGTAGTAGGCGTTGCGGTCGCGGAGCGCGTGAGGATAGATCCGGAGGCGGCGCACGAATTGTTCGCTCGATCCGTTGTCGCGATGGGAGGACCACAGCGCGACGCGGCCGAGGGCCTGTTCAAAGTGCCCGATGGTGGTCATCGCGACAGCGTACACCATCTGCTGGTGGAACTGGGGATTCGACTCAGACGGCGCCAGGCCGTTCCGGGCGAGGATCCGGGAGTCATTCAAGTGGACAGGTTGGTACAAGACGCCGCTCGCCGGATCGACGTCGATCACTTCAAGGTATTCGCCGACGGGCCCGGCCTCAAGCGCCTTCTCCCACGGCACGCCGATGGTGATTTCCCCGATACCGGCCGTGTCGAACTGGGCGGATAGGCTGGGGTCGAACGCGAAGATCCGGAGACTTCGCGAAACCGGCTCGGGAATGAGGTCGCCCTTTGTCACAAGCAGCTCCCTGTCATCTCAGCTCACGATTCTGGCCCGAAGCTTGCTGCGAAGATTGTATTTTCCGCAAGACACTCTGCAATTGAGAAGAGCGTTGCCATCGGTGGGCGACGGAAGAATTCGCTTACAGAATCACACCCCGCGCGGATTCGGAAAACCAGTCGGCGCAGGCAAGTCCTCCCGAAAATAGCTCCGGATGGCCGCGTCGCAGATGGCGTAGCTCCAATTCATGAGCCGTTCTTGTAGCTCGTTGTCCATAGCTTTGAGTCGGGTCGGAACCTCGGCCAATTCGGTGCAGCGCTGGGGATCGCAGGGCAGCGTGTGGGCCGCTGTGTAATCGGCCAGGTTGGTACGGATGCTCCAGAAGGCGCCGTCGCGCGTTTTCCCTTTGTAGGCATCGATCAATTCTCGCTTTCGTAGACTCCGGACCTGATTATCCAGCAGATTCAGAACGCGGTAGCTTTGCGAAAGCCAGTCGGGCCGGGGACGCTCTTCGGGGGCAATCCTCTGGCCTCCGTCGCTCACAAGCAACGTGTGGTAACGTTGAAGATGGTCTCCAGTCCCAAGTTATCGTATGCGCCGCCGTCATTCAGGGTTACCGGCGAGGTGAAAGGATACTTCTGTAGAGAGGCTTCAGGATCCGATTCATACGGCTGGTGTACCTTCAGACGCAAGGGCGAAAGAAAGGGCGGAAAAGCCGACGATGCACCGACAGCAACAGCGAGCGGGACGGTCGGGTTCCTTACCAAGCCCACCTTATAGTCTCCCATATATGGCCTGGAGAACCTCCACAGCGCCCATCTGCACATTGCTGGCGTTGATGACGAAGCGGGGGCCTTCCGCGTCGGTTGGAAGATCTTGCAAGGTTTTGCCGTGGAACAGGTAGGCTTGGTAATAGGCAGCTACCCTGGCGGAAATATTTGTCGATGGATCAAAAAGGCCTTCCAGGATTGACCACATGTTTAGGGTCTTTCGTGCCAGCCGACGAATGGGCTCCACGACCAAGCTCTCGAAGTTTCGTGCCCGTCCCTGACCGTCGAAATCGAGTTGCTTCCAATTCATGCCGAGAACGCCCGCGGTGATGGAGCCGCCGGAGACGCTGGAGATCCGGTTAAGGGAAGAGAGAATGCCGACCTCGTTCAGCCGCCACAGCGCACCGAGATGAAAAATCATGGCACGATAACCGCCGCCCGACAAGCTCAGAGCATTGCCTTCCTCGGGGCCAGCTCGTCCGGCTTGCTGTATGTCCTCCGGGTCGAGGTCGGTGCTGGGCCCCGGCTGGCTCTTGGCCATCTCTTCACGAGTGGCGCTGATCATTGCAGTCACCCGACACAAGAGAGCGGCTCTGAGAAAATCACCCGTTCCCAAGCGGAGACGCTGGTCGCGAGAATTAGCTTGGGCGCAGTGCCGGGCTTGCAAGCAGGAACACAAAGCAAGGTTCACTGCGGACCAGGCAAACTTGCAATGTCTCAGATTAAACTTGTCCAAGACGGTGATGAAAACGGGCCAAGGCCGCATGCATGGCCTCTCCGTAGCTGACACGCTCAGCGCCCTCACCACATTGGAACTTAGAGGCAAAGTCCGGAGGCGACCGGGTAGCATCTTCGCTTTGGTTGACGCCGAGCCCATCGTCGTCACCACGAACCCACAGAAGTGACGGTGCGCCTGCCCACGGCGCTCCTCGGGAACGCGGCTACGCGTGAATCACTCGCCATTAGATTGCCTTCCCACTCCGTCGCAGGAGAGACAGTGCAGCTCGACCACAAGGGCGTGGGAATCATACGCCCGGCAGACGAGCACGTACAATCGATCGCTCGGCAGGAATCCCACCTTCTGCATTCGTTCGCGCAGCCGGAATAGATAGCCCAGGCACGGGCGAAGCACGCGATTCAGCTTCTCCGCATGCCAGCGTTTTATGCTTGCTCCCATTGCCGCCCTCCGGGAGCGTCATACTATTGAGTTGTGAGCAAACGTACAGTATACGAGCGCTTCGGGGCCATGGCTGCTCGACACCGAGATCCTACAATGCTGGTGCCTTCACTCGGGCAAGATGACCTGTGCTCGGGAATTGGACGAAGCGCATCACAAGGAATTGCGAAAGGAGTTGCGGGCATGAAGCTATCAACGCAGGCACCGCTTCGAACTTCGGAACACGAACGGGCCAGGTGTAGACGGCTTGGCGGCAACCGATTACGACACATTGGGAGCGTCTACTTCCGCACCTTCGCCAACCAATCCTGAATCGCCATATAGTCGCGAAGTTGCATCTGATACTCGTTCTCTTTCTGGAACTCCTTCGCCCGCTTCGTAAAACGCGACGTCGTTGCTATGATGCCCGCATTTGCCCTCTTGCTGTGAACGACTCCCTGCAGCGCTCTGACGACAGTGACGCCTACGTTTTTTTCATTCCACCGCTTGCATTCAACGAGATAAAGGAACTTGCCAAACGGCTCTTGTTTTGCCGCGAAAATATCGAACCCGCCGTCATCGCTTTCAGGCGTTAACTGCACTTCACATCCAAGTTCTTCGAGAAGCGCAGCCACCAACTCCTCGAACTTTCGCGGAGGCAGTTCTTTCATGAGTTCCGGGTTTGCTTTGATTTTTGTTATCAGATCGTTGTTGAGTACCGTGACGTTGGTAATAAGCCTCTGAGTGTTGCCGGTGCCGATCGGTTGTCCGTCGGGTCCGACAACACCAAGAATCTCAAAATCGGAGGCCTGGCCAAGTAAACTCTCCGGCGACTCTCCGTCCGAAATGCGCGCGGCGAGCATGAGGATCTCGCGGGGGCTGCCGTTTGCTACACCCAAGAGCCGCCCGAATAACGGAGGTGGCACGACTTTGTCTCGCAGTGCGGCTCGAAACAGTCTTGCAGAATCTTCTGGGGAGAGCCGTTTAAGTCGAATGGTTCGCTCAATCTGAAGCGGCATCAGCCCTTTGTTGAGTGGGGATTTGTGGGCCGCAAGTAACAAGCTGGGTGCATCGCTTGAAGTTAGGCGCGTCTTTAGAAACTCCACCGAATCACGACTCATTCGGTCTGCTTCATCGATGAACAGCAGTGAATTCGGCTTGAATGCGATGGATAAATGCGGAGCGAGCCATTCGGAGGAGGAGTGGGCACCGGCGTGGATCGCCGCTACCCCACCGGAGAATAGCTTGGGATTCTGGGCCAAAAAGGCATGCGCGAGGGACGTGATGCCCATCGCGCGTTCGCCCACGACCAATGCCGTATGGCGCCGGCCATCGTGAAACACTTCAAACAGAGCCTGAAGCTCGTCGTCTCGTCCAACCAAACCGCCCGTCTTGACCGGGCTAAAAGGACTGAAAACATTCGTGGGCGTGAGAATGTCCATGAGCGGCCTCAATTGGTAAATCGCGCCTGTCCCACACGCCGAATCGACCCCGTTATACGTTTAGCTGGGCGAAGGACGGGAGATCGATCTTGGGAACAGCCCGTGTCAAGGCGTCGTGTGCCCCAAGCAGATCCTTCTGAAAAGCCTCGACTGCACGCATCATGGCGAGCTGATCCCGGATATGCCGAAAAATGCTGTCGTGGGTGGCCATGGATTGGGACTTCGTCAACCATGTTCCGCCGACAACGATATCTCTAATTGTAGTGCATCATCTTGTGGAGCACGGCGAGTTCGTTGGTCTTCAAGGCGATCATGACGCTTCCGCAATGGACTGCGTTCTCGGCGCTGATCAGAGGATTCCATGGCGAGTGCCCGTACTGCCGGAGGCGGTTCGCCGACGCATGACATGGGCGAGGTGACCGACGCGCCCGCTCACTCGGTACGTGGCCGTTCCTGATCTGACCGTTGTCACGCATCGAGACTGAAGCGAAGCTCGGAACAGCAATCAGACTACTCTTTGCTCTCTGGCTTGCGAGGCGAAATCAAGTTCCGAGCTACAGCGATCAGGTATTGAACGATATTCGGGTCGAGTCTTGGCAGCGACATCCCGTGTACCGCGGCGTTGCGGATCTTCATCGTTCGGTTCAGCCAATCGAACTCATCCCGTTCGAGAAGACCGTTGGAATACAGGACGCGGAGCAGCGAAGATGGGGTGTAGGTCTTCACTTCCAGGCCGTTCGAGCGTGCGGCATTTCGCATTGCGGCCTCAAGCGACCCCCAGGAGATAAGGAACGGGTAGTCAAGATCACCAGTGGCGATGGCCTTCTCGGCGTAGTCGAGGTTCCGTTGAATCTCATCGAGTGTGGGTTCGGTGGCCTCTGCCGTGAATTGCTCCTTGGGCGTCTCGGCGTTGATGACCACTAGGTCGAAGCGCCAGCCCGGCTGGGCGTTGATGACCTCAGCCATTTTTAGCGTGTCCGGATCTTTGCGGAGCTCGTCTCGGCTGGCCTTCACCTGCACCGCGACGTGCTCATCCCCTTTTATTGCCAGGAAATCAACGCCGAAGTCAGCGGCGAAGGACGGCAGCTTGCCGCGGCCTGGGTGGAGGGTGATCGTATACCCCTCAGCCTGATACTTCTCGGCCACCTGTTCGACAATCTTCTCGAAGTCCATGGTTTCACGTTAGGAGTTTGGTATGACTAGGAGCCGGTTCAACCTTGATGTAGACGAACTCATCACCCTTGCTAAACGCCAAGGCGACCACGGGCGAAGCCCTTCGAAATTGAGCCACGCCATCAATGCTCGTCTGCCGGACAGACGAATCGCTGATCTGCTTGTCGTTGGCGTAGACGATGCCCTGCAAGACGTCCCGGATCGGTTTGACCATGTTGTCGTCGTCGAGTGAGGGAGCATTCCCCTCGTGGTAGTTGACGCAGACGAATCGCATGCTCCCGGTCATCGGGGCAGCCAAGCCCGCCGCCGCCGCGGCTTTCTTGGCCTCGGCCTCAACGGCGGCCCGCCAAGTCGCCAACAGCGGCTTGTTCTTCGATTGAGCGGAAATGGGCGGTCCCGGGACCGAGAACTCGAGGGCTGACATGCCAGCAGCTTCCCTTCCCTCAGCGGCTACAAAATCTACCATCAGTGTAGATATTGAGCACCCCAGCAGGGGCTAGGTGGTCGAAAATAAAAAACGCATTGCTCATCGCGGCAGGGTTTGCGCAGCGAGACATGTCGGGCAGGGGAAATTATAGCGAGCCGAAGAGTCTTGTTGAAATCGCTGGCCTCCATTCTTACGATGAGTCTCTGATCATGCGAGGAGCCGCAGAGGGCTTGGACGCCATCTGCGGCTCACTTTCTTGCATGGCTGCTCGGCGCCGGAGCCCTACAATGTTCATGGCCTTCACTCGTGCAGATCTGCATGGGACAGGATGAAGCGCATCACAAGGATTTGCGAAAGGAGTTGCGGGCATGAAGCTAGAAACATGGACCATGACTGTTCGGGTGACCGTTGACCGGGACGCCATCAGCCCTCGTGGTTGGACCCCAGACGACGTTGCACAAGCAATTGACAACGTGGTCAGCCAGATGGAGGGCGTGGCCAACGTGGAATGCAAGCAAGTCACCAGCCCCAAGAGTTACGAATGTGCGGACGATTCACCCTTGCTTCACCGAGGGCAGCGGTAAAGGAACTGTTGCCGCTTCTCGACGGGCCGGAGATCCAGCCCCGCTACAACATCGCGCCCACGCAGCCAGTGCTGGCGGTTCGGCAACTGCCACAGTATGCACGGCCCGAAATCGTGACGCTGCGATGGGGCTTGGTACCTCATTGGGCAGATGACATCAAGGTCGGCTACAGCCTGATCAATGCACGCTCCGAAAGCGCAGCCGACAAGCCAGCGTTTCGAGATGCGTTTCGCCGTCGGCGCTGCCTGATCCTTGCCGATGGCTTCTACGAATGGCAAAAACTAGACGGCCGGAAACAGCCGTACCACATTCACCGACGTGACGGAAAACCGTTTGCCTTTGCCGGATTATGGGAGCGTTGGAATCGCGGCGAGCAGCCGCTGGAAACCTGCACCATTCTGACCACTGACGCAAACGACCTGATGCGGCCTTTACATGATCGCATGCCCGTTATGTTGGATCCTGGCGATTTCGAGCGATGGCTCGACCCCACGGTAGACCGGCCGGCTGAGTTTCAACCGTTTCTCAAGCCTTGCCCGGAAGACTGGTTGCAAGCCACACCTGTCAGCACGCACGTCAACAATCCGCGCAATGAGGATGCGAGCTGTATCGTTCCCATCCCGGCACAGCTTTTACAATCTTGGTTTGTTCATCCCAGGCCGGCAGGACGGGATCTCGCCAGAAGCTGCCTGGGTTGCCAGCGACATTTCATATCGCCGCCCAGATCTGCAGGACTTCGGTGAAGATGATTCAAAGTGGTACGGCCACCCGACCGTCGATAAACTGCACGGGCGGTCTCTGGCGTTCATGACCACGCACTGCTCAACGTCGGTAGAAAGCCAGCGGGAAATGACCGCGACTGGGTGTAACGGATTTCGGTATCGGCGAGGAGAGCGTCATGGCAGGCGAAAACGCAAAGCTCCGGGAGAAGCTGTTCAACGACTACACGAGGCGACTCGAAGCGGTGAGTGGCACGAAGGACACGTTCGTGTGCCCGATCTGCTTGCGGCCCTTCGGCCGGGATGCCCTAGTCGGCGAACACCCGAAACTCACCCTCGCGCACGTGCTGCCCGAAGCATTGGGCGGCAGTTTCTGCACCCTCACCTGCGCCCCCTGCAACAACGACATGGGGAGCGAGCTGGAAGCCTATATCGTCGAACGGTTCAAGACCGAGGACGCCATGCAGGGCGTCGGGAAGTTGCCCGGACGCCTCGAAGGCGAGTTCGGCAACGTAGGGATCGAGTTTAAGGCCGCGCCGCCGGGAGAACCGTGGACCGTACTCATCATCGAAAAGCAGACGAACCCGATGGTCCTCGCGAAGCTGAACGCGGCCTTGGACGCTGATGAAGGCCCCGCACAGGTTGCCGGTCGTATCACCCCGCGATACCGAAACCAACCGTGCCGCATCTCCGCCGCGCTCTATCAGTCGACGTACCTGCTGATGTTCGCGTACTTCGGCTACGACTTCGTGAACGACCCCCGATACGCGAAGCTGCGCGAGCAGATTCTCAAGCCGGACGAGGACATCTTGCCGCGCGAGTTCGACATACCGCCCGAGGCGTGGGCAAACGCGATGCTCCCTGAAGCCCACGGCGTGATGATCGTGAAGGAGCCGTCGTCGTTCATCATGCCGGTGTTCCAGCTCCGCCCGACGGGCGGCAGGGGCCGAGTGGTCGGCGTGTCGCTTCCGGGACTCGACAACACGGCCTGGCCGCCGCCCGGGTCAAAGGGCAAGGTGAAAGGTGTCATCGCGCGGTTCCGCCGCGCCAAGGATGACGGCACCCGCCCACGGTTCCGCGAAGTGTGGGAGCAGGCGAAGCGTATGCTGTAGGGGCCGCCCGAGAGGTTAAGGATGGACGAGACGGAGGCGAGCACAAGAGGGTAGTCGCCCCGGCGCTGGCAAGCGGCCAGACCAGGAAAGGACTAAGCCATACAACGCTGCATCTACTGCCCCACCGAGTTCGATGAAGCTCCCAAGGAACACGTCATCCACGCCTTCCTCGGAACCCGGTGGAAGGACGGAAAACTGATCTGCCAGTCGTGCCAGACCGCGTTCGCCGACGGCATGCGGCCTTGGCGGAGCGGCGGTACGTCCCGAACAAGGGAATCGCCCTGATGGCCAACGTTCTTCTACCATTTCCTCGGGTCCAGGGTGTTCCCGGCTTCCGTGTCGGAGCTTGGCCCAGCAGGGCGGCGTGCTGAACAGCGTGTCGTGGACGATCAAGAGCGATAGACCGACAATGACGTGAATCCGCCCGGCCGTAGGGAAGCTCGCTCGCACCGCCGAGGCTCTTGACGTGTCACGGTGCTGCCGGAGTCGTGAACAATGATCTTCCTCCGTTCGTCAGCCCGACGATTCGACCTGGCCTGAAGAGTCTTCAACTGGGTGTCGCGTACAAATTTGAAGCCCAGGACGGCCAGATGTTGGACCGGGAGAACCCGACTCTGAAGCGATGCGTGACGCTACGCGACAGCTTGGCGTTGAACTAGGGGAGGAGGGTCAGTCTTGAGAATAACGCAACGCACATGACGGTTGGTCCCGTTCAATTCCAGCGTCGGTACGCTGCTTACTGAAGAGCGTGGAATGTGGCATGAATTCCGAGCGTATATGGGAAAGGATCGCCTCTCAAGGAGGGAAGCGGAACGTCTTTACGAATTCGCGGAAAACGACGACCATGTCGGTTTCAACGCTCGACTCGATCTCGTCGTGCAGTCCCGAAATCAAGACGGCGAACCACTAAATGGATTGGACATGCAGGAAGTGAGAGATAAGGCTTGGGGCCATGCACGATCTCCGAGTGCCGATTTGCCTCCTGACCGCCAGCCCCACAATCGCGGAGAACTTCCGGGCAGAACCTACGAAACTGAAGCGGCACTTGATCGGATCTTTGAATTACTTGAAGAGATGAATGTTGGGAAAGCGAAAGGTAAGACAGTTGGCCTGGTTGCCCGTGACGATGACTCCCGGCCACGGGTAGTGGTGGGGTTCTCAGGAGGCGGTGGGAAGGTAAGGGCATTGTTACGCCGCCCTGTTCCTGGCGGGTTGACGGTCAGACAGCGACTTCAGAATGCGGGCTTCATCGTTGGGGCAACTGGCATGCGGCTATTGCAAAATACCCCCGGTTATGAGCCTGTGGAAGAATTCGATAACCGAAGCTGCGCCGCAGCAAGATGCGTGGCCGGAGCCTTGCGAATAGAAAACAGTGAGATAATAGGATTAGCGGAGAACTGGTGGGGGTCCGCTGCTAATCCACACCCCATACAAGACGAAAACGAGCCGCCTATGTCGCATTGCGACACATGTGCTGCCAACCTTGAAAAGATGCTCTAGTCGTTCGAGTGACAAACGAATGGCACGTCCCTTGGCACATGGTGACCAAATGGAAGACTTGATCGAAAGCGTGTCGAAGTATGACCCGGCATTCAAGGGTCGGATCGTCGGTGCATCCGCAGACGAAGTAACAGACTTTCAGAAAGCTGTTGGACAGTCCCTCCCTACGGCCTACAAGACGTACTTGCGTCACATGGGCAAAAATGATGGTGGCCTTCGTGTCTTTGAAGACTGCGATCACAATGTAAGACACCTCTGGGCTTACTACCGGGAAGTTGCTAACGAACACCCTGCCGAACCCGCTGCCCCCGAGGGATGTGCCGTCGTTGCATTTCGGGGTAAAGAGGTTGAAGAGATCTATCTTGGTTTGGGTGACAAGACGGATGGCCCGTTATACTGGGGTGAAGACTGGTCGAACTTCGGGCAGATGGCCACTTCTTTCTCAAAAAGGCTGGAGGGTGTCGCGCTTTGGTACTCCCAAACGTCAGGACCATTGTCTCCATTTCGGATGGTCAGCACGGTCCTGTTACGTGAGCCTGGGCGACTACTGAAGCAGATTTCAAGGGTGGCGCTTGCCCAAGGCTTTGAACGTTTAGAGTTTTCGGACTCTTTCTCGTTCTGCGGAAAGCTCGATGATGCCGTGGTTATGGCCCATCAATGGGAAAAGGCTCGGTGTCGTTTGGCGGTTGCAAGTGGGAAGAAACCTCGAACGGATGCGATTGTTCGCAAGCTAACCAAAGGCTTCAGCGCATCGCCCAACAAGGCTGCCATTGAACGGAGCTTGTGAAGTCGGCGGGGTCTATTTCAACCTTCTCCATTCTTGATGCGGTTGAGAACCAGGGGGTCGGCGATCCATCCTTCCAGAAGGATTTGTTCGGTCAACGCATGGACCGAGAATCGCGGCATCCCGTGGCCCTCCGTCCGAAAAGCCCAAGCGGCCTGGACAGCACACAGTATCGAGTCAAGTGTGTCGCCGTCGGTGTCTTTGATTGCTGCTTGCCGAATAGAATCAGACATTTGGACGCAGATTCCGTAGCGGCCCCGGATCCGTCCTTCTGGGTTCGCGGTCATAATGCCCGAAAGGATTTGTTCCCGGCACTCTTTCTTGGCGACCTCATCCAGTCGCCTCAGTTCTTTTTGCTGTTCCTTATCCTTGTGCTTTTTCTTGCTCTTGTCCTTGTAGCTTGCCTGGGGGCCAATGAAGACGTTTGCTACGAGCCGGGGGTAAGCCTCGACTACTACTTTGTTCGTAACTGCCGGGCGGACGGGCATGATGCTGACACCCGGCGGGGCGTCCAGCAGGAGCCTGGACCCCTGGAAAAACATCGGGCAAACCGGCGGCGGGTAGTAATTCATCGGGCTGCCGGACTTGGCGAGCCTGTCCGTCAAACGATGTTTTCGGACGCGAACCGGATTGCCTTTGGCGTTCGTCCGAGTTGGGTGACGCCAGCCTTCGATGCACTGGCGGAACGACTCTTTGTCATACTCGACCTTGATGTGGGCGATGTAAGTGGTCCAGGTTTGTGAAGCCCGCTCGTTGGCGAGCCAACCGTAGCGCTCGATGGCCTCGACGGGCATGCCGAAGGGAAAGTCGATTCCTGCCACCCACTCGCCCGGATTGGCCCATTCACCGGAACCTTGCAACCACTTCCTAAACGGGTTGAAGGTCGCGTCGTTCCTCTCGGCATTCAGCGGAACGAGCTGCTCGACTTCGAGCGTGTCGCCTAGGAGCTTGCAGACGGCTAAGAACAAGCCTTTCGTGGTGGAAGGGCTGCTGGTGAAGTCGAGTCCATAGATTCGCATGCTTCACCCCTCTGCCGCATCAAGTCCGAAAGCAGTTCCAGCCCGGGGATCTGCTTGCCCGGATCGAGCGGGTAGCTCTTGCGGGCCGCAACAAATTCAGGTAAGCCGAGGGCCCGTGTCGTCAGCCTTGCGACGGTACGCCTTGTAGCAATAACCGTTCGAGGCGACGACAACCTCGCATTTCGGAAACTGTGTCGCGTACTCCTTGCCCTGACCGCCAGCTTGGCGATCCGCGACGGCTCCTGCAACAGGACGGACTCAATTTCACTACCCTTCAGATGGACACCTGAGCGCAGGAAGACGGAGTTGCGCAAACGATAAGTGCCCGGGAGAACCTACGCGGTTCCCCCGCCCAGGCGTGCCCACATAGCCGGACATCCACATGAGCTTGTCCGGCGTGATGACGATCTTGGCAACCCCAGCTTTCCAGGTTGCCGCCGGTTTGTCCTGCGCCCGCGCAGTGGTCCCGGCCAACACTGCCAGCAGGATCCCGAGCCAACGCATTCCGTACATGTCCATCTCCGCAATGAAAGACCTTTCTGCGGCGTGCGAGCGATGCTATGATACCAGGCCAAAGCTGAGAACAAAGATGATAGAGGACACCGGCCTATGAGCTTGGCGGTTACAGCCACGGTGAAGGTAAACCGCACCGTGCAAGCCGATCGATGCGTCGGTCGATGTGACGAATGGCACGTAGATCCGGCTTTTTTCTTGATTCTGGGCAAGCGGGGTAACTACCCAGCTTCTCCGCTATGACGATTTTTTCGAGATCTACGTGCCATTCGTCGATGTGACCGAAGCGCGCAGCCCTAGCGGTTGATCATCCGCTGCGCGGCCTCGGAGTACCGGGCCCCGTGCACCTCTATCCGAGAGGCGGCAGTCTCGATCTCCCGGAGGTCGCCCTCGGTCAGCTCGACGGCGGCCGCGGCGACGTTCTCCTGAAGGCGGTGCAGCTTCGTCGTCCCCGGGATGGGCACGATCCACGGCTTTTGGCGGAGGAGCCATGCGAGAGCGACCTGGGCGGGCGTGCCCTTCTTCCGCTCCGCGATGCGGCCGAGCAGCTCGACCAAGGCCTGGTTCGCCTTCCGGTTCTCGGGCGAGAACCGGGGGACGGTGTTGCGGAAGTCGGAGGCGTCGAACGTCGTCGTCTCGTCGATCTTCCCCGTGAGAAACCCCTTGCCCAGCGGGCTGAACGGAACGAACCCGATCCCAAGCTCTTCCAGGGTCGGGAGGAGCTCCGTCTCGGGCTCCCGCCACCATAGCGAGTACTCGCTCTGCAGCGCTGCGACCGGCTGGACCGCGTGCGCCCGGCGGATGACCTGCACGCCCGCCTCCGAGAGCCCGAACTGCCGGACCTTGCCCGCCCGGATCAGCTCCTTCACCGTCCCCGCCACCTCCTCGATCGGGACGTTCGGATCGACGCGGTGCTGGTAGAGCAGGTCGATCCGGTCGATCTTGAGGCGCCTGAGCGACGCCTCGACGACCTCCCGAATGTGCTCGGGCCGGCTGTCGAGGCCCGCCTGCCTCCCGTCCTGGATCTTGAACCCGAACTTGGTCGCGATCACCACCCGGTCGCGCACCGGGGCGAGGGCCTCGCCCACAAGCTCCTCGTTCGTGAACGGGCCGTAGACCTCGGCGGTGTCAAAGAAGGTCACCCCGAGATCGACGGCCGCCCGGATGACCTTGACCCCCTCCTGCTGGTCAACGGCTGGGCCGTAGCCGAAGCTCAGGCCCATGCAGCCGAACCCGAGGGCCGACACTTCCAGGCCGCTCTTGCCGAGTTTGCGCTTCTGCATCTCGTTTCTCCTTTGACGAGCGACGAACAAGCTCACTGGTCTCGCGGCACCCTGACCCGCTGGCTTGGCAAGTCGCCGGCTGCCTTTTGCTGCTCATTTTAGGCGGCGGCCTGTCCTTGGCCTACCAGGTGCTCCGAGGGCCGGAGCGTCGCACGGGGCAACCCGGGGCTCCTGCTGATTTCGGCACTGGGAGCTAGTAATATCAATCCCTAGCGTCAGGAAACCAATCCGGGAACCGCTATGGAAATTCCCGCTCAACCGTCTACTGGTTCGACGGAGGAAGCACCGAAAGACCCCAAGGTGTGGGTCTCTGTGGCCATTTTCAGTGACGGGACTACCGTCAACTTCGCGGCCGATGACATTACCGTCATTGTCGGTCCCAACAATGCCGGAAAAAGTGCGGCGCTGCGAGCAGTACAGGACAAAGCTTCCAATCCGTTTTCGCCATCGCCTGTCTTGACGTCCCTGACACTCCGCAACGACGGGACCGTGGATGATCTGGTTAATTGGCTTGGTCGCATCGCACGACGGTCTTTAGAGAATCCCAATGATCCCAGATATTCTGTGTGGGGAGCGACAGTCACCCAAAACTCAGCGACCCAACGGTGGAACTCAATCGATCGTGGTCTTCATGACTTCGCAAGGTTTTTTTGCTATCTCCTGAATGCAGACGGCCGTCTTCAGGCTGCTCAACCCGCTCCGAATATCCCTATAACGAAGCAAGCTCCTTCTCACCCGATCCATTACTTGCAAATCGACGATCGCTACGAGCAGAAATTGAGTAGTCAGTTTCGAAAAGCATTTGGGCAGGATTTGATTGTACACAGAAACGCGGGCAACCAGGTACCGCTTTACTGCGGCACCCGTCCGATGCCAGGGCCGGGTCAAGATCGTGTCAGCTTTTCCTATATTGAGGAGCTAGAACGGACCACTATGCCGCTCACAGAGCAGGGCGATGGCATGCGTAGCTTCGCTGGCGTCCTGTTGCACACCTCCCTAGGTTCCGAATCGATCCTCCTGATCGATGAACCCGAAGCCTTTTTGCACCCACCGCAAGCACGGTTACTCGGGCGTCAGCTAGTTGTTGATAAGCCTCTTGAGCGCCAGCTCTTTGTTGCAACGCACAGCGGGGATGTGCTTCGAGGCTTGCTCGACGCCGATTCTGGAAACTTGCGAGTCATCCGGCTGCAGCGGGAAGGCGCCATAAATCGCGCTCGCGAGCTCGACAAGGAGAAAGTGAAAGCGGTCTGGGGAGACCCTCTCCTGCGGTATTCAAACATTCTGGACGGGATCTTTCACGAAAAGGTGGTCGTATGCGAAAGCGACGCCGATTGTAGATTCTATGCCGCGGTCCTTGACGCTTTGTCTGGTTCGGACAATCCTGAGGAGAGGAAACCCGATGTGATGTTTACTCATTGCGGCGGGAAGGACAGGATGCCGACAGCTATCAGAGCCCTTGTGCAACTGGGTGTTCCTGTCGTGGCCATTGCTGATTTCGATGTCCTGAGTGCACAACAGCCTTTGCGAGCAATCGTCGAGGGACTCGGCTCAACATGGGATCGCTTTGAT
>Ga0207116_10026_pt1 | contig 36735 bp, 35 predicted proteins | sample Alteio_BWMinHeat_44_FD_153550 | JGI IMG/M metagenome (GOLD analysis project Ga0207116, IMG submission 153550) | Enriched cells from forest soil in Barre Woods Harvard Forest LTER site, Petersham, Massachusetts, United States -... | ecosystem: Environmental > Terrestrial > Soil > Temperate forest >... | reverse complement strand
TGGATTGTGCCCGTGTGTGTTGGAGGTATTCCTGCCGAGTGAGCGCAGATGAAGACTTCGGGTCATGTTCACGCTAACTTTTGGGGAGCCCTCAATAGGATCCTGCAATATAATTCGCGGAAAAGAACGGAGGCCCCATGCGCCAGTCCATTCCCCGACATTACCCGTTCGTCTTTTTTCAACCTTGGTGCTCCTTCTCACCACGATTTTTATGTTCTCCCCGATAGCGGTTCAGGCGCAGTCCGCTTCGGCCACGGGACGGCTTGAACAGTGACCGATTCGACCGGAGCCGCCGTCTCGGGCGCAGACATTACCGTGCGTAACCAGAACACAGGGATTTCCGCGGCTGTCCAGTCGAGTGCCGAGGGCGATTTCACGCTTCTGTACCTGGATCCCGGGACCTATGAGGTCTCCATTCAAAAAGCTGGATTCAACCAAACTTGTGCTGAAGGACATCACAATCACGGTTGGCACCCGCGCGATCATTCGCCAGCAACTTGCCGTCGGTAGGGTCGAAACCAGCGTTTCAGTGAGTGCCACCACACCTTTGCTCGATACCGCCGAATCATCTCTCGGCACGGTCGTGGATCAGAAGAGCATCAGCTCTCTTCCCCTCAACGGGCGCAACTTCACCGACTTTGCTTTGCTCACTCCCGGCGCCACCACAGACGGCGATTTCGGTATGATCAGCTTTAACGGTGTCGCGGGAAACTTCAACAACTACACCGTCGATGGCGGCAACAACAACAACGCCTTCTTTGCGCAGCAGGTCGGACGCACCATCCCCTTCCAGTTTAGCGAAGATGTAATCCGTGAATTCCAGTGTAAGGAGAGCCGCTATGTCTCTGCGCAAATTGTACTCATTCGTGTTGGTTACCACGGTTGCCGGATTCGCAACGGTGGGAATTCTCAACGTCCAGATTAAGGAATATGAGGTGCCGACGCCACATTCGCGGCCACACGATCCTGCCCTGGCGCCCGATGGCTCGCTTTGGTACACGGGCCAGGGGGCGAATAAGCTGGGCCGGCTTGATCCGACGACGGGAGCGTTCAAGGAATATCCGCTGAAGACACCAAATTCCGGGCCCCATGGCTTAGTCGCGGACAAAGACGGCAACATCTGGTTCACCGCAATCTCCGGGGGTTACATTGGTAGGCTCGACCCCAAGACTGGTGGGATTAGCGAATATCACGCACCGAACGGAGCCGAGATCGACCCCCACACGCCCGTATTCGACCACAATGGGATTCTGTGGTTCACCAACGAGGAGACCAACTATATCGGGCGCCTCGATCCGAAAACCGGCAACATGATCCTAACCAAATCACCTACGGCACACGCTGTCCCCTACGGCATCGTGGTTACACAAGACAATGTGCCTTTCTTCTGTGAATTCGGTACGAACAAGCTGGCCAGCATTGACCCGAACACAATGAGAATCCGCGAGTACACGCTGCCAGCGGCGAACGCGCGCCCACGGCGGATCGCTCTCGCGCCTGACGGCACGATCTATTACACCGATTTTGCTCGCGGCTATCTGGGACACTTTGATCCAGCAAGCGGGAAGCTGGTGAAGGAGTGGACATCGCCGGGAGGTGCGGAGTCAGAACCGTACGGCATCGCAGTCACGAAGGATGGCGAAGTCTGGTACAGCGAGTCGGGCGTGAAACCCAACACCTTGGTGAAGTTTGATCCTAAGTCGGAGAGCTTCGGTTCGAAGCCGATTCCATCCGGCGGCGGTGTGGTTCGTAACATGGTTGCCACACCCGATCGGCGCCTGTATCTGGCATGCAGTGGAGTGAACAAGGTCGCTGTAGTGGATCTGAACCGGTAAGCAAATAAACTGGCGAAAGAGTGTCGCTCGCCCACCGTGTGGATGCTGTTTGATTGCCAAGGATGAGTTGATCGAGAACCGGAAGACCTTGGGTGTCCGCGCCCAACGCCGCAAGAGCGGTGTACATATCAACATCGCGATCCTGGCATGCCTTCGGAAGGAAACTGCTCGCCGTCAACAATGGCAACCCCGCAGTACAATCTTTGTGACCGGCGAGGCCACGCCCAAGGGCGCTGAGCACGCTCGATTCCGAGCAACGTGGTTCAATGAGACTGAACTTGTGCATCGACAATAAGAATTCGGGAGCGCCACAGAGGCGTGCCTAAGCACGCGGCGTCGAAGGGCCTTTAACAAAGGAATTTACGTCAATGTACGGGTGCGCCAGTCAGGCCACCCGAAGAATGATTCCGCATCTAAGTTATAAAACTTTAGGAGTGCGTCCATGCTCAACGTAAGCAAGGCATTCAGTAGTTTTTCGGTGAACGATATTCAGAAGGCCAGGGAATTTTACGGCAAGACGCTGGGGCTCGAACTTTCCAACGGCCCGGAGGGCACCCTCGTCGTGCCCCTTTTGGGCGGCACCAAAGCTCTAATGTATCCTAAACCCAATCACCAGCCGGCCACCTTCACCGTCCTGAATTTTCCCGTAGACAGCGTAGAAAAAGCCGTGGATGAACTGAGCCAACGCGGCGTGCGATTTGAAGTCTATAACGAACCCAACTTGAAAACGGATGCGCGCGGGATTTCCCGCGGGAATGGGCCGACGATCGCGTGGTTCAAGGATCCGGCGGGGAATATCTTGTCGGTGCTGGAAGCGGCTTAGCGGATCGTCTTGCCTTTTGGCTAACTCGGGAAGCGCGAGGTGGGCGGATTGGCCCACCTTTTCCAGCGATGCGAACTCAGGCTGGCCCCCGATAAGAGGGAAGGTGTGTCAAGGACAAAGTTCTCGTCCGTGTTTTTACACATCCAGCCTATTGGCTGCAGACACCTTGCCGTACCAGAGTCCTGAATCCTTGAGGTGCGCTTCTGATCGCGGTCGTCCACGTAGATGAGACCGTAGCGTTGGGCAACCGTGTTACCGGAATACTGAGAGATTTCTTTCGCGACACGACCGCGCCTGTCTACTCCTCTACGACGAGCATCTAGCGGCGACGTCGCCCGCAGGCCGTTCGACCCAGATGGAAATTCGGGAGGAAAGCGAGCGCGCATATCGCATCCTGCAAAGAATCCCATAAGGTCGGTTGGTTTTCAGATGACCAAGGGCTAATGCGATCCAGCCCTCTCAGCCCCTAGGCCGGTGTTCGAGCGCACGAGCAGTTCATTGAATTTGTGCTCGGAGCTTGGTTCGTGGCTAAAAAGCGTGCCTAGGATCGCCCCGAGGAATCCGAGCGGAATGCTCAGGATGCCGGGGTTCTCAAGGGGAAACCAGGCTTTGGCTTGGATCAGGTGGCGCGCAGCGCCCATGACGGTTGGAGGATCAACAGCCATCAGACTGGGACCAAGGAGGATGAGTCCAATGGACGCGAGCAGTCCAACGGCAAGGCCGGCGACGGCGCCTGCAGTGTTGAATCGGCGCCAGAAGATCGAGAGAACAATCACCGGGAGGTTGGCAGAGGCTGCCACAGCAAACGCCAAAGCGACCAGGAAGGCGACGTTGGCGGTGGGACCCAGCAGGATTGCGACGGTGATCGCAACCGCGCCGACAACGAAGGCCGAAACCCGCGCCACCAAAACTTCCTCACCAGGTTTGCGCTCGACACCACTGTGGATGACGTTGGTCCACAGGTCGTGCGCGAAGGAAGTCGAAGCGCTGATGGTAAGGCCGGCGACAACGGCGAGGATGGTCGCGAAGGCGATGGCGGAGATGAACGCGAAGAAAATGTTGCCTGCTAGAGCTTGCGCCAGCAAGGGAGCGCTCATGTTGGTGCCACCGTGGGTGGAGATGAAGTCGCGACCCACGATGGTCGCCGCGCCGAAGCCGAGGAAAGTGGTCATGATGTAGAAACTGCCAATCAGGACCATGGCCCAAACGACGCTCTGCCGTGCGGTTTTAGCGTCGGGCACTGTATAGAAGCGAACCAGGATATGCGGGAGGCCGGCAGTGCCAAGTATCAACGCAAGTCCTAACGAAATAAGTTCGAGAGCTCCGTACGGAGGCTTGTAGCGGAGGCCGGGTTGTAGGAAATCCTTGACGACCTCTTGCCCCTTCTCGTGATAGGTAACGTGTCCGATGGCGTTGAAGAAGTCGCCAAGACTGAAATGGAAATGAGCGAGGACTAGGATGCTAAGCAGGATCGTCCCACCCATTAGTAGGATCGCCTTGACGATTTGCACCCAGGTGGTGGCCAGCATGCCTCCGAAGACAACGTAGCCGATCATCAGAATGCCCACTCCGGTGACAGCAGTGTGGTAGCTGATACCGGAATCCTTCAGCAATAATGTGACCAGGGCACCCGCCCCGACCATCTGGGCAATCATGTAGAAAGTGCTGACGGTCAGGGTGCTAATGGAAGCCATGGCACGGACAGGGCGTGGATTGAGTCGGTACGCGAGCACATCCGCCATGGTGTAACGGCCCGCGTTGCGCAGGGGTTCGGCGACGACTAGCAGAACTGTAAGATATGCGACCAGCCAACCCACCGAGAACATAAAGCCGTCGTATCCCTGAAAGGCGATGATGCCCGCGATGCCAAGGAATGAAGCGGCGCTCATATAGTCGCCGGCGACGGCAATGCCGTTCTGCCACCCCGTGACACGACGACTCGCAGCGAAGTAGGCGCTGCTACCCGCGGAGCGTTTGGATGCCCAATACGTAATACCGACCGTGATGGCGATGAAGATCAGGAACATCACCAGTTGCGTCGACATTTACCGGACCTCCGGCTGGTTCTGGACGTGGCTTTCGGCTTCCGTGATGATGTCCTTCGCGAGCCTGTCGAAATTGTTGGCTGCTTTGACATACAGCCACGCCACCGTCCAAGCCATGAAGAATTGTGAAAGCGCGAATAAGTAGGCGATGTTTACCACGCCAATAACCTTGGTCGACATGAATTCCGGAGCGTATCCCACGAGGATCGGGAGCAGAAAGTAATAAATAATGAAGAATACAAAGGCCGGAATAATGAAGGTCTTCTTAATGGCCAGCAGGTCTTTGAATTCCCGCGTCTCGGCAATGCGATCCCATTCGGTTTTGTCGGCCTCATAACGCCGGGCGGATTCGCTCATGCGGTTTTCCTCGCTCGATGAAGACGAAGTGAGTACGCTGCGTCCTACTTCAACCACTGGAAGTCTGAGTCTGCTTCTTCAATGAATCGGAGCTAGAATTCCACGAAGATTACAGCAAGCATTCCTGAGACGTTAAGCGATGCGGGAAAAGCCTACAGACCAAGCTGTCACAAAGCAATTATTCTGAATCCCCGTGGCGTGAGCCATCTGGGCAGAGGCCATGGCCGCACCGTTCCTCGAATGGAATTAGTCCCGGAACCGCTGAACGCCCGTAAATATCTCGCCTGCCTTTCAAGTCTTAGCTTTTCGCAACGCGGGCATAGGGGTGAAGAAGAAGGCGATGACACCCGGTCGCATTTCTGCGGCGTTTTGCTCAAGCGGCACGTCAGCGTATCGTTTCCACTTGTCGCGGCGGTCTTTCGTGCACGCTGGTCGTACGCAGGCTCGTGGCCTGCCCTCCTCGCGGTTGCAGATCTTCGCGCAAATCTTTCATGTGCTTAACGATGTTACCCACCCGCCGGGCAACGAACGTAAGCGTCTTCGGATCGTCCTCTATTCTCTCAAGCTGCTTGATGGCTTGGCCCAGCAGGTCGAAGAGCGAAATCTCAGTTTGTTGTGTTTGCATCACCTTTTTCGTACCTCCTTTGGTACGGTCAAGCTCAGGAGTGTGATCGCCGGCTGAAGGTGAAAAACGTCTCCGGCGTATTCAACACACGCCGGAGACGCTGAAAAGATCTAAGGCAAGTAGTAGCGGAACGAGGTCCACACCATATTGTCCACGGCCTTGGGTGAAAAGCTGATTTTTGTGCCGTTGTTCCCCGACCAGCCGCTCCGGGTGAAGTAGGAGTACTGAAGCCCCCAGCGAAACCCGCCTTTGGGTCCTTGGTAAAACCTATGCCAGAACCCAACGGTTCCCTCCATGATGAGGCGAGTGTCGCCCGCACAGGTGCCGCCGCCGGACGGAGTAAGCTGATTGGACGGCGGATTTTCCGTGCTACAACCCGAATTATTAGCAAATGGCGAACCGTATCCACCGATCTGATTTAGCTTGAACGCGGTCGTTGTTGTGGCAGGAATGGCAAGCGTCGTGGCGGTGGCCGGGATCGCTGGCGTCTTGGTGACCGTAATGCTGTCGTACCCCTTATATGCCGTGCGCCATGCGTACTCCCCACCGTAGTAAGCGTAGATATCCAGTTTCGGGGTTGGGTGGAACTCCAATTCCCCGAGGGCGTGGGCGGTACGGATCAACGCTTGGGTACCGTCGGGGCGGAGTGTTAGATCCGCAAGCTGTGCTGACCCGTAACGGCCGATGCCATCTCCCGCGGCTCCCTGGAGAGCGAACTCCACCTTCTTCGTAAACACAGGAACGCGCAGGTTAGCCCCAAGACCACCACCCGTCCGTGTATCTTCAAATGCCCCGATTGAGCTCGGCACAGTGGAACCGTTCACCGAGCAAGGAAGCGTCGTGGGGGCCGCCGGAGGAGCTGTATCCTTTGCATTCGTGCCCACCACACCGCAGGGATAAACCCTATTACGAAACGTACTAAGAATGCCGAACACTTCGTAATGGCCGTACCCGGGATCCGCCGCCGCCTTCACGATGATGTCAGGCGTTTTGTTGAAGGAGTATCCGGTCGTGTCGACGAAGTTGTACAGGCCGCCACCGCTCCCCGGACCAAAGACGAAGGCATTTCCGGTCGTAGCAACTGAAGCAGTCCCCACGGTCGTTGTTGTGGCCAAGGAAAATCCCCTGCCACCGATGGTTGCCTGCGGTCCTTCCACGGCAAGGCCAAGAGCGAATTTGCCACCGAAGTCTTTGACCACGCGGAAGCCGTACTGCCGCTCCCAGCTGAAGCCCACTTGATACTGCGAGTCAATGGTCTGCGGAAGTACTTCCTGGCGGTTTGTAATTCCTTTTCTGGTTTCGGTCGCCAAAGACCACTGCTGACCGCCGGTCACAATCCATCCACTCTGAAATGCTGCTTGCCCGTAAAGAATCCGTTGGCGAAGTACGTAGCTATTGCTCTGCCGGTTGTTGGAAGTTACCCCGGTACCAAGAAAATCAGCTTCCCAGTATCCGGTCAATTTGGTGTTGCCGACTTTGCTTTCCGCAAGCAGGCCAACCCGGGACTGACGTGCCGTGAAAGCATTCTCGCCAATATGGGCCAGTGAGTTTCCCGGGTACGGAATGCTATTAAACGGGGTGTTGATGTCGGCTACATTGGCTCGTTGGCGGGTCACCGTTTCTGCCGCTACGAATCCAACCGGGGTGATGCTGACTCCTTTGTAGCGGATCGTCACTGGGCTCTCGGAGATGGACTTCTGCGTCTCCTGGAGCGCTTGCGCAGTATTGGTGAGGTTGTCTTTCAGGTCGGTGACATCGCTGTGGGTCGTTGCGACAATCTTTTGCTGCTCTGTTGTCTGCGACAGTGCCGTATCGGCCTTCTGTTCCGCTTGACCAGCCGCAGCCTGTGCCTGGCTGGATTGCTGCTGTAGTTGTTGAATTACAGCGTCGCGCGTTTGCACTTGGTCCTTAAGTTGCTGGATCTGCTGCTGCTGTGCGCCGATCGATTGCTGCAGTTCTTCCAAGCGGCGCAAGATCTCCGCGTTCGTCGTGCTAGCGGCCTTCTTTTTTGTTCCTTTGGTGGTGGCCGCTGGTGTATTTTGCGGAGCCGGGGCCGCGAAGGCGCCGGTGGCGAGGGCTAGGGACAAGGCCAAAGCCATGCCTTTCTTCATTTTTCCTCCATGGGAGATCAATATTGCACTCTTTTCGAGGGCCAAAAATAAGGACTACCGCTCCCGAAAGAGAATGTAGATAGGAGACGCACACTAATACACGATTATTAACAACTGATGAACATTTCGTGAATATCGAGTGAATCAGACCGTGAGGGAGTCAGGAAATGGCGGCCAAACCCAACGATTCAGGCACGTTAGCTGGTAAGCGGGGGTCGGGCTACGATTGGGCCGGAGAGATATGACGCTAGGACGACCGGCGGCAGAAGGCAGGTAAGAACTGACGCAAGATTTACCTAAGAGTCGCCGACACTTCGTACGAATCGGACTGCACCGGACCCATCGGGGGCGGTGCCTGTACTGCGGAAGTCAGGACCGCAGTCTCGAAGGGGGTGCCGTCTTTCCATGGGCGCGCTGTATTTGCGGCGATCGAAAGGCAACATCACCGGCTCCGCGGTGGGCATCTACGATGGGATTTGTCGCGCCGTAAGCCGGTCTGTTGTCAATTCGGCAGTCTGCTCTCGGCGTGAGATTGGTTGTGTGCGCAGATTAAAGTACGGGTCTTGACCGCGATGGTCGACAGTACTGCGTCGCGTTCGACAGCCAGTTTTATCTCGGTGCCCTCCTTCGCGTGCAGCATACTTGATACCTGTTGGGCGGTGAAGGCTCCCCATCGACCGCTTTGAGAACGTCCCGTTGCTGCAAGCCGGCCCGGGCCGCTGGTGAGTCTTTCCAGACGGACATGATTTCGAATCCGCCCTGGCCGTTGTTCGCTATCTGAATGCCGACGGTAACGTAGCGATAGGGGTCACGCTTGTAGAGGGTATCGGGCCTGAGAAAAATTCTGTTGTTCTTCAGGTCATAGGTGATTTCAAACTGCTGGAGGATATCGGACCCAAGAATTCCTCCAAACTCCTCAGAGGAGAATGCGCCTGCGTCCGATGGTTGCTGAGCGCGAACTGCTTGATCTGAAAGCACGTCGTTCCCGAGTTGAAGGCTGGGGAGACAAACCAAAATCGCCTGTGAGGTGGGATTTCCGGCACGTGCGATTCCTTCGACGATCTGTTTCGGTGTCCACACACGAGCTAACTTCTTCCATGTCTTCGAGGACAGATTCGTCGAGTTGGTGCCGGTGTCGAGCACGAGTTGCGTCGGCATCGAGATAAGAGTTACCAAAACGAGGAATTCGTTCTCGGAATGGCGAAGGGGTGCAGGTTTGCCCAAAGTCCCAAGCTTCGACAACGGTCCGATCAGCAGCGTGTTCTTTGAATAAGATAACTTAAAAGTAAGTTGCTGAAGAATATCGCTGCCGAGCACACCGTCTACGGGATTTCCCAGTGCTTTAGAAACAGGGGCAAGAGTCACCTCGTCCAGTGGCGCATGATTGAACGTTTGCTTCCCGATCGTAAGTGTATTTACCTCCGTGACATCGACAACCAAGTCTCGAAAATTTTTCTGAATTCGCTGGGTTCCGTCAGATACCAACCCTAGATTCGCGGCTGTGACAGGGTCGATTACCGAACGGGAGCTACCTGTGTCAAGCAAGAAATTGAAAGTCCGGTCGCTGATCTTCACTGGCACCAGCACGGCCCCGCCAGCGATCGTGACTGGAATCGATTCCTGTGCGAGCGTACAGATCGGTGTCAACAGCAGAAGGAGGAGAACGGCTCTACGGGGAGAAACTGACACGATGCGTTGGGGCTGGACTCGTGAAAAGAGACTATAGCAAAGTCTTTCCTTTGGAAGTTGGAACGTTCTGGATTACCGGGGCCTACATCGTAGACTGCGAAGGTGAAGTGTGCCGTGGTTAGACCGTGCTATTCGGATCGATGTTCCCTAACGGACAACAACGAATTCAACTACTAACCTGAAAGAAACGGCAGACTTGCCTCATGCGAAACCCATAACATACGAAAGGAGGTTGCGGGATTTCCCCCCTTGGACCTGACGTCAGCCCTTGCTTGTTTGGGGAGGAGCGCTGTGTTGATCATGTATAATCGTAGAGCTTGTAATCGGTAGGAAGATTTGGGAGCGGCGATGCTAACCGATTTTCGCGTTCGCAAGCGTCTGAGTTCTTCGGGCCGGATTACCCTCGTCTTTCTTGCCATTTGCTGTCTCACTGTAAGTCTTGCCACCCGTTTTGCTGCAGCCGGTTCGGAAACAGCCGCGGTAAGAGCTGTGCAGGCTCATTCTCCTGATGCCCAGCGTCAAAACCTTCTGGGCGATGGTCTGAAGTGGACCGGGCCGGCGCTTAGTTTTACGCTCTTTGAGCCTCCGCGCTCCTTCGTTCCTGCAATTTCAGCAGTTTTTCCCTCGACGAACCTTTCCTTTGAAAGTTGGCTTTACAACCGACCTCCTCCCAATTCCTAACCGTTTTTTCCTGACGCAGCTAATCACTAGCTTTTGAACTCGGGCCCCGTCGTTGATGGGGGCGACCGCAATTGAATGCGGTTTCCCGTGCAATTGGATTCGAGTTCGAACCTGACGCAGTCAATGCTTCGGGATCGCCGGCTATCGCTTGAGTTTCATCCGGTCCCGCAGAAATCACCCATCGTGAGTTGACTGCTCTCCGGGAGGAGACCATGAGAGGGAGCTTAGCCCTATTGGTGTTGATGTGTGGAGTGTTGCTGACGGGTGCGTTTGCAAGCGCCAAGCAGCCGTACCAGTCGGCGACCGTAGTCAGTGTCGCGAACCGCGAGACTCCATCCGTCTATGTCGGCAACCCAACGGATGCACCGCTGCAATCGGAAGTCTATTCGTATGATATCGGCATCGAGCTCAACTGCACCGTGTACACGGTGCGATACGAAACCGGCCTGGATTACGTGCCGTCTGTCTTCTCTCCAAACCAGAAGGTGGAAGTAAGTTTGGAGAAGCATGTCATGAATGTGAATCTTCCTGGCGCGCGTGAGGTGAGGTTGAGTATCGGTAGACGCACGCGTGTCAGGAGCACGTCGTGCGCGGCCGACAACTAATCTACCGGTATGGCCGGAAAAGCAGGATCGGACGATGGGCGGTGTGTTCCATTCCGCTCCTGCGGGACGGTATTGCAGAAGGTGACAAGCGAGCTTAGGGCTTGGCGTTTTGCGGCGATGGCGTTTCAGGAATGGCTGTAACCGTGCGTTTTGGCGTACATAAATTAGGGTCCAAATGGTGATTGAAAACATGGGTAAGCGATTTCCTTCAATTCTCGTTGGAATAGCAGTTCCGGCAGCGGTGGCTGTGTTGCTTGCTTCGGCCGGGTGCGGACATTCTGGGGGTTCCTCTGCCACCGTGTCCGCCGATGCTGCTCCGCGCGCAGCGGTGGTAAAGGTGCGGCATACACCACTCTCCAACACACTCTCGATTGCAGGCGAGTTCTTGCCATATCAGGAAGTGGAACTCCACGCCAAGGTGGCGGGCTATATACGAAACATCAATGTCGATATCGGTGACCGGGTTCGCACTGGGCAAGTACTCGCGGTTCTGGAGATACCCGAGTTGTCCGCGGAGTTGGAGGGTTCGAATGCGGGAGTGCGCCATAGTCAAGAGGAGATCACTCGAGCTCAGAATGAGGTGAGCCGGGCAGAGGCCGATCACGCAGCGCTGCACGCCGCTGCCGCCCGCTTGAGACAAGCGTCGGAGGCGCGCCCCGGCCTGATCGCGGAGCAGGAACTCGACGACGCCACGGCTAAGGACCGCTCGTCGGAGGCGCAGGTGGAAGCGGCGAAGTCGGCGTTATCAGCGTCCCGGCAACAATTGGAAGTTTCCCAGGCCGATCAGCAGCACTATGCTGCGCTATCTGAATATTCACGAATTACCGCCCCGTTTGACGGTGTAGTGACGTGGCGATACGCCGACACGGGATCGCTGATCCAGGCGGGCACCTCCAATATTAATTCCCTACCCGTAGTAAAGCTTTCCCAGGTAAATGTATTGCGGCTCCGGATTCCGGTACCCGAGTCCCTGGCTGCCAGCGTACGCGATGGCGAACCCGCCGATATCCGTGTGAAGGCCACCGACGAGCACTTGTCAGGAAAAGTAATCCGGTCGACCGACTCGCTCGACCGCTCGACCCGCACCATGCAGGTAGAGGTGGACGTGCCCAACCGGGACTACAAATTGACTCCGGGAATGTATGCCGATGTGTCCTTGCGGATTCAAAACGACCCCAATGCCCTGACCCTTCCCTTGCAGGCAATTAATCGAGGGGCGGACAAGACTACGGTGCTTTACGTGAATGCTGAAAACCATGTGGAAGAACGCGAGATCCACACCGGAATCGAGGGCTCCAATCGGATTCAGATATTGTCCGGGCTGAATGAGGGAGATCGGGTCATTGTGGGCAACCTGGGGCAGTATCGAGCCGGCCAGCACGTGAATCCCCAGCGAAGCACCATGGCCGACGAAAAGTACGTCGCGGAACAGGGAGCGCAATAGACATGTCAGGTTTCGCTATTCGCTACCCATTCTTCATCATCATGATGTGCCTGATCATTATGGTGGTCGGCGTAACCACGATGGCGCGCATGCCGGTGGATCTCTTTCCCGAGATCAATATTCCCGTGGTGGTGGTGGCAACGTTTTATTCGGGAATGCCACCGGAGCAGATTGAAGCCAACATTACCAACCCATTCGAAAGATTTTTCACTCTGGCGAGCGGCATTGACCACATCGAGTCGCGGTCGCTAACCGGGGTCAGCCTTATCAAGATTTATTTTCAACCGGGGGCCAATCCGGACGCGGCTGTCAGCGGCATCTCTAACCTGGCAATGGCGCAATTAAGGCGATTGCCACCAGGTACGCTCCCGCCAGTGGTGCTGAAATTTGACGCTTCGAGTCTGCCGGTCTGCCTGATTACGTTGAAAGGCCAAGGGTTGAATGAGACGGAGCTGCACGACCTGGGCCAGTTTACGGTCCGCAACCAGATTGCAAACGTGCCGGGAGCGTCCGTCCCGCAACCCTTTGGCGGCAAGTACCGACAGATTCAGGTCTATGTTGATCCGGTGAAGCTGCAAGCTCATCAACTCAGCCTCATGGATGTGGTTCGCACCGTCAATGATGCCAACACTATTTTGCCCGCAGGTGACGTGCGAATCGGTCCGAAAGATTACAACATTTACACCAACAGCCAACTTCCGACTACGGAAGAAATCAACCGGCTCCCACTGAAATCCGAGGGCAACGCCGAGTTGATGGTGGCTGATATCGGGCACGCCCAGGACGCGGCTGCCATTCAGACCAACATTGTTCGAGTCGATGGGCAAAGATCTGTCTATCTTCCGATCCTTAAGCAGGGCGGCAACAGCAACACCATCGCTATCGTCAACGGGATAAAGCAGTCAGTGGACGACCTGGTCGACGTTCCGAAATCTCTGGTAACCAATGTCGTATTCGACCAATCCATTTTCGTGAAGACGGCGATTGCGAACCTGGGCAGTGAAGGGGGCATAGGGCTGGTGTTGACGGCCTTGATGATCCTGATTTTCCTCGGCAATTTTCGCGCAACTCTCGCTGTGATGCTTTCCATTCCGCTCTCCGCTGTCGCCGCGTTCCTTGCGATCAATGCCAGCGGAGGATCGATCAACACCATGGTTTTGGGGGGGCTCGCGCTTGCATTCTCCAGGTTGATCGATAACTCGGTGGTGGTACTGGAAAACATTTTCCGCCATCTCGAAATGGGAGAAAAGCCGGAGGTCGCAGCCGAAAAGGGAGGGCAGGAGGTGGCAATGCCCGTACTGGCCGCCACCTTCACTACGGCAATTGTTTTTTTTCCAGTTGTCTTCCTTTATGGGGTTAGCAGATTCCTCTTTACCGCGCTTGCCGCAGCAGTCGTTTTTTCCCTGTTCGCGTCGTACGCGGTGGCGATGACGGTAGTTCCACTGTTCTGCGCCCGCTTCATCAAGTCAGCGCACAACGAGACTGCACACCACGCCGGAAAGAATCTATTTGAGCGCTTTGTGCGGGGATTCAATCGCCGCTATGACCGGATGCTCATGCGGTACGACATTGCGGTTCGGCGCAGCTTGCTGCGTCCGTTGGCGACAGTTGTGTCAATTCTCGGTGTTTGCCTGTTCAGTTTCGCTCTGTTTCCGGTGATGGGTCTGGGCTTTTTCCCACGGACCGATCCCGGCCAGTTTGTGATCAACCTCAAGACCCCTACGGGCACACGCCTCGAACTGACCAACCTATACATCAAGCGCGTTGAAGCCAAGATTCGCCAGGTGGTCTCGGCAGACGATCTGGACATGATCGTCTCAAACATCGGCATCACGCCAGATTTCTCGGCGATCTACACCAGTAATTCCGGACAGCACACAGCCTTCGTCCAGGTCAGCCTTAAGAAGGAGCATTCGGTGGGCAGCTATGAGTACATGCGCCGTGTGCGCGCGAAGCTGTCGGATGATCTGCCGGAACTTTCGACGTATTTCCAGTCCGGAGGCCTGGTGGACGCGGTCGTCAATCTCGGACTACCGGCTCCAATTGATATCCAGGTCAGCGGAAACGATCAGACTCAGGCCTACCGGACTGCGACAGAAATCGCCGCGAAAGTGCGTCAGCTGCGCGGCGTGAGCGATGTGCTCATTCCGCAAGACCTCGACTATCCCGGGATTCAGCTCAATATTGATCGCGAAATGGCGGGACGCATGGGAGTGTCTTCGAAGGAAGCGGTAGACAACGTCATTACGGCGTTGACCTCGGACAGCATGATCGCCCCCAGCTACTGGGTCGATCCCAAGAACGGGAACAACTATATGCTCACGGTGCAGTACCCGGAGACGCAGGTCAACTCGATCACGGATCTCAAGCAGATCCCTTTGCATGCCGCAAGCAACCTGAATCCCACTAATCTCGATGCCGTGTCCGACGTGAAGATGATCAACACTCCGACCGAGGTTGACCATTATCAACTGCGCCGTGTTATCGACATTTATGTCTCGCCGGCCAGTGAGGATCTTGGGGGCCTGGCCAGCAAAGTAGAGAAAGTGATCGGCAATACCAAGCTGCCCGAGAATGTCCGCATCACCATGCGCGGCTCGGTGGAGGGGATGCATCAGTCATTCAAGAGCTTCAGCGTAGGTTTGATCCTCTCGATTGTCCTTGTTTATTTGATTCTGATGGCGCAGTTCTCATCGTTCATCGATCCCCTGATCATCCTGCTGGCAATTCCCCCGGGCATCACCGGCGTCATCCTGTTCTTGTTGGCGACCCATACGACCGTGAACGTCATGTCGCTCATGGGCGTGATCATGATGACCGGGATTGTGGTCTCGAACAGTATTCTCATCGTGGAATTCACCCGATCACTGAGGAAAGAGGGCATGCCGATTGAACAAGCGGTGGCGACTGCATGCCGCGTGCGCTTGCGCCCAGTCTTGATGACGTCTTTAGCGACCATTCTCGGCATGATTCCGATGGCCTTGGCGCTCGAAGCGGGCAGCGAGCAATACGCTCCTCTGGCGCGCGCCATTATCGGCGGGCTCACGATGTCGGTGGTCGTGACCGTCTTTATCGTTCCCGCTGCATATCTGTTGATTCATCGTCGGGAAGAGCGACTCGTGCCAGCCACACCGAGCGCACAAGGCTGAGATTGATAGACGACACTGCCAGCAGGGAATTGCCTCTGATGTTGCGTGCCGCTGAAAGGGGCCGGATTGCAGGAGATCCGAGGAAGATGAGAAATGTTCTGATTGCTGTTCTAGCTTTGATGCAGCCGGTTTGCGGCGTCAGCCAAACTTCGATAAGTGTGCCAACGGCGCAGAGTCAGCCTGCAGCCCCCATGCCACAGCAAGTTCCGGGCCAGACGGTGCCCGGCACCCCGAATGCGCCCCAATCGTCAAATCTCCGAGCCCGCGCGGCGGCTCCCACGCCGCTGTCCCTTAAGGAAGCTGAGGCTCTGGCGTTGAAGAACAACCCTCAGATCTCTGTGGCCCGGTTGACGGCTCTGGCATCCGAACAAGTGACGCGGGAAGTGCGTTCAAATTTGTGGCCCAGCGCGACCGCAAACCTGACCGGCGTGGATTCTCGCGAAAACAGCCGTATCACAGCAGGCGGGCTTAACAATCCCATCATTTATGAGCGCGCGGCCGCCGGGGTCGTGGTCAATCAACTGATCACGGATTTTGGACGTACGACGAACCTTGCCGCTAGCGCCAATTATGCAGCTAGAGCTGAAAACCAGAACGCGATAGCCACGAAGGAGCAGATCCTGCTCGCCGTGGATCAAGCTTTCTACAGTGCATTACAGGCACACGCGGTGTTGACGGTAGCCGAACAAACGGTGAGCGCGCGACAGACAGTTTCCGATCAGGTGGAGGCGTTGTTCAAGAGCAAGCTGAGGTCTCAGCTGGACTTCAGTTTTGCCGGCGTCAACCTCGCACAGGCCAAGCTCCTTTTGTTGGACGCGACCAACAATCAGGACGCGGCATTGGCAGGTCTTTCCGCTGTGCTGGGATATCCGGGCCTGCGCAATTTTCGGCTGATTGAGGACACAACGCCGGTCACATCGCCCCCGGGCAACGTAGACGACCTGATTGCCTCGGCGATTTCCATGCGCCCGGAAATATTAGCGCTCGACTTTGAGTACCGAGCTGCCGAGAAGTTTCAATCCGCGGAACACGACTTGTTTTATCCCACGATCCAGGCCGTCGGGGTTGTGGGGGATACTCCGGTGCGCAACCCCGTTTTGTCCAATTGGTATGGCGCGGTGGGCGTCAACGTAGGAATTCCGCTCTTCAACGGTTTTCTCTATTCCGCGAGGTCCCGTGAGGCTCGGCTAAAAACGCAGGCCACGCAAGATCGCCTGCGTGATCTGCAAAACCGGATTTCACGCGACGTGCGCACCAGTTGGCTCAACGCAAATACAGCGTACCAGCGGGTCAGCGTTACCCAGCAACTGTTGGATCAAGCGAGCCTGGCGCTTGATCTGGCGCAAACACGCTACCAGATGGGTCTGAGCTCCATCGTGGAGTTGAGCCAGGCGCAACTCCAGCAGACCCAGGCTCAGATCAGCAGTGCCCAGGCCGGTTACGATTACCGGCTCGCCTTGGCTGTTTTGCGTTATCAAACGACCGGTATCTAGTTTGGAAAGTATGAACTTGCACCATTCCCTGACCAGACACTTGCGCATCAGAGAATCTGCAGAACGGCTAGCGCGGCGAAAGAAGATGGGCACAATTCGTATCGGCAAGGAGAAGAAGTGGCAGGAAGAAAATCCAATTGAGAATACGCGACGGGGTGCTACTACTGGCATCTCCTCTGGTCTTCGTCGCCTCCGTGTTTACCCTCGTCTATTTTGTCTGGTATCTCCCCGGGGAAAGAGCAATTCGGTAGAGGTTTCTGGCACGGTCGGGTTGTGCTTGGAGGCACTGACAATGAACCGATCGACAATTGCTTCCCTGAGGGAGGAACTAGCCTTCATCTACTTCGCCGATGTTCGGTATTGGAGACAGGGAACAAAGGCCAGCCGCGAGGCCCCGCGGGGATACCATAGCAGGCAAGATCGAGTGCGAGAGACCGAGGTGAATTTCGTCATCTGATGAATATTAAGGTGCATTTGGTACGCCGGCTTCTACTTTTCCGGCATCACAGCGACTTCGTCCCTAGGCATGGTGTCGAGCGTCGCCTTGTCAATACCGAGATGGGCGATAACCAGATCTGGCGGCGTGTGGGTAAGCCATTCCGCCAACGCTAGGTTCTGGTAGACGCTGCTCTTAAACATTTCTAGAAATCTCAGGTCAGTGTCGCCCGTATTTTGGACATAATGTGGCAGTGTCTTCTGGACATAGCCGACGTCTCCGGCCTGGAAGTCCATGGTGCGTGCCCGGCCTCCGGTGGCGAACACAGTCATTCTTCCTGCCCCGGCAACATAATACTGCCATTCGTCGGCATTGGGATGCCAATGTAGTTCGCGAATCCCCCCGGGATGAACCGTGACCAACGCCGCGGCAATCGTCGTAGAAACTTTAAACTTGCTGGAATCGATGATCCGGACTTCTCCCCCCTTGGTGCGCTTCGAAACCGGTTGCTGTGCCGTGCGAAAAGCGAAATCCAGTGACGTTGCGCCAAGCGATCCGGCTGCGGCCTTCTGGTCCGCAGTTAGCGGCCCAGGAACGACGGCCTGGAAAATGAATTTCTCCCTCTTGGGCATTTGTTTCATGGCCTGCTCACTCACGCCGAAGTTTGTAGCCAGCACGTCGTGCGAAGTATGCGCCATCCAGTCTGTGAGCAGCACGGTTTCGTATTCCGAAAAGTTACCGTCATCGAACACCAATAGAAATTCAGCACCGTCGGGATTCAGGCCTTGAATGGAATGCGGGATTCCGGTGGGGAAGTACCAGAGATCGCCCTCAGTCACGTCGCTGACGAAGCTCTTGCCATCCAGGTCAATCGCCGTGATGCGGGCGTTTCCGTACAGCATGAACGCCCACTCCGCAGCGGTGTGCCAGTGCAGCTCGCGCACGCCTCCTGCGGTCAGCCTCATGTCTACGCCGGCAATCGATTTGGAAACTGGAAGCTCGCGGACCGTGACCTCGCGCGACCATCCACCCTCTTGCATGCGTTTGTGAGAGAGCGCGAAGGAATATTTAAACGTCTGTACGCCGCCCGCGTCGGTGGGTGGCGGCAAGTTCGAGTCGGGATTTTGAGCGTCGAGCGGGGGATTGGTTGGACCAGGAGCACTCGCACTGCGATCCGATTTGGTTGGATAAGGGCGCTGTTCCTGGGAGAGGGCGTCGGTCGCCGATACCAATCCAGCAGCCGCCAGTGCCGCCGATCCCATACCCAGAAATCCGCGTCGCGAATGCATGTCCTTGTTAGGGTCGTTGCTCATGAGTCGTTCTTGAGAATAGGCTTGCTTCCCGAATTCGAGGGCCACCGCATCAGACTTGAAGGCGTAGCACTCGTTGCCATTATTACACGCGGAGGATCATGACTTCGGTTGCCTTGATGAGAGCGGCTGCGGTCTGACCCGGTTTCAGGTTCATTTCGCGCGCCGAACTAGCCGTGATGATGGAAGTAATCTGCTGATCGCCAATCGAGACCCTTACCTCGGCCATGAGCCCGCTTATGCGGACAGTATCAATTCGTCCTACCAGTTGATTTCTGCCGCTGACCTGGCGCTTCACCAGAGTCCGCTCGGGCTCCGTCTTCCCCCTGGTCCGGAATAGGAAGCGGTCTATCTCACTCTGTGGAATGCGGTGATGACCGCCCGCCGTCCTGACACTCCGGATTTTCCGCTTGTAGATCCACTGCTTGATTGTGGGGAAGCTTACACAAAGCTCCAAGGCCGCATCGCGCAGCTTGACCAGGACCTCATCTTTCTTTTTTGGTTGATTGGGTAGCGAGCGTCGGGCTTTGGGCTGCTTGGCCATCGCGAAAGGAATCGTACAGTCACGACATAATTCCGTCAATGAATCACAATTGAAAGCATTGCCACGCTACGCGTCTACGAGGCAACGGCGCAGGGAGTAGACGACAACAGCATATTATCGTATACGATTAGACATACAAACCAAGCTGACTATACACTTGTAGATCTTCACTGGGAAATCCGTATTAGGAGAGTGGGGTGATGTACAAATACGACCTGGGTCTGCGCTGGTTAACCCCTGTTTCATTGCCCTTTTCTGATGATCATCGCGGAGCTGAGCGACGCTTTTTGCTGCTCCTGCTTCTCTCGCTTTGTTTATATCCTGCATTCGCGTCGGCCCAGGTGTCAGCGACGTTGTCTGGAATCGTATCCGACCAGTCTGGTGCGGCGGTGCCCGACGCAAGTGCGACAGCCCGAAACCTGGATACCGGGCTTTCGCGCAACACGGTCACGGACCAGGTGGGAAGATATCAGTTGTTCGCTCTTCCACTTGGACAGTACGAGGTCCGAGTGAAGAAAGTCGGATTTGCGGAAGCAGTGCGAACGGGAATTCGGCTTGTGGTCGGGCAGGATGCGAGAGTTGATCTCGCCCTGCGCGTGGGAGCGGTAAGCGAAGAAATGAAGGTGACCGGGGACTCTGCCATCGTGACCGTCACCACCCAGGACATCTCGGGATTGGTCGGAGAGCAACAGGTGAAGAACCTTCCTCTCAACGGACGGAGTTACGATTTGCTGCTCGCGCTGAACCCAGGAATCGTCAACTTCACGGCGGAGAAGACCGGGGGTATCGGGGTATCGAATTCCACCACCGGAAACAATTTCTCGGTGTCTGGAAATCGGCCACAGCAAAACCTGTTCCTACTGAATGGTGTCGAGTACACGGGTGCGGCGGAAAATAACATGCAGCCGGGAGGAACCAGCCAGCAGTTGCTGGGCGTCGATGCGGTACGGGAATTCAATGTCCTGCGTGACTCTTACGGCGCCGAGTATGGTAAACGGCCAGGCGGCCAGGTAAGCATCGTGACCCAGTCGGGCACGAATCAGATCCATGGGTCAGCGTACGACTTCCTGCGCAACAACGCGTTCGATGCGCCTAACTTCTTCGATCAGGGATCGGCGCCGCCTTTCCAGCGCAATCAGTTTGGCGCGTCTCTGGGAGGACCCATCCGAACTGGCGAAACCTTCCTATTCGGGAACTACGAAGGATTGCGCCAGCATTTGCACCAAACTTCGGCGGCGTTTGTTCCCGACCCGGCATCACGTGCGGCTGCGGTTCCCAGCGTGCAGCCTCTCCTCAACCTGTGGCCGATCGCTCCGGCGGGCGCGCCGGATTTTAACGGGATCGCACAAGTGTTCAGCAGTCCGTTACAGGTAATTCGTGAAGACTTTGGAACCGCCCGGCTGGATCATATTATTTCCTCGCGAGACACGCTGGCTGGGGTTTACACCGTCGACGACGGCGACGACCTCACTGCCACTACAGCCGATCCCTACAGCAGCGACGTCGTCAGCCTCAGAGAACAAGTTTTCAGCCTGGAAGAAACGCACAGCTTTTCAGCCGCCACGTTAAACGTCGCCCGGGTCGGATATTCACGTGCAGGCTACTTTTTCACCGGAGAACCAACTCCCGGCACTCCGGCAGCTAATGTTCCTGGTTTTCTGCTGGGACATCCCGTGGGCGCAGTGGTCGTGGGTGGGAGCGCTGCATCAAATCCGCAGGCCCAGATCGGTTTGGCGGGGAGCAACAACGGGAGTAATCTGCGGATCGCGCGTAATCTATACACCTTCGAAGATCGAGTGACGCTCACTCGTGGCCGCCATCAACTCAGTGTTGGCGCCTGGTTCCAGCCCTTTCAGTCGAACGAAACGATCGCGCTGAGTCAGCTCGGCCAGGCAACTTTCGCCAGCCTGCAGACTTTCCTGCAGGGAACGACCTCGAGCTTCCTTTACGATCCCGCGCCGACTGCGATGAACTGGAGGTCCTTGTTTGGCGCGTGGTACGCCGAGGATGTCATTCGTGTAACCCCGAAGCTGACTGTCTCGCTGGGCTTCCGTGACGAGTTCACCACTGGCTGGAATGAGGCTCACGGTCGTGCCGCCAACTACACATTTAACAATCACCTCATTTCGGATCAGCCGAGAATTGCAGACTCATTGTTCACCGTCAACAACGCGAAGTTTCTGCCCCAACCGAGGATCGGCATCGCGTGGAGCCCGATCAGCCCAAGAACTGTGTTGCGCGCGGGTTTTGGAATATACAACGATCTTCAGGATGCACTCGGTTATCGAACCGACCAGAATGCGCCATTTAATCCTACCTACAGCATTGCGTCTCTTCCGGTTTCGCAACTCCCGATTGACGTATCTGCTCCGGTGCCGGCGAAAGCGCTGCTGGTGCCCGGGGGCGTTCAGCCGGACATGAAGACAGCGACTTTGATCTCATGGTCATTCAGGGTGCAGCAGGAAGTTACGCCGAACACATCATTGAGCGTGGCCTACGTCGGATCTCATGGTTACCACGAAATTATCGGCGCCGACGGCAACGAACCATTCCCGACGATTTGCCCCGCAGCGCCCTGTCCCGCCACCTACCCAAGTACTTTCCCCGGTGCGTTGGCGAAGGCTCCGGTTCCTGCCGGTAGTTACTTCATCGCCGCAGGAACACACAAGGCGAATCCTACGATTGCCAATACCTGGACTTGGTTTTCGCTAGGGGACAGCAATTACAACGCGCTGCAGGTGGACACAAATCATCGATTCAGCCACGGCGTGTCCTTGCGCGGTGTGTATACCTGGTCAAAGGCGCTGGACAATGGAGATTCGTTGAATGCCACTACGTCTGCCAACGCGCCCGCGCTAACTTCGAATCCGTTCAACCTGCATGCCGACTATGGCCTCGCCGGCTACGATATCAGAAACGTGGCGGTGGTCAGCGCCATCTACTCGTTGCCGTTCGGGCACGGACAAGCGCTGGCCAACGGGCTGTCCGGTTGGGGCAATGTGCTAGTTGGCGGTTGGTCGGTGAACAGTATTGTCACGCTTCAAGACGGATTTCCCTTTACACCACAACTAAGCTATAACCCGTCGAATAATGGAGATACGCGAAATCCGGTGCGGCCATTTCGAAATCCGGACTTCACCGGGTCGGTGATTCTAGGCCATCCCCAACAATGGTTCAACCCGAAGGCATTTCTTGCGCCGCCGGCCAATAGCGGATTTTACGGTGATCTCGGACGAGATGTGTTCATTGGTCCGGGACTCGCTACGTGGGACTTCTCGGCCTTGAAAGAGACCCCCATTCACGAACGATTGAGCCTGCAGTTCCGCGCCGAGATTTTCAATCTTCTAAATCGAGCCAATTTTAATACTCCGAATCTGATTGTGTTCACTCCTGCCGGCGTGTCCGGCACAGCGGGCGCAATCACCAGCACCTCGACCACCTCGCGGCAAGTGCAATTCGGACTGAAACTAATCTGGTAGGAAATCACTCTTCTGATTAGAGACGTCGATTCGCTCACATTCCGAATAGATTAGGCCGAAGTTTGTCGTACTCGTGTTCTTGCGCCCAGAGGTCGAGCGGGACGGACGCGAGTTCGTCGACCAGCGGGTCGGCCAGTCCGTTCTTGGTGAGATCCGTAGACTTGATGTAGGTGTGGCAAGTGTCACAGCACTCGACGCGCATGTGGGGAAATTGTTCGGCAGTATAAACAGGAAGTTTGGTCTGGTTTTCTTCTCCGCACGCGGGACACACGACGCGGCGGAACTCCCATTCACAGAGACAGAAACCGCAAAACAGGTTGCGGCGGGCGCCGTCGCCGAGTTGTCGCAGGACGCCGACCGCTGGCTTGCGACTGCAGAACGGACATAACGGATGGGTGTAGCCCTCGAGTTGCAACCGAGAACAGGTGCGGACTGATTCGGCGTAAGGCTGCAGAAACGCTGCAGCGAGGAATTCCTGGGGATCGGCGGGCGCATCACCACTGTTTGACCAGCAGTGATTGAGCAGATCAGGCCATGAACCGGGAGCTGAGTTGCGCAGTTCGCGAGCCACCTGTGCGAACTGAGCGGGGGCTTTGCTTTCAACTAGAGACAGAAATTCTGGAAAGCTGCCCAGAAGTTCGGCCAATTGCGGCCGCTCGGGCAACCGGGCTGAAGAGTTCGCGGACACGGGTTGAAGTCTTTGGTAGATCCCTTGCTGGAAGCGGGCGACGTGGACATAGAAACCGAGGATTTCGCCAGCGAAGGGGTGTTGGTCTGCGAGTTGTTGGGCGCGCCGGATGCGTTGCAGCCAGGGATTAGTGATCACCGGGCGATTATGGGGCTTCGACTGGCCACAGGCAACTGCGAAAGTTTCGGTGACGTAACTTTGATTGTGTAAAAGGCAAGAGGGTGTAAGTTGGCTTTGGCCTCACGAGCTAAAGCCTTTCGGAAAAGGGAACCTACACCCAATGGCGAAAAGAATCCCGATCACGGAGCATTTCCAACATTTTCTAAGCGAGCCGGAGCTTGGGGCTTTCTCGACGGCTTCACGTCCGTGCTCAGCTTCGCCAACCACCTGAAACTTTGGATGGGAGTCGAACCAGGGCCGCACTGTCCTAGGCAATGTCGAAGCTCGGATGCACCAGGATTATCGAGCGTGGTTTTCTAAGAATTTTGGGGCGCTTTTTTGCGCGCTCAGCAACTTCATGACGCAAAACTGTCAGCCCAGCCAATGCATCCTTATGCAATTGGTTCTGAAATCGGTACAACAAAGAAATGGGATATCTGATCTTTTCAAAAAAAGCTTTCGATGACAGAAATATCGCTGTTGCGGATTCTCCAGTGATTTCAAAGAGTCCCTGTCCTCTTTTACGGGCGCCGCAGCATCGATCTCGAACTGGTCACTGTATCGGCTAGCATGCGTGATGAAAAAAAAGGCGTGATGAAATTCCTGGAAAACCTGCACGCCACCAACGTTCTTTTTGCATCGAATGGCACGGGCCGCCCTGCAAGCGGCGTTCGATCCGAGGTTGGAGTCCGCTGTACCCTATACCGTCTTGCTCGCTCCCGATGGCAAGGTTATTACCAGAAGCCGGATGCAGTGAATATTCTCGAATTGCATCGCACATTCCTCGCCACCCTGCCCCTCTGATTATGCCGGCCTCAATCGGTATGGGTCCGTTTCAGTAACCGTGCCTCGTCAGGTGGAGATGACCTCAACCTCTCCGCGCTTGTCGAGAATCTGCAAGCGAACCATGTTGGCTCGCCGCTCGAGAAAAAGGTCGACGGACGCTCCTCCCACTCTTACGTCCCTGATCCAGAGCTCTGGAATCGCTTCGGGAAGGTAGGGACCATCGAGCCGGATCTGTTTCTTATCCGCATTGAGCGAAAGCCCGAGGCACGATTGCAACAGTAAAAATGCGGCTGCGGCGGACCACGCTTGCGGGGCGCAGGCTACGGGATACAAAGTTGGTCCCTCGCGCGAGCGCCGGTCAACGCCGCAGAAGAGTTCTGGAAGACGATTCAGGTCGACGAACGTGCTGACCGCCAGCAGCCCCGAGAGGATTTCGCCGGCCATATCCTTAAAACCGTATCGCGCCAGCCCTGCGGCAATCAGAGCGTTGTCGTGCGGCCACACCGAGCCATTGTGATAGGAAATGGGATTGTAACGAGGCGCCGCGCTGGCCACAGTACGAATCCCCCAACCCGAAAAAAGTTCTTTACTGATCAGCGAATGGGCGACGACGTATGCGTGGTCAGCGTTGGCGACCCCGGTGTAGAGGCAATGCCCGGGATTGGAGGTTCGAACCTTACACTGCTTCTTTTCTCCGTCCAAGGCCAGGGCGTAAGTAGAAATTTCATCGCACCAAAAATCCTCGTCGAATCGCTGGCGCAGGGTTGCCGCCTGCGATTCGAGCACCGACGATCTCTCCCGGTCACCCAGAACAAGCGCAAGGTAAGCCGCCCCGCGTTTTGCGGCATACGCATATCCCTGCACTTCACACAGCGCGATGGGACCGTCCGCCAACCTTCCATCGGCGTGGAACACCGAATCGTTGGAATCCTTCCATCCTTGCTGGACCAGGCCATCTTGAGATCGGCGTGAATATTCCACGAACCCATCGCCGTCGCTGTCGCCGTACTTGTCAATCCAATACAACGCGCGCTCTACATTCGGCCACAATCGCTCAATCAGCTCGCGGTCTCCGGTGCGGTTGTAATAGGCGAAGGCGAGCATCACGAATAACGGTGTGGCGTCCACGGTCCCGTAGTAACAGTGGAAGGGCACTTCTTCCAAGGCAGCCATTTCGCCTTTCCGCATTTCGTGCAGAATCTTGCCGGGCTCCGCTTCCGAAGCCGGATCGAGCTGCGTGGCTTGATGCGCTGCCAGGAAGCCCAACACCCCGCGCGCGATAGCAGGGTTGACCCACAGACATTCCAGCGCAGTGATGATTCCGTCGCGGCCAAAAACCGTGCTGAACCAGGGCACCCCGGCGTACGGATAGTTAGGCTCAGGATTGCCGACGATCATCATCTCGAGATCGGATTGGGAGCGCGCGATCCAGCGATTGAACTCGTCGCTGGAACTGTGAATCTTGCTGCTGTTGCGCCGTATTTCACTGCTCTCGTTCTGAGTCGCGCTCCAAGCCCTCTGGTACGACTTGGGAGGACGATAAGCGTCGGGACCAACCTCACATGAAATCGTCAGGTTAAACGTGACTTGTGTCCTGGGCTCAAGGTAGGCATCGAACTGAATGTCCGAAGCGGAGATCCTTCTTGGTCGAGGGGAGCCAAGGATATGCGTACGCCGGACAACATCATCGAGCCCGCGATAAGAAAGGATGACAGAATCCTCTTCGACTATGTCCTCGAGCCGCTCGCCCCGGCGCTTTCGGGTCACGCCCCGCACTTCGAAGATATCGGCAAAATCGGCCGCAAAACGCAGCCGGAAAGGAATATCGACTGGACGGGCGCCGTAGTTAACCACCTCGAACTGCTCATAGCAGACGCCCTGCCACAGAAATTTGGTTCTGAGCACGTGCAGCGTGTCACGCGGAATGACCACTGATCCGTTCCGCGACATGTCCACGTTGGCCAAGTCGGCGGCGAACGATGAATTGTCGGCCTTGATGGTCGAACTCAGCAGAAGAGGTCGGGTATTCGCTAACTGGAATTCGAGCTGGGAAAGAAAACGCGTGCCCTGACAGAACATTCCCTGTTCCTTTAGGCCCGAAGTTTCAATGTCACCGTAGCGGTCAAAGACCGCAAACATGTCTCCGTGTTTTAAGACGCGAGTTCGGTCGTCAGCGGGGGACGATTCAGCAGCGATGTAAAAATTTTGGGTGACGCTCTGATCGTCCAACTCACAACCTCGTCGGATAGCGTGGCACAAGCTGGGTTTCGCTCACAACCTGATCCGAAGTGGATAGAGCCGGCCCCTCTTTCAGCTCCAGAAGCCGCTTGTACACTTGGACGTAATCGTCGCACATCCGCGCCGCACTGAAACAACGTTCAAAATAATCGCGGCAGCGGCGGCGGCTGAGAGCAGGAACAGCCCTTACCATCTCCGCTGCTTCCTTCACGTTGCGAGCGATAAATCCACTGACCCCGCTTTCAACCAGCTCCGGAACCGAGCCACGAGGGAAGCCGATTACGGGCGTGCCACAGGCCATGGCTTCGATCATGACCAAGCCGAACGGTTCGGGCCACTGAACCGGAGTGAGAAGGGCCAGCGCTCCTCCCAGAAATTCACTTTTCTCGGAATGACTGATCTCGCCAACAAACTCTACTCCCGGACCATCCAACAAAGGCTTAATGACGGCGTCGAAGTAAGCCTGGTCGACGCGATCGATTTTCGCGGCGATCTTCAACTCTACCCCGGTTCGCCGTGCAATCGCGATGGCATGATCCACGCCCTTCTCTGGAGAAACGCGGCCCAGAAACGCTAGATATTTCCCTGCCGCTGGCTGAAACTTCAAACTCTTGGCTGGGAGTCCATGATAGACCGTCCTCTGCCAGTTCAACCACGGTAAAGGCGCGCGCTGCGAGTCTGAAATGGAAACCACGGGAACGTCCCTGAATCTCTGGTAGAGAGGCGCCAGGTCAGGGATGTCCAGCCGGCCATGTAGCGTGGTCAAGGTCGCTACATTTTCGCTCTGGGTGCGGGGGAAGTGCAGGTAATCGATGTGAAAGTGAATCAAGTCGAAATTCTCTTTTTCGTCCAGTACCCGCTCGATCAGCAGAACGTGGTGGGGCAGCGGGTCGATACATCCCGAAGCCAGCCGCAGAGATTGCTTGCATACCGGCACCAGACGTGCCTCGGTGAGCGAATCGCCGCTGGCAAACAGGGTTACTTCGTGTCCCTGTCGTATGAGTTCGTCTGTGAGATATGAAACCACACGTTCCGTTCCGCCGTAGAGTTTCGGCGGAACACTTTCATAAAGCGGTGCAACCTGGGCGATTCTCATGAAGACACTTTCCTTCCGCACCGTCGGGTAAACACGTAAGCAATGCCACATGAATTTGGTGAGAGGACGACACACCGCAAGAACAAATGCGCACTCAGGCTAACCCTGTTCCATTGTGAAATCTATCGGGGCTTCTCTGTAGGCCCTCCACTGATAGTTTGTATCGATTACGCTGATTCTTCGATGGGATGGAACATCCCTGGCCCATTCTAAAGTTTTCTTGTCTTGGCATATGGCGTCTCACTGGGCAGCCTATCCGATGCATGGAACGTCCCTAGGCTGCCGGTTCCAGGTTTTTGCGCGCTGGCGCGACATCTTCAATCCCATTTGGATGCGGAACTCCGATTGGAGTTTGCCGGACAAATTTCTCCGAAAAAACAGTCGGCTCGAGCGAACAATGGATTCAGTGTGACGGGAAACCACCGGCCGTACTATCGCGCTTGGCCAATCGCGAAGTCACTTCTTTCCCATAAAGCTGTATGACGCGCTTCTCCAGGGGCCGTTTGAGTCGAGTACAACAGATTGCGAAAAAAGAAACCGGGGAAGCCAGCTCCATAGAGCGCAAAGCAGTGGCCGGACTCGTGACGGGGGCTGAAGACATGGTCAAGGACACCGTCGATGAGTCGGTCCGCGATGCAGCCCTGATCAGTACGAAGCCCAGCGAGTTGAGCACTATGAAATGACGGTGTACGGGACCGTCGCTACTTCGCAGAGTTCCTGGGTGAGACATTGACCAGGTTGTAATTCGCCCTGCCCACGTCTTGAGCGCGTTGTCCTCATAGCCGCTGGCCTACAGTTCCTCGCTGCCATGAAGGCGGCAATATATACACTACAAACTTTGGTCATTCTTCTGCTGGCGAGGCCCTTTTTAAGGTTCACTTAATGTACCTCGCTTGTTTCCAAAATAATTGGCGATGTTGAACTCTAGTTGGGTTCCATTTGTGCATCACATCTATCGACCTCATCGCCTTTCGTCGGGAGAGTTAGAAATGCACAAATGTGGGATCTTGGTGTCCATTGCCTTGTTCGTGCCTTCAATGCTCGTTGCCCAAATTGGGGGAGCTGCGCCAGCCGGTCGTGAAAATGCAACACGAGCGACGATTTTTGGCGGGTATTCCTATCTCCGTAACAACAGCACTGGCTTTAACGGGTGGGAAGGACAGGGTACTTTCAATTTCAACCGCTACCTCGGCATCACCGCCGATGTAAGCGGAGCCAGCGTTACTCCGTTCTCTTTTTCGGCCTTGGGCTTTTCGGCGGGTACCTATCAGCACCTAAATAACTATTTGTTTGGGCCGACTATAACCGCTAGCGCTGGTCGGAGTTCCCTCTTCGCGCATGCATTGTTCGGCGAAGCACGCTCGAGCTTGGGAGCGGGAGTGGGCATCCCGATCATTGGAGGAATCTCCACTGGCATTACCAGCGCCAATGCTTTTGCCATGGCATTTGGTGGAGGTGTTGATATCGGCTTGACTAGACACCTAGCAATCCGGGCCATTCAGGTGGATTACCTGCGCACGCAGTTCAACGCGACCGATGCATTAACGACCGGTCTATCCAGCAGTCTCGGCAATCGGCAGAATAGCTTCCGCTTTTCAACCGGTGTTGTGTTTCGATTCTGACCAAACATGAATCGATGCCATGTGTATTTCGGTTGACAACCATGCCACAAAAGGCGGAGCGCGGGTTAAAGAGATCTATCAGCAAATCATTCTGTTCCGATCTCGGCTTGCGAAGGGTTGGGCGAGGACGAGCGCCACGAATTGGAACGAGGAATCGGTAGTGTTTTAACTGCATGTTGCTTTGGAGCCATCCCTGCGTATAGTCAGCTCAAGGCCCTCTCTTTGCATCCTTTCGAGGGCTCGTTCAATGTTCAGCAGCTCCTCACGCATGAGAGCGAATTTGTCGAGAACAACATCAATGGACTCGTGTAACGCCTTGTTAGCCATGATGGTGACGTCTACTAGAGGAGTGGGTTGGTGGAGTCGGCACGCTGGCGCACCGTCGTGGTTCGATACCCTTACAATGGATCGTCAACCCTTGTTACCCAATGTGTTCCCGCTGATTCATCAAAGCGGAGCTTGTGCTCAGCATCAAGAGCGTGGGTCAAAACGCCAGTCTTTTGGAACGATTTTCGGTCTCCGGATTCCGGTTACAACACCCTCCATTGCATGGACTACTTCTTGAAGTCCGCAGCTTTCGCCATCGCATTGCGCTGCCTGGAAAGGTGAAGCGTCGAGACTCAAAAGCCAGGACGCTTCACATTAAGGATTACGCCACTCGTTTGGACTTTTTCCCTTGCTCTGTCGTCGCTTCCTCTCCTTTTTCTTCTTGTTCGCGTTCGTTCGCTGCCGTGTTGATCTGCGCGGCAAGTGCGCTAAGTTTCTCGTCGGTTTCTTTTTCTTCCTCAAGTGTTTGCTCAAGCAGAGAAACATGATTGGATTCGCCTAGAGTCTCAGCCATGCTGCGTACGGTGCCGTATCCGGCAATTTCATAGTGCTCGACACGTTGCGCAGCGCCGATCAGGGCAGCGTCCACAACACCACCTTCGTAGCCTTCTTCCATCACTTCAGAGCCCTCCTCGATCAACCCCTCCATTCCCTTGCACTTCTTGCCCTTAGGGCTCTCGCCCAAGGCCTGGAAAAGTTTCTCCAGACGTTTCACATGGCCTTTGGTCTGTTCGAGATGTTCTTCAAATCCCCGCCGTAACTCGTCGGACCAGGCAGCCCTGGCCATCTTGGGCAGAGCCTTAACCAGCTGGTTTTCAGCGTTGTAAAGGTCTTTCAGTTCGTCAATATAAAGTTCTTTTAGTCCTTGATCAGACATTTTTCCTCCAATAAAAACGATTTTACTGCTGTGCGTCAGATGCCCCTGCTGTCTTATGAGTAGCCTGGTGTCATCGTGGAGATGTCCGCCAGTCGAGAGGCGGGGAGTGCCGCGCTGGGGCTTGGCACTCAGCGCGGATCGCTTCAAAATGCTTCGACACTGCTTGAAAGTTCCTCATCAGAAAAGCCTTTCGATGAAAGGTGGTTCGCTGGCCCTCGGTGACAATCCGGCCTCGGAGGAAACAACATTGGCGAACTTGTCTGGGATTATGAAGGAGTTGAGCAAGGAACGTAGTCGACTACGCCAACAGTTGTCAGGCTTGAATGCACCTCTTGAAGCTTTGGCCAGAGTGTTCCATCCCTGCGCAACGAGTCCCGGTCAAGCAAAGCGCTCGCACTGTTGAGGGAAATTCTGCAGGCCTCGAATAGTCGGGTTTGGGTTGTAACTGACGAGGGAATCAGCCAGCCTGGTTGAACGGCACCGGGATCCACCATTGCGCCCTCATCGCACTCTATTCGACTCCTAACATGAAGAGTGCATCTGCAGCCGTCCTGTCCACTGAAGGCACTGCTTTCTTCAGTTGTTCAAGTTCGGCCTCGACTTTCGCCCAGTCTTTTGGCTTTCGCTTGGTCGCATAGGGAGCATCAGGATGCCCAAAGAATTCCAAAAGCTCGGCCCGAACCTCCGTCGAAACTCCAACGAAATTCTGTTTCGCCAGTGCGCCGAGCAACTTTGCATGGGTCTCATCGTTGAGGCGATATTTTCCCGGTCCGGTTATTTCACCAGTGTCAAAATTGTCGTTGGGCAAGTCCGGCTGGCCTGCACCTACCTGGTTGAGAAGCTGTCGGTAGCGATCCAACGTCGCGTTGAAGCTCGCTTCGAACATCCGTTCCGTCTCGGGTGTAGGTGTTTTGAGTTGCAGTACTTTTAGGGGCCCGATCTTTGGGAGAATCCGAACCAGGAAGGCGAGGAGTCTTTCGCCAAACGTGGGCTGCTGATATTGCTGTCCCCAGCTTTTTTTGTAACTTGAGCGAGAAAGATTATACAGAAATTTCCTTTTCGTCATGCCGGGCTGATCCTTCATGATGTCGTCCTTCTTCAGGCTCCACGCAATGCGCGTCGCCTTGGGAAGAAGCTGGCTGACATCGTGACGGTACGAACCGATTGCCTTGTCTTCGTCAGATAGAACGCCTTTCAAATCTAAGCCGTACGTTTCCTGGAAGGCTTGGTCCAGTAGAGGAGCCGCCACTCCGAAGCCGATGAAGTCATGATAACTATCCGGAGCGTAACGTCCGTGTGCTACTTCCAGCACGTCGAATCCGAATTCCGTCTTTACGTGCGCCAGCCGATCCTGTTCGTACGTGACCGAGTCGCCATATTTCTGTTTCAACTTGGGATAGAGGAGCGGAACCGCGCGATTCGTGGCGATAGGGTGACCGTTGTTGTCCGCAGCGTAGTGAGCGAGAGCCCCAAGGGCAAACGCGTAGCCGTTAATATCTTTGGAATCGCGGAGAAGAGCCAGGACAAAGTCTCCGCTTCGCACATAGTGCGTCAAGTCACTGAAGAAAAAACTTCCGTGCGGGTAATAGCCCAGATCCTGGATAATGGCCCCGCCATAGGCATAGCCGTGCGCTTCTTTGATTTCTGCTCCTGTCACGCCGGGAAAACGCTTCAACAGTAGGGGGCGTATGTTCGTGTCCCATACGCTGTCAATGATCGCTTCATGCGCCAGGACGGCGTAGGCCGCGATCTCGCTTGGACAGCACAAAGACAGGCCCAGTGCCATGATGACGAAGGCTCGCACAGAGAAACCCCCTTCGCTTCCTCCCATTCTGTCCTTTCGAACCTCGCTGTGATTCTATCTCGCTTCGATCGCGGTGATGACACGTAAGGGCCTTTTACATCTTTGTCAGCGTGAAGTTACCAGAGCCGGTGCATCCCGACTGCGCTCCCGTTAAAGTCCACGTGCCCGAAATGGTGTTGTGGTTCACATTGCCCTGAAGTGTAAGTATATTCTGGGTTCCGGGGAACATCGTTGAAATAGTCATCCTAAATGCACCCGTCACATTCCCATTGAAATTCCCGCTGAGTGTAACCGAGCCCGTCTCGCTTGTCTGTGAATTGAAACAAGGCGTAGTTGTGGTGAAACCGAGATTCGTGACGTTTACCGTGGAATTGCCGCTGGTCTGACTGAACGAAGTGTTGAAAGCGAAGGCGGGCGTCCCATCCGGATTTGTCAGGCCCAATTCCCACTCACGTTACCTGAGGTACCTCCTCCTCCACCACACGCGCCGAGCATCAACCCTAGCGCGAGGACCACAGCGATAGCAACCTGCTTCAGAAGAACCCCCATCTTGCAGTAAGAGACTCCTAAAACGGGTCGGAGGTTGCCCGAACTGGGCTCCGGTCGGGGTTCAGGGCGCTTTCGTTCTTTTCCTCACTATGAATCAATCCGCCCACTACCCACTAATAAACGCGCACATACAGTGTTTACGTTACTGACGCTCTCCCGGTGCTCCTGTACGGTTGATTGTCGAGCGACGACAGAGCTGTTTGCAGCCGATAGAAGAAACACACGTAAGGTACATAAGGAGTAAGAGATGAAACATGTTCTAAAGATAGCTTTTCATATGGGTGTTCTGGCGTGCCTGCTAACGCTGGCATCGGCGCTATTAAGCGCACAGGATTCCTCCGCACAACAACCCGCCCCGGACAACACTAAGATGAACCAGCGAGACAAGAACAAAGCAGAACCGACGGCGGATCAGCAAAAGGAAAATCAACCTGACCGGGAGCTTGCACGACAGATTCGCCGGTCTATTGTCCAGGACAAATCCCTGTCCAGCTTTGCTCACAACGTAAAGATCATTGCGCAGAACGGCGTGGTCACGCTAAAGGGGCCGGTGCGGTCGGACGAGGAAAAGACTGCGGTGGAAGCCAAGGCGTCGGAAATCGCTGGTGCAGACAAGGTGACCAGCCAACTTGAAGTTAAACCCAAGCAATAAGTATTCAGAAAACAGGAGATGAAAATGGCGGGTAAGAACACAGCAGTTTTCGGCATTTATACGGATCGGTCGAGTGTGGAGCGAGCAGTCGAAGCTTTGAAGACGGCCGGTTTTTCCAACAACGATGTTTCGGCACTGTTTCCTGAAAACAAGGGGACCAAGGATTTCGCTCACGAGAAGAACACAAAGGCACCCGAGGGTGCAACCGCGGGCGCTGGAACCGGAGCGTTACTGGGTGGTGGCTTGGGCTGGCTGGCCGGAATCGGCGCATTGGCAATCCCTGGCCTCGGGCCTTTCATTGCGGCCGGGCCAATCATGGCGGCGCTGGCCGGTGCGGGAGTAGGAGGCGCGGTTGGTGGTTTTACCGGTGCCTTGGTCGGTATGGGCATCCCGGAATATGAGGCAAAGCGCTACGAAGGCCGGGTGAAAGACGGTGGCATTCTACTTTCTGTTCACTCCGACAGTTCCGAACATACGAAGAGGGCGAAGGACATCCTTGAACGCACAGGCGCTAAGGATATTTCTTCGACCGGCGAAGCTCATGCTGAGAAAAACGCTGTGCCTGTCCGGGAGATTGCATAGAAACACTTTAAACCTGGCACATCGGGCGGAGATTCTCGCCCGGTGTGCCGGGTACTTGAACATGATAAGGAGAGACAAATGAGCATCTGGACGATCTTATTTGCGGTTTTGCTGGTTGCTTGGATCGGCGGCTTCACTGTGTTCCACGTTGCCGGCGGTTTGATTCACCTCTTGCTGGTATTCGCGGTGATCTCCCTAATCCTTCACTTTGTGTTGGGGGCGCGGACCGCCTGAAGCGCGAGCGGTGCGCTTGTGGCTTGGGGGCTGGCAGAGAACCCGCGAACGAAAAGCAGTCAGCCGCAATATGAGCGAGAGCACCGCTAGTTTCATATCGCCTATTGTCCGGCGGACGGGTGACGGCTAGTGTTGCCGTACCAGGGTGATGAGCTATTTTCATTTCTATTTCACCCAGGTGTTGAGCCAATCCCCAAAAAGCGCCACAACTACGCTGGACATCCGGCATTTCTCCGAGCCCAGCGATTCTATTTTCCAAAAGGAGACTCATGCCTATCGATCGAATACGTTGTTACGCGCTCGTGCTCGGTGTTTTCACGTTGTTGACGACAGGCTGCAACAAGGCAGCCAACACCGATTTGAACTACAAAACTGCACTGAACGATCATTTTAAGGCATTCCCGACTTGCATCTGGTCTGAGCCGAAGAAGTTTCCCGTCCAAGCCGCAACCTCAGACGATTCAAAAACTGAAGGCTACGACGCACTTACGCAAGAAGGTCTGTTGACACGCACCACAGCGGAAAAGAAAGTGCTCATCATCGCCTCGAAACAGGTGAATAACTACGATCTTTCGGACAAGGGCCGGACTTCATGGACTCCTGATTCTTCCCAGCCTGGTTATGGAAACTTTTGCTACGGGAATAAGGAGGTAACGTCAATCGATAATTCAACGCTGGGCACGAACGGGGCAGGCGTTAAGACGGTCGATGTCAGCTATCATTACAAGATTGCAAACGTGGCGGCATGGGCCAATTCGCAAGAGATGAAGACCGCTTATCCGAGTATTGACTCAGCACTCGGCTCAAATCCGTCGGACCGAGCAACATTGGTTATGACTGGCGATCATTGGCAATTTGTGAAGTAGCAGCAGCGGACTTGAAGCGCCTATTCCGCCCCTACGCGGATGGCTGCTTCCGAAGCGGTCAGCGCTGGCGGCAACTCAGTTTTACTTCCCCACATCACCGTCCCACCTATTGCATCCACCGTCGTTAGTACGAAGAATATTTTTCCCAGCTTAAAGTCGTCCAGCGACAAGGTCAGGTGCTGCTGACTGCTGGCATTCGATTTCGCTGGGGTCTCACTGTCGAAAAACTCGAATCGGCCATGGCGCGGCTGGAAACTCATATTCGCTACAAGGAACCAACAATCAAGAAGGTGTTCCTTGAACCCGATCCTCTGAATCGAGCAGAGGAGGAGCCGCCGCACGACAAATATCAGTGACGAGCGCGACGCGGTTCCTCACGCGGACTCGCGAGTGGGAGACTGAGAATTGACGGTTTTGGGCTTGCCATGTGCGGGCCGATGAATCTCCCGGACAATACTAGGCTTTTTCTTGCGGGGAAACGGCGGAAACGAGACCGCTCTGCCGCTGCGGGCTGATTCGTAGAGGGCGCGGACGACCCGCACGTCCGCCAACCCTTCAAGCCCGGAGGGCTCCGGCGTCCTGTTTTCGAGAATGCAATCGGAGAAATAGATGATCTCCGCGGCAAACTGATTCCGCTTGGCAAACTTTCTTTTGGATTTCTTTCCTCCAGCAACCATAATCCCTACGACTCGTGTTTGTAAGTTGTTGTTGTTTCACTCCAATGAACCTTGGAGTTTGAATTGAAAGAAGCACCAAGGCGACGTCTAGCCAACCCCTACTGGCGTAGTCCAAAGGGTGAGAGCGGAGTGCTCTCGTTCTGGACTGGTTTCCGCACGCACGAATGCGTCACATGGTAGTCATAGCAGTATTCACAAAATGAGTCCCCGCAGCAGTCCGTACAACAGTCGGAGCAGATCCAAGTTCCGCAATCGGCACATCTAGCGATTGAGGTCTTTCCGCACGGCATTCCGTTGTCGCATCGCTGGACACGTATTCAATCTGGCAGGTCATCAGCACCTACTCACACGCAAGTTCACAAGAGTGCCAGCCCGGTACAGGTTCCCGATGTCGTTCCCGTTCAAACAATTTCTCGCGTCCTACGCTCTGCGAGTAGCCCCGGTTCTTGATCTTGAACCATGTCGTTCTTTCCCGCTCCGTGACGTAATTTCCAAAGCTGTGCTTCGCCACAATTCCTTCCAAGTCCATCTCACAAACCCGCTCAAACAACGCTGTCCCGTAGCGCCCGACGTGTTCGACGTATCGCATTCTGGGTGCTGAGACCTTGGACAACAGACGCCGCAGTTCGTGTTTGCGGTCTGTCAGTCTTTCCGTGCGTAAATCTCTCCCGTCACTCATCAGCAGATCGAATGCAAAGAAGCACGGCTCTCCGCGGTGAAAGAGCAAGTCGTTGAACTGCGGTCTTCCACGCTTGTCGAGACAGACAATCTCTCCAAACTCTACCCGGTTCCACATGATCTTGTCGTAGATTTAGCTTTGCAAATCACAAGATCGGTTCTGTTAGAGTTAAGGCACTAAAATGTCCCAGTTATCGTTTGTAGAGTCGCTAACGCCGCTTGGTAACGTACTTGCCCATCGGCGTAGCCGGTGCGTGCCAGTGTCAGCGTGTTC
>Ga0207116_10019_pt1 | contig 36770 bp, 30 predicted proteins | sample Alteio_BWMinHeat_44_FD_153550 | JGI IMG/M metagenome (GOLD analysis project Ga0207116, IMG submission 153550) | Enriched cells from forest soil in Barre Woods Harvard Forest LTER site, Petersham, Massachusetts, United States -... | ecosystem: Environmental > Terrestrial > Soil > Temperate forest >... | reverse complement strand
ACCATGAACAGCGGGCAACCCTCGACTTGCAATTTGCGGTCAAACATCCCGAGGACATTTTTCTGGCTCTTGAATTCCTTGCCGAAAAAAAGATTCAGCTTCGTGGCTCGGCGCATCTGGATGGCTTTGGTGAACATGACAAACCACGCGATGATGGAGAAAACGAAGAGACAGAAAATAATCACCTTCGCTTCCGGTGTGGCTTGTCCCCACACATAAAGCAACTCGGGCGTATTTGATCTGTCGCCGCCAGCGGCAGCTAGAAAAATAGGTACATTCATTCCATCACGATTAAAACCACGTTTAACTTGGTCGTGAGGAATTATTTTGCGCCCAAGCGGTAATTGGTCAACGTCAGCGAAATTTTTATCCACCCGCCGCAAAATTGCAAAAGAATTTTGCAAAAAAAAATGAAATCGGCGACCCGGCAAACCGATTCTCTTAGCTGGTCGAATTTTGCACCGACGCCCAATTGTTCATAAAGTATTCTTTATAAACACATTAACGCGATGGAATCATCCTTAAACTTTAAGCACTGCGCCAGACAACCACCCCAATTGGAGTTTGAAATTTGGATATTGGAACTTGGTGCTTGGAGCTTTCCTTAATCTCCCGGCTGCACGGTCCACATGCCCAATGGATTGGCGAGCGTGCCTGAGCCGACCGTGTCCTGAAGCTTCAAAGCCTGGACGTGATTGTCGAAAAAGAGATAATTGAAGCGGCCGCTGTGCAGGCCATAATCGGAAATGCCGTAGTTTTTGCCATCAGAGCCCACGCCGTTATTGCTGGGATCGGTTTGATAAAGGTCTCCGGAACCTTGCGGTCCCAGGGAGATGCTGGGCCAGACATTCCCGACCACGTTTTGATCGTTTGGTTCTTCCACCAACATGATCGTTCCACTGGCATCAGGGACAACCGCGCTGGTATAGCCTTTTGCGTCCCAATCAGCCCGGCCGAAGTTTGGATTATCCCAATAAATGCCGACGCCATGCACGGGCGTGGGCAAAGGATAGGTCCCGCCCTGGGGATCAACCTGATATTGCGTGGACCAATCGGGGCCAACCGAATTCATGGCGTACGTCCGGCGCACGCCGTTTGTGGCCCACATGTCTGATTGAATCGCCGTAAGCACGCGGTCAGCGGGACACAACAAAACTTGCGGGGCGAATTGCGGCGGCACGACCCCGTCGGAAGTGAGCAATTGAGCCTGAGTTGCGGTTCCACCGATATAAGTATGAATATAACTATCCCACGATAACTGGCCCTGGCTGGAATTGGCTGAATCGGCAGCCGGCGCATACATGTCATTGTGATCGCCGGCGAAAAGATTGAAGCCGACACCGAGTTGGCGCATTTGCGAATTACACTTGATGCGCTGCGCCTTGGCCTTGGCGCTGGCCAGCGCGGGCAGCAGCAAACCCGCCAGAATGGCGATGATCGCAATGACCACCAAAAGCTCGATTAACGTAAATCCGCAGCGCCATGCGGACTGTTTAGTGAGTCGGACTTTTTTCATAACGTTAGTTCTTCCTGGCCAACCAGGGCCCGCGAGGGCAAGCTTCGGCACTGCCAGCACGAGCACAGGGTTCATGCCCAAAAAATAGTCCGTTGTTGTCCACTCAGCAAGCCGAAGGGAGGGTTTTTCGTGTCATCAATTCTCACGACGCAGGCCTTTGGCAAGCTCCAAGCACCAAGCTCCAACATCCAGAGAAATTCTAATCTCACAAGCTCCAATTGGAGGTTGAAAATTGGAGCTTCTCTGGAGCTTGGATGTTGGCGCTTAGCCTGAGCCGTAATTATTCAATTAGCCACAGATGGAACACGGAATAAACACGGACGGAACGGCCAAATTAAGGAGGGACGGGCCCGAAATGGAACCCACCATTTGGTGAATCCAATCCACTGTTGGGAAAAGCTTTTTTTGCCTTTAATCAGTGTTCATTCCGTGTTCCATCCGTGGCTAACCATTGCATTGTTCCGGCTAAGGTTGCCAGACTGCGCGCCAGAATCGTTGGGCCGTTCCGGGAGCGACAGTATTCGTGACATTAAGCGTGGAACCGACCAGCACGTTCGTGGAAACCGGAGTCCAATTCACGAGATTGGTCGAGGTTTGCATGACATAAGGCACACCCGACTGACCTTGCAGACGCACGACCAATTTGCTGGCAACCGGCTGGGTTGCGAGCGGCACTAAACTTGGCGCGCTCGGAGACAAAGTCAGGACCGTGGCGGAATAGGGGGCGAAGGTGTAGTTGAAGTTTGTGCCGGTGGTCAGCAAATTTGTCACGGCGATGTCGGGCGAGCCGATGCCGGTTTCGGCGGCATTATCCTGCGGCATGCCATAGGAACGCAATGTCACCGTGGCATTCGGAGTAAAGTTGCTCAACACCAGTTGCGCCGTGTAAGTGGCCGTGGGGGATTTGTTGATGGTGAGCACGGTCAGCGCGCCATCAGCGCGCCGGACGGAATAGGCGGAGAGCAGCGGATACCCGCTAGAAGTGGTAAGCACTGTATCGCCTCCGCGGGCGAAATACTGCATCAGTTTGGCCGTGAAAAAATGCGGATAGCGATTCGTCAAAACATCGCCCAAGCCGTCGAGCATGCCGATATCGCCGTACATCCGCCAACCGTAGAGTGAGGGGGACAGATTGCCGGTGTTGTCTACGCCATTGCGCAGGTCCCACCAGATGAAGGAATTGAACTCGGTCTGCATGAGTTGCGCGAGGCTGTCGGCGTAATAGAGTCCGTTGACCAGGCTGACCGATTGCTTGCCCTGAGCGCCGGCATTGCTGTTGTTCTCGGTGCAAAGCAACTCGATGTTCGTGCCGCCGGAACCAAAATAATCGCTGATTTGCTGGCGGAGATCGGCAGCCGCGCCCGCCCAGACTCCTGTTCCTTGCAGCAGCGTGGCGTCATTTTCCGTGTCGGTATATTCCGGGTACCAATGATGAATGGCAAAATCCGGCGTGGCACCCAGGCTCTTCAACGTGGTGAATAACACCGCCGTCCAGCCGTAATTGGTCTGGCCGGTGCGCGGATTGTACGCGGGATGGTTCGTATAACCATTGGAACCACTGGTCTCGCCGGGCGTGACGACCACACCGATGTGGATGGTCGGATCGGCGGCGCGCATTTGCTGGATGTATTGCGCGGCGCGTGTCGCATAAGTATAGGGGTCATGCGGAAAAGTATTACTGTCCGTCTCCCAGGTGCCGTAGCATTCGTTCCCGATTTCCCAGTATTTGAAACCGTAATTCTGGGATTTGGAATAAGCCACCCAAGCCGCCGCCTCTGCGGGTGTGCCGGTGCCGTAATTCACCGTGATGATGGCGGAAACGCCGACATTCGTGGCGACATGCGCAAAATCATCGAACGAAGTCGCCCATTGCCAGGTGTTGGTGTCGGAGGTGTTCGAAGCCCAGTCATATTCGTCAGACGCCGAGCCGCCGGGGAAACGCAGCGCGCGCAATCCCATTTCGTCCAGGAGCGAAACCGTTTCCGGCGTATCAAAGTCGCCATCCCAGATCGCGGTGTTGATGCCGAACCAGCGCGCGTCGGCCGTGCGGACGGGTTTGGCGGTGTTCACGGTGATGAGGATGGGATTGGGCGCGGGTTTGGCGACAAACTCGATATCGTCCACGTAATAAGTATTGGTCGTGCCGGAACCAGTAAGTTGCAGCCAGAAGCGGTCAAAGTTCGGTTGGTCCGCGATGCCAAGCGAGGTGAGCGGGATGACGATTTGCTGCCACGTATTCGACGGCAATTCCGGCATCAAGTATGTGTTCGTGGTGACAACCATGCCCAGCAACGCCTGGACTTGAATGATCTGCCCGCCCCCGCCGCCATTGATCCAAAAGCTCAGGCTCGAATAAAGACTGGTATCCATGTCCGCATGTTCGAAGGAAAGTCCCTGCCAGGCTGTGGAATAAACAGCTATGGAATCAGTGCCCGAATGCACGGGTGAGGTATTCGCCAGATTGCGCGCCGCCCAGCTCCAGTCCTGAAAATCGTTGAGCAGGCCGTCCGCGTAAATGATCAGGTTGGACTGCGCGTTCGTGGAGATGACCGTCAGGAACAAACCGACAACCACGAGCAGGCCTCGTGCGCAGGAATAAATTTTGGCAATCACACCGGGTAAAACTTACGACCAAGATAGCACAGTCGGGCTGCTTCAGCGATGGCGGCGATGACTAAAACGCGCGAATTGGGAGTTCATTCACCCGGCTGCTATTCGGGTGCCGAGGTGACGGTGATCAGCCAGGTCACATCCTGGTTACCAGTGGAATCAACCGCACCAGTGCCGCCGGAGCCTTGCACAGCTTCGGGAGGAGGGGTGTAAGTGCGGCCGTCGAGCCATTTGTGAATGAGCGCATGGCCATCCGCAAACACCATGCCCGTCGAATAATTATGATAGCTGGCGGGATAATCAATCAGGTAGTAAGGGACCATGGAAGTGGCGAGCGAGCCGTCATTAATAGTAACCGGATTCTCTTCCATGAGCAGCCAGGTGGAGGAAGGGCCTGGCGTGATGAAGGAACTCATTTTGCCATACGTTTGCCATGCCTTCTGGTTCTGATTGTAAGCGCTGCCCGGCAGCCAGCCGCCCTGCACCGGCGAGCCGAGGGCCGGTCCGCCATTGAAACTTGCATTCCAAATCGTGCCCACGGCGGAGTTCATCGAATAACTTCGAACCCGCGGACGACTCGCATCAGTGCTGATGTCCGCCGGGCATTTGTAGGAATTTTCGTTGGGAATATAATTTGCCAGCAGAGTCGCATTGGGATTTGACAACAGCCCGGCGCTGGGACCCACCTCAATCGCATCCACGGTTTGTTCCATGGTTCCAGCGGCCCAATTTTTCATCTCGCCATTGTTTACGTAAGCGGTGGTGTAGGGATAATCATTCGGCGCGAGCAAATCATTGTTATCGCCGGCGTACATCGTCCAGGCGATGGCGATCTGGCGGACATTATTCATGCACGTCACTGCCTGGGCCTTTTGTTTGGCCTTGCTTAACGCCGGCAGCAGCAGGCCCGCCAGGATGGCGATTATGGCGATGACGACCAGCAACTCAATTAGCGTGAAGCCGCTGGCGTGAAAGCGGGTTTTCAATGGTCGGGCAACAGCAGGCTCTTTCATACACGGGCTTGGGTTAAAATCGAACAGTAGCATTCAAAAATTAAAAAACTTCGATAAAGCGCGGGCGCCGGTTTCAACCGGCGCCCGCGATGAATATGTTCTTATGCGGAAACCATTTTAAGGCGTGACCGACACCGATGAACTCGTGGCGGTGAAACCAGTGGTAGAGTCCGTGGCCGTGACCGTGGCGGTCTCCACCTGGCTGAAAGCCACACCGAACGTAACCGTGCCATTCACCAGCGCCGGCGGAGTATTCGGCTTGACGATGGCCGTGTCCGAAGAGGTGATCGTCAGGACGTCGCTGATTCCTGAAACCGGGTTGAAGCTCGAGTCAACGGCAACGACTGTGACGGTGGTGGGAGCGTAGGCGCTGCCGCCACCCGGAACCGGCGTAGGCGTGCCGGTCTTGCCGGTCGGAGTGTTTGGCGCGAGCGTTTCACCCGGAAACAACACAATCAATTGAGAGTAAGACCGCTCGACCAGCGAGAAGTAACCTTGATTCGTAGCCGGCAGGTAGGACGAATCAATCAACGCCTGGCGCGCGCCATTGTCCTGGATCGTTATCGGACTAAGTGGCGTCCAGGTCGTCGCGGGCAAATGCCCGGTGGTTTGCAGGCTGAATCCCGCATCCGGCAACGTCCAGTCCAGCCAATACACCGAAGTGGGCGGCGCGACTATGACGCCGTTGGTATCATTCGCCAGACTGGCCTTCCAGATGGCGGTATTCAAAGTTGAATCGGTGGCAAAATGATCGTCGAATGGGTTATCGTTGCCAGTGATGGAGAAGTCACTATAAACCACCGCCTGGCCAACTCCATTCGTGTTGTTCGGCTGCGCGCCCAGCAGCAAGGTCATCGGGTCGGCAAACAGCGCGGCCGATGCGGAATCAAACACGAAGTTCGTAGAGACTCCGCCTGGTCCGGTCATCGTGACATTGGTCTTGTTGGAGAAGCTAATGGTCCAAGTCCCAATCGTTGTCGCGGCATACAACTGTACAACGGGCATGACCGGCCAGAAGTTGGAATTCACCGGCGCGTTGGTGGTGACGACCATGGTGTTGGTATTGGTAGTATAAGTCGGCAGGCTGTTAGACAATGTGGGCGCATAGCCATTAAAGAGCATCCCATTGCCGCTGGGCTCATTGGTCTTGTAACGGAAGTTGAAGACCGCATTGGTTGTGGTGTTGGTCGTGATGACGGAGCCATTCGTGGTCAGAGTGTTGTATGAACTTTGCTGGACGGTCAGGAAAATACAGTCCGCCAGGTTGTAGTCAGCCGCCTCATCGTACTGGCCGGGCGCGCCGTTTACGAAGAACAGATGTTGCTGGAAGCCGCCGACTTGGTTCGTGGGAAAGGAAGCGATGGTCCAGGAATAAGTCACGTTCGGTTGATCAATAAACCCATAGCCAATGTCATTCGTCGTGGCAATGTGGTATCGATTGCCCGCGGCGCCGGGAAAAGTCGCAATGCAATTCAGACCGGGAACCACGGGTTTCAAATTCGACAAAACGGGCGGCGGCGGCGGCGGTCCGGGATTGAGATTCACTTGAAGGTTATCGATCCAGAAAGTGAATGGAAACTTGGGATAGCCACTGTACGACGTGTATTTGAAGTCAACACCCTCGACTTTGGTGACGTATGGATCCGTGTAATCAATCGGTTGTGACAAGGTCACCCAGCCATTGGTGGCGCTGGCCGGTATGGTCAGCCCGGAGCCATAAAACTGGCCGCCATTCGGTTCATTATAGCCTATCAAACCGGTTTGAATGGTGCCGAAATTGCCGGATGAATTCGTCGCCAGGCCGGGTAATACATGGATTTTAAAAGTGATGTTGCTGTAGAGCAGGCCGTTGGCCGTGATAGTACGGTCATAGTTGTAATAATTTTCAAATGTTCCGAAGAACACACCCTGGTCGCCGCTGGCGCCGAAGGGCAGATAGACTTGCAGGGAACCGGAGGTGTTCGTCTGACCCGCGGAATCCATGGTCACGTCATTGGTCATGTGCGCGTTGCCGCCGCCAACCCCGTACCATTGGATCCAGGAAGCCACGCTGCCGGAATTCGAAAAGTCGTTGGTGTTGCCGCCAAGGTCAAAATCGTTGGTGTACGAAGTTGTGAGCGTTTGTGCCGACGTTCGCGGGACAAAACTGGCCAGCGCCAGGCCGACCAGGGCCAGCAGCACTGCTTTTATGTATCGGTTTATTTTCATATCGAATGAGTTGGTTTTGATGGTCTGGTTATTTTGAGTTGGCTGCTCGGCACTTTACTGCGTTCCGGGTCCGGCGCAGGCAAATCAGCCTGCAACCGCTGCTCTCATCCGAGAGACATAACCGGGGTGAATTGAAGCCACTATACTACGGCGCAGGGATTTGGCATGTCGTTAAAACTCACGACACGGCGCGCTCCTCCCTTTTTACAGATTTCTTCACGCGATTTATCGGTGCTTGCCTACCTCCAGGAATGGAAATTGATTTCAGAAAAACCACCGCGGAAAAGTTCTACCGCCGCTCTTGCTGCAACAAGAGACAAGCCGGTTGCACGCCCAAGTCGCAGGCTTGTTTCAACAGCGCGGCGGCCCGTTGTTCGTCCTGCGGCACGCCGTCGCCGTTATGATAAAGCTTGGCCAGGTAAAAGCTACTGGGACCATCGTGGGCATCCGCCGCTTTTTGCAACCAGCGCGCGGCGGACGCGTGATCGGCCGGTCCACCCTCGCCCAGGAATTGCATCCGCCCCAGATTTTTACACGCCAGTATTTCCCCGAACTCGGCGCCCTGCTCGAAGAATCTGCGGGCTTTGACCTTGTCCGCAGGCAAACCGCGCCCGGTGTCGTAACCGTAACCGAGGAGGAAACAATTGCGCCCGTTGGTCCCTCCCTCACAACTCTTCTCCAGCAATGCCAGCGCCTGGCCCGCGCCCGGCCCGGCTTCGGCGCGGTTCAACAAAAGATATTGAATGCAGAGATTCGCGGCGCCGTCCAGGTTGCCAAGCTCGCTGGACCGCGCAAAAAAATGCGCGGCCTTCGCGGGTTCAGGCGGGGTGAGTTTTCCCTCGGCATAAATCAGCGCCACCTGGTTGCACAAAACACCCAGCGCTTGCTCGCGGCTTTGTCCGTTGCCGCCTGTCGTGGTCACCGGCACCGATGGATCGTCCAGGTCCCGAGTGGCTAGATCATTGAGGATTATCAGCAGATTACGTTTCGCATGCGGTCGCTTCTCTTCGGCGGCTTTTTTCCAAAAGGCAAGCGTCGCGCCCGGATGCGGCGCCTCAATAAATCCAGTCGCCAGCATCACCAGGAAACAGGTCGCCCAGCCGCCCATGAAAATAAAATTCATTTTGCGCGGTGCCGTCGCCGCCTCCCAACGACCGAATTTTCCCGCCGTGCCAAACGACGCCAGGCGATCCAGCGCCGGTGTCAGCAGATTCAAAAACGGCACCACCACCAGTTTGTCATAAAATGCCGCCGCTCCAACGGCGTCGAGAATGAACAAGGTCACGAACACCCCGATCCCGTACAGGCTGCCGAAGATGATTCGCCCCACGCTGCTGCGCGGGGTCGTCGCCGGGTCCGTCATCAACAAATGCAATCCGAGAAAGACCGCGATCGGAATATTCGTGTCGATGAACAGGTAAACGCCCGTTGCCTGCGTGTAGGCGACGCTAAGCAGGCCGACCGTCACCGCCGCCGCAAACGTCAGCAACGTCACTGCAAAAAAATACTGCACCACCATGCCGCACAAAAAAACCTCCATGTACATGTGCGGCGGACGCCCTTGGGTGATCGCGATCTCCTGCCCCCATGTGTGGTCCGTGTTGCCGCTCACGATCAGCACCAGCGAAAAAATCGTCAGCGCCAGCGCCGAGGGATTGAAAATGTGCGTCAGCTTTCCCTCCCGCCGCCAGCGGATGAACTGTTTCCCAAAAATACCCGTGGCCACCATCAGAAACTGGAACACAAACCAGTCGTCCCGAAACCACATGAAAAGATTGGTGCCGAGAACGATCGGCATCGGCCCGAATCCGGTCCGCCATTTCAGCCCGCGCGACCATGCCAGCAGCGCGTCGAAGGCATAAAAAAAGGCCACCTGCGATAGAATCAGCGGCGCTTGTGCATAGACATTCCGCCAATACCAGCCCCAGTAAACGTAAATGGCAAGTTGGACCATCGCCTGCACGTAATGCGACTTCACCGCCACAAATTCCCATTCCAACCGCAACCCTCTCCGAGCCGACACCAGCAACAACACCAATTGCCACGCCAGCAAAAATGCCCCCACCCCTCCGAACGTCCACGCCAGGTGCGGATTAGTCCGCGCCCGCGAAAAAAAACCCAGCGCCAGAAACACTGCCGTCAACACCAGCGGTAAGGCCAGCGCCCGGCGCGTGCGCGGCTCCGGCAAATTCGTCCCACCCGGCGAATCCAGCCGCGGGCCGCGAACAGTGGACGCAAAAGTTCCGGCATCGCTGCTCATGGTTCAACCTCACCCTACGCATTATCCGCATAAATGTCTGTAGTGAGAATTGACGACGCCCTCTTTGCGCGTGATTATTGTATGGTGAGTCGAATGTCCATAACTGTTTCGATTGTTGAAGATGACGGCGAGGCGCGCAAACTTCTGGTGGGTTGGATCAAACGCGCCGAGGGTTTGCGTTGCGTGGGCGAGCATGGGTCGGCGGAAAAAGCCCTCACCGCGCTGCCGCAGGAAAAACCCAGTGTCGTCCTCATGGACATCAACCTGCCCGGCATGAACGGCGTCGAGTGCGTGCGGCGGTTGAAGATGGTGATGCCCACGACGCAATTCGTGATGCTCACCGTCTATGAAGACGCCGACCACATCTTTAACGCCCTCGCCGCCGGCGCCACCGGCTATTTGCTGAAACAAACTCCGCGCACGGAATTGCTCGCCGCGTTGCTGGATGTGAACCACGGCGGCTCGCCGATGGCCAGCAACATTGCGCGCCGCGTGGTCCAATCCTTTCAGCAAACGATGCCGGCGTCCGTGGAAGCCGAGGATTTGTCCGGCCGCGAACAGGAAGTGCTCAACCTCCTCGCGCGCGGATTTTTGTACAAGGAAATCGCCGAGTCATTGAACATCAGCGTGGCGACCGTGAACACCTACATCCGGCGCATCTACGAAAAACTCCACGTCCGCTCCCGCTCCCAAGCCGTCGCGAAATACACCCACTTCGCCGAAGGCGAAAACCGCCCCCGCGCGGTGAGTTGAAGAATTTAGAAAGTGTCAAAAGTGAAAACCTTTATGTATGCGGCTGACGGATCACATCTGGTTTCGGGGTCTGATAACGACGCAAGAGGCACTTTGACTTTTTGGCCTGGAGCAAAAAAAAACCTGATCTTGCGGGATGTTCCCCAAGACCAGGGGCTGTTGAATACGTCTCACCTGCTCGCTTGCCGTCACGGTGGCAGTCTGGGAGCGCCGTGAGGTCGCAGGTGATGCCTATCTTGAGCCATCATCGCGATCGTGATCGTGATCAGCACCGTGTAGCACCGTGATGTCGTAGGTGATATCAATCTTGAGAAACGAGCCTCCAGGGCCGGCCTCGCCGACAAAGTGAATCGTATGTTTCCCCGGCGAAAGCGGGGACAGCATGAGGTACACCCCATCCGCCACCGCCGGATAAACGGTCAATCCCCCCGGAAGGCAGGGTTCACCTTCGGACACCGCAACAATGTTGTCTTTCTCCGCCGTGGTGTAGCTGAAAGGAACAGACACCACGTTGTAGATCGTGTTGGTCGGGTTCTCCAGACCGGGGACCGCGACTCCGTCAATGGTGCAGGTGGTCAGGGTCGCAGCGCTGTTCCACCCCGCGACGGCCTCCGCCGCCAGAACATCCGCCGAGTTCGAGGTGAAACTGGTTATGGGACAGGCGGTGTTATCCGCCGTAAAGGCCAGAATCGCCAGGAACAGCGGGGTATCAGCGAGAATAGTGGCTTGCTTGGTTTCGGTGGTGCTGGTGGGCGCCCCGTTTAAGAACAGCACGCGGCTGTCGGGTCCTTCGCAAATACCAGGAGAACCGAGCGCCTCCATTTTGTTGGTGGATTGGCCGTAAAAGAACTGCCACCATTTGGCCGACCATTCCTGGTAACTGTGTCCATAAGGCAATGACGACGGTGGCAGGACCTGGCCCGACGAGGACGAAGCTGCTATCCCCAGCAGCAAGAGACCCGCCAATGCTGACCCGAATCGGCCGGGCATGGGTATTAGTTTACTAAGTGTGAGTTGATGGTTCATGATTTGTTCTTTCTCTTGAGGCGTAGTTTTACCTTGTTGGTACCGCTCGCCAGCATTGGAGGATTACGCCCTAGAACCCAGAAATACTGATGACGAACAAGCGAACTGATTATCCCGGTTTATAGCAAGCACATTCACCACTAATTTTTGACGCTCATCACGATGCAAAGAGGTCGCAAAGGGGTTCTCACTTTTGATACTTTCAGCGGTTCTTCACGTTTCAAGCATCAAGCGACGCAACCGGAGCGCAGAGCATCGCTCTGCGTATTCGGACGCGCACTCAACGCGCAGAGCAATGCTGCGCTCCGCTCCCGCTCCTAGGCCGTGGAGAAATACACCCATTTCGCCGAAGGCGAAAACCGCCCATGTTAGGTGGGTTGACGGCGTGTGGGGTGTCAAAAGTGAAACCCTTTACAGGACGAATTTGATGACTAACCTCTAATTAAATCCAACCTTTAATGGGCCGATTTTGATAACTGCGCTGCTGGCAATCTCTGCTAGGGATTCAGCGACGGACGGCATCTCTGTGAACTTGACAGCCTCAGAAGTTCCTAAAGTAACTGGCCCTGGCTCCTTCGTGGCCGGCACAATGAAAACTTTGAAAGTGTAAGCATCCCCTCTATTGAAGGGCTTTAGAACCAAATCGAGGATGTTTAGAGGACTGGCAGGGGTGGCCACAATAACGGAACTCGCGAGGTGGTGGCGGTCAAGACCGTACGCCTCTAAGTGGATGACTTTGTCATTGGTGGTCAAAGTGAGTCCAAAGCTAAAACTCGCCATATCGCGGTTACCGCGATTAACAACTTGCACATCTGCAACAAACAAATTGGCATATTGGTAAACCGCCTGATTGTAGGTAACGCTAATGCTTGGGTTGAAACCGGCGCCATCAATGCCCTGAAGAAAAAGCGGAACGACGTCCAAGCGCTTGCCTACGGGTTGAACGCGATTGCGAAAGGATATCACAACCGCCGTGATGAGCGCTCCGACTGCACCGCCGCCAACCAAACTTGCTGCTATTTTATATCCCTCAATCGAGTCAGCCATAAAGATCCATGACGCAGATGTCGCGGTTAACATTGATGCACCCAGATTCATGCATGTCAATTTCCAACTGCGCTCACTTCATAAACAGCAGGATTTCCCTTTAAAGGGTCGAGTAAGGTCGCAAAGGCGTTGGTATTAACACTTCCATTGGTTATTCAGGTCGTTTCTGCACCATTTGCCAGACAACCATTCAATCCGAACTTTTACGGGCGTTAAAGACGCAATCAAAGTCTCCGTGGCAGGCAACTTTCACGCTCCAAATAGTAGCACCAGCGTCAAGAGTCGCGGACTACCGTGTGTTCCGGCGGGCGTATCCTGAGGGACGGCTCCCGGAGAGCGGAATTTATTCCGCAGCCGTGTCAAAAGTACCGCCGGTGACCAGGCGGAATGAATTCCGCGCTCCATGGTCGAATTTTCCGGCGTGGCAGTGCTCGGATGCGCCCGCCCTGCCCGGCACTCAAGCGATTTCTTGCGCAACAATGAAAAGATGCTACAGTTCTTCCTGTTGGAAGGAGGGGGTTCTTTGACATTGCGAATACGCAGGTCTAAAACATCTGAAACTTGGATATGCGCAAGGATTCTGGACCGTTGAGGTTCAGACATCCGCCTTGAACGTCGTGAAAAAGGCGTCGGTTACCGCATATTCTACCGCATAAAACGCCCGTAAATCCACCTATTACCGCTAGTACCGCTTATTTCAGAAGGGGTGGGGGTGCTTTTGAATGTTTAAAGTTCAAGGTTTAAGGTTTAAAGTTGGGGATCCGGATTACAACTCCTTGTGGAATTGGCGAAATTATCTGTACATACACGAAAATTCGCTTAATTTCGCTTGGTACCGCTTAATACCGCTTGCCAGAGGAAATTTTTCTGTGGCGACTCTCTAAATCAATGGGAAATGGAGCACGGAGCATTTTTTTCGTGGTGGGGGATTTTACGCGAAGCAATGCTCTGCGCTCCGGTCAAGGTGAGTCAAGGTAAGTCAAACCAGTTTGACGGTTTGATTGTGGTTTGACGGCGCGCACACCACTACAGGTTGTGGTGTGTTTGGTGGCTTGTCGGCTTGTGTCGCCTTTTGTCGGCTTCCGGTTGGGGACACCTTATGGAAGTTTCCCGCGTTTGGTGTCCATCACACTGGTTCGCGGTAGAGCTGGCCATTACGAGGTTTGAGGGACACTCGCCCCCGCAACTTCCGGGATGATGTTGCGCGTGCTTGCTTCCGTGAGCGACGCTGCCTAAAATGGGTTCATGCCCGGACGAAAGAGACTGACGCGCCATCGAGTGCTGATTGCCGTGATGGCCGTCTTGCTGTGCCTCTGCCTTGGCAACCAGCGCTCACTGGCGGAACGAAGTCCGCTGGATTACTCGTTCGACGTCTGGCAGACGGAGGATGGATTGCCGTACAATTCCGTGACGTCCATTGTGCAGACGCGGGATGGCTATATCTGGCTGGGGACTTACAATGGGTTGGTGAGGTTTGACGGCGTGCGCTTCACGGTGTTTGACACCAGCAACACGCCGCAGTTGAAGAGCAGCCGCGTAACGAGCTTGTTTGAGGACAGGGCGGGCAACTTGTGGATCGGCCACGAGACGGGGGATTTGACGCGGCTGGCCAACGGGCATTTCAACCATGTCGCCCTGGGCGGCGGCTGGCCCGGCGGCGAGATCACCGCGATTAATGCTGATGAGGCCGGCGACCTCTGGCTGCTCAACAATGCCGGGTGGTTGTTGCGGGTAAAGGATGAACATTCGATTCCGACCGGCAAGGGCGCCGCCGCCGAGCGGGTGACAACGCTCGTCAAAGAAAAGGGCGGCAAGCTGTGGGCTTTGCGCGAGTCCTCTCCCGCTGCTTTTGAAAACGGGCAACTGGCGCCGTGGCTGCCGGCGGGCAGCCATCTGACCAATACCTTCCAATGGGCCTGCGCAAGCCGCAACGGAGGCTTGTGGGTCGCCTCGAATGGACGCGTGAAAAAATGGTCGGCACTCGGCTGGGGGGAAGATTTGGGTCCCACGCCGTGGGGGCAAAACACCGTGCTCGCGATGGTTGAAACGAAAACCGGCGATTTGCTCACGGGCACTTTGCAGTCCGGTTTATATCTGATGTCCACGAACGGCGTCTCGCGGCAGTTCAGCCGCACGAATGGGTTGTCGCACGATTGGGTGCGCTGCCTGTATTCGGATCGCGAGGGGAATCTCTGGGCGGGCACGGGGGGCGGCGGCCTGGATGCGTTGCGCGTGCGGACCGTGGGCATGGCGCACGTCCCGGACGATTGGCAGGGACGTGGCGTTTTGGGCGTCACGCCAAGCGCTGCCGGTGGCTTGTGGGTGGGCACGGAAGGCGCGGGTTTGTATTGGTTGAACAACGGGGATTCCGAGCGGTTCGCGATGACGAACGGTTTATACAATGTCTTCGACTGGTCGGTGTTGGAAGATGCCGATGGACTGTGGGTGGGGACTTGGGGAAGCGGGTTATACATCCGTGAAGGCGACACGTTCAGACAACCTGTTGGAATGGATCCGGGAGCGGCGGTCACCGCGCTTTTCAAAAGCCGGGATGGGGCATTGTGGCTGGGAACGGCCGAGGGGCTGGGCTGTTATAAGAATGGCGAATTGAAAAAATTTACCCGCAAAGACGGGCTGGCTTTGCCTGACGTGCGCACGATTACGCAGGACGGAGCTGGCGCCATCTGGTTCGGAATGTCCGGCGGGGGGTTGGGCCGGCTGAAGGATGGAAAGCTCAACCAGTTTCGCAAGGAAGATGGGCTGGCCAGCGACTTCGTCTGGTCGCTGCAGGCCGAGCCGGAGGACGCGCTTTGGATCGGCACATTTGGCGGCGGTTTGTGCCGGTTGAAGAACGGACATTTCGCGACCATCTCGACCCGCGAAGGATTGCCGAATAATGTGATTTGCCACATCGCAGACGACGGCCATGGAAATTTTTGGATCAGTTCGTATGGCGGCATTTTCCGGGTGGCGAAATCGGCCCTCGATTTGTGCGCGGATGGCAGGCAGCGCTCAGTGTATTGCTTTACTTACGGCAAGGCGGACGGTCTCGCCACGCTGGAATGCTCCGGCGGTTTTCAACCGGCTGGCTGCCAGACGCCGGATGGCCGGCTCTGGATTCCCACCACCAAGGGTCTGGCAGTGGTTGATCCCGCGAAAGTCAGCCTCAATCCCCTGCCGCCGCCGGTGGTGATCGAGGAAGTAACTGTGGACGGCGAACTGGCCGCAGTGCCGCAAGTGAGCACCCCGTCGCCGGGCTTTCAGTTGGAAGTCAAGCCGGGCAAACAACGTTTTGAATTTCGTTATGCGGGTCTCAGCCTCACGGCGCCGGAGAAGGTGCGCTTCAGATACCGGCTTGACGGTTTGGAAACGGATTGGATTGAAGCCGGGTCGCGACGGGTCGCTTACTACAGTTACCTGAAACCGGGCGAATACCAATTCCGCGTGATCGCGTGCAACAACGACGGCATTTGGAACGAAGAAGGCGCGGCGTTGCCGATCAAGGTGCTGCCGTATTTCTGGCAAACGTGGTGGTTCAGCATTCTTGCGGTATTGGCCGGGACCGGGGCGGTGGGTGCGACGGCGCGTTATACCACCCGTCGCCGGCTGCGCCAGCGCATGGAAAAACTGGAGCGCCAGCGGGCCATCGAGCGGGAACGCGCCCGGATCGCCAAGGACATTCACGACGATCTCGGCGCAAGTCTCACCCGCATCATCCTGCTCAGCCAGTCTGGCCACTCGGATCTCGAGGAACCGCACGCGGCGGCGGCGGATTTGGACCAGATATATTTGATCGCCCGTGAATTGACGCGCGCAATGGATGAAATCGTTTGGGCGGTCAGTCCGCAGCACGATACGCTGGACAGTCTCGTCACTTATCTGGGCAAGTTCGCGCAGGACTTCTTGAGCGTGGCGGGGATTCGCTGCCGGCTCAACGTGCCCATCGAACTGCCCTCATGGCCGATCACAGCGGAAGTGCGCCACAACCTTTTTTTGGCCACGAAAGAGGCCCTCCATAACGTGCTCAAACACGCCGCCGCCACCGAGGTCCGCATTTCGCTCACGCTCGCGCCCGCGGGCTTTTGCCTGCTGGTGGATGACAACGGCAAAGGCTTTGATCCCAATGTTGCCACGGCCAACGCTCCGAGCCAGCCCGCAAATTACAATCTTCGTTTTTCAACCGGCAGCGGATCGACGAACATGAGAAAACGGCTGGAGGAAATAGGCGGCGTGTTCGAACTGAAAAGCGCGCCCGGTGAAGGAACCAATGTGAAATTCATGGTGCCCGTCAAAAATTAAAAGGCTCGTATGATTAACAAACGCATTCAAATTTCACGGCGCTCTTTTCTGCGTACCTGCGCTGTCACGGCTGCGGCGACCGGACTGCCGGCTTGGTTCATTGAGCGAGACCTTGCATCCGCACAGCCAGCGCCCAAGCCAGTCGCTGCAAACGACCGGCCGGGCATTGCGCTCGTCGGCTGTGGTGGTATGGGACGCGGAGATGCCAGCAATGCGAGCCGTTTCGGCAATATTATTGCAGTCTGCGACGTGGACGATAATCACGCCGATGAAGCGGTGAAACAATTTTCCAAAAACGGAAAAACGCCCGCCAAGTTCAGCGATTTTCGTAAATTATTGGAACGGCGCGATGTCCAGATCATCATCAACGCCACACCAGACCATTGGCATACGCTGGTAAACCTGGCTGCGGCCAGGGCGGGCAAGGATGTATATGGCGAGAAGCCGTTGACGCTAACCATTGACGAGGGGAAACACGTCGTCGCCGCCGTCCGCAAACATAAGATCGTGCTCCAGACGGGAACCCAGCAGCGCAGTGACAAACGATTTCACCTCGCGGCTGAACTGGTCCGCAATGGCCGCCTCGGGAAGCTGCAACAAATCACCGTCTGGCTTCCCGCAGGTTTGCGGGAAGGTCCATTTTCGACGTCGTCGGTACCCGCTGGATTGGACTGGGATTTTTGGCTGGGCCAAGCGCCCAGGGTGGATTACGTCAAGGAACGCTGCCACACGACTTTTCGATATTGGTATGATTATTCCGGCGGGACGATGACGGATTGGGGCGCACATCATAACGACATCGCGCGCTGGGCTGTAGGTTTGTCCGGTCCGGTATCCGTAGAAGGCAAAGTGCTCGCGCAGCCAATCCCCGGCGGCTACACGGCCTTCAGCGAATATGAAGTCAATTTCACCTACGCGAACGGCGTCATTCAAACCGCGACCACGACACGCGCCGATACCATTTTTGGCACCATCGCGGACAAGAATGGACAACGCAACGGCATAAAATTCGAAGGCAGTGAAGGCTGGATCTGGGTCAGCCGCGCGGCCATCGAGGCCAGCAACGACGAACTGCTGCGGACGCCGCTGCCCGAAAATGCGGAGCGGCTTTATACCAGCGATGATCACATGGGGAATTTCATCGATTGCGTCCGTTCGCGCAAGGCGCCCGTCGCCGAGGCGGAGGTGGGGCATCGTTCGGCCACGATGTGCCATCTGGGCGTGATCGCGCTGCGGCTCGGCGGCAAGCTGCACTGGAATCCGTTGGAGGAAAAGCTCACCGGCGAACGAGCCCGCGAAGCCAACGCCCGGGTGTCCCGCGAAATGCGGAAGCCTTACGATTATAGTTTCATCGCGTAGAAATCTGGACGATGTAGTCCCCTTGCTGACATGACGGAACGCAATTTTACTTTGCAAGGTGGCGGGTGGACATGCCGTACTGGATCATCAAAGCGAATAAAGCTCTGCGGCGGCGGCGCGCATCATAATTCCGCAGATGTCGATAGCGCAGCTAAAGTGACTCAGCCTTCGACAGCACCCACGCAAAACAATGGCCGCTACTTGAGCTGAGTTCCCGCAGCATAGTCTTGAACGAACTCCATCAACTCCTTTTCGTTCAAATCTGACACGGCCCAAAAGACCATCCCGCGCTCCGACCAATGAATCAAATGGTATCCTTGCTGGGCCGCCAGCACCACCGGCTTTGAATCCGTTTCCTTTGAGGGCCAGACAAAAAGATTGATGATGTGCTTGTGCCGCTGGAAAACCAGCGCCGCCACACTGCGTCCGTCAAGATAATCAAGCCGACCGCCGATGAGCGGGAACTCCTGCGCCGCCAAATCATTGACCAGCGGCGAAAAATCCAGCTTGCCATTGAACCACGGCTTGACGGTGTGCTGATCGGTTGACACCACATCCATGAGGTGATTGCTCATCAAAGACCGGATATGGCTTGATACAATCTCCCGAGCGAGCGGTTCTTCTGATGAAGGACGAGCCAGCGTCACCACCAAAAGCAATGCGAGACAGACCGCGGTCGCCCCGGAAAGAGCGGTCGTCAGCCAGTTCCAATTGACGGCCCAATTCCAGGCTGGTCGCTGCGGAACGTTCTTTGCCGGTGAAGGCAGCGCCGATTTGATTCGTTCCCGCAACTCCTCCGGCGCGGAGAAATAAAGCGCGTCTTGCTTCAGCGTCTTTTTGAGACTTTGCAGATTGCGATAAGCGAGTGCGCACGCGGAGCATGTCTTAAGATGCTGCTCCAATTCAAGAATGGCCGCTGCCTCCAATTCACCGTCGGAGTATGGCCCAATGAGCGGTTTGGCTTGGTGGCAATTCATCGTTGGTCTCCGGGATTGAATTCGGCGGCGAGGCGCTTTTGCAACAGCTTGCGCGCGCGCGCCAGGCGCGACATGACCGTGCCGATCGGCACCTCGGCCAGATCGGCAATTTCTTTATAACTGAATCCTTCCATCTCGCGTAAAATCACAATTTCACGAAATTCCACCGGCAATTCGGCAATGACGCGGCGCACCGTTTCGGCATCCGCAAACTGCGGGCTGACGGCCTCCGCGTTGGCCGAAGCGTCTTCGATATCCAGAGTTTCATCGTTAATTTCAACTGTCTTTTCCGGCGGGCGATTCTTGCGCAGCCAGGTATAAAATGTATTCCGGACGATGGTCAGCAGCCACGCCCGGGCATTTTCACCGCGAAAATTTTCAAAAAATCTGAACGCGCGCAGGCTCGCCTCCTGCGCCACGTCCTGCGCGTCATGGTCGTTGCCGGCGAGCCAGCGCGCGAGGTTGTAAGCCGCATCCAGATGCGGCAGCACCATTTGTTCAAATAATTTTAATCGTTCGCGATCGTCCACTGGGACTATTTGTTACCCGTCCCGTTATTATGCAAGACCAATCTTGCTCCGATTTTATTCCCGGAAAGATTTTTTTGCATCCGGGAGAATAAACACCCTTCAGGAGGGGTCTGGATATTTGCCATATGAAAAGCACCATCAAATGCGCGAGCTGGGCTTCACGGAGATTCATTCAGCACCTCGCGTTTGTGTCCGGGAATAAATCCCGTTCTCGCGCGGTCTTAATGATTGAACAAATTAAAAGCCTATGCAAAACGAAGACGAAAACCAAACGCCAGGCCTGAAGCAGTTCGCACCGCGCAAGAATGATTCAATCATGCTCTCTCCAAGAAAAAAACAACCCTGGGGCAATGTGGCGATATTCGAGAATTTAAGCGACGGCCTGCTGCTGGAAATGGATCTGAGAAACAAAGGGTTTGAAGCGCGAACTTACAATGACAGATTGCTCCAATATTTTTTATTTTTGTGTCCGCCCCATGCGACCGTCCGGGTCCAGGTGCGGGGGAATGATTTCAAAAACGCGACGTATTTTTTGGACCAAGCCCCGGCCACATCCACGCTATTGCGAAAAGCGATCCGCTGCCCTTCCTGCGGCTCATTGCGCGTACAATATCCGCAGATGACGCGCAAGTTTTTGCTGCCGACGTTATTGTTGCATCTCGGCATTATTTTCCGCGTTATTGTGCATGAAGCTTACTGCGAAAGTTGCCATTGGCTCTGGAGTCTGCCAAAAAAGCGCGTCCCCGCTCCTGCTCGAGCGCGCGCCGCGAAAGCAGTTTCCCTGGAATGACACAGTAATCCACAGTTCGCAAACCCCTGGCCATACGAAGGCCCAAACTTCACTCGAAATGACGAATAAATGCTCCTTCTATGTTGCGGTGGCGTTGATGCCGATTATAGCGGTTATCGCCATGCTGCGGGTCGCCTATGACAAACATGTTCCCCTCGGGTACGAAGACGAGACCGGCTTTCATCTCGGTCCCAAACCGCGTTCTTAATCCGTCCTCCTCGCCACTCTTCGTACAACCACTTTTCGTATGAAAACGACAATAAAATGCGCGGGCTGGACCTTCAAGAAATTCACCCCCGAAATAACTGCTTCGGTTTCCGGGAATAAATCCCGGCCGCGGAAAATCAGCACGACAAACAAACTCAAAATTCATGAACAACAAGCTGCATAAAATCACCGGCGCCGCCCTTCTGTCAGCGGAAGCTGCGAATGACAACATTCCCCAAACGATTAAAGCGTTGAAGGCGCTGCACCCGTGCATGGCCGCCCGGTGCGACCGTCGCAACAATTCGGCGGGTCAACAAATTACTCTTCGGGGGCAGGCCTGTTTGCGCTGCCCGTCCCGGCTGGGTCAGTCTCACGTTTTTGTTTATGAATAAACCGATTTATCGCACTGTCTCCCAACACCGCACGGCTGACACGTTGTTGCGTTCAGAACCCCGCCAATCAAGGGAGCTACCGCCCGCCATGATTGTCGAGCGGGTGGTCTTCACAACCGGGGAACACTTCAGAGCCCAGAAACGAATCGAGCGGCGCGCCCGCGAACTTTGGTATGCGGGAGGGTGTCGCCCTGGCACCGCCTTAAACGATTGGCTGCAAGCCGAACGCGAAATTTTAGAGCAATTTATTTGGGCTTATGCCCGGGGACACGCGTTGCAACAAGTTTCGAGGCGGGAAGCTCCGGTGAAAGTCACGCGGAAAAAAACAGACACCCGGATTCTGAAACGTGGGCGAACTATTGCGGCCAGGGACCCGCAACCGGCTTCCGCATGGGCATGAAGTAGCGAGCCACTGATTTCTTTCCAATGAGTACTATGTTTGACAAGAATACTTTCTCTCCTTATGCGGCCAGAAACACGACCAAGCCGGTCAATTTCTATTGCGCCGCCCCATTTGCACAATCGGTTTTTCTGGTGGGTGATTTCAACGGGTGGAATCCGGCTTCCCACCCCATGCGCCGCCGTGAGGACGGTTGCTGGTTTATCGAGGTGTTGCTCACCCACGGCCACCATCAATATCAATTCCTCGTGGACGATCAGCCGGTGCTTGATCCCCGAGGCACAGGCATTGCCCGCAATGACCGCAATGAGCGGGTTTCGCTCGTGGCCGTAAGTTAATCTCTCTTCCCGGGAATATTTATACGCGATGTTCGGTAGGAATGGATGCAAACGCTGCTTCAAATAATTTCGAGGTCGCGCGAGAACACACTCAACAAACTTAAACTATGCAACTAAATCCAATGTTAGCGATATTCAACCTGGGCGGTGGAGAAATCATTTTGATTCTCGCCGGCGCATTGCTTCTTTTTGGCGGCAAGAAGCTGCCTGAGCTGGCCAAGGGCCTGGGCAACGGCATAAGGGAATTTAAGAAGGCGACCAGTAACGTCTCAGAGGAGATGCGTCATGCCATAGAAGATCCGCTTCCAATGCCATCCAGGCGGTTGCCTCCGGCCACTGCTGAAGCAAGGCGCGCCGTCTCGCAGGCGTTTCCCACTCCCGAGGACCTGCCGGTCCCAGCGCCTGATCTCAAGCGGTTGCCCCTCTCTGTTGATACTAAAGGCTGATACTATGAATCTGAAAAGGCATCTGAAATCAATTAACTCCTCAAACTGCCATCGCCCGAAAAACTCAGGCGGCTTTCGCCTGGGGTTGGCCCATCCTGATACTCAACCGGCCAGCAGGCCCATGATCTGTCTCGGATGGTTGCGCTTGTATCAAACCATCCTGGCGAACAGAGCCAGATACCACCGCGCCAAGGCCCTTCCACTCTGAGGACTGCTATTGGCCTCCGGTCTGCCCGCTTCTCCAACCACATTATGAAGTGCTCCGTTAACAACGGCTCCATGAGTTCGTCGGCCAGGAAGCGAATCGTCATCCTGGGGGGCGGTTTTGGGGGCGTCTATGCGGCGCTGCATCTGGAGAAACTATTGGCGCGCCAGCCCGAAGTGGAGATTTGTCTCATCAGCCGCGATAATTTTTTCCTGTTTACGCCGATGCTGCACGAAATCGCCGCAAGCGACCTGGAGATAACGAACATTGTCAATCCTCTCCGCAAACTGCTCCGCCGGGTCAAGGTCATTGTCGGCGAGGTCGAACGAATTGATCTTCCGAACAGACGCGTGGTGGTTTCACACGGTCACGGCAGCGGCGACAACCACTCGCACCGCCTGGAATACGATCATCTTGTGCTCGCATTGGGTTCGGTCACCAACTTTTTCAACCTGCCCGGCTTCGCCGAACTGGCGTTGACCATGAAATCACTTCCTGATGCCGTCCAGCTTCGCGCGAGAATCATCCGCCGTCTCGAGGAGGCAAATTCCGAATGCTCCCTCGGCGACCGCCAGGCATTGCTTACTTTTGTCGTCGCCGGTGGCGGTTTCGCCGGCGTGGAAACGGTGGCGGCGTTGAATGACTTCGCGCGTGAGGCGTTGCGATTCTATCCGAATCTGAGCGAGCAGATGCTGCGGGTCGTGCTCGTGCATCCGGGAGCGGTGATCCTTCCGGAACTGGGCGAAAGTCTGGGTCGTTACGCGCAGCAAGTGCTGGCGCAAAGGGGAGTCGAAATCCGCCTGCAAACCCGCGTCACCAGCATGGCTGAGAACGAGGTGGTTTTGACAGATGACTCCTCGATCCCAGCCAGCACACTGGTTTGGACGGCTGGAACCATGCCCAACCCATTGCTGTCTTCGCTGCCATGCCCGAAGGAATGCGGCCGCGTCCAGGTAAACGAATTTCTGGAGATCCGGGGTTGGCCCGGCGTTTGGGCGGTTGGCGATTGCGCGTTCGTGCCTGACATTAATCATCCGGGCAACTCTCATCCGCCCACCGCGCAACACGCCATTCGCGAGGGCCGAGTCGTGGCGCAGAATATCGCGCTGGCGCTCGCGGGTCGTCCGCTAAATCTATTTTCCTTCAAGACCATCGGATTGCTCGCCTCCCTCGGCCGCCGGACGGGCGTCGCGCGGATCTTCGGCTTCAACTTCTCAGGCTTCTTTGCGTGGTGGCTGTGGCGCACGATTTACCTGAGCAAGTTGCCCGGCCTGGATAAGAAAGTTCGCGTCGCCTTCGATTGGACGCTCGACCTGCTTTTCCGCAAGGATGTTTGCGCGGTGCATGACCTTCCGGCCCGCGCCCATCCCCGGGATCACAGCCGGCAAATGGACGGGAGAAACGGCAATTACGGACGAACGGCAGCAGTCGAAACCACCCGGTTAAACTAATCAAATGTCCTCGCATGGCACTGCCTTCAAGCAAATTCTTCGGCAATCGTGGGAATAAAAACCATCCTGGCTCAGTCTGCATGGTTGGATGTCTGTCTTTTACACAAAAACGACCAGACAATGCGCGCTTTGGTTCCATCAGGATTCAAGCCCGGAATAACATTTTTATTTTTCGGGAATAAAACCAGGGTCCGCCCGGTCTGGACATCGAATTAACGAAAACACCATCAAACAAACTGAAAACTTATGAAACACAAACCAAATAAAATCACGGAAGTCCGCCAACTGTTGGCGGAGGCTGAACACATTGACCATGACATCGCGCACGACGGCGTTGACCGGCGCGGCTTCTTGAAGTGCATGGCCTGGGCCGGGACGGGAATGTTGTGGACCGTGGCCGGCGGGGTGCTTGGCTCAAAAATCTTGAGCCCAACCAACGCCGGGGCCGCGGACAACTCCATGGCCGCCATGGGGGATTTCAGCTTCGTGCAAATCAGCGATAGCCACATCGGTTTTAACAAACCGGCCAACACCGATGTCGTGGGCACGCTCAAGCAGGCCATTGACAAAATCAACGCCCTTCCCACCCCGCCGGATTTCATTTTGCACACGGGTGACTTGTCGCATCTTTCCGAACCCGCGGAATTCGACACGCTGGATCAAATGCTCAAAACCACCAAGGCTGGAAAGATTTTCTATGTGCCCGGCGAGCACGATGTCATCAGTGACGGCGGCAAGGAATATCGGGAACGTTACGGCAAGGGCTCCAAGGGGAGCGGCTGGTACAGCTTCGATCAACGGGGCGTTCATTTCATCGGCCTCGTCAACGTGATGAATATAGCCGAAGGCACGTTGGGTAATCTGGGCGACGATCAACTTGCCTGGCTGAAAGATGACGTGAGCGGCCTATCCAGCAGCACACCGATCGTGGTGTTTGCCCATGTGCCGTTGTGGTCCATTTATCCCCAATGGGGTTGGGGCACGCAGGACGCCGAACAAGCGCTGGGTTATTTGAAACGCTTTGGCTCGGTCACGGTGCTTAACGGGCACATTCATCAGACGTTCAAAAAAGTCGAGGGCAACGTGACTTTTCACACGGCCACATCCACTGCCTTTCCGCAGCCCAAGCCGGGCGCCGCGCCGAAGCCCGGACCGATGAAAGTCGCGCCGGAAATTCTCCCCACCGTGTTGGGCATCACCGAAGTGAATTACGTGGAGAGCAATCACAGTCTGGCAATCGTGGACGCGAAGCTCGGGTGAGGCGCATCGCAGGCTGCTTATGAACCAAACACTTTGGGCGCGCATGCACGGCGGCGCGACACACTTTCCCATCGCTTTGATAATGGTGTCCGTTGCTTTCGACGTGGCGGGATTCTGGTGGCGTGATGAAGCACGCCGCCGGGAACTTCGTTCCGTCGGATTTTATTCCCTGCTCATCGCCGCCGCCGCATCACCGGCGGCGGTGGTTTCCGGGATCGCCTTGAGCAAAGGAACACTCCTGGGAACGGGCATGCTGGCCCTTCATCATTATTTCATCTGGCCGGCCTTCGGACTTTTGATCGGACTGGCCGTGTGGCGATTGGTGGTGCGCGAACGCGCGTCGCGCCGCGCGGATGGCGGTTATCTCGCGCTCGCCTCGCTCACACTGGTGGCCATGATGACGGCCGGTTATTGGGGCGGAGAAATGATCATCGGCAAATGACGGGCGGCCATGAAAATATCCCTCCAACTCAAAGGAACAATCCTGGGAACAGCAGCCGGACTGGCGGCAATCGGCATCGCTTTCGCCGCCGGACAAATCCTTCAGCCCAAACACGTGGCGTCCGGCGCCGCCGAGGAATTGGTGGTTCCACCCGCGGGCACACCGGCGAACGCTGGCTACAAATTATTCATGCTCAATTGCGCCCATTGCCACGGCAGCGATGCCCGCGGCGACGAAGGCCCGGATTTACATGGCGTGACGAAGTCTGACCAGCGCATCACCAAGATCATCCAAAACGGCGTCAAGGGCGAGATGCCCAAGTTCAGCGCCAAGCTCAACGATGCCGATACCCAGGCGCTCATTGCGTTCATCCGGACATTGGGCGATTGAGATCACGGTTTGGGAGTGAGCAGCGTATCGATGCTGGCAGGACCGGAACCAGCCTTTTCGAGCTTCGGATATCGCAATCCGCCGTCGTAGTTAAGTTCGACGGTGCGAAAAATATCACCGGTTCTCACCAGCAAACTGAGCGGTGATTTCTTGGCCTTGATCGCCGCCTTTAACTGGTCGGTTTCGAAAGCGCGGCCATTGACGGCCACGATCTTGGTGCCGACGGTCAGGCCGGCGTTGAAGGCCGGGCCATCCCAGGTAACATCCGTTATCTCGCCTTCCTTGCCTAAAATAAAACCGCCCGAATACGTCAGGTCGGTGATCTTGCGGGCCTTCTCGTTCGCTTTGAACCATTCGGTCGGTGTGTTGGTATAAACGAGCCGATAGCCGCCGCGAGAGATACCATCAAGGGGCGCGTGATCACTCACGTTGTCCAGGCGAGCATGGAGGAAAGCGGCCCAGTCGTTGGCCTGAACTTGATTCAATGTGTGAACAACGTCATCAAACTGATACGTCAGTTCGCCCCAATCGCGGTCATTCACCCCAAAGAAGGCGCGCGCAAAATCATCCATGGAGCGGGTGCTTTGGAAAGTTCGCGGATGAGGCTGTCCGCATCGAGCCAGATGAGAAGTCCTTCGTTGTAGTAATCCTCGGAGCGTTGCCAGCTTCTCCAGCCCTTTGGCCGGCGCTGCGAGATGATCGGATCATCGGTCGTGTCGGTCAGCGGACGCCACTTGCGGCCCGAGTCCGTGTCGAGATGGGCGGCGATGTTCGCAAGGGCGCCGAGTGTTTCTTCATTTGAAAGCAGCCCTGACCGCGCGGCGAGCACATAGCCCCAAAATTGCGTCTGACCCTCGTAAACCCACAGCAGACTGTCCTGCATCGGCGTGCGGAAATCCGGCGTCCATAGATCAGCCGGGCGGCGGTACTTGCCGTTCCAGCTATGGGTGTACTCGTGCGGCAGAAGATCGCGTCGGGACGAATTGTCCTTCCATTCGGTGAAATAATTGCCGGTGACGCCGTCTTCGGAACTGCGATGGTGCTCAAGGCCAATCCCGCCCTGGCGATCGCTCAAAGCCAGCAGGAAATCATAATGGTCATAATGCTGGGCGCCGAAAAGTTTCACGGCTTGCGTCACCAGGTTGCGGTGAGACTGGAGCTGCTCCTCTGTGGCGGCCAGTTGCTCGGGCTGGTCGGCGACGATATTTAGACGCACGCCCGGCGCGAGGGTTTCAACCCGCACATTCGCTCCTGCAAATACCGGACTATCCACAAGAGTGTCCAGGCTGACTTGCTTGAAGTGGATGGTTGCGCCTTCATTCCCGGCGACCTCGAGCGCGGTGGCGGCTTTCCAGCCTTCGGGAAGTTTCAGCGATGCCTCCATTTTGATTTGGCGGACGTAGTACCCGGCCGGAAAAAGTGTCACGGCAATCCATTGCAGATTGAGCATGTCGGGAGTCGTGACGATGCGGCCCTGGGTGGTATCCGTCGGCGCGAGAAATTCGAACTGGGCCTCTATGCTGGACGCTCCCTTGGGAACTTCCAGATGGAACGCAAAAACATCAACGGGATCGCGCCGCCACGGAAGTGATTTCCCGTCGGCGCTGAATTTGAGTCCAGCGAGTTCCGGAATTTGACCGCTGGGCGAATGATTGCCCGGAAGCCACTTCGCGTAAAGCAGGGTGAGCGGTCCGGCTTCGGCAACGGGAATCGTTTCCGTGATGTGAAAGATAGCGCGGGTGACATCGGTGGCGTCAACCGATTCCGTGATGACTCCCGGCCACGCGACATCGCGGGCGGCTGGGATCGTGTCTACGATGGGCAGGGCCTCAGGCGCGCTGTTTTGGGCAGCAGCCAACAGTGGCGAAAAGACCAAAAAAAAGAGGGGAGCAATAAATTTTCTCATGGGTATGAACGAGGACCAGCAGAGCCGGTAACACTCATCTCGAAGAATTTAAAATTTTCCAAGCGCGCCAACAAGGAGATTTTCCGCTTAGCGTTCGGTGCGGGCGCATCCGCGCGCGCTGTTCTTGATTTTGGTAGGGACATCGCGCTGCGATGTCCCCGCCCGAGTCAGCGAGGACGGAACGAATGCCACGCGGCGCCCAACCGGTAACGCTTGGTTCCGTCGCCTGACGCTTCGCTCGGCGACGGGGACGGCGCAGCGCGCCGTCCCTACCAGGAACAGTGTCAAGATGCGCCCGGTCAGCGCGGGCGCGGGCACGCGCACTTCCAATGGCCGTTTGCGAAATTAAAAAAATCATTTTATGTGAGTTAAGTTGAGTTAAGGCCGGTTTAAGTGAGTTGAAAGTGAGTCAAACTGAGTTGGAAATGAATCGGGAACCGCTGCCCGAACAGCCCATTGCAAAAAAATATTTTCCCGAATATGTGACCAGAGGTGACTTTATGTGAATTTATCTGACTATAGCTGACTTTATCTGGCACCCGGTGCCACATAATGTCAGATAAAACGTCAGCTATGGTCACCTTTTGCCACTTGCCAACCCGGCAAATTTTGCCGCCATCACTCCATTTCGGGACTCCCCGGTCAACCTCATCAGCCAATACGCAGAATGGTTTGACTTGGTTTGACACTGGTTTGACTGCATTCAGCATCAACGGGTTGCAAGGGTGATTTTTCATCGCACCTACCTTGACTACCTTGACGGCGATGCAACGGAACGACCTCTGGGTATGGAGTTCAAGCTTCAGCTTGTCCCTTTCCCCAAGGGGCAGTGAGGAGGGATATGCTAAAGGTGTTTGCACACGGCCAACAACTACAGCCCCCCAAGGCGGACATGCTAAAGCATGAACTCCGTACCCGGACTGCACTTTTCCCCGATCAAAAATCGCAATTTTAAAATCTGATTCAACTGTCACGTTCCCAGATTATCAGAACGGGAGGTCGTTTTTGTAACCTATGGTAGGATTGACACGCTTTTTATTTTTGATGAATCTTTGTGAAAGAAACGGGGTTTCATCCAATGTTTAATGGGGTTTCGGCCTTCTCAAGAAAGACACGGAATTTCGCCTGATGAAAAAACTTTTTGTCCTACAAGAAATTTTCGACCGGGTTGAGCGCGGCCTTCATCCGAAACAATGCAGTAATACCATCTCTCAAAGATATTCGGTATATTCGAGCGATCCCGAATGATGGTAGGGCGACGCTGCTGCGCTTTCAGGCCCGGCGGCGCAGCAGCGCCGCCCTACCTGTATACCGATTTTCATCGGGGTTTGGCATAATTTCAACCACGGATGGGCATTGCGCGGATGCGCCCGGTCGGTTCAGGGCAGAGCGAGCGGAGAAAGAAGGGATCTTCTCATTTTTGCGCCCTCCACGGCTTGATGAATGCACTTCGCACCGCCGCTATTTAATCAGGCGTTGTTAAGCACATCAATCAACTGTCGCAGGCGGCCGTAATCGCGGCGGTTGAAGCCAAATGCGATGCGCGGCAATTCCACCAGGTCCCCGTCCGCGCGCTCGTCCGGCGTCGCTTCGATGGCCTTGATGGCCGGCCCGGTGATGATGTCCGCAAAATCCTCGTTCATCGCCGCGATGGCGGATTCCGACGGCGGATGCTTGAGCCGGATCACAAACAAATCCTTCACAAACCGCGTGGAATGGAAATTGCGATAAAATCGCGTGACGATTTTGACCGCCTGGTCCGCGTCGTCCGTGATCTGGTAAAGGTTGAGGTCATCCGGGGAAATCAACTGGTCGCGCAACAAATGTTCGCGCACATGCTTGTCCCACGTTTTCCAATAAGTGCCGCCGGGCCGGTCCACGAGCACCAGCGGCATCAACTGGCTCTTGCCCGTTTGCATCAGCGTCAGCGCCTCGTAGCCCTCGTCCATCGTCCCGAAGCCGCCCGGGAAAAGCGCAATGGCGTCCGAGTGCCGCACAAAAATCAACTTGCGCGTGAAGAAATATTTGAAAGTGATTAATTTCTTGTCGTCCTGGATGACGGGATTGGCGCCCTGTTCCCATGGCAGCCGGATGTTCGCGCCAAAACTGTTTTCTGAGCCTGCGCCTTCATGGCCGGCGTGCATGATGCCGCCGCCCGCGCCGGTGATCACCATGAAACCCGCCGCCGCAATCTTGCGGCCGAACTCCACCGCTTGTTGATATTCCACCTTGGTTGGCTGCGTCCGCGCCGAGCCGAAGATTGTCACCTTCCGCTTGTGCGCGTAAGGCGCGAACATTTTGAAAGCATAGCGCATCTCGCGCAAAGCCGTCTGGATCACGCGAACATCGCCGCTGTCCTCGACATCCGTCATCAGCTTGAGCGCGTTTTCGATGATGTCTTCCACCGCCTCGGGATTATGCCCGGCCCCCTTGTAAGCAATCAGTTCCTGTATGCGCCGTTTCAATTCCGGGTCCGACGGCGGTTTTTCCGTTTTTATCATGCGCGCAGGATAATGATTTGACGGGAAATTGCAATCTCACTTCCTGCGCGCCCGGGGTGTGATTAAAGGTGGGTGAGACTGATGATAATAATGGGCAGAGCGGCAGCTCTGCCCTACCCATATTTAGGTAGGGCGGCGCTGCCGCGCCGCCCAAACTTTCCGGGACGTCACCCACTTTTAATCACACCCCCGTTTCACGACATGTGCCCGGCTCAACGGAATTATTTTTCCAAATATCGGATGACCGCCTCCGTGCGGCTGCGCACACGCAGTCGCAGGAAAATGTTTTTAATGTGGCCATGCACCGTCCAGGCGCTGATTCCCATCGCCTGCGCGATTTCCTTGTCCACATAACCTTTGCTTAAAAGTTCCAGCACTTCATGTTCCCGGTTGGTCAGCTTGGACAACGCCGGGTGATCCTGGGTGGAACGGAATTGGAGCAGTTCTTGAAAATAATGTTTTACCCGGGGGAGAAAATCTCCCGGGACCAGTTTCCCGCGGTTGGCGGCGGTGAAAATGGGTTCCAGCAACCGGTCTGGGCGGGCTCGCTTGAGTAAATAGCCCTCGGCGCGGCCCGGCGTCGAAACAAACATCTGGTCGCCATCTGCATGAAGCGAATAGGTGATCGCCGGCACTCCGGGTTGAATGGGGGCAATCAGACCGGCGGATTTAAAGCCAATTCGTCCGGCGAGGTTGCGGTTCACCAACACCATGCGGGGCTGGTGTTGCGCCAGGGCACGGGTGAATGATTCCGCCGAGTCGCAGGGGACACCGCCCAACCCGGATTGCTGGCTGACGCTCCAGCATAAGGCCCGGCGAATTCCAGCATCCGATTCAACCACCAGCACGGAATCCTGATTTGGGACCGGCGCCAATGCATCGAACTTCAGCCCGGCCTCTTTTCCAACCAAAGTGTGAATCGTGGTATAAGTCCACATGACCGGATTCATACACCATTCAAAGCTTACGATCAGTTCGCGGGAATATCGCTGAAAGGTGGCGTTCCAACCCTGCTTTAACGCCATTTGATAAATCTGACGCGCTTTGCCAGCGGCTTTTTCCGCATCCGGAGTGCCCAGGGGGAAAAAATAACCCGCCCCGGCATGTTGGATATGCACGGCCAAATCCTGCTCGCTTTCGCCGGAGGCCGGAAAGCGATATTGCCGCCGGAGTAACCGATTTTTCCAGAAGGCGTCGTCTGTTTTAATCGCTGACTCAGCACCGCTCGAGCCACTAGGAAGCTCTTTTGACATCAATTCAACTAAAGTGCATCTGTCAAATGCCGTCAACTCGCGAAATCAGACCGACATTTTTCTGTGCGCATCTTGAAATTGTAGTCGGTAGGGATGGCGCGCTGCGCCGTCCCCGTCGCCGAGCGAAGCGTCAGGCGACGGAACCAAGCGTTACCGATTGGGCGCCGCGTGGCATTCGTTCCGCCCTCGCTGACTCGGGCGGGGACATCGCAGCGCGATGTCCCTACCAAAATCAAGAACAGTATCAAAAATGCGCCTCGTTTTTCTGGCGATAATCACAAGTTCACCTGCGAGCGGACATCCAGCCGTCATTTTTTTGGATTTCCTATCAGACTATAAACTTCTCCTATTGCTTGTCCGGGGCACGGACGACTTCGATTCCATTTGTGCGAACCGGCGGCCACGCCCGGCGGAAACTTTCCCACTTGGGCTCGTTATCGAAAATCTGGCGGTAATGACCTGAATCCTTGAGCTGACCTCCAGCGGCTTCGTCCAAAATGAGCACGCATTCGGGGTGCAACTGCAGCGCGGTGGCTGGAATCATGCTGGTAATGGGACTTTCAACCGTCTCGGCGACCACCGCGGCTTTCTCCTCGCCAGTAGCCAGCAGGATGCACCGGCGGCAATCGAGAATCGTCCCCAAACCCATCGTAATCGCGCGTTGAGGCATTTGGTCGGGACTTTCGAACAAAGACTCGTTCTGTTGGCGGGTGACCGGCGAAAGCGCTTCCACCCGGGTCAGCGAATAAAGTTCCGAAGGCGGTTCGTTGAAACCCAGATGGCCGTTCCGGCCGATGCCGAGTAACTGCAAATCAATGCCGCCGCGTTTTTTGATAAGCCTTTCATAAGCGGCGCATTCGGTTTCGAGATCGTCCGCCAGACCGTTGGGCAAATGGGTATTTTCCAATTTAATGTTTACATGCTCGAACAGGTGCTGATTCATATAGCGCCGGTACGAATTTTGATGCTGGGCTGGCAGTCCGATATATTCATCGAGATTGAAAGTGTGACAGTTCGAAAAATCCAGACCCTCCTTGCGGTGCATTTGGACAAGCCGGGCATAGACTGGCTCCATGGTGCGTCCCGTGGCCAGACCCAGGACCAGGCCCGGTTCTTCACGCAAGTTCCTGGCGATAACCCCGGCCGCCAGGTCCGCGGCGGCAGCTGCATTTGGTCGAATGATTACTTGCATGAAAGTTAGTCTGGCAAATTGTATGGCTACCTACTCCCGCGGTTTGCAAGAGGGTACTGCTCAACCTGATTATTATTAAATGCGCTTATCTCGACCACCCCCAGTACTGGGGGTGGACAGACATGCGCAAGAAGCTATTGTTAATGACAGTCAAGATGTCGCGCCCCGGTAGATCGGACGGCCAGGCTTGCTTGTAAAGCCTGCGCGCCAGCTCGCAGAAAACAGTCTTTTTCATTATAAGCTAAACTCCAAATAAGCTTGATCAGCTTTAGTGAACTCTTGGTCATGCGCGGGCCGAGCCGAAATCAACGCAATTAAAAAAAACCGACCACTAAACGTAAAATATAAGTCTATGAAACTAAAAAGAAAGTTACCCGCCCGGTTCTATAAAATGTTGCCCTGCGCGGCTTCGCTGATCCTGTTACTGACCCGCCCAGCCTCTGCGTTGGATTATCCCAGCACCATTCTGGCGGATAATCCTCTCGCTTATTACCGGTTCGAGGAGACCAACGGAAGCGTGGCGGCGGACAGCAGCGCATCCGCGGCATTTCCCGGGACTTATGTCGCCAACGGCTCGTATCCCCTTTTGGGCCAGCCCGGAATTGACTCGAACTCTATCGCTCTCTCTGCTTCGACGGGCAACAATTACGTAACCGTAGCCTATAATTCGGCATTAAACCAGCCCGGCCCATTTTCGTTCGAGGTTTGGGCCCGTCCCATCAGCTCACCGACTGGCGGCGCTTATCGCTGTCCCATCGGCAACTCTCCCGCTTTCGGCACGGCTACGCAGTCTGGCTGGTATGTTTACCAGACACCTGATGTGCCCAGTGAACTGGCTCTGGTCACGCCAACGGGAGATATCTTTATCAGCACCACCAATTACAAACTATTTAATTGGTATCACATCGCCGGCACCTATGACGGCACCAACATGAGTTTCTATTTGAATGGAGCATTGGTGGGGACGCAAAGAGCCAGCGCGTACGTTGCCAACTCCGTGAATAATGCCGGCGCCTGCGTGTTTGGCATAGGGCAGCGCGGTGACGGGTATGGCAACTTCGATGGCGGCCTCGACGAGGCGGCCTTTTACACCAATGCCTTGACCGCAGCCCAGATTTTGAACCACTATCAGATAGGCACCAATTCTTTCCGGAACGCCTTGCTTGCGCCCACGATCGCGACACAGCCGGCTCCCCTCACCGTTTATGCGGGTCAAGTCGCACAATTCTCGGTTCTGGCGGACGGAACGGCTCCCTTGTTTTACCAATGGTACAACGGCTCAACCTTGATACACGGCGCGACCAATTCCACTTACAGTTTTACTTGCGCACCGGGCGATAATGGCTCCAGCTTCACCGTGGTCGTCAGCAACCAGGTCAACACAGTGACCAGCACGCCACCGGCGACCCTCACGGTCTCCACCGGTCTGCTGATTGACGCGCCGCTCACCTCGATTACACGCAACGTCGGCAGTTCCGCCGCGTTTGAAATCGTGGCCGAAGGAGCATTGCCCCTTACCTACCAATGGAAAAATGGCGACGGCAGTATCATCACCAATGCCACCAACGCCACCCTGTGGCTGTCTAATGTGCAATTGGCCAACAACGGCTCGAATTACTATGTGACCATTATCAATCCCTACACCAATCTTGATAGCGCTCCCGTCACGCTCACTGTCCAGGCCCGGCCGGTGACCGTCCCCATCAGCCACTACGCTTCCGTGGTTGTGGCCGACGGACCAACCGCCTATTGGCGTCTCGACGAGACCAACGGCAGCACGACCGCCACTGACGCCGTGGGCAGCTTCGATGGAACGTATAACGCCAGCGCTTACACCGCCAGTCCAGGGACCTTTACTTACGACGCAGCCACCGGCATCCCGCACGAAACGAATGGCGCTATCGGCGTCAGCGGCGGCGCGGTAATAACCATTCCCTATGCGCTCGAAATCAATCCGACCGGCGCATTCAGCGTGGACGGCTGGTTTAACGCCGCTACAGTATCGTCTGGCGGTAACGATTATCGCACTCCGTTTTCATCCATCAGTAATCCCTACGGTCAGGGTCCCACAGGCTGGCTGGTTTACCAGACTGGCGGCAATAATTGGTCTTGGTGGCCGTATAATGGGAATTATGCCAACATCCAGCTCACCGACAATGACCAGGTGGTTGCCAATCAATGGTATTATCTTGGCCTGGTCTATGACGGCACTACCTTTACTTTCTATGTAAATGGTGTTGCCAAGGCTTCATCAACTGACAGCGGTTTTGTCCCGAACGGCAATGTACCCCTCGGATTTGCCGCCAACTACAGTTACAACTATACCGTGACACCCGGTCTTCCGTCTTACAATGGCTTGGGCAGCGCGGACATGGTTCTCGGCTGGCGCAGTGACGCAAATCCGTCAATAGGCGCTGGGTTCAACCCCTTTGCGGGCATCATTGATGATGTGGCCGTTTACAACAAAGCGCTCACCGCCCAGCAGATTCAGAATCACTTTCTGAATTCGACCCGCGTTGCCTTCACTACTGCCGGCAACAAATTGGTCCTCACCTGGCCGACGGGCACTCTGCAATCGGCGACCAATGTCACCGGCACTTACACCAATATTATCGGGGCGACGTCGCCTTACACCAACACCATCACCGGAACCCAAAAATACTTCCGGATTGAGTTACACTAACTGGTTGAAGTTTCATTTCCAAATTGGCCGGGATGCGGTTCATCCCGGCCAGCTTGTTAAATCGGCTGCCATAGCTTTATGAAAAACAAAATGTTCGACAGCATCTCGTCTTGCCGAACCGCCCGCGGCGGTCGAGGCGCTTTTACCTTGATTGAACTCCTTGTCGTCATCGCCATCATCGCCATTTTGGCGGGTCTGCTACTGCCGGCGCTGGCAAAGGCGAAAGCCAAGGCCAAGACGATTGCCTGCACCAGCAATCAAAAACAAATTATACTCGGTTACCTGCTCTACGCGGATGACAATGGCAACTATTTGCCGGTAGCCGGCCAGGACACCGGCGGGATCGTCGTATTACCCACCGAGTGGTATCGTGAGATCTCCCCTTACTTCTCGCAGCTTGCGGCCAGCAACACCACGATCAGCGCGGTTGGTACCGTCGTAACCTGCCCGTCATTGAACCTCGCGGCGATGTTTCGCAACGCCTCGTTGAGCACGGATTCCAACACCAATGGCATCGGCGGGTATGGACATAATTATCCTTATTTGGGCTATTACGATGGCTACACTACCCCCAACCCGCCTTATGGCCGCCTAAAACTCACCGATGTTCCCCATCCCTCGGCGACCATCTTCAATAGCGACACCCTGGACCCTGTGGCTGGCGACGCCGCAGTCCTCGAATTTTACGGGTATTCGTACTCACCCAGCTATATTTCCCGATTCCTACCGAATGACTCTTACAGACGCCACGGCACAGGCGATAATTTCTCCTGGGGGGACGGCCACGCGGCATTTATGCAGTGGGCGCAGGCCTCGATCGGTCTGAATAATTCCGTGGACTATTACTGGATAGTGACAAAATAGGGAGCGGCGTATCCTGATTACGTGAAATTGCCAGGCATGACTACGGATCTTGACTGACTTGCCGGATGACACACAAGGATCTTGTGATAGAGTGGAATATGTTTATCGCCGCCAGACGCCTTTCATCTGCCTTGCGTTTGTCGCTGCTCTTCGTGCTGCTTCCGATGCTTGCCCACGCGGGTTTATGGACCACGGGCTACTACCCAGGATGGGAGCAGTCGGATCCACCCTCATCAACACCCATGCCCGCCTCAAATATTGACTTCACGACGCTGACGCATGTCATTCATTTTTCCGTGGTGCCGAATTCCAACGGCACGTTGAACTCCAGTGACAATTCCATCACCACCGCCAATTCGTCCGACGTAGTTAGTCACGCACACGCCGCCGGCCGGCAAGTCCTCATCTGTGTCGGTGGTGCCAGCACCGAAAGCCTTTTTCAATCCGCCGCC
>Ga0207116_10024_pt2 | contig 38005 bp, 30 predicted proteins | sample Alteio_BWMinHeat_44_FD_153550 | JGI IMG/M metagenome (GOLD analysis project Ga0207116, IMG submission 153550) | Enriched cells from forest soil in Barre Woods Harvard Forest LTER site, Petersham, Massachusetts, United States -... | ecosystem: Environmental > Terrestrial > Soil > Temperate forest >... | reverse complement strand
CGTCAGATCCTCGAATTGATTCAAGCTCAACCAGCCGCGCGCTATGAAAAGATTAAACGTTTTATCGACATTGAGGCCTTCGAGCGATCGGAGGAAACACTTCGGCAGCTTGGCAAGTCGCTCGCAAACGAAAAACAGCAAGTCGAGCATGCTGAAAACGAAAACCTTGCTGCGTTGCAGGGCTTTTACGATGCCGCAGGAAAGCCAGGCGGATTGAATCCTGTTACGTGGGCCAAGAAGAAACTGGCGGAGCCAACTACAGAGCGCGATGCGGATATTGCTGCTATCGGGAAATTGCGGGCCGCGTTTGAAGCCCTCAAAGTTTTGCCAGAAAGGCTTAGGTCTCGTCAGCTCTCAGTTGCCTCCGCAAAGGGGGCGTTAACGGCGGCTGAGAAAGCTTTAGCCAGTGCGATTGCTTTGGCCACCGAGGGTGCAGGTGAAGCACTAGCTCTGCTTGAAGCCGGCCGCGACTACTTGCACGCCCATCCTACAGCAGCCGAATGTCCGTTGTGCGGCAGCGATGACAAGATCGACGGACTACTGGAGTCGATTGACGAAAGACTCAAAATTCTCGCCTCGCTGAAAGACGCTGATGCAGCTAAGAAGAAGCAGCTAAGCGCGCTCAGTAGCGCGGAGGCAGCTCTGGCGCAAGCCGAAGCCGACTACCAAAAATCAATCGCAGCATTCGACGGCGTACATAAGGGCTACGGGTGGAGACCGGAAGTCAAATTGCCTTCCGACGCTGCGCCGATTCAGTCCCCGAAACTGGTTGAATGGTTGGCGAATAACGCCGCCATTGCGGGTTCATGGCCAGCAGTAGAGGCTTCGTGGCATCAAGAAAAGAAATTCATTGCAGCTTTGAAGAGTGCCGCCGAGCGCTACGAGTCGAACGTCGCCCGTCGGAAAGAACTTGCCGTGTTAGTGCCGAAGGTGGACCAAGCGCTGACGCAGTGTGTTGAGGAGCGGCAAAAGTTCACCGATGGTATCATCTCCGAAATCGCGGAGGACGTGGGCAAGCTATATAATTCCGTCCACCCCGGCGAAGGATTGGACAAAATTGCGCTTCCACTCGATCCGGCTAAACGCGCCTCGATGGAATTGAAGGCCAAATTCGCGGGTCTCGACGCACCGCCTCAAGCCTATTTCAGCCAGTCTCATCTAGATACGCTTGGCTTGTGCGTATTCCTGGCACTGGCCGCGCGTGATCGGCCTGACGAGACAGTTCTCATTCTGGACGACGTACTGGGCAGCGTGGATGAGCCTCATGTCGAGCGCGTAATCGGCATGGTCTACGAAGTTAGCGGCAAGTTCCGCCATACCATCGTGACCACTCACTACCGTCCCTGGCGCGAGAAATATCGCTGGGGCTGGCTGAAGCCAGGGCAGCCTTGTCAATTCGTGGAGTTAACCGACTGGGGTATTAATGACGGTATTCGCGTCACCAGCTCATTGCCTGAGATTGACCGCCTCAAATCGCTTCTCGCTGCCGCGCCGCCTGATCCGCAGGCGATTTGCAGCAAGGCTGGGGTAATTCTTGAAGCGGCGCTGGACTATCTAACCCAAAAATACGAATGCGCTGTTCCCCGCCGGCAAGGCGCGGCCTACACGTTAGGGGACCTGTTGCCAGCCGTGGGTGGCAAGTTGCGCGATGCGCTGAAAGTTGAGATCCGGGACGGCATCACCGATCCCAACGCTCCGCCAACAAAGATAGTTGTTCTGAAGCCGATCCTTGATGAATTGGCGCGCATAGCGCAAGCCCGCAACGCTTTTGGCGCACACTTTAAGTCCATCTCGTTCGAGATGCTGGATACCGATGCAGTAGGTTTCGCGAAGCAAGTTGAGCAACTGGTGGATGCGTTGACCCATCCTACGGACGGTTGGCCTAGTAACGACAAGTCAGGCAGCTATTGGCGCAACAGTGCCGATTCACGTCGCCTGCATCCTCTTAAGAAGCCGAGTTAGACTGCAGATGAGTGAAAAGCAGAAACTTGAACTGACATGGGTAGGTAAACGCAGTCGGCCGCGGCTAGAGCCGCGTATTCTGATTGAAGATGCTGACAAGAGTTACCATGCGGCTGCGCGATTTAGCGCCAATGACATCTTTAATAACGTGCTAATTCATGGCGACAACCTGCTCGCACTGAAAGCACTAGAGGCCGAATTTGCAAGCAAAGTAAAGTGCGTTTTCATTGATCCACCCTACAACACCGGCAGCGCATTCACGCACTACGACGACGGATTGGAGCACTCAATTTGGTTGGGCTTAATGCGCGACCGACTGGAGATTGTCCGGCGACTGCTTAAAGAAGATGGGTCGCTGTGGATCACCATTGATGACAATGAAGGCCACTATCTCAAGGTCTTATGCGACGAAATTTTTGGTCGTGCGAGTTTTATTGGGACCATCGTCTGGGAAAATTTCTATGGGCGCAGCAACGCGGCGGCGTTGTCGCCAGGACATAACTATATTCTTGTATATTCCCCACAAGGTCTCGATTGGAAACATACTCGCAATCTCCTTCCACGGGATGAAAAGAGCGCTAGCAAATATAAGAATCCGGATAATGACCCCAGAGGTCCTTGGCGTCTCGGTCCAATTTTTGCAGCTGAGGAGCGCCACGAGGGACTGATGTATACGGTTACCACGCCTTCCGGGAGGAATGTCACGCCTCCTAAGGGAAGTCATTGGCGAATGGTAGAGTCTGAATTTTGGCGGTTGGTCGAAGATCGTAGAATTTCATTCGGGGAGGACGGCGATAACAATCCAGCTCTGAAGCTTTATCTTAGGGAGGTGCAAGACGGATTGGTGCCGCGAACGTGGTGGCCTCATACCGAGGTCGGGCACACACAAGAAGCGAAACGGGAAATCCAAGCGCTATTCCCTGCCGAGGATCTCTTTGACACCCCAAAACCAGAACGGTTGCTGGAACGCATCATTACCATCGCGACAAATGCGGAAGAGATAGTCCTCGACTCGTTTGCCGGTTCTGGCACCACTGGTGCAGTAGCGCATAAAATGGGTCGTCGCTGGATCATGGCCGAGCTCGGCACCCACTGCGGCTCGCATATTGTGCCGCGCCTTCGACAGGTGATTGACGGTACAGATCAAGGCGGAATTAGCAGGGCCGCTGATTGGAAGGGCGGTGGCGGTTTCCGGTATTATGAGCTTGCGCCATCGTTGTTAGCGAAAGACAAATGGGGCCGCGAGGTTATCTCCAAAGAGTATAATTCCGGGATGCTCGCTCAAGCCTTGTGTAAGCTGGAAGGCTTCATCTATGCGCCCAGCCCCGACGTATACTGGCAGCAGGGTCATTCGTCTGAAAACGACTTTCTCTATGTCACTACCCAGACATTGAGACCAGAGGAATTGGCCGCGGTGAGTGAGGATGTTGGGGACGGGCGCACGCTATTGATCTTGTGCGCCGCCTTTCGCGGCAATACCGAACTTTGGCCCAACCTAACCGTCCGCAAGATACCCAACCATATCCGCGCTCGCTGCGAATGGGGCCATGACGATTATAGCCTGAATGTCGCGAATCTTCCGCAGGCCGAAGCGAAGGTGGTATCCACTAGTCCGCAACCAGGCTTGTTCGACGAAGGAGATGCCGCATCAGCAACCTCCGTCATGTAAACGCCATCGCCGGTCGATTAAGCCTACGCCAGCCGCAACGGCGTGCCCTTGAAATCCTCGACCGCGTGACAGAGATCGTCTCGCCAAGTAAAGTTGCCAACCCCGTTGTCGCTCTCGAGATCGTCAAGAGCGAGTTTCCAAGTGTAGCGGATTTTGAGCGGGACTTCCCGTCACTATGTTTTTCGCTTGCTACCGGCGTCGGCAAAACGCGCCTGATGGGCGCTTTCGTCGCCTATTTGAAACTTGCGCACGGCATCAACAATTTTTTCGTCCTCGCCCCGAACCTGACGATCTACAATAAGCTGATCGCAGATTTTAGACCGAACACCCCCAAATACGTTTTTAGAGGTATTTCGGAGTTCGCGATTTCGCCACCCGTGTTGACGACTGGCGAAACCTATGAGCGGCAAATTGCGTCGGGCGGACAACTTTTCCCGACGACAATCAACATTTTCAATATTGCGAAAATATCATCCGAGGTGCGCGGAGGACGTAGTCCGCGCATACGATCATTTCGCGAGGAAATTGGCGAGAGTTACTTCGATTACCTCGCAGGCCTGCCCGACCTAGTATTGTTGATGGATGAGTCGCATCGTTACCGCGCGACAGCAGGTATGAGGGCCATCAACGAGCTAAAGCCCATGCTGGGACTTGAACTAACCGCCACGCCGTTTGTGGAAAGTCCGCGCGGGTCGATAGCGTTTCGCAATGTTATATTCGATTATCCGCTCGCTCGTGCGCTGGAAGATGGGTTTGTTAAGGAGCCCGCCGTCGTCACCCGCAAGGATTTCAACCCTGCGGGAAAATCCCCCGAGGCCATTCAGCTGATGAAGCTGGAGGACGGCGTTCGATTACACGAGAGCGTCAAAGTCGATCTTGAGACCTACGCCCGCGAGAATGGCGAGCGGATCGTCAAGCCATTCGTTCTCGTCATCGCGCGCGACACGACCCACGCCGGCGAGTTGATGGCCCTGATTCAATCCAATGCATTCTTCGAGGCCCGTTATGCCGACAAAGTCATCCAGGTCGATTCCAGTGTGAAGGAAGAAGAAACAGTCGAGAAGCTTCTGACCGTTGAGCAGAACGACAACCCCGTCGAGATCGTAATTCACGTCAACATGCTCAAAGAGGGCTGGGATGTAACTAACCTCTATACAATTATCCCGCTGCGCGCCGCCAATGCTCGAACGCTGATCGAGCAAAGCATCGGGCGCGGGCTACGCCTACCTTATGGCAAACGAACAGGTGTCGCTGCCGTAGATCGCCTGAACATCGTCGCTCACGACCGCTTTCAGGAAATCGTCGACGAGGCGAACAATCCCAATTCGCCGATTCACCTCAAGCAACTTGTGCTCGATGAGACCGATTTGGAGCGCAAGACTGTTACGGTGGTGGTGGCCCCGACGATCCTGGGCGGTCTTGGCCTGCAAACGGCGCAAGGGGCGGAGGGTGCGGCATCCGCTGGCCCCGCGCCCGCCCCGGCATTTGCCGACCCCGAAGACATGCGCGTGGCGCAGCTGGCGTACGATGCCTTCCGCAAGCTGGCGCGTGAGCCGGACAAAGTACCGAGCGTCTCTTACCTATCGCGGCCCGATATTCAGGAACAGATCGTCCGCGATGTGCGAAGCCAATATCAGCCTGCCCAGATGGGATTAGAGGGCGTCGCTAAACCTCCGCCGGACATGGCGGCCGTGATCGCGGCTACGGCCAAGCTGATGGCGGATCGCACCATCGACATTCCCCGCATCACGGTGATGCCGAAAGGCGAGGTCAAGGCTGGCTTTAAACCATTTACTCTCGACCTGTCGGGAATGCGCTATCCCGCGCCAAGCGAAGAATTATGGGCGAAACATCTGCGGACAGATCAGGTCGATGTCATCGGCCTGTCGCAGGGCAATCTGCTCGAGCAGCGGCTTGAAGATTATGTCGTCAGCGGCCTCATCGACTTCTCCGACATCGCCTATGACGAACACGCCGATATGCTTTACGAACTGGCGGGGCAGGTTGTGCGGCATCTGCTTGACTACCTGTCAGAGAAGGATGCGGGTCAAGTGCTAGCCCTGCATCAACGGGAGATCGCACGCGCAGTGCACGCGCAGATGCAGGATCATTTCTGGAAAGACGATACGGTCGAATACCAACACGAGGTCCGACAGGGCTTTACCGAATTGAAGGAGAGCGCCTACACCGCTTTACGCGAAGCGCCCCTCGACTACCGAGTGCCGCCCGCCGACAAGAGCAATGTGGCGCGCTATCTCTTCGGTGGTTTCAGCAAATGCCTCACGACCGTCACGAAGTTCCACTCCGATTCCGAACGAAAGCTTGCCGTCATCCTTGAGCGAGAGTCGCTAAAATGGCTTCGGCCCGCAAAAGGTCAGTTTCAGATGTTTTATCGTAGCGGAAACGATCATCTCGAATATCAGCCGGACTTTGTTGCTGAAACCGAGACCCACATCCTCATGCTGGAGCCAAAAATGGCAACGCAAATGCAGGAAAAGGATGTGCTGGCCAAGCGCGACGTTGCCGTCCAATGGTGTGGTTGGGCATCAGAACATGCAAAATCGTATGGTGGAAAGCCCTGGCGATACGCCTTGATCCCTCATGATGCGATTGCCGAGAATATGACGCTCGACTTCCTGCTCAAGCAGTACTCTTAGTCCCCAGCCAAGTTAACTCTCCCAGTTGGGCATACAGGGTTATGGCAGCCATGATTGATCGGGAGGAGAAGGCCAGAGTCCTGATCGAGCGTTCGATACGAAATTCCTATCTTCCGATAGTTGAATTTGCGGACGAGTGCAGCGGCCGATCTTTTGTAAATATAAGTAGTTCTTCAAAACGCTCGGGCCACTATTGGAGAATGAAGCTTTTTTGAGCGAGGCGGCGGGTGATTCAACTGAGCTAATAACGGCGCGGAAAGCCTTTTTTGCTCCCCGAAAAAGCGACCTGAAACTTCTCCTTTTTTAGGGGTATCAAAAATTCAACCGACGCTTTCGGAATAGCTCCGCACAGGCAGCTACCTAAAACGTGCAAAAATCGCCAAACCCAACTGCCGAGTTCGCCCACGGAGACAAAGGGCGCTGAAATTTGCCGCAGCCGCTCTGCGGCAGTCTCTGGGGAGTGGCAACACAGCACGTGGACGCAAATAAGCGCGCAACACGGGCGTCTGTTACAACAGGCAAACCCAATCCGGAAATATTCCGGACTGGGTGGCGGAGGGGGCAGTCCTTAGCGAACCCGTCTCCGCGATAAATTCCCTGCTAACAGGGAAAAGAACAGGGAATTCCACGAACCTTGTGGACGATTCCAATGTTACGCGCCGATTTCGTCCGTAAATCCAGGGCGTTACAGACCAACTCCCTACGCAATCGAACAGGGAATTATGTCCAGCGAACAGGGAAGCTCGCGCGCGGATCAGGGAACGCGGAACGCGCCTGCGCATAACAGCGATTTTCCGGCAGAGTGCGAAGTGCGACGTTGCCCGGCGTCACGCACGTCCACTTTAGCTCGGCAAGCGGACATCACACACGGTAGGCGCCACTGCCACTATGTGCCAGAACCGGACATACACTGAGGCCGGAAAACATGCACGACGCCATCCGCAAGCACTCTCTCGAGGGCATCCGCCGGGTTGGACTAAGATACCCGGTGGCTAGCCCCGCTGGTGCAGCTCAATGACATTGCGATCGGGATCGCGCACAAAGATTGCCTGCGCGTTGGGCCCTAAGCGGATGGGTCCACCGCTAAGCGGAACGCCGGCCGCTTCCAGCCGCTTCGCAGCGCTCGCGATATCGGGGCACAAAAGCGCGAAATGCGTTATTCCCGGGTGCTTCTCGGCGATGTCCATCAGGATATTCGAAGCGCTTGCGCTCGGCGCATTGAGCACGAGATTGAGTTCCACGCCAGATGGGTGATCTAGTATCGCTACCGGTTCGGGTCCGATTGGACCCGCGGTCTTCGTGAAACCAAGCAACTCGTAAAAGCGCATCGAGCGGTCGAGGTCATGGACGCGAACGCCAATATGGGCAAGACCCGCGACCTGGACAGAGCCGGTTTGCGCATTGTCCATCGTCATTCTCTCCCTGGACATTCTGCTTAAGCGTGGAGCTAGCTACTTGATATCGCGGGCGGCCCTTTCGATCAGATCGGCGACGGCCTTCGGGTTGGCGACATAGATGGCGTGGCTGCCAGGAACTTCGGCAACGGTAGCGCCGGCGCGTTTCGCCATGAATTGCTGTGCGGGATAGGGAATCATTTTGTCGTCGCGGACCTGAAGATACCAGCTAGGCTTGGACTTCCAGGCCGGCTCCGTGACTGCCCCACCAAGGGCGTCGAGGCCCCAAGGCACCTGGGAGTCGGCCATGAAAGCGGCCGTGTTCGGGTCGACATCGCCGGCGAAGGAGGCCCGGAATTTGGCCCTGTCGAGAAAAAGGTAGCCGTCCCTCGGCGGCAAGATCGGCGGCACAGGCGCGCCGGGCGGCGGATTGGCGATCAGGGAATTAACTGACTCGCCTTTGTCCGGTGCGAATGCGGTTATGTATACCAATCCGGCAACCTTCGGATCCGTCCCCGCCTCCGTGATGACAACCCCGCCGTAGGAATGCCCGACCAGGATCACTGGGTCCGGTTGGGAAGCGACTATCAGCTTGGTGGCGCTCACATCTCCCGCAAGAGAGATCGTCGGATTCTGCACGATGCTGACGTTGAAGCCGTCCTTCTTCAGAATGTCATAGACACCCCTCCAGCCAGCGCCGTCGACGAAACCGCCGTGGACAAGAACGATATTGTTGATCTTAGGCATTATGTCTCCTTGCGAATTAGCAGGCTGATGATCAGTTCAAACTTCGTCGATTGCTGGATCGTCAAGAACGCGAACGGCGCACCGTTTACTTGCCATAGGCCTGCGCGATCTGCCCCACGAGCTTGGCCCAGGGCATGTCCATGGCGTCATAGACGGCCCGCGCCTCCGGCCGCGCATTGTCCTTGAGGATTTCAACCATCAACGTCGCGTAATCGTAGAGTATCACGCCGGCCTGCAGCATGCGCAGAAGACCAACTTGTCGCTTGGTCTCGCTGAAGGTTCCGGACGCGTCGACTACCACATAGGCCTCGAGGCCCTTGCCAATAGCGCTGATGGCTGGGAACGCTGCACAGACTTCGAGGGAGATGCCCGCGAAGATCAGTTTCTTGCGGCCAGTCGCCGTGATCGCCTGAGCAACCCTTGGATCGTCGAATGCATTAACCGACGAACGATCGATGATCGAAACGCCAGGCAGCGCTTCCACGAGTTCGGGGAACGTCGGCCCCCACATGCTGTCGCGCGCTGTGGTGGTTACGACGATCGGCAAGGCCAGGGCCCTGGCCGCCTTGGCCAGCGCCACGACATTGTGCTTGAGCTCTCCCGTGGAATAATCGCGAACCCCGGTCATTAGGCCAATCTGATGGTCGACGAGAACGAGAGCGGCATTTTCAGATGTAAGCGGTTCATAGGCGCGCTTCGGGTCGAACATGATTTCCTCGCACAGAAACGAAAAGCCGAGTTGCGGGTGCCTCCGGCAGTGGGATGCCGGGCATTGATCGTCAGTTGCGGTGCGAGACGATGTAACTGTTGGACTATCGGCCGAAAAGTCGCCAAAATTGGCACTCAGCATCCAATGTAATGGACGATGGCGGTGCTGGATCTAAACGACTTCTTCCACTTCGTGCACGTCGTCGATCGCGGCGGGTTCACGGCCGCGGGCCGGACGCTTCGCATTCCGAAATCGACCCTGAGCCATCGCATCCAACAGCTTGAGACCAGGCTCGGCGTCAGGCTGCTCAACCGCACGTCACGGCGGTTCGCCATGACCGATGCCGGAGAGGAATTCTATCGCCACGCGGTGGTGATGTTGCGCGAGGCCGACCTGGCCGAGGCCGCCATACGCCATCGGCTGACTGAGCCGACCGGCACCGTCCGCTGCACCGCAGCCGTGGCCACCATGCAATTCGCGATGCGCAACATCGTGCCGGACTTTCTCCTCCGCTATCCCAAGGTCAATGTCGTCGCCCATGCGACCGACCGGAAAGTCGATCTCATCGGCGAGAATTACGACGTTGCGATCAGAGCCCATTCAGACCCACTGCCGGATTCGACGCTGGTGCAACGGACGCTCACGCCGGCGCCCTGGTTCCTTTTCGCAGGTTCGGCATATCTCAATGCCCGCGAAGCACCGCAAACGCCCAAAGACCTTCAGAGCCACCCCTCGCTGTTCATGGTGCGGACGGGGGTCACTCCGGTTTGGCGACTTCGCCATGCGAACAAGGTGAAAGCCGAAGTGGTCATGCGGCTGACGCCCCGGCTCTTGAGTGACGACATGATCGGTCTTAAGCAGGCAGCGATTGCCGGCCTCGGCATTGTTGCGTTGCCAGGCTACGTCTGTCGCGATGATGTTCGATCAGGAGCACTACAGCAGGTATTGCCCGCCTGGCTTGCTGGAGATTCCACGATCACAGCTCTCATTCCGTACCGGCAGGGCTTGCTGCCGTCGGTCCGCGTCTTCATCGACCACTTGGCGGCAGAGTTCCCGAAAGCGGTCCGAAGTTAGAACACTCCGGAAATTTGGCGCTCCGCTCGCCGATCCATGTCCGGGTTGGGTCAGACTCGGACCTGGACAGCCAGTTGGCGGATGTCCGGGTTCACCCCGATAGCAGACTCAGAGCTAGCCGAGCCCTTTAGTCCGGTAGTGCCAGGTGCCGGCCTCATCGTTCTTCGCGCCGCTGGAGTTCGGATAAGATCTCATCTGGGCAGCTGGTCTCGTATTTCGGCAGATCGTCAGAGATTCGCTCCCATTCTGCTTTGGAGCCGACATAAATGTTTCTCGCTTCGCGGAAACACGAAAGGTGGCAGGCTGTTTTTAGCCTGCCCCTACCGAAAACTATATCCGAGCGTAACGGCGATGAAGGCGGCCAAGCATGGGCTCGCTCCACGCTAATTCGCACAGTGCTTCGCGAGGGGAGTGCATATTTCGGCGATCCGGAAGCGGCTCGTTCAGGTGGGTCGTCCGCAGGTCATACCTCTCCCGGACATGGCTCAGACCACGTAGACGGTTTTGATGTTCACGAATTCTCTGATCCCGAAAGCTGAAAGCTCCCGGCCGTAGCCGCTCTCCTTCACACCGCCGAAGGGGAGCCTTGCATCGGATCGCACAGATTCGTTCACGAAGACACAGCCACTATCAATTCGCTCGGCAGCGATGCGCTCGCCCCGTGCAATGTCCCGCGTTAGTACGCAGGCGCCCAGCCCAAACACGGAATCATTTGCCGTAGCAATTGCCGACTCCTCATCACGAACCGGGATGACCGCTGCAACCGGACCAAACAGCTCCTCCTCATAGGCGGGCATGCCCTTTCCGACATCTGTCAATACGGTCGGTGGATAGTAGGCGCCTCGATTGTTCGGGATCGTTCCGCCGAGAAGAGAGCGAGCGCCTCTAGCTAGGCTATCCTGGACCTGTTGGTGGAGAGCATCCCGCAGATCATGCCGAGCCAGCGGCCCGATCACCGTTTCCTCACTAAGCGGATCGCCCATCTTGGCAGCACTCATGTGCTTGACGAAAAGTTGTTCGAATTGACGACGGACTTTCTCGACCACAATGAAGCGCTTTGCGGCGATGCAGCTCTGTCCAGCGTTCACCAGCCTCCCCTTGGTGCATACAAGGGCAGCCAGTTCGAGGTCCGCATCCTCGAGAATGAGGTAGGGATCGCTCCCGCCGAGTTCTAGGACAGTCTTTTTGAGCATTGAGCCTGCTTTGCTTGCTACCGCCCGGCCAGCGGGCCCGCTTCCTGTGAGGGTGACAGCCCGCACTAGCGGATGCTCGATGACGGCCGCCACTTCTTTGCTGCCGATAAGCAAGGTTCGAAACAGGTTCTCCGGAAAGCCGGCCTTCCGGAAAACCTCCTCGATCGCGAGCGCACAGCCCGGCACGTTGGATGCGTGCTTCAGCACCGCGGCGTTGCCGGCCATCAGCCCAGGCGCGGCAAAGCGGAAGACCTGCCAGAACGGGAAGTTCCAGGGCATGACGGCAAGTACGACGCCAAGCGGATTGAAAGTGACAAAGCTCTTCTGCGCCTCCGTCTTGACCGGTTCCGGCGCCAGAAATCGCTCGGCGTTCCCAGCGTAGTATTCACAGCCTGCGGCGCATTTCTCTACTTCGGCAAGTCCATCCCTGATCGGCTTGCCCATTTCCTGAGCCATCAAGCTGGCATAGGCCGGAGCGCCCTGGCGCAGCACCTCGGCCGCTCTGCACATGAGGGAAGCTCGTTCAGGGAATCCCACGCCCCGCCATTCGAGATGGGTTTTATGGACCTTGGCGATGACATCCTGTGATTCCAGCGATGACATCCCCTCGTATGCGGTGAGGGGCGCGCCATCCATAGGGTTGATTGCCTGTATTGCCACTGCGACACCTCTTCGAAATTGGCTTGTTTTGATCCGGATCCGTCTCCCCTTACCGCGTGGTCGGTCAGCCGACCAGGGTCAACAGATCCCCATGCCAGCGTGGTATCGGCCGATGTCGGCAATGAGTCGAACCTGGACAGCCAGTTGGCGGATGTCCGGTCTCACCCCGATAGCAGCCGAGTTCGTTAGTCCGGTAAGTGCCATTGCCGCAGTACTTTGGGTTGACGCGGGGAGCTATCACTCAGAGTCTTTGGCAGCGTTTTCATTGGCAGCGGCCCAGCTACCGATTTCCCGTTTTACGGGATCCGGCACGGGCATGATTTTCCGCAACTGCGGCTCGGTTTAATCTCCCAATCAGAAATTCACCCAGAACTTCGACACGCCTCGGCTGCGGTCCCTCGGGCGGTGTCACCCAGTAGATAGCGCCCAAAGGGATTGACCAATCGGGCAGTAATCGCTCCAGCAGATTGGATTCGAGCGCCTCGCGCAGGAAAAATTCCGGCAGGATGCCGAGCCCGGTGCCCGCGATAAGCGCAGGCATCATCGCATCGCCATTGTTCACACGAAGTGGACCCGAGGGTTTCACGCTGGCGGATTTACGGCCCTTGGTGAACCGCCAGACCTCGGTGGTCATGGTGTAACTGTAGCAAATGCAGCAATGATCCGCGAGGTGGCGCGGGTGTTTGGGCCTTCCATGTCTTTCCAGATAGGCGGCCGAACCCACCAGGTAGCGCGGCATTTCGCATAGCCGCCGAACAACGAGCGAGGCGCCGGGCTGCACGGCGATGCGGATCGCAGCGTCGAAACTTTCCCCGATCACATCTGTCATCGCGTCACTCAAATGTAGATCGATCGATATCTCGGGGAAGGCGGCAAGAAACTCCGGAAGCAGCGGAGCCACCTGCAACGTACCGAAGGACATGGGAGCCGCCAGACGCACCAACCCTCGCGGCGTTCTGGCCTGGGCCTGGGTGACATCCTCGGCTGCTTCACCCTCGGCCAGGATCTGGGCGGCGCGGTCCACGAGCCGTCGTCCGGCATCGGTCAGTTCAAACCGGCGAGCCGTGCGGATAATCAGCCGCGCGCCGAGCCTTGCCTCGACCCTGGCAATCGCCTTTGACACGGTCGCTTTGGAGAGCCTGAGCTCCGCCGCGGCTTCGGCGAAGGAGCGGCGCTCGGCAACCTTTGCGAATATGGCAAGTCCTTCAAGGTCGGGCAGTCTGGCCATGATTTCAGATTTCGAAACCCAGAGTTTCGATAGTTTCTATTTCGAAATTGAGCCGCCGTCCATAGCTTCAGGCTCGAGTGGACTCCGCCCCGTCCCGCGCTGTTCGCGGAACAGCAACCGGTGTTTCCCCAAGGATGCAAAGATGAGCACCAGGACAGCTGAACAAGATCGCAATGAGAAACTGATCCGCAGCCTGTACTCCCTCGCCGAGGGAGCCTCCAAAGACACGCCCAAATTCGTGTCGCTCTTCGCAGACGGCGGCTACTTCTATGATGTCGCAGGCGGCAAAAAATACTACGGCGCCGACATTGGCCAGACCGTCGATGTCTATGCCGCGGCCTTTCCCGACATGCACAGAAAACTCGACAGCTTCTATTTTTACGACAACGTCGTCATCGTCGAACTGTCGTTGAACGGCACCCATAAAGGCGATCTGGCGATGCCGGCCGGAACGATTCCTGCGACAGGAAAAGAAATGCACGCGCCTTGTTGCGACGTCTTCCACATAGAAAACGGGAAGGTCACCTCATTTCACTGCTACGTCGCGGTTCCCATTCTTCTGGGGCAACTGGGCGTGCTGATGAATCTCGGCGCAGCCTTCAGGCATTGATTCTTCTCACTCCAATCTAAAGAAGACTGGCTATGCAAGGATCGTTAACAGACCGCGCATCGACGGGTTTTGTCGTAACACATCCGCTGGATCGCGAAGACGCGGCGATCGCCGCCGCCATGCGCGCCATGGTCAGCTCTGCCAAGGGCGCGCGACAAGGAATCGAAGCGCGCGGACAGTTCGACGCTTTCATGGAGAGCGTATTGCCACGCGACGACGTGGCATTCAAAACAGACACCTTCGGGGACATACCGGGACTTTGGGTGCATCCGGCGAATTGGCGGTCGGACGAGGCGATCGTCCACCTGCACGGCGGCTGGTTCACCTTTGGATCCGCCAAGGCCTACCGCCATCTTGTGGGGCATATTGCCGCGAGAGCCGGAGCGAGGGCGTTTATCCCGGACTATCGGCTGGCCCCTGAACACCCATTTCCGGCGGCCACGGACGACGTGCTGGCATGTTACCAGGCACTTGCCGCGAGGGGCGTTCATCGGATCGCGCTTACGGGAGACTCCGCCGGAGGCAATCTCGCACTGGTGCTTGCATCGCGCATTACCGGCGAAGCTGTCTCTACCAATGCGACTCTTGCCGGAGTTGCTGTGTTGTCGCCGGTTACCGACCTGACTCTTTCGGGCGCGACCTATGAAACGCGCGCGAAAGCCGATCCGCTTTTTACACGTTCGCAGGTCGCAGAACTCGTGCATTCCTACTTGGGGAGCGCCGATGCGAAACATGTACTGGCTTCGCCGCTCTACGGTCAACTTGCCAGGATGCCACCCGTCCGCATTCATGTCGGTGACGACGAAGTGTTGTTGGACGACTCGATCCGGTTTGTTGAGCGTGCTGTTGCCGCAGGCGTTGATGCCCAAGTTGATGTGTGGATGGGGATGCCACATGGGTTTCCCGGAAGCATCGGAAGACTGAAAGCGGCAGCTCAGGCGATGGATGCCATCGGTGCTTTCCTTACCGACAGGCTACGGGCGCAGGCGAGTCCATAACGCTCATGGTAAAGGGCGATCGCGGCAGTCGCCGGCGGCGCCATCGCGGATACCAAGCTTACGAATCGCCAGGGTCAACAACGGTGACATGATCCCATGCACAACCGACATTCCACGGACCGTGCGCGGATCGGCGACGTTTCGGACAAGAGAACATAGGCAACTAATCCAAGACACGAAAGGACACGGCAGTGAACACCGACTACAGAGCCTACCTTGCCCCCTTTGGCCGGCTTCTCCTAATCGCCGTTTTTCTGCTCAGCGGTCTAAGCAAGATCGGAAATCCGAGTGGCACCATCGCCTATATCGGTTCCACCGGCGCACCTCTACCGGTAGTCGGCTATGCTCTCTCGGTCGCAATCGAGGTTGGCGTCAGCCTGTTGCTTCTCCTCGGCTACAAGACTCGCGCGGCCGCGACGATCCTTGCCTTATTCTGCGTTGCCACGGCGCTGCTGTTCCATAGCAACTTGGCCGACCAGAACCAGATGATCCACTTCATGAAGAACATGGCGATGGCCGGCGGCCTGTTGCAGCTCGTAGCCTTCGGCGCGGGCGCGATCAGCATTGACAACCGACATCACAGGGACCGTGCACGGACGGGCGACGTGTCACTCGCCGACTAATCCCGAGGCGCGCCGGGATCAAGGGGCTTGGTGGCGCTATTGCAGCTCGAATCCCCTAGCCGCTCTTTAGAGGAGAAGAAGTGATGTCCGATCTACGTTGCGTAACCGAAGTGAACGGCATCAAGGAATACCAGTACTTCGCGGGCGGAGAATGGTGCCGAGCAGAAAATCACAAGCTGTTCGACGTCTATCGGCCGTACGATCGCAGCCTTTATGCGCGTGTGGCCGCCAGTGGCCGGCCGGAAGCGAAGCTGGCCGTCGCTGCGGCCGCCAGAGCATTTCCCGCTTGGGCGCGGACGACTCCCGCCGAGCGGGCAAGGTTGTTCTTCAAGGCGGTTGAGATCGTGAAGCGCCGCCGCGCTGAGATAGCCGAAATTCTGGCCATCGAGACAGGTAGCACCATTTCCTTCGCCACGTTCCAGCAAGACCTTGTGGCCGCCACCATCGAGCAGGCAGCCGGATGGATGTATTTGCCAAAGGGCGAGGTGCTGGAGACCAACGTGCCCGGCACTCACTCCATCGGGGTGCGCCGGCCGCTGGGCGTGGTGGCGAGCTTTACACCGTGGAACGGCGCCAACGTCCTGTCGTGGCGCGCCGTCCTCTCTCCGGTGGCCGCCGGCAACACGGTCGTCGTGAAACCGTCCGAACTGGCGCCCATATCAGCCGGCCTCATTCTTGCGCAGATCGCGGAAGAGGCAGGTTTCCCGGCAGGAGTCATCAACGTGGTGACTCACGCGCCGGGTGCTGCGGGCGATATTGCCGATGTCTTTTTCGAGAGTCCGGATGTGCGGGTCATCAACCTGATCGGTGGGGTCAAGACCGCCAAGATGCTCGCCAAGCGCGCCGGCGAAACGCTGAAGCGCACGACGATGGAGCTGGGCGGCTACAACCCGATGATCATCCTCGATGACGTGGATGTGGACTATGCCGTCCGCACGGCGACGTTCGGCTCGTTCTTCCACCAGGGGCAAATCTGCCTCAACACACGCCGCATCATCGTACAGCGCAAGATTGCGCAGGCGTTCCTCGAAAAATTTGCCGCGCGCACAAAGACGCTGCGGTCGGGCGATCCCCAGGATCACAAGACCGTCATTGGTCCGCTGATCACGCCGGCTGCGGTAAAACTGTGCGACGATCGCGTCAAGGAGGCGCTTACCAAGGGGGCCAAACTGCATGCGGGTGGTGTCTTCGAGGGCCAGATCTACCAGCCGACCATTCTCAGCAATGTGCCGCTCGACACCGCCGTCGCCAATGAGGAAACCTTCGGACCAGTCGTCGTAGTCGAGGTCGTCGATACCCCGGAGCAGGCCGTCGAAGCCGCCAATCGGACGATGTACGGGCTTACCTCATCCATCCTCGCCGGTAACACGTATCGCGCGTTTGAGCTGGCGCCGAAGATCCTCGCCGGCATCGTCAACGTCAACTCGCCGACCGTAAACGACGAGATTCATGCACCGATGGGCGGCGTGCGGGACAGCGGTTGGGGCCGGACGGGACCCGACAGCCTGAAGGAATTCCAGGACGTCATTTGGATCAACTCTCACAGCGGCCAGCGGCAATACCCGATCTGAACCGCAATACACCCCACACCGGGCTCGGCCGCCAAGATGAAGGATCCAAGATGACCAATACCTATGAAATGTTGCAGGTCCTTCTGGACCAGGTGGCGAGTGGACAGCTGAGCAGGCGCCGCTTCCTAACTCTCACCGGCGCTGCCGGTCTTGGCGCCGGCCTTTCGGCCGAGATGGTGGACCAGGCGATTGCCGCAGGCGACAACCAGGCGGCCAACCAGGCGAAGCTGGAGGGCGCTTACGACTACATTGTCGTGGGCGCGGGCGCGTCCGGCGCGATCGTCGCCGGTGAGCTGTCAAAGATCGGCGCCAAAGTTTTGGTCGTCGAATCCGGCGGCCCCGATACGGCTCCCACCATCGGCAATCCAAGTGTCTGGTTTTACAACGTCGGCGGTCCGTTGGACTGGAAACTTCCGATCGCGCCCGTTCCCCAGCTGAACAACCGAAAGTTCAACATGGCGCTCGGCCACGTATTGGGCGGCGGCAGCTCCATCAACGCGATGGTGTGGTCGCGCGGCCTGGAGCGCGACTATGACGCCTGGGAGAGGGGCGGCGCGAAGGGCTGGGGCTTCCAGGACGTCTTGCCGACATACAAAGCCCAGGAGGATTGGGAAGGCGGCGCCAACGAGTGGCGCGGTGCTGGCGGACCCGTCCACATTCGCAAGCCGGGCGATCCCCACCCGACCGCCCCAGCCTTCCTGGAGGCTGCACGTCAGATGGGCTTTCCCGTCATCGACGACCCGAACGGCCCGATGCGCCCGGGGGCCGGCTATATCAACATGAATATCGCTGCCGATGGCTCCCGGGTGAGCTCGTCGCGCGCCTTCTTGCGGCCGAACCTCGGCCGCCCCAACCTCACGCTTCTTCTGAACACCAATGTGACCAAAGTTGTCTTCAGCGGTGATCTTGCGAGCGGCGTCGAACTTGTAACCGGCGATGGCGCAAAACGCGTCAGGGCAACCCGTGAAGTGATCCTCGCGGCTGGCACGATCCATAGCCCGCAGCTACTCATGCTCTCTGGCGTCGGCGACGCTGCGCAGCTGCAGAGGGTCGGAATCAAGCCGGTCGTGAATTTGCGGGGCGTTGGCCAGAACCTGCAGGATCATGTCCTCGTCTCCGGCGTCGTATATCAATACAAGGGGAAGATGCCGGACCGCCCCGTGGACAGCAACGCGGTCGAGGCGGAGGTGTACTTTTCGAGCGGCGCCGACAGTCATTCGACCGATATCAACCTTGTGCTCGAGCAGCTTCCGCTCGCCACACCGGAAGCGGCCGCCCGTTTCGGCGCTCCTCCGAAGGAAGGATTCACGATCGCGCCCGCGCTGATCCAGCCGACCAGCCGCGGCCATGTGCGGCTCGCCAGCGCAAATTGGCGCGACGCGCCTATCATCGAAGGCAATCATCTGGGTACCGATCGCGATCTCACCGCTCTTGTGCGGGCGATCGAGGCGGCCCGCGAGCTGGGCAGCAAAACTGCGTTCGACAGCATCCGGGAAGCGGAGGTCATCCCGGGATCCGAAGCCACCACTCGGCAGGACCTGATCGACCTTGCGCGGACCGGCTCAGCCAGTTTCGGTCACGCGGTGGGTACCGCGAAGATCGGCGCCGGTGCGGATGCCGTGGTCGACAGCGAGCTTCGCGTCCACGGCCTGCGCGGCCTTCGCGTGGCGGACGCATCGGTCATGCCCTCGATCATTTCCGGGCCAACCAATGCGCCATCCTTCATGATCGGCGGGCGCGCCGCGGGACTGATCAAGTCCGCGGCATGATGAAGGACTTTGCCCATGTCCTTCACTATCGACGTTCATCACCACATTCTTCCCGGCATTTTCTGGCGCGCCACGAATGAGGCGCACGGCCCGGTCGGCGGATTCGCGCCTCCGCCCTGGTCGAAGGAGGCTGCGCTGTCCTATATGGACGATGCCGGGATCGATGTGGCCATCACCTCCATCAGTACGCCGGGCGTCCATATGGGCGACGATTCCGCCGCCCGCGAGCTTGCCCGCCGCGTGAACGAACTGTCGGCACAGCTTATCCAGGATCATCCGACCCGCTTTGGCGGATACGCGGCATTGCCGCTGCCCGACGTCGACGGTGCCTTGCGCGAACTGGAATACGGCCTCGACGTTCTCAAACTGGACGGGGCTGTCCTTTTTTCCAATGCACGCGGCATCTATCTGGGCGACCCGCGATTCAGAACCCTGTTCGACGAGCTGGAGCGCCGGGCGGCAGTCGTCTTCGTGCATCCGACCGCTTCGCCTGACTCGGCCGTCCGCAGTCTGGGGCTGCCTGATACGTTGATCGATTTCACAGCCGATTCGACGCGGGCGGTGGCGCAGCTGCACTATGGCAATACCTTCGCGCGCACCCCGAACGTGAAGTACATCTTCTCGCACGCGGGTGGGACGATTCCCTATCTGGCCACGCGTTTTTCGATCGTCGACGAGATGAACATAATCCCCGGCGGGGAAGAACGCGGCACCGCGGCCGATACGCTGCGCCGGCTCTATTGGGATACGGCGTTGTCGTGGCGGCCACCCATCCTGCGGATGCTTCGCTCCGAAGTCGGTTTGGGCCAGGTAGTGTTCGGCTCCGACTATCCATATCTTCGCCGGGACCTGGCCGTGGCTTGCCGTCACGAGGTCGAGACAAGCGCGGAGCTCGCCGGCGAAGAAAGCCGTGCCGTCCTTGCCGGCAACGCGCTGAGGTTGTTTCCACGGCTGGGATAAATGTGCGGACCGAGAAGGAAGATGCCCGAATACAGCCCATGTAGCTTTGGCCGTCGAGCAAGGAGCGAAAGTAAATGAAGACCCACTCTAGAGGTGGGCAGCGCCAATGATCACCGCAAATGCAGAAGTCCGGTTTGGGTCAAAAGCAGACTTGGTGCCCTTCAACTGCGATATCCGCTCTTCCCCCGAAAGCGGACATTGACAGGTGGCTCTCGGATGACAGCTTCGTGCCAGAAGCGGACCATTGCCGATACTGCGATAGTTGGGTCGCCAGATGTCATGGCGGCATGCCGGCCAGGCTCAGAGAGGCAAGCAAATGCTCTGGGTCGGCGTTCTCCGCGAACCAAGTTCGCGGTCCCAGGTAGCTCAGCGTCAAGTCAGGAAAACGCTCGATCGTTTTGGCAACCTGTCGTTGAGCGTCGATTTGTCGGCCCATGTTCGCGTAACACGCGGCCAGATAATAGTGGTCCCAATGCGCCGGGGAGGTCACCCGCTCTAATGCTGCAGCGGCTTCCGGGTACTTGCGTAATTCGAATAGTGCGAAACTACGAATCGACAGATAACAATTTGGAATGCTTGGATTAAGCTGTACAGCTTTCTCTACAAGGCGAAGCGCGGCTGCGGCCTGGCCGCTATAAGCATATTGTAATGCACGAAGCGCCATGAGATCTGGTTCGTTCGGATTAAGGCGAAGCGCTTTGTCCAATTCTTCCGCCGCTGCGGTGTGTGATCCCCGGCCGTGGCCTAGTCCACAAAGATGGACGTAGGCCAGCTCGGCATGGGTTGAGCTGTCGCAAGGGTCGAGGACGACCGCACGCGCCGCCAAAGACTGCGCCTCATCCAAAAGTTTTGCCGCTCGCTGCATCGACCGCTGAAACATACTTTCGGTACCTTTGGCTCCCGCAAGCCTGGCCAATGCAGCGGCACAGTCAGGATCATGCTCCAGCGCCTTTTCAAACCAGTAGACTGCGCGACTTGTTTCTTCCTGGCCCGTGCTCTTGCGGCATTCTAGCCCGAGCAACAGACAATCGTACGCGGCCATATTCTCCGTTCGCAGGCGGCGCACCCTCCTTGCCTCCGTAACGTCGAGTTGGCCCACAACCTTGGTGACAATGGTCTGTACCAGCTCATCTTGTGCCGGAAGAATGTCGTGCGCACCCCTATCAAAGGAATCCGACCAGATATGGTTGCCAGTAACCGCGTTGATGAGCTGCACTGTTATGCGAATGCTCTCACCTGAATGTCGCACGCTGCCCCATACCCGGTACCATGTCCCAATGTGCTCGGCCGCATGATCCGCACAATTGTACGACAACGGAAAAGACAAACTGGGCATTACGACGCACAAGTCATGAAAGCGAGACAGGCCGGTAACGATGTCCTCAGTGAGTCCATGGCAAAAACATATCTCCTGCGGATCGCGGCTCATGCAAGTAAAGGGAAGAACAGCAACCGACGGCGCTCCCGCCAATAGTGCGTATGCGCTCTGCGCTGTCGTAGCCTTTCGGACCGCTGACAGAGTCGATTTCCTGCTAACGGCCACCTCTTGGTGCCTAGCGCCGCTTATTTCGCGAAAGAGATGTTCCGTCTTTCTGGACGGTTTTATCTGCAGCTCGCGCCACAGAAGGTCCCGGCAAATATGATATTGGCGTATGGCGGGCTCGAACTGAGCCTGAACGGCGTAGGCTTGCATTAGGGCGCGGTGCGAAGATTCGCGCAGTTGATCAAGGGCGATAAGGCGGCTTGCCAAGATTATTGCTTGAGCGCCAGAACGGTGCGGAATCAGCCTGCCCAGCGCAGCGATGACCATTTCGCGCATTCGTCCACGTTGCGCCGTCAGCCAGTCGCCAAAAGCGGGATCGCGCACTACGACGCCATCTAGAAGCTCGCCTTCAAACAACTGGGTCGCGAGTGTCAAATCCGTAATCGAGGCGGACTTCACAAGCCGCTCGAACTTTGTCACATCGGTCGATACCGCCGAGGCATTTAACGCGACGACGTCTCCATCGAATGCCAAGGGTTTTGGATCAATCTTCGAAAGATCCCGCCGAAGCGCAAAGAGTGCCTGGCGCAGACTACTGCGGCCTTGACTGTCTCCACGATCGCTCCAGAAAAGGTTGATTAGGTTTTCACGCGATTGCCTCTGTCCCGCGTTCATCGCGAGATAGGCTAGCAACGCTCGATTTTTTTGCCCCGAAACAATGACCGGTTGACCTGACGACGAGCAGGCAGCAAAACCGCCGAGCAGTTTAAGGTGAAGAGCCGCCATGGGCACTACCTGCTCTATCAAAAGGGCGAAACTGCCTGCGAGAGTTGGAGCACTTTAGACGTTTTTTTAACGCCCCGCAGCAATCCGAAACCCTCTGAGAGCAATATTCTAACGGGTGTGCAAACGGCCCAATAACGCCGTCACGGATATAGCTGCCCCACTACGGTTGGCATCTCGTTTCGGTTGATCAGGTTGGGGAAGTGACAGAGTTACCGCCCAAGACGCGAATGGGAATCGCCAGGCGAAGTGGGCGGGCCTCTATCCACGAGGGGCAAATTCAGTCTGGTATAGCGCATTCTGACGATTGGATTGGCGCCGCCCGCCGCATTCTTTTAATGCCATTGCTGAACAAGCGATTGGCGCTCGCTTTGTTCTTGGTAGTGACCCCGGCTGCGGCGGGCTCCATAACTCATGAGGGCATCAGCTTCAGTGACGAGAGCGGGGATTTCACCATTCTGAAAGTTACTGGTACTGGCAGTCTCAGTGATCCATTTGTTGTGGTCGAAAACGTCACCGGCAAAGAGCCGATCCTAATTATTCGCGGCTTGGACGAACGCTTTGGCAATCGGATCGGTAGCAACAGCCCGTTTGGGATGGCGTTGGTTAAACTGGCGGTCAACCACAGCGGGCGTCCCTGGTACGGATACCGAATTGAGATACGTAGCAGACCCAGATCACCTAGCCCGGACAGCGACGGTGTTTCGTTTGCGCAAGGATGGCACGGGCGCGATACGATGGGTTCCAACGGATTTCATCACTTCGTGGTGACCGACGCACCCTACGACGCCCTGAATTTTAGCGACGGATGGATTGACGAGAACAATTCGGTGAGTTTTAGCGTCTTTATTACGGATCTGAGACTCAAGCCGGAGATTTACCTGCTGCAAGAACCGGAAACCGATGTCGCCTGCGCCTGGCCACGCCGCGGCGCCATCTGTTGAGCGATTGTATCGGTTGGGAAATGCCTGGACCAGAATTGATCCAATTGTTAGCCATAATTGCTCCTTATCTGACGACCGCGACGGCGGGCCAGCGGTGCCGATGTCCGCTTTGGGTCATTCGCGACGGATCCTGTCGGCGCATCTGGCTAAAGTATGTCGGCTCCTCCTTCAAAGCAGAAATGGGATCAACGGCTGACGCCAGGGGGAGCACATGCTGGTCATTCACTCAAACTGCGGAGAATGACCATGCAAGATCTTGCAGAAGTACGCCCACGAGCCCACCGCGAACCCTGGAACAGGGGCAAATTAATCGGGGCCAAGCCGCCCCTGCGCTCAAAGCATGTCTGGTCCATCCCGGACGAAGCTCCAGGTCGAGGGACAAACACGAGACTTGGCCAGTTCAATCTCGCTATCGACAGCAAATTGCGCGGTTGCGATATTGTTGCCATTAAGGTCGAGGATGTTGCCCCCAGCGGATACGCCTCGATCGAGCGACGGTCCGGCAGAAGAAGACCGGCCAACCGGTTCGCTTTGAGATGACCGAGCAGACCCGACAGTCGGTTGACGACTACATCCATGCCGCCAAGAAGAAGCCGGGTGAGTTCCTGTTTATCGGGCGACATGGCCTAGGGCAATGTGTGACCACGCGGCAATACGCCCGCCTCGTCTCGGGCTGGGTCGGCAGCATTGGTCTGGACCCGAGGCTGTTCGGAACACACTCACTACGTCGAACGAAGGCCACCCGGATCTTCGCACTCAAAATGGTGTGCTCGCGGGGCCGCAATGGCAAGAGCCCGGACCCCTTTGGACTCAAGGCGCGCCACGGCAGTCAGGAGGCACGATTGATTCACGTGAGTTTTCAGTCAACTTTAGCGGCCTGCCCTATCAGGAACGCCGCCAATCGTGCTTCGGCGCGCGCAATCAGGGCTTGGTAGCGCGGGTGGTGGTGCAACGGGATCAGATCGGAGTCTTTCTTCATCCAGTTAAGGTGTCCCGGCGCCATTTTGGGCACGCAGGACTCAAGTAGGTCGAGTGCCTGCTCCGGTTCACTCATTCGGGCAAAGGCGCCACCCACATTATATTGCACCCCCGGGTCGTCCGGCTCATTGGCGAGCGCGCGCAGGACCCATTGTTTCGCGCGATCCTTCTCCCCCAGCTGAACCAATAGTATGGCCCCGAGCGCCAGCGCAGTCGCATTGTCGGGATGCGCCTCGATCTCCCGTTCGATACGCTGCAATGCTCGGCGTACAGCAGAGATAAGTTCCTCATGCCGGCCGAGTGCCTCATAGTTCATTGTCACATTGGTAAGCGCGAGAAAGTCCGTTTCGAGAAGCTGAGCGGCTCGCTCGTAATGTTCGATTGCCGCTTCGTGGCGGCCAAGCTGAAAGCAGGTCATGCCGAAGTGAAGCCGGACGTCATAGGAATTGGGCTCAAGTTGGAGCGATTCCGCATGCGCGGCGAGAGCCTCGTCGTAGCGGGCAAGCTTCATCAGGATCCAACCTTTGGCGGCATGAGCTTCGGCCAGGCTTGGATCGAGCGCGAGCGCTCTTTCGGCGGCCGGCAAGCCAGTCTCTTCCGATCTTCCCCTCACAAGCAGGCGTTCCTGGCAAATTGCGAGCAACGCCCAGGCGCGAGCATAATTGGGGTCGATCTCCAATGCCCGCCGGCAGAAATGAACCGCTATTTCAATGCTCTTAATGCCAAATTTTGAGTAGTGGTAACGCCCCAGAAGGTAAAGCTCGTAGGCCTCTGAGTGTTTGGTCGACCGAGCCTCGATTGCCTTCTTTTCAGCCGGCAAGAGTTTTATTTTGAGGGCGGCGACGATAGCCTGCGAGATCTCCTCCTGCAGCGCGAAGATGTGTTTCAAATCGCGGTCGTATCGTTCCACCCAGACGTGGCTTCCACTAACCGCGTCAACCAACTGCGCTGAGATGCGAACACGGCCTTCCGCCTTGCGTACGCTGCCCTCAACGACAAAATCGACGCTCGATTGGCTGGCCGTGATGGGTGTGCTCTCCGGCTTGCCTTTGAGGGAAAATATAGTGTTCCGGGACAAGACGTTCAGCGCCGAGACCTTGGACAAGTCGGTCATTACGTCTTCGGCGATGCCGTCAGCAAAATACTCCTGTTCTGGATCGCCGCTCAGATTCTGAAATGACAGCACGGCTATCAAAGGCTTCGATTGCGAAGAGCTTTTGGCGTGCATCGGCATCGCCCGAGACGCTGATTGGGCCAGCGATGAATCAGCGGGGGGCAACTTCACGCTAGCTCGCCGGAGCCGAATCTCATCGCACAGCTGAGTGGTCGCCGGCTCCGGCTTGACACCGAGTTCGCGATGTAATTTGTTGCGCAACGTCTCATAGATTTTCAACGCTTGCGAGGTCTGCCCGTGGTCGACCTCGACCTTCATCAGAGTACGGCAGGCCGCCTCTCGCAGCGGATCAAGCAATAGAAGACGCCGTGCGGCCTTTGCTGCGCGGTCCGTCGCACCTGTCGCCATTGACTGCTCCATCAGCTTCGCCAATGCCTCTTCGACCGAATTGCGCAGCCGTTGGCGTTCTCCGACAAGCCAGTCCTCAAAGCCAGAATCCTGAATTGCGAAACCATCGAGAAGATCGCCTTGGTAGAGCGCCACCGCCCGCTCCAACGCCTCCGGCATTCCGTCGCTCACCAGTTGCTCGAAAACCGCAACATCTACTGTCACGGCAGTAGGATCGAGCGTGACGCAATGGCGGTCCGCGACAATCATCGGCGAGGTGGCCGAGCAGAAACTTGGGCGCAGGCGGTTCAGGGAATGCTTCAGGCTGTCACGCGCCTGTTTATCTCTGTGCTCGCTCCAAAGGAGGCTCGCCAATTTGTCGCGTGACTGGCTGGCACCGGATCGCAGGGCGAGGATAGCAATTAGCGCCCGATCCTTTTGCCCCGGCAGGTCGACGACCTCACCGTTGGCACGCCGCAATTCGAAGCCCCCGAATAGCCTGAGTTCTGCAATCGCCATGAGGATGTTTCTACCGGCTAGTTTTGCAACATCCAGTCAGCGAATTAACGCGCTATTCCCGATGAACACAACCGCCTAGACCGCTTTCCCGCCATTTTCCCGCTGGTTAACCCGCAGTCCTCCCGCTCTGCCGTGTAAAAGCAATTTCGACGAGGAGGCTCAGGACCCCTGTGCCTCAAATGCGGAAGGTGGAACAGGCAATGGCGACAATCACCGAATCGGAAGCCTCTTCGAAGGCGTCGCTCTGGAACACATTCGGCGCGGCAATTCGCCAAACCGCGAGCAGATTTGGGTTGTGGACCAGGCGAGCCCTATTTCGTCGCCCGCTTTCTTCTTTGAACGAACGCGAGCTGGAAGATATTGGGGTACGCCGCGTCAACACGACAGCCGAGGGCAATCAAGCGTTCTGGCGGGCCCGGATCGAGCTCCGCGGCGGCTTCTAGCTACGCGATCAGCACTGCCCGCGCCGCATGTCCGCTTTGGGTCAGAAGCGGACTTCGCGCCCTTCACCCACGATGTCGGTTGTTCCCTCAGAAGCGGACATTAGCCGTCTGCTTTCGCATGTCCGCTTCGTGCCAATAGCGGACATCCAGCTGAGGCGTTGCGAGCGGTCTCTCTCCATGAGCCAACACGCTCGGTGTTGCGCTTAAGGCATCCGCTCCAAGTAATCGCCAATACCCACCTCGACCTCCCTCAACATTATGGCGAGCTTCGGCACGAGTGCTCGAATACCGTTCCAGTTGTTGTCGCGCGCGGCGGATTCTAACTCTGTGCAAAGGTGTTTGAGTTCGCTGGCCCCGAACATCCCCGAGGCACCCTTGATACTGTGGCTTCCACCCCAGACCCCTTCCGCATCACTGGCGCTCATGGCTTTTCTGATACGTGCCATATCCGCACGTGCGCTCGAGAGAAAATCAGTCGCTGCCTCCCGAATAAGAGCCTGGTCATCGCCTAACGTTGCGCGGATGATTCTTGAATCAATAATCATATCAAGCGTTGACCGAAAGTTATTAAGTCTAGTGGCCGGATTGGCCGCTATCGCAAATGGACAGCACAGTCTTCAAAACGGACTTTCTACTGTCGCAACCACTGCCATGAGCATTGAGCAAAATGGAACAATGGGTTTGAGTAATCAGTTGCTCGCCGCCCGGGCGTCGAGTCGATTTGAATTCCAATCAAGGTCTCTTCCCTTTGAAGGTGGCGGATCGTTAGCGCCATCTTCGACCATGGTCAGTGGCGAACTCCCTTGGCGCCGAGTATTTCCTGCCATGCCCTTAAAATGTCACAGCACTAGCCAAAAGCAAGTTATTTCACGATCTAATTGATTCATGGATAATAATTGTATCTATAATAATTGTTTTGTGCGGTGTATTTCATCTAATACGGGTATCCGCCTTCCGTAGGAGGGCCGAGCCATACCGTCGGGCCGAGGTCCGGTTCAGTGCTTGAAAGCAGACGTAAGACCACGCCAGCAGCACTTTAGCTTTGTGCCACAAGCAGACATCAATCAACTTGCGTTCAGCAGCCCACTCGCGGTGCAACCGCGCGGCGCTGACGCCTGCTGAAGGCTCAGACCCCTAGGCCAATTCGGCGGACCGACCAAATCCGCTCGTTCGGCTGTTATGGGGAGTCGCCCTCTGGCGCCGCGTGCAATGTGATGTTCTTTATGCCCTCGATTGGATAAATCGAATTGCCGTCCAATACGTTGAGATACGATCCACTTGGAGCTGTTGGTACGGGAACAGTTGATGCTGAGGTGGTGGCCTGCGCCGAAGTCTGCGGCGCAATGGTGATCGTCTTCTGCTTCGTTGGCGTGTCCGGTGGAACGAACGCTGTGGCCACGTCTACCGAGTTCGTGGCGATATCCAGCGGCGTGCAAGCGGTGGAGGCGCAAACTAGGACTAAGCAAAGGGCGACGTGGGCATTGGCTTTCGCCCGAAAGCACTCCACGAATATCAATATCTTGGCATAGCTCTTCGCCCAGCGCACGAGCCTTGCTAGCAACCAAGGCACAGGGCCGCGCGGGCTAACCAGTTAGAATGGCGCCGGCTGTCCGCCCGCTCCCCTACAATCATCCTCTGACTTAACCACTATCTTCCCATCGCCAAGCTTGCAGGCCTTCTGCGGAACCGTCGCCGCCCAAACCTGGGGTGACAGGCTCGATCCAGACGCATTGGCTACCGGAGTGGCGGGAGCGGTTGCTGGAACGGCCGCTGGCGCGGTGGCAGACTTTGTTGCTGAGCATCCCTTCTGCGCGTACACGGTGTCCAGGTGCGTGTTGCGGTCATGGAGTGCCTGCATTTCGACCTTCTCCGCATCGCCAGTATCAAGGGCAAACAACGCTGGCCAAAAGAGTATGGCCCCGACAACACCTATTGCGACGTTGTTGCTGTGTGCAGATTCATTCTGACTACTAAGCTGAAGCGCTTGGGTTTCGTTGCTCGAGATCTCGGCCTGAATTTGTTCGCAAGCAAGCTTATCGTCGTAAGGCTCCATCACAGCAACAGGCTCAGCTTTTCTGCCGGCGCAGCCAAGAAGTGCTACGCATAATAATAGAGGCATCGAAAATTTGATCATTGTCCCCCCGATCTCCACGATTTCTAACAGCTATTCGAGCGGTCTACAACGAAGCGAATATTATCGGCTTGATTTCTTTATGCGGTAGCCTTGTTTTTAGTAGTTCTAGTGTCCCGCGCGAAGGGATGGAATGTCAGAAATGTCTCCGGAGCACCCCTGATGCAGCCGAGGGAGTTCCCCTAGCTGGCTGCTCCCCGCATTTTTACAGTCCTATTGGCGGCCCAGAAGGCGGACAACGGAGGTCTGGCGCCAGGCCTTACCTTGGGGACTCGAAATGCCCCTTCGATTGAGTTCACGTGCTATTGCCCGAGTGCTTCTCACGGTGGCAGCAAACAGTTCGGCCAGCACGGGCTTGAGAGCTTCCGCATTATCCCGTGCAGCTGTTCGGTTACGTGCGGATAGGACATTCCTGCCCGTAACTTCCCAGCTCTACGCCCCGCGCCTTGGCTGCTGCTGAGGCGGCCTTCGTGCGTTGCGAAATCATTTCCCGCTCGTGCTCGGCAACCGCGGCCAGAATGTGGACGGTAAGACGGTTGGCCGTGGGCAGTGTTCAGATATTCAATAACCCATCGATTACGGCTCTGAACGCCACCGCAGCTTGAGCTCCCGCCGCCAAACAGGCACCCATAGCGGCATACCAATTATGGCGCTTTGCATCCGCCTCCCTATCGGCATCGGCGGCGTCGGCAGATGACTTCCATTGCCAGGCGGCAAAAATTGCGGCCACAGCCGAAGCCACGTTAATACAAACGTAGATCGCGTTGACAGCGTGCTGCGAAATCACTTCAGAACCTACTTTTTCAAAAGCCCGTGTTGGCGCAAGTAAGCCGCTAAGGCCCTCTCTAACCAAACCGTCATACTGCGGTCGTTAGCCTCAGCTGATTTTTTATGACGAGGGGCCACTCCGCAGTTTCGTTTGAAGTTTTCTATCGCGCGGCGCAGCCTGCTGCTTCCTTCGCTGGCCGCATCAGACGATCGGTTTTGAAGTCCAAATATTCAGCGAGAAGCCAGAATAAATCCCAACCGCAAGCGGTGCCAGCAGCATCCACTTGGCGCGAGGGCGGATTCTAGGGGCAGGCGATACTCTTACTTCCTCTTGCGACGTGGTTTCGTACCCAACCCGATGGCCTTTGCCAGTTTGCTTCGCTTCCTAGCGTAATTCGGGGCCACCATCGGGTAGTCCGCCGGCAAATTCCACCGCGCCCTATACTGATCAGGCGTCATTTGGTACGAGGTCCGAAGGTGCCGTTTCAGCATCTTGAGCTTCTTGCCATCTTCCAGGCAAATAATGTGGTCGGGCGTGACAGACTTCTTAGCCGAAACCGCCGGCTCTGGACGAGGCGCTGGTGTAGCCTCGCCCGCGCTTGCCGCCGCTAGCGCACTTACCACATTGCGGATCAAATTCGGGAGTTCGACCGAAGGCACCTTATTGTTCGACAAGTGCGCGGCAACAATATCCGCTGCAAGCGGTAAAAGACTATTGGTCATAATTGCTTCGTCCATTTTGGCTTCCATTTCAGTTGGGGCTTTGAAGCCCGCAACCTAGTTAGTGGCCCCAAGTGGTACAAGTGAAGCTTTGGAAAGGCTATACAGCGCCGCAGCTGGAGCAAGCGAAACGAATTTCTCCGTGATCGGTCAGCACAATTTGAAACCCGGGACCCATGCTGGCGCAAGGTTCTGAGTAACCGTGGCGCCGAATCCGGCAGCTCCGATGACCATCACTAGAGCAAAAGAAAGCCCCGCCGAGGTCAATGGCGGGGCAAAGGACTTAAGGAACATTCGCTTTTCGGGACGCCATTATACCCGGAACAAGTTCCCGGGGCGATAGCTCTCTCGGGTACGCTCGTGTAGTCGCCACACAAAAGTCCAAATTACCTTCTAGCTTGAAGGATATTCAGACTAAGCTCTACTTAAATCTCTATCCTTATGAAAACCATTGTTGCCTTATTCCTTGTCTGCCTCTGCTCTCCAGCTTTTGCAGATGCGCCTTCCTTCGATTGCGGCGGGGCGAAGACCGAGATCGAGAAGGCGATCTGCAGCGATCATGATCTTGCCGAGGCCGATCTCGAACTTGCCAAGGCCTATCATGCCTTCATTGCAAGTGCCTCGCCTCATGAAAGACAGTCAGCAATACGAGACCAGATCGCTTGGCTGCAGCAGCGCGACTCAGCCTGCGCTTCCTCGGCGTTAAAGACATTCCCAATCGAGTCGAATTCCGAGGACGATAACGATCCAAGTCTCCCTGGGCTGGGCGCGACAGACCCTGTTGTCACGTGTCTCTCGCGGCTTTACTCGGCCCGCATTAGCGATTTGCAGCGCCCTGTGCTCGCGCCTAATGAATTCGCTTTTGTGCCCACCAGCCAACCATATCTCCCGCGCCTAATCGAGAATAGCAGTCCTGGAGTCTGCCGGTCCTTTGTCAGGGCGTTGTCGCAGGACTACGCGTCGCGCCATCCTTGGGCTAGTTGGGAAGACGTTCCGTTTAACTGGCTCCCGCATCAGATCCCGCCGAGTTCCGGAATCTTTGTGCTGCCTTGGCGTACGGACTCTAATGGACTCTTCAGCGTGAAGCTGGACAGCGAAAACCATCGGCAGGTCATATACCTAGACAGTCAACCGGCAGCTGGCGATGAGATACGATTCAGCGCCTATGTCCGAGCCCAGCCCCCCGATGAAAAAGACGCATCGGAACTGCAATACCAAAGATTTACGGACCTCAGGATGCTTTCTTCAGGGGGATGGAAGCTACTCGCCGCGTCGATCAACGATTTTGGCCCGTCTTTCTCCATCGTCTGGATTAAGGGCCGCTATTTCCTTATGCGGGATGGCAGCGACCTTCCGATAACAGATGACATGGGGTTTCCCGAATCGGTTGCGCCATTTACTACGTCCGTGCCGCCATGGGGTGTAGCCCTCTATACCATCACGCCACAAGGGCTCGGCCATCGGGAATGCCTCGTCGCTGCGACTTCCTTGAACTATCGCGGCGGCGTTGGTTGGCGCACCGGCGAACCTGCACCTGCTCCGCCCATTACCGCCGATTTGCCAGATAAGCTTGGGAAGTATATCTCCGCGCTGGACGACGCGATCGGGAACAGTGGGTTTTGCCAGGGCACTATGTGGCCCGGCGTACAGGCCAATACGGAACGCCGTCGCCGTTTTCTCGAGTACAAAACTGTTTTGCAGCCGTGGGACATGACTGGTGCAAAGGACTTGAATGAATTGCCAGTCGAGGCCGACAGCAAAACCGTGTTTGCTGAAATCGATGGCTGGCGTCAGGAGACTTTGTTCAATTTCCGGGCTTTCCGGCAACTTATCTCCGGACAATCGGCCGTTATCGACGAGCTCGCCAAATTCTATCGCTCCGGCTTTGGCGTTGATAAAAGGACCGCGGCATTAGTCGCTAAACGCGCCCTTCAGCACCTTATCGTTGGATCCTTTACAACGCACCGATCAGAGGCACTCGAACGAGGTGAAGAGGATCCTAATGTAGGTGCTAGCGATGACCTGGCGGCCTCCACGGCGGGTTTGCCTGCGGTATTAGCTGCCAAAAGCCAGTGGTCGCGAGAGGACATTGCTCTCTGGGACGCTGATGCAAATTCGCCTCATACAGAGCCGATACTGTTCTACGCTCTCGAGCGCGTTGATGTGATGCGGCAGTTGATTGGCGAGGGCGCCGACGTGAACAAAGCCAACTGGTTCGGCAAAACGGCGCTTATGTACGCCGCCCAGTGGAATCTGGCGGATGCCGTTCACTTACTCATCAAAAGCAATGCTGATGTTAATCAGACGACCGTACCGGCTGATAGCAAAGATCAGTGTTTACCGGCGCCGAGCATCTACAAGCGTACCGCTCTTATGTATGCTGTCGAAAATGCTAAATCGCCGGTCATTCAGGCACTCATCGACGCTGGCGCCGAGCGCAATGCTGTCGATAGCGCAAAGCACGGTGTCCTTTGGCATCTCATGCGCAATCAGACACTCTCGCCGGCGGAGCGAGAGCACTGGGTGAGCCTGCTCTCCAAAAGCTGATTGCTAGGCGCACTGATGGAAGGAACAGTCTACTGATTGGCGGGATCGATTGTTGGCGGCCCGCTGAGGCTTAGTCGTTGCATGGAGAGGTATTGATCGTAGTTAGCTCGTGCGAAATAACGATCTGCATCGCCGTCGCAGGTCTTTTGACTTGAGTACCCCCGGTTATACGCGGACGTGAGATCGCTCTCGAAGGTGGCTTCGCTGCCAAAGGTCTTCCAGACGCGCCAGCGTGGAACCAACTTCTTTACAACTTCACTCAGCGACACCCCCGGAACGTCGGAAATTGCGCAGTGTTCAATCAGCCATTTTGATCTTCCCAAGTTACCGGCCAGCGCTTGCATTAAGGTGGGCAGAGCCAGACGATACGCTGCAAATAGTTGTTCAGCGTTAATGCCTGGGCCTACTGACGATATTCCGGGAAGATTTTGGGTGCTGCCTTGGGTGGTGGGGGAGCTGGTTTGGGTAACCGAGGAAGATGACAGGCGGTCCCAAATTAGGATGCCAAAGATTGCGCATAGAAAAAATGCCAGCTTCCAGCTTAAGCGCATTTTTATCGAGCTGGGCCGCGAAGGTTCCCGAATCGCGCTCGGGTCAACCGTGACGAGAGGCAATCCGCGAACAATCAGGAGCGGATCCAAAGCATTTGTGACCTGATCCACGGCCAGCCTACACAACATTATTGTTTTGGGTCTCCCCTGCGATTTACCAGCCGAGAAGAACGATCCCCAAAAACGCTCGACGCCCAGGGCGGCGTTGTCACTCCATCGAAATCGTTTGAAATACTTGTCCTCATTCTTGAGTCTAAGAAGGACACTCGCTGTTGACGAGGCAGAGTCCAAAGTCAGCGAGTCAATGTCTTCCCATTCTATCGTTCCCATTGATGGCCATTTACGGCACCAAACCCCGTCTTCGGTTATCCGGAGTGCCGGCTGATGATGAATTGCTCTAATCCAGTCTCGTATATTTGAAGGTAGCGTCACCATAAAGGCAATCAACAGCGCCCAGCACAGGATAAGGAGATTGGTACCGGACGACAGGCCCATCATTTGGTCGGGATGCGAAACAACAATTAGCAGCACGACTACGACAAGCGCCAGAAATCCTAGAAAGAGAACAAGCCTACGTGGATTATCAAACTCCTCGAAAAGATCGATAGCGTCATGATTTGAGTTAATCACGCTTGGAGATTGAGGCGGAGTTTCGGGCATTGATTTCGAGGATGATGATCGAGGTGCTGCTGGATCCAAATGCAGCTGTATGAGTGCGCTACTACTTGGGCTTTGGTTTAGGATCCATTGCCTCTGTAATCAAGTCGCGGACTCTATCCATGAAAGAACCTGATCGCAGGTAGCGAAGATGTGCGGCGAATCTGTCCTCAGCCAGAACCTTTCTACCAAGATTTCTTTCTTCTTTTTTCATTAGCTCCAAGACCCGTTTGTCCTCATCTGCGGTGAGCCAATACCCGTGCAGTTCCTCGCAAAAATCAATCTGAAGATCGTAGAAACGATAATCAAATGACCTCATGAGCTTGCCGCACTCGGGGCACTTACGAGTGCTTGGCATTGAGCCAAGCATCAAGCTCCCCTTCTCCTGGTCGCCGAAGTCGAAGACTTCGTCTTCAAGTTGCGCGAGCTCCTGGCGAGTAAGCCACATACCCTTGCAGCTAGCGCAAATTTCCATGTCGACGCCATCGCGCTTGCCGGGCACCAACTCGACATTGCAGTTTGGGCACTTCATTGAGGCTTCCTCTCACAAGTTTGGCATGCTCTAGGGCAAGCGGCGGTCAGATACCTCCAGAGCATTTGTATTACGGTTGTTACATCGACCAGCCTGGGACCCGCCGGATGAACATATATGCGAACAGCACTCCTATGACATCATAGAGGATCCACATGATGTTCCCCACCGAGCCGCCGCCCGCAGCCAGCCGCCAGAGGAGAACAGCTATGGGAACCGCGATCAAACAGCCGGACAGCTGCATGAAGGCTTGCTTGCGCTGCTCGCCGGGCGCAATGGACATGCCCGCGATGATCCCAAGGGCGGCCGCTAAGGCACGGCCAAACGACCATCCGAGTCTGCCGGCGAGAAGCCAGCCCAGTACGTAGATGACGATCATGGCAGCGAAGGCCACTGACCACCGGACGGCCGTGCGCCAGTTGGCACGCGCGGCCAGGAGCGCACCAATCATCCCGAACAGAGGGGCGCTGTAGCTCACACCAAAATCGAGCCAGTCGGGGATTGCAGCAAAATGGCGATCTTCGGAGGAGGGATAGAGATAGGAAAGAAGAACGAGAGTCGAGGACAGAGCGCCATGCAGTAGCTTTCTTTCCCCCGCCATCCAGGCGGCAATCGCACCTCCTACGCAGCAGACAGCCACATAATAAAGAAAAGTTGCGTAAGCCACCGCGGAGGAATCGCCGGCCGCTTCGATGGCGTCGTGGAGATGACCGGGGCCCAAGGCTGCAAGTTCTGCAACGATCCCAATTTGCACTATTATGAAGATGCCGCCGAATAGTAGAATCACTTCCGCAATATTGGCGGTGATCAACGCCTTGATGGAAATGGAGCGCATGGCTATCCCCCCTCTCAAATACAAATTGTAGGGGCTCTGCGAGGATTGCGCTAGTTGGTACATCCCGTCGCCTGCAACTTAGTTCGCTTATTTGACGGCGCCGCTTCTGAGGCTAAGCGAAGGGAGCGGACCGAGGTAGCGCGTAGGCTACTGCGGGTTCCAGTCTGGGTGCAGTTCGTACATGTAGAAGTAGCTACCTGAGCAGGAATTTATCCCAGCGAGGCAGCCCTTGAGCCGCTCCAAATATCGCGAGAGCGCGCGTATTCGCGTGCGGTTGTATTCTGCTGAACACTTGCCTTTCACCTCGCCGCCAGACGATCCATACGGAGGTGGGCCTACGTCGAATTTGCACGCCGCCTCTCGATAAGCGCACCAGGCTGACTGTGTTGATTGAAAAAGGGCAATCTCCGACTCCGTTGTCTCTTCAAGGCCGCTCACTTGCCTTAACTCATTAATTACTGCGTCGTTGATGGCCTTCAGACGAATCTCAGATTCTAGATAATTCAAATAAGCGCATATGCCAAGTTCGGCCTGACCGCCGTTCTCACAGTCAGTGCCCTTTGTCTCTGCGCGGACATCATCGATGTCAAATCGTAGGGTCTGCGGGCACATTCGCGGCGACTCTCCGCCGAATCCGGGTGCTGCGTCGACAAGCAGTGCTGGCAGAAACACGAGAACTAGGAGGCTTAGCCGCATTGCCGTATTCGGCCATCGCGGATCTCCTGAAGCCCGATGTGCCACTTCCGACTCCTGTAAAATGAAGCGCACTCGCACGGTAGCTCAGTTCTGATGGCCCAGGCCCTTTGGGGGGCCCGGCGAGAATTGCGCCAGCTGGTACTTCCCGTCACCTGCAACTTGATTCGCTTATTTGACGGCGCCGCTTCCAGTGCTAGCCGATGGTGCATTTGTCGGGTGTGGAGCGTCTATTCCCGCAGGCTACTGAAGCTGCTTGCACAAGTTCAGTTGAGACACTGCTTGCTGAGCGCAATCGCCGGGTAGTGCCCTAATTTGACAAATCAGGGCCAATTTCCACGTCCTTCATCCAAGTACCAGCAGTCTGGATTATTAAGAGCTTCGGGCGTTGGCTCCCCAGCAGGATGAACAATAGTGTTTGGGGTCCTGCATCGTTCAGTGGTCTTCGCATAATAGTACTTTGACTGCATGCAGAGTGCGAACCGCTCCGGTTCGCTCCAACGTGCATCGCCGCTATGCATCGCCTCTCTGCATCTGGCCATAAGTGGTTCTTTAGCCGGAGGCGGATCGCATGCGCTTAGGGCAACCATGGCAACCGCCAATGCCAAAAGTCGGCTTTTCATTTCGCTTTGCTGAACCACTAGAACATCGAATCAAATAGAAAGAAGAGCGAGTAGACGCACGCACCTTTTACGGCCTCTCGCCCCGTAAATTGCTGGGTTAGGTGAGTAGGCGCACCCGACCCGGTGCAGCCCAGGTGAAAACTAGCTCGCTTGCGCGGTAACAGCTTGGCTCCGCGGCCCAGGTATAGAAAGAAAGGCCCAGGAAGCCGGATACAGACGACCGCACTGGCTAATCCATGTTATGATATATTCGATACGTACGAGGGGATTAACTTGAGACTCTTTCTTGCCGCCCTGGCCCTATTTGCGACCACTGTTGCAGCCGGAGCGGATGAAACAAACAATGCCGGCGTTCTAAGCACGCTTTCTCTTCCCACTTCTGGCGGGCCGGCGGCGATGGACCTCTCGGCCGACCAGCGATACCTCTATCTTGGCGTTGCCAACTCTCATGCGACGGTGGGCTGGAAAGACGATCCGGAGGCAGAGAACGACCTCTACGTGATCGATCTTGGCGACCTTCGCCATCCCAAGGTTGTCTATTCGCACAAATTGCAGCCGGCAGGCCCACAAGAGGCCGTTGTGCAAGCCAACAGGCTTTTCCTGCTCGAGGATCTGTACCGCTCGCCGGGACTTCGTCATCATCTCGCGGTCATCGACCTGCACGATCCGCTGAACCCCACATCGTTGGGGAGCATCGATTTCTTGAATGACGTTGCATTCCTGCGCGTCAGCGCGGACGGCCAGCACATTGCCCTCACTGAATACAAGGACCTCTCCAAAGAAGGCGCCGTCCTGCACATCGATATCAGCGATTTGAACAATCCTCACCCCGATTCGATGACCGGCACTTCCGGCTTCGCCCCAGCGCATGGGACGGCGTGGTATCAGCTAGGGGGTGAACAACGAGGGATGAATGCTCTCGTCTTTGAACACGCCAATTCGGAAATCCTGACCTACGGGCCACCCCTGGCGATTCTCACCGATGGCGCGGGCGCGGATTCGCGCCGGATCGAAAAGCGCTTTGCCGACTATCCAGTGGTGCTGGACGCGCGCCTCCTCGCTGCGCGCAGCGCGATTGTCGCCTACGTCGCGGACAAACGCGACGGACCATTCAGACTCGCCGTCATCGGGACGGCTGAAGCGCCTTATTCGGCGGACAGTCTGCAGTCCGCGGGCGAAAGGCCGCCTAATGGCGGGCCCAGCGATGCGGAGATGTTTGACGATCCGGCGTACGGAGGCGGCGGGTTCATCGCCGCGATGAGCTGGGTTTCCGATCTGGAGCGGGCTGGCGTTCGCCGGCTGCTGAACGATGCTTCGGGGCTGACGCCGGCTGAGCGGCGAACGGTCTTGACTGCCTATGCTTATTGGCTTCGCCAGGCTGACGCCTTCGGCCTGAGTTCCACGCTGCGGGACGAAATTTCCATTCTTGAAGCCGTGACAAAGTTAGCGCCGAACGATGCGGGGGTATGGCAC
>Ga0207116_10025_pt1 | contig 38051 bp, 32 predicted proteins | sample Alteio_BWMinHeat_44_FD_153550 | JGI IMG/M metagenome (GOLD analysis project Ga0207116, IMG submission 153550) | Enriched cells from forest soil in Barre Woods Harvard Forest LTER site, Petersham, Massachusetts, United States -... | ecosystem: Environmental > Terrestrial > Soil > Temperate forest >... | reverse complement strand
GCATCGTCTATTCCTGACGGCACTGAAACTGTGTCACCGGCGATGACGGCCCAACGGTTCTCGGCACCCTCCTCTGCAATCACCAGGAGTGCCTCACGCAGGGCGTGAAACATTGAGATCGGCGCGGTGTGGCGATAGCGGTGCGTCACACTGGCATAGTCATGAATCAGCTTGATATCGAAGTACCAGCGATGGCGAGGTGATTGCCGCGTTCCCCACCACTTCAGCGCTCGCTTCGAAATGAACAAAGGGGACAAACCGGGCGGCCAGCTCAACTCCTCATGAGCGGAGGCAAAGCCAACGAATGGGTGATCCACAATCAGCAGGTCATAATCCCCAATCAGGTTTTCGATTGGAGCTTTCCCAAAATCGCGCAATGAGCGGCGGTCGCAGTGAATTTCCAAGCCAGGAAGCGTGCTCACATATTCCTCCGCGCCAGCAACCAGCGGCGCGTAACCGCGCGGATGATCCCCGGTAAGGCCCTTAAGAATGATGTCCATTTCGGATAGCCAGAAATCCCCCTAATTCCTTGTGACTGGAGAACCGCGTTCCTGTTCACTCTTTGTTTCCTGATAAAACTCGTAAGCCTGCTTGGGCTTCAGCAATTCGTGAACTACCTTTGCAACCGCCTGGATCATGGGGATCGGAGCCTCGGACTGGAAGATGTTGCGGCCCATGTCTACTCCTGCGGCGCCTTCGCTGACCGCACGATACGCCATGGTCAGAGCATCAAGCTCCGGCAACTTCTTCCCACCGGCCATCACGACCGGAACCGGGCACGATGCGGTCACAGTTTCGAAGTCTCGGTCGCAGTAGTAAGTTTTGACAAAATGAGCTCCAAGTTCCGCGGAAATGCGGCAAGCCAGGCGCAGATATTTCGCGTCGCGGACAAGTTCCTTGCCTACGGCGGTGACCCCCAAGACGGGTAGGCCGTGACGGTTGCCCATATCCACGAGGCGAGTCAGATTGTGGATGGACTGGGTTTCAAACTGGCCGCCTACGAACACTTGGGTACACATGGCGGCGACGTTAAGCCGCAACGCATCGTCCACGTCGACCGCAATGTTTTCGTCGGATAGCTCTTTCAAAATGCTGGGACCACCACTGCAGCGTAGAACAACGCCTTTCCCATAGGTTGAGGGGATGGTGCTGCGTAGCATGCCACGAGTCAGCATTAGAGCGTTGGTGTATGGCAGCAACGGAAGAATATTCACGTCCACTCGCTCTAAACCAGTGGTGGGGCCCTGGAAGTAACCGTGGTCAATGGCTAGCATGACTGTGCGATTCGTGCCGGAATCGAAAATTCTCGCCAGCCGGTTTTGCATCCCCCAATCAAGAGAAACTGCCCCCTTCAAGCCGTATGCATTGCTTTTGGCGGGAATGTCGAGATGAAACTCTTTTGATTCTTTCAGTGCATCCAGATCAGCCATGGATTATTTCCTTCCGCCGTAGAATTTCTTCAGGCCAGGTACCCACCGTCCACAAACAACAGGACCCCATTGACGTAGTCGGCGTCCGGCGATGCAAGAAAGGTTGCTGGACCGGCAACGTCCTCCGGATCGCCCAGGCGCCCGGCGGGAATGGTGGCCGCATACTTTTTCATGAAGCGTGGATCTTTCAGAATTGGTTCTGCCATCCGGGTTTTGATCACACCCGGGCCAACCGCATTCGAGGTGATGCCGTAGTGGCCTAACTCTCGAGCCAAAGTCTTGCACAGCAGGTAGAGTCCAGACTTTGACGCGTTGTAGGACGCCAGTTCGCCCTCAGCATCCCAGGCGTTGGTCGACGACATGAATATTAGCTTGCCCCGCTTCTGACGAATCATGTGGGGCACGACCGCTCGCGACGTCAGAAAAGCCCCACGAAGATTGATGTTCAGGACATCGTCCCAATCCTTCTCACTTGTCTTTGCGAACGGCAACGCCTTCACCACTCCGGCGACGTACATCAAAATGTCGATTTTCTTGTGCCAGTGAATGGTTTGCTCCACCATTCGATTCACCTGCTGCGAGCGGCGTACATCGCACCCTACCGTGCGCACGTTGCCTCCGGCGGTCGTAATTTCCGCGGAGGTACGTTTCATCATGACCGCATCGCGGTCTCCGATGACCACGTGCGCGCCTTCTCCGGCCAGACGAGTCGCGATAGCTTTCCCGATTCCCTGGGCTCCACCGACAACCAGCGCCACTTGATTCGAAAATCTTCGGGCAAAATATTTGCTGCTCATCATGTTGTCCTGGTCATGGCAATTCGAATATGCCAGTTAACTTGCAGAAGTCTCCGCCTTCCAGCATTGGGCTGATCAATTTTTGCCATTGCACCTCCATCGGATTCTTATCCAGTGAGGCCATGGCAGCCTCCAACTCTTGACACTCCAGATAGAGAAACAACAATTCGTCGTCACGGAAGATAATGAGGTTACTGATTCCGGCCTTGCGATAGGCCGCCACCAGGTCTCGCGGCATGTTGTGATGAGCTTCGACGTAGGCATCTTTGTGGCCGGGATTTAGTCGAGCGTAAAACGCATGCCGTTCCATAAGTTTCTAGCCTGTCTGCAAGATCTACTTGCCGGTAAGAAAACCCGCGTCTACCACCAGGTTGGCGCCCGTTATCGCGCGCGCGTCATCGCTGGCTAGAAACAAGATGGGACTTGCAATGTGGTCCGGCTGAATCAACATTCTTAAGCATTGACGTCCGTATATGATGGCTTCAAATTGTTCCTGGCTAAGGCTCTCCCGTTCCAATGCCCTTTTTAGTGAGGGAGTATCTACTGCCCCCGGGCTGACGGCGTTGACGCGAATGTTCCAAGCGCCGAAATCAATGGCGAGCGATCGTGCGAGCATAAGCAAAGCAGCCTTGCTGGTGCTGTAGGTCGCATAGTTGGGATCGGCAATCATTCCGCTGATCGAACTGACGATCACAATCGCTCCGCCTCCGGCTTCCTTCATTCGCTCCGCTGCGTAACGACAGCAGAGGGCTGTGCCCGCAACATTGGTCGCAAAAACTTCACGCCAGTCTTCTTCCTTCGCTTCCATGCCGCCCTTCATCAAGAATCGAGCGGCACAATTCACCAGAATGTCGACGCGGCCAAACCGTTTCATCGCGAAGGACACCAGACTCTGAACTTGAGCGTCCTGCGATATGTCGCAGGCGACAGAAAAGGCCTTTCCGCCGTCGCTATTGATACCGTCAACCACTTCGGCCGCCGGCGTGGAATTGATGTCCGCGACCACCACACTGGTACCCTCGGCAGCAAAACGTCGAGCAGTGGCCTTCCCGATCCCCGAAGCAGCGCCGGTGACGATCGCGACTTTTCCTGTAAACCTGGCCATTGCGCCCTCAAAAGTGGCCCTCAAAAGTGATAGAGCCGCTTTGCGTTCTCCGCAAGAAGCTTGCGCCGGTTCGACTCAGACTGATCTCGAGTCAGTGCGCACATTACATCGACCCATTCTCTAGGGCACGTCGAGACTGTGCAAACGGGCCAGTCGCTGCCAAACACCAACCGGTCCCAGCCAAAGCAGTGAACCACCCAGTCGACCCGCAGGCGTACATCTTCCACCGACCAATCATTGTGCCCGGTATAACCGACCAACCCCGATATCTTGCAGGCGACGTTGGCAAAGCTGGCGATCTGCTCAATCCTTTCACTCCACAATCAAAGCCTTTGCCTTTCGGCTGCGGACACCCGCAGTGATCGAGAATGAAGCTGATTGCGGGACACGCTTTCACCAGGCCGATCGCAACCGGAAGTTGGTGATCGAGCACGCGAAGATCAAAAGAAAGCCTGTATTGTTCAAGACGTCGAATACTTTCAGCAAAGAGCGCGGATTGCGCCAAGTCATCCGGTTGTGAATCCAGAACTCTCCGGATTCCCTTCAATTTGCTGTGTCCCGCAATCTCATCAAGGTATTTTGCAAACTCGTTAGCCTCGGGGCGACCGCTGGCAACAACCCCTGCGATTCGGGGATCTCGATCCGCCAGGGCCAGCAAGTATCCGGTTTCTGCCGCGATGTAAGGGAATACCGCGAAAGATCCCACACATGCACATGAGTGTCGGTAAGGTTCATCCTGAAAGCCCAGCTCACTATCCTAGCGGATTGATCTGGTAGAAATACTGCGCCAACGCCAGCACTACGATCGAAGCCATCAGCACCACGACGCCGTACGCAATCTGCCGGGCCGCCAGGCCTTTCCATTGACCGAGCAGCGCGTCCCATACTGTAGGAAACACGATCATCGCCGCCCCTGAAACGCCCCAGGTGATGACGGCGCCAAACGATCCCAACAAACCGACCGCATATGCGTAGCTGATGGTGCCGACTAGGAACACCACTGCCATAAAGATGGTCCAGAGCAGACAAACAAAAGATCCGGGAGCAAGGAACTTAGAGGTTGTACGATGCTTGCGTAAGACATAGGCACAATAAAAGATGTTGGTAAAAAAACCGCCGACCAGGTAAGGCGCTAGAAAAGCGGTTGCTGTCTCGAAGTCGGTGCACCCAAAGCGGTGCGCCACGTCAATAATGGGGTTAGGAAATGCGAGCACGACGTTCATGCCGGAACTTATGGCACCGGCAAATATGTTGGCGGCGACGCATTGGGCAAACGTAAGCCTTACTTTCGGAAGTACTGCGCCCGCTTCGGCGGCGGCTTCCTTGTCCCGGAGCGAGCCCCCCCTTCCGCAAAACCAAAGTCCCCAGATGGAAAGGATTACTCCAACAATGGTGAACAGGCCACTGCGGTGAGCAATGGTCTGACTGTGCAGAATCACCAGAGGGAGCAGCGAGATCGCCATGCTCCCTCCCGCATTGAGGGCGGAAGCCAATCCCACGCCCACCACAGGGACGGTGTAGCTAAAGAGAAATCCCGCAGTACCGGAAATTGCCCCAATAAATGCAGTGAAGAGCAGAACCTTGAGTCCAACAGCCTGGTTGATCTGAACGAAATGCGGTACGGCGATGGCGGCGACCACGACCGGCCCCACAAGCATGGCGAAGACCGTCCAAACCGCCCAGATGTTTTCCCACTCCCAGGCTTTGAGCAGCCGCATGGGGGTCAGGAAGACTCCCCAGCACAGGCCGCAGGTCATGGCGAGCAACAACCCTGGAATCACGTTCCTCTTTTGCCCTCTTGAATTGTTGCTCTACGTGGCGCAAAAACTGCGACAGAATACCTAAAGTTTGGGAACCCATCGCCTTTTCCAAGCACTAGCGGGCACCGGCGTTAGCCGGCACCCGCTGGTTCCATACCCGATCCTAAAAATTCAACTTCAGCGCAAGCTGAATTACTCGGGGCGTATTGGCCTGCGCGAAAATGTGACCGAAGGTGTCTGGAGTGTTAACATCGGCGGCAGGCCCGGCAAAATTCGTCCGGTTGAAGGCATTAAACATCTCCGCCCGGAATTCCAGATTGGTTGACTCCCTCCAAAGCGAAAAGCTCTTGAAGATGGAAATGTCTTCGTTGTAGTTGGCCGGAGTGCGGACGTTGGGCAGCAGAGCGGGTGCGTTGCCAAACGTAAACGGAGCCGGCTGGGCAAATGCGTTGATATTCAGATACACATCGGTGGCCGGGTTGAAGTCGCTCATCGAAACGTTGCTGCGGACATTGTTTGACACCTGATCGGGACGGTTCCCTCCGCCAAAGATCGACAGATTGCCGCCGCCGCTCACGGCAATCGGCGTTCCCGACTCGTAGGTCTGGATCGCGTTAATCTGCCATCCACCAATGATCTGGTTGAGCACTGGGTTGATGCCGCCCAAGTAGCGCTTGCTGCGGCCGAATGGCAGTTCGTAGGTCCACGAGAGAATGAATACGTGGGTCCGGTCAGTTCCAACCAGAGACTTTTCGGCCGCCTGATTGAAAGTGTTCAGGGATGTCTGCGCCGCCGCACCGAACCAGCTGCCAAATGTGTTGGCCGGCTCAATGCCGATGTTCTTTGACAGAGTGTAGGCCCCCAGGAAGGACAAGCCGTTCGCGTACCGCTTCTGCGCCCTCACCTGCATCGAGTGGTAAACGTTGTATCCAGTCGGCTGATAGAAATCGTTGATGGTGGTGTACTGCGGGAAAGGCCGCAAGGCCTGCGCTACCGACCCCTGAAATCCAGGGTAGGGTGGCGTGATTCCCGCGGCAGCAGCTTCCGGCGAATTGATGTCGGCGTCCAGTGTCGACCCGAGGCTCAGATGTTTCGGGTTCACCTGATTGATATTTTCGACGCCTGACCAGATTCCAGTGGCGTGCGAACCCACATAGGCAACATCCAGCATAATCGCCCAGGGCAGGTTATGCTGAACATCCAGCGTCCAGCTTTGCATGAAGGCTGGCCGGTTCGACCTGGAGTTTATGTATGTTACTGTTCCACCGTTGTTCTGCGATGGATCGAAGTTGGGCAACGTGATGTTCTGCGCCGGAAAGCCGGCGTCGAGGTTGAATGCCGGTGTGATGCCCTGATTGGTTGAAGAAGTCGAGAGCGTGGCCCCAAAACCGGGGGCGAAAACCAGAGCGTTCGGGTTATTGAGATCGCCATAGTTCGGATACAAACGGAATATGCCGTAGCCGGTGCGAATCACTGTCTTGTCATTCAGCTGATAGGTCAAACTCACGCGGGGTGAGAACGATTTGGTGTAGGTACCAAAGATGTTGTAAGTGCCGGTACGTCCAGCACCCTTGCCCAGGAATTCCAGCGCGCCGGGCAGATTACCCGCGGCGGGGTTCGGCCTTGTGGGATTGAACAAGCCCATCTGGCCGTCATCCTCGACCGCGTAAACCGGAAATTCGTAGCGCAAGCCAAGACTGAGCGACAGTTTAGGAGTCAGCTTGACCAGGTCCTGCACATAAGCCGCCAGCATGCTGTCGTGGAAATGCTGCTCCGGCAGCGGCACGGCACGAATGCCGCTGAAGACCTGTCCCAGCATCATACTGGCGAACGAATTTCCGTTACTCCCGAAATTGGGGCTGTCAGGCAGGTCCGTGGAATTGCTGTTGAAGGTGAGGCTTCCCGCGTCTAGGGTCTGATCATGGGCCGCAATGGTGCGGCGGCGGGCCTCGAAGCCAAACTCAATCTGATGGCGACCCTTTACCCAGCTGACATCATCGCTCGCGACCCAGTTTATAAACAACTGTGGATCGTAGCCCTGGTTCGCGGAATTGCCGAGAAAGGGGTAGTCCGCCCCGCCTTGCAGGACCGACCCTGGGCCGGTGCCGAAATGAAATTCCGTGAAGCCGTGAGAGTCCTGGGGAATTCCCGGGATCTGCAGGGTCTGATTACCCAGACGTGGATCAAGAAGGAATGTCGCCCAGGTCGGTATCACGTGGGTAACGCCGACTGCTGCGTGGTTCACCAGGTTTCCACCGAGGGTCCAAACGTGGTTCACGCGTACTCCATACGAACTGGTCGGAGTAACCCGCAATCCAGGATTCAGTTCACCAGCAACCGGACCATTGATGGTGGTTCTCGCATTCACTCGCCAGAAGGCTCCGGACAGATACTGTTTGGAGGTGAGCTGATGATCCACTTTCACGCTCCAATCGTCATCAGAACTCGGGGAACTGGAGCGGTCGACATAGTTGAAGAATGTGGCTGACGTATCGGGAGGCGGGAGCAAGGCGATCAGGCGTTGCGCGACGCCGCTGATGCGGTCCGGCGGAATTATGTTGTTCGGGAATTGATCGCGAATAAACCCGCCGCTTCCATCGGGCCGGGTCGTTGCGGGATCGTAGATTGGAAGCGGATAGTCGGAAAAATCGCCGGTTCGCTCAGCTAGTGTGGGAAGGGTTACGAGTCCGGCATGGGGCAGGCCACCAGACAGCCGGAATCCCGACCAGGCAAAGAAAAAGTGTGTTTTGTCCTTGCCGTTATACCAGGGCAAAAGCACAGGGCCGCCGATCGTACCGCCGAATTCGTTCTGCCGAATGGCATTTTTGCCGGCGCTGAAGTACCCCGCGGCATCGAGCTTGTCGTTCCGGAAAAACTCGAAAAGGTCACCGTGGAAGCGATTGGTTCCTGATCGCATGGTGAAATTCATGACGCCGTACCCCTGTCCGTACTGCGCCGGATATAAGGTGTTCTGCACCTTGAACTCAGAAACCGATTCATATGGGGGCGCTGATTCGGCGATAAAGCCAGAAGCCCCGATGTTCTGCATGTCCACACCGTCAACAATGACCTGCGCGCTCATGCCAGGGGCACCGTTGATCGAAGTTCCCCATTGGTCTCCCGTAACTCCCGGAGTGAGGTAAATGAAGTTCTGGATCTGTCTGCGGCCAGAGGCGCCGGTAGTGGCGGCGCCGCCCAGAGAGATGGGCAGATCAAGCAGTTCCTTGCTCGGCATGACAGTTCCGATTTCCGCCGAGGTGGTTTCCAGGTGCGGCGCGTCGGAGGCGACGTTGACGATTTCACCGACTGTCCCGATGGTAAGCGCAAAGTCGAGGGCCGTAACAGTGGCGGTACTGACCGTGACGCCTTCCTGAGTGACGGTTTTGAAGCCTGACTTGGTGGCTGAGACGCGGTATTTGCCGGGGACAAGGCTTGGCGCGACGTAGGTGCCATCGGCGGTAGAGGTAACGAGACTGGTGGCGCCCGTATCAATGTTGATTACTGTGATCTGGACGTCGCCAACCGTCGCTCCGCCGGGATCTGTGATACCTCCGGTTAGGCCACCGAAGCTTCCCTGGGCCCAAGCCGTCGTGGCGAAACCAGCGATAGCGAGCAGCAGAACCAAAAACCTGAAACCCGAGTGAACGGGCGCGCAATGATTTTTCACAAGTCCCCCTCACGATTGAATAACCAATCGAAAACCTTGCGAGCAATACCGCGTGCATTTCATCCCGCGAGAATGGATCCCCGAACGGCCCTTTTAGTTAAATCTGCCACCCTAACCGTGTCTAGGAGGATCGTGCTGGATTTGTTGCGAATGTGCGAGCGGCCATGTTTGTCATCCATCGATCCGGTAGAAGTATTGGGCAAGGCCAAGCGTGACCACAGCTACCAACAGTACCCCTACTCCCAGCGCCATTTGCCGTGCCGCCCGGCCGCTCCATTCCCCCTGTGAAACGTCCCACAAGCTTGAGGTCAAAATCATCGCCGCCACGGAAAGACCCCAGGTGATAACAGCTCCAAACGAGCCCAACAGCGATACCGCGCCCGCGTAACTGTACTCACCAAAAAGAAATACGACAGCCATGAAGATCGACAGGAACAGGCAAAGCAGTGAGCCTTTTGCGAAAAAATGTTGAAAAGTCTTGTTCTTGCCGATCAACCTTCCCGCATAAATCGCATTGCCGATAAATGCTCCCGCCAGATAAGGCGCCAGAAAGGCGCAGGTAGCGCCGAAGTCGCCGCTGCCGTACTTGTGGGCAACGGTGAAAATCGGATTGGGAAACGCCAGAGCGATGTTCATCCCTGTACCGATCGCGCCTGACGCGAGGGTGAGCAGCACACATTTCCAGAACACCCGATTTTTCTCTACCGATTGACTCGCATGGTTACGCTCGATTGTGGCCTGTTCCCGCCGCCTGCCAGCATTTCCGCAAAACGAAGTACCTATCACAGCAAGGAGTACGCCCAGCACGGTGAATCCGCCACTTCGATGGAGAAGGGTTTCATGATGAAGCACGCCCAAGGGCAAGAGTGACATCGCCATGCTCGCCCCCGCGTTGAGAGAGGTCGCCAAACCCAGGCCGATGACAGGAACGCTGTAGCTGTAAAGAAATCCCGCGGTGCCAGAGACCCCGCCCAGAAAGGCCGTAAGCAGAAGCATCCGGGCGCCGACTTCCTGATCAACCTGGAGCAAATGCGGAACACTCCAGAACGCCACTGACCACGGACCTACCACGGTGGCGAAAAAAGACCAGACGAGCCAGATGTTTTCCCACTTCCACGCCTTGATGACTCGCACCGGAGCGAGGAATATCCCCCAGCACAACCCGCAAGTGGCAGCGAGGAGTAAGCCGAAAATCACGGACGGTTAAACTCTTTCAGCTTTTCAGGATTGGGTTCAAAACCCATTCCTGGTTGAGAAGGCGCGATGGCATAGCCGTTTTCAAAACGTAGCGGTTTCTTCGGCAGATCATTCCATCCGAGTTCCGAGTACTCGATGCGCTCAAAGGAAAGAAAAGCCACGGCCGCGTGAACTCCGAGTTCGAAGGGCGAATTCCCATAAATCAGGGGAACGCCCAGATCTGCCGCCATGTCGGCGCAGATAATCGCGAAATCAATGTCGCCATTGACCCGCAGGCGATTGACCGCCTTTCGTTCCACCAACCGGCGTAGATCTTTCGGTTCGACCAGGTAGTCATGACCTACGACGTCGATATCAATCGTAGCGTTGAGACGCACCAGGCCTTCGAGGTCGTCACGATAGAGAGGATCTTCCACATAAGAGAGGCGGACGTCTTCCTTTTGAAAGAAGCGAATCCGTTCGATGGCCTCGTCGCAGGTCCAAGCTTCATTCGCATCGATCGCCATCTCCACATTTTCACCCACGGTCTCGCGTATAACTTGCAACCTGCGCAAGTCACGCTGCGGATCAGGGTGCCCGACTTTGACCTTGATCGCTTTAAAGCCTTGCCGGGCGAAGCTGCGGTAGACCGCTATGGCTTCTTCTTCCGAGAGAGGGAAATCCAGTCCGCTTCCATAGGCCAGAACACGGTTCTGCTCAGGTTTAGCTCCTAATAACTGGTAGAGAGGTAACTCCATCTCTTGTGCCATTAAATCCCAAAGCGCGGTCCGGATGGCTTGCTCCGTCGGGGTGTATTTGGGAAAAAGAGGCGGGCGATGCATCATTACCGCAAAGGGATTTTGGTGTTGCAACAGTGGCCAAACGTTCTTGTCGAAGTCGGCGCGCATTTCGGCAAGCGATGGCATGGGAACGATGTAGGGCGCCGGGCGGGTAAAGTGTCCCTTGGAAATGGTTTGCCCGAACCCCCAGCCGCGGTGGCCGTGGTTGCTTTCCAGGCAAAGCGTGATGATATCGAGCTGATCGCACCAGCAGGTGCAGTCGCCAAACTTGCGCCCGGAAGGCACTTCGAGCCGGTAGAGTTCAAAACTCTTGATGTGGATTGTCATGTTCGCTTTACGGGGAAAGTAGAAGCTACCTTAAGCGGAACCCGCTGTTGATGGCACAGCCGCTGCCTGAAGGTAAAAAATATTTCAAATCATGTCTATCGCGATCGTGCGGGAATTGTTGCAAAGGTGCTCGCACCCACCTTTCCCCCTCATCAGCGGCATCTACTCGCTTTTACGCGGGCCGACAGCAGTGAGGTCAATCGGCTTGAATCCGATCTTGAAAGCCGGAGACTCCGGCTTCATTGAAAAATCTCCATGTTCGGGATCGGCAAATTGTGGCGAACCGATCAGCGAATGAACATCCTGGCCGGTTTTCTTCCAATCCGCGAATGACTTGTCGGCAAATTTGGGTTCCCCGCTTTCCAGGAAGTAAAGGTTGTGGTCGAGCTTGAAGTGGCCGTCTTCATAGCCTCCCACAAGGAGCTTCCCTGTCTTGCCGTAGAAAATGTTGCGCTCGGCGGTCATCGTGATATGAGGCTCGTTGTGATTGCGCTGAAATGCACCATTGCGACCAAGGGCGAAAATATTGTTCCGGATAATGTTTTCGCGGCCGTAGTTCTGCATGAACCCGCCATCCTCAGTGTTGTAGGTGACGTTGTTTTCCACCACGATGTTTCCACTTCCTTCATCCAGATAAATTCCCCATGCGCCGTAGCCGTGGTCATTGTGCGTAACCTCGTGACAGAGGTTATTGCGAACCATCGTGCCCGGTTGCACCCCCTCGGCATAGATGCACGCCATGTCACTCAACATGGCGCGGCCGATATCGTGAATGTTATTGAATTCAATGATGTTGTGGTGCGCCCAACTGGGACCGTAGCCCCAGGTCCAGCCCACCGACACTCCAATGTAGTAGGTGTTGAAGACTTCGTTATGAGCGATTGTGTTTGCTGAAGCAAGACCCACCCAGATTCCCGTGCCGGTAAGGTAGACGTTGCCGATGTCGTGGATGGAGTTGTCGGAGACGACGTTGTCTGTGGTCGCCATCCAGTCAAAGGTGGGAGCCCGGCTGTCGCCGATTTTCACTCCTCCTGCGCCCAGATCGCTCATTGAATTTCTGCTTACAACGTTTTCTTTTGACCCAGCGTGGAAATCAACTGCGTAACCTCCCAGGTGCGTGAAGGTGCATTTGGAAATAGACACGGCGTGCGACCCCACGCCCTCGATTGCCGCTGAAACATCCGGGACCGACTGCTCGTCCACACGGCCATCTTCCGGCTTCGACCACTGCACATAACTATGCACCCAGCCCCGGGTGGAGTAATCCCAGTCGGTGTAGGAGAAAGTCAGGCCTTCAAACGAAATGTAGCGGGTACGGAGAAGCTCGTTCTCGCCTTCCGCGTCCCCTTCCAGCCGAACCAACTGCTCAATAGTGGGCGCGATCACCTCAGCCTTCGACATGTCTTCATCGGCCATGGCGTGGTAGTAGACCACTCCGTTAATACGGTCGAGATACCACTCACCGGGGGAATCGAGGGCCTGCGGAAAGTTTTCCAGCCAATAGCGCGGATTATCCACCGACCCCCAGGCTTGGCGCTTAGCGGCGAGAATGGCAGTGTTGGTCGTTGGGTTAACTTGTTTCACGAACAGCCGAAAGCCAGCCCAGTTCGTTAGTCCCACCATTTCGGTGCTGCCGCCTACGATCCAGGCAGGATCGATGTCACCGGGGTGAAAACGAAACCACGACGGACCCTCCGTCGATACCCGGCCATCGACATTAAAGAATTTCCCGTTGGGGGCGCGGGCGCGTATGCGGCGCTGACCATTGACAAATAGCTGATGAAAATTCCAATACCCTTCGCTAGCGCCAGGCACTTCGGCCATCCAAAGATTTTCCTGAAAGGGCGGTGCGCCCAGCCCGTTGGCGGGAAGATCGGACGCAGCGCCAACTCTCCGCCATCCATGGATCTCCCTCCCGGCGCTAATCACCGGGGTTTCCTTGCCGTAGGCTTGGTAGATTCGGGGACTCTGTTTTGTGCCTGAGTCGCGCGGTTCAAACACCACAGGTTTCGACAAAAGGTAAGTGCCGCCTCGCAGCAGCACCGTCACCGGCGCCGTCTGGGCATCGGGCCCACCGAGCTTGCGGACGAGGTCCCGCGCTGCGACTAGTGACTGCAGCGGGCCGTCTGTTCCGGCAGCGTTCGGCTCGGGCAAGGTTCCCGACCAGGCATCATTGCCATTGGTCGCGACGTAGAATGTTTTCCCATCTTTAGTAACCTGTTCTTGAGCGCCAAACGAAGGCCGGCTCCCAGCAAGAGACAGACTCAGCAAACTAAGCACTCCGGTACGAATGACTGCATTGGCTGACATAGAGCTCTTCCCTCAGGGCAGGTCCGTTTGCATGACAAAACCACGCACGCGGTCATGACTAATTATTCGGATCAGCAAATCTTCGTCTATAACAATTGTGCCTGGTTTGTCGTAGAAGTGGTGTTCGCTATTTCCCGCCGGCGACGGCCTTCAGTTTTTCTTCGGCGAGTTGCCGGATCGCTGGATCGGTACCCGCCGCTGCCCGTCGCAGCATCTCAATAGTCTTCACGCGATTTCCCGTAGTTTGGTAAAGCAGTCCGAGACGGTAGTAGTGTGCTGGATTTGACGAGCGTTCCGAACCAACTGCCGTCTCGAGCTCACGAATTGCGGCGGCATTATTTCCCTCTTTGTAGGCAATTACTCCAAGAGCGGCGTGCACAGTCGACGTCAGGTGGCTTCGAGTTTCTTGCCATTCTTGCGGCGAAATTTTCTTGGGAATCACGATTGTCTGTGAAAGATCTAGTACCCGCCGCGAATAACGTTTTGCCCGGGCCAGTTGTTGAGGATCGCTTGTACTGTTTGCTATGGTGTAAGCGAGATTTGTCAGCACGATCAGATTGTTGGGCACAGCCGCGAGTGCCGTCTCTCCGGACGAAATCGCATTCTTAGGATCTCCCAGCGACGCGTAGCTTTCGGACTGGAGTTCCAGAATTTGCGCAACCATCTCGGATTGTGGCCAGCGGCGCATGAAATCGCTTGTAGCCGTGATGATCTTCTCGGGTTTGGTCTCTTTCAAAACCAGCAAATAGGCGTCGAATTCTTCCGGAGAATTGGCCTGGCCGCCGAATGAAACTTGAGCAAAGGCTCGAATCGCAGGAGCCGCAAGAAGCATGCAAATCAGAATGAAGATACCGGCTCGCTTCACGGCCACTACCCGAGGCTGGGCTCTCTCCGCGCTGTGTGGCCTGCTCATTTTGATCTCGCAGACTGTGCCAGGGCAGGAAGACCTGCATGAATTACTTCCCCCCGCCGCTGCGGATCAAAGTCTATCACTGGCTAAAATTAGAACTGCGTTCGCCTCGAATGACTTCCCAGCTGCGCAAGCTGCAATCGAGAATTTGATCAAACTGGCACCCAAGAACTTCGAAGGATATTTTTGGCAAGGCTTTTTAGAATTTCAGAAGCACAACTATTCAGATGCGGTCCTTCCCCTCCGTCAAGCGCAGGCGTTGGACAACAATATCCACGTCCTTAAACTGCTTGGCCTCTCCTACTACTTTCTCGGACAGTTCCGGCTTTTCGCGAGAACCATGCAGGAAGCAATCGAGAAAGACCCGCAAGACTTTGCTCCCTACTACTACCTCGGCCGGTACTACGCATCCACGGATGCCACCGACTTCGCCAAGGCAACCGGATATTTCCAGGCCGCCTTGCAGCGCAAACCGGACCACTACTCATCGCACTATTACCTCGGCTATTGCGAAGAGTCGGAGCGAAAGCCAAAAGAGGCCGAGGCGGAATACCTCCGTTCCATTGAACTTGCCGAAGCCGCCGGACAGAAATTTGCTCCTCCCCAACAACGCATGGCGCAGTTGAAGCTCCTAAGCATGAAACCTCTCGATGCACTTCCCTTTGCCCGCAAGGCCGTGAGTCTTGACCCTAGAGATGCCACAGGACATGAAGTTCTGGCACGCGTGTATACCCATCTCCATCGCCAGGATGAGGCCGCAATTGAATGGGAACTTGCCGCGGAACTGGAACCTAACAACCCAACGCCGTTCTATCGTCTTTACCGGATTTATTTAGAAGCGGGAAATAAACAGGACGCGGATCAGGCATATGCAACGTACAAGAGCCTGGTCGCGATTTACGGGAGCAACTGACTAATGTTCGACTTCGAAGACTTCCTCCACAGCTCCGCTCCTGATTCCATACATGCGTTGATGTAGATGAACCGTGCCGTCGTGATAGCGTACCCAGATTTCTATCTTGTCCCCCACGTTGACCGAGACCGATGAATCTGTGGTTTCAATCACCGCATGTTCGGCATGCAGCGCCTTCAAGCGCAGGGCAGGATCATTCTTGACAGTCGGCAACCCTCGTTCCCCGCTCAAAGCCTTGACGCCTGAATCAACCACGACGCGCTCGCCTGGCGTCTTGCTGATCACCGTAGCCAACACACTCAATGCCGGCTTGAAGTCAGGAGCAAAGGGCTCGTACCAGGAATCCATGAGCATAAAGGACCCGGCCTGGTTCTCTGTGACTCCAGGAACTCGCCCGGCGATTCGGAAGTCGCCGGTTCCCCCGCAACTAACGATGTCCACCGGAATACCGGCTTTTTCGATCATGCACTTGGAATCGATCAGTCGCCCGATGGCACAACGCACTTCGTGATCTTTCTCCTCGCCCGGGCAAAGGGCTTGCAGGTGGCCTTCGTAACCCATTAATCCGCGGAATTTGAGGCCACGTTCCACGACCGTTCTCGCCAATGCCAGCGCAGGCTCGCCCGGCTTGACCCCGCACCTTTCCAGACCAAGATCAACGTCCACTACCACATTGACCTCGGCACCCTCTCGCCGACTCATGAAGGTGAGATCGTTCACAACTGTACGGTTGTCCACGGCCACGATCACCGGGCTTTCCCCCGCCAGTTCCACGAATCGCTTCACCATCGTCTCCCCGGCGATCTCATTCGCAATCAAGACATTGGTGATGCCGTTGCGGACGAGAATCTCTGCCTCCCACAAACGCGCGCAGGTTACGCCTATGGCACCGAACTCCATCTGTCGTTGTGCTAGCGCGATGACACGATGATTTTTGAAATGCGGCCTTAGTTTGACCGGGCCCTTGAAGAACCGCACCATGGTTGCAAGATTCTGTTCCATCGTGTCCAGGTCAACTAACAGGGCCGGCGTCTCCAGATCAGAACACCGCGCACCCTTCGCACCTTCCGAGATCGCGGGTTGTGCGATTCCATTGATCATTGGCATGTTTGGTCCATGCTGGCTGTGCGAAGTGAACCCAGATCCGGACCATCAGGGAAGAACTTGCTTATAGAGCGTGACCACTTGTGACTCCACCAGGCGCGGCGCAACATCTGCAAAGAATTTCTTGATATACGGCATTCCACAATGAGAGTCAAAGGCTTCGCGGCTGGCGAATTTTTCGACGAACGCGATCTGTCGTGGATTATCCGTACCCTGATTAAGTTCGTACCGGATACAGCCCTTTTCCTTTGTTGTCGGGCTGATGAGGCTGTGCAGTTCCTGAAGCAATTCGTCTTCGCTTCCAGCCTTGGCGATGAACTGAGCCACGCAAACCAGCTGCTTGTCAGCTTTCTGTAACATCGGTGTCCTCGAATTTGTGCGTCTTTAAATCAGACAGCTTTCAATTTCGTAAATCCCTCGTAAAATCCACGGAAAATCATTGCGATGGAGGTTGCGCCGGCATCCTGATGCCCCAACGAGCGCTCCGCGGAATGCTTCGCTTTGCCGAACTTCGCGACGAAATCCCTGGTGGTGGTTGCGCCCTGCTGCGCGGCGTCTGCTGCGTTGCGCAGCATGTCGGGAACATCGCCGCCCCGGTCTGCGCTCGCCCGCAAAGTCGCCACCGCCGGGGCCAAGGCATCGATCATAGTTTTGTCGCCCACTCTTGCTTTGGTTTGCTTCTCCACCGCGTGCAGGCCCCCTTCAAACATCTGAGCCAGTCCAGTTGGATCGAGCGATTCCCTGCCCTCCAGAGATTCCGACATCCCGAGAAACAAGGTGCCGAGCAATGGGCCCGTAGCACCGCCATCCACCCCGTGCAGTGTCCAGCCAATGTCGTAGACGAGGGACTTTAAATCGGTCTTTTCCGGCTTCGCTAGCGTCTCGTTCACCCGATTAACCGCCCGCAGCATAGTGATCCCGTGGTCGCCGTCCCCGCAGGCTGAGTCTAGTTCCGACAGATATCGCTCGCCATACTTAACCTGCTGAATAGCCCCGTCCATCATCGCGACGAACTCGTTGATCCCGACCTGACTATTCATGACGCAGCCCTTCACCTAGCGCACCACATGATAAGGCGTATCGCAAGGCGCATCCCAAAGCCTAACCAGCTCAGGATCCATTCGCGCGATAAACATCTGAAAGCCTGCCTGTTCCTGCGCCGTGATGTACTCTCCCACTAGACTGCGGACGATCTTGATCTTCTTGCCGTCCAGAATCTGCTTCGTGCGCCGAAAAACAATAAACAACTCCATCAGGGTAGTCGCGCCCATGCCATTCACAATCACCAGAAGTTCCTCGCCGCCCTGTACTTCCAGATCATCCAGCAGGCGCTGCAACATGATCTCGGCCGTTTCATCCGCGCTCAACAACTTCATGCGCCCTGAGCCAGTTTCACCATGTTGGCCTGCGCCGATCTCCATCTCGTCATCGCCCAGCGGAGAAAGCTCCATTCCTGTGGAAGGATGCGTCGCGGTACGCGCGCCTACGGAAAGAACCCGCATACTTTGTGACATTCGTTCCGCGATGGCAACAATCGCTTCGAGCGACCCGCCTTCTTCCGCCGCCGCTCCGGCTACCTTGTACACCGGCAAAAACCCCACCAGGCCGCGGCGCTCATCCATCTGGTTCTTTGAGCCTGAGGCAATGTCTTCGTGGGTGAGCACCATCTTGAGGTTCAACTTCTGCTTCTTGACAAAATCCATCACTACCCCGGCCGCCAAAACATCGCCAGGATGGTTCAGCACCACCATCAGCACCCCCGCCCCACGCTCTGCCATCTGTACGGCTTCCAAAACTCGGGGAGCACCAGGCGCTGCAAATATTTCGCCTGGCACGCTGATATCTAACATTCCCATACCGACAAAACCGCTAAGGCCGGGTTCGTGACCGCTGCCACCCAGGGTGACAATGCCCACCTTGCCTTGCTCTTTGGGGCTCGAGCGGACCACCAGCTTGCTTCCGGCCAGCCTTACTTTGTCGGGATACGCCAGGGTGAATCCCTCAAGCAATTCCTGCACAAGGTTTTCCGGCTTATTAATGAATTTTTTCATTTTCATCGTTTCAATCGAAACCTTATAGCCACAAGGGCGACCCGTCCACGCCGACATCGTAGACTTCCATCTGGCCGAATTCACATTCCGTAACGTAAATTTTCTTTTGGCCCGGCAAACCGAAAGCCAGGTTCGTCGGCTCCCGTCCGGCAGTATTTATCCGCTGACTGATAGCCCCATCACGCGATAGAACCACCACTTCCTGCTGCCCAAACACCGCGATGTACAGCTTGCCGTCTGCGCCGAACGCCATTCCATCCGGCCCCTTCCATCCCGGCCAGGAGTGATCAAGCACGTTGGCGAACGTCTCCCGCGGACCAATCTTTCCACCTCCCTTCCACTCGTAGCGGAAGATCGCGCCGGTCCGGGTTTCGGCGACGTACAGGCTGTTATCGGGGCCGAAAGCCAAGCCGTTGGTGCACTCAATGTTGCCGTCAAGCCTGTCAATGCTGTGGTCCCTGCGGTCAATTCGATATAGACTGCCGTCCATCTTCAAATCCATGTAGTCGGACCGAATCTTGCCGCCGGGAGCAAAGTCCTCCGTCAGAAAGCCGGAGTCAGTCAGATAGAGTGCGCCATCGGGACCAAAGCAGAGGTCGTTAGGGAACAGAAACTGCTCGCCTTCGAACTCGGTGGCGATGATCTCGATTTTTCCATCCAGCGAAACGCGCAGCAGCGATGGGGGATTTCTAAGCTCCGCCACCCAGATGAAACCGTCTTTATCAACTGCCAAGCCGTTTGGTTCTCCCGTGCAGGCAACGATACGATTTGATGATCCGTCCGGAGTAATCTGCGTGACGCAACCACGGCCGGCTCCGCCCTCCACCACCAGCCAGCTTCCATCGGGCAGAGCGACTGGGCCTTCCGGAACACTTAGACCCTTGGTGAAAATGCTGCGAGTCGGCGGTTTCTGGCTAGCTTTGCTGTTCGTCGGGGTAGTCATCGCGACATCAGTATTCCGCTAGTCTGGAAGAAGAACGGCTTTGTGAACGGCGCCCGGTCGTTCCGTGATGTCCGAAAAAACCTTCGGTCCTTCCCACATGCTGTATTCACTGGCGAATTGCGGATAGGTAATTGCGCCGCGGGTTAACAGATCAATTGATTCCGGAAAGCATTTTTCCGAGCCCCTCGAACCAAGAATCGTCATCTCCTTGCGGGTGAAATTCAAACCTGGCAAGTTAACACCAATGCCTTCCTTCACCAGGCCCACAACCACAATCCGCCCACCCGAAGCTATCAAATCAACCGCCTGCTCAATCGCTTGGGGATTCCCCGTCGCCTCGATGATCACAGGCGGCCCTTCGCCCCTGGTCTGGTCAAGAATGGTCTGCCGGAATTTATCGTCTGCTCGAATCGCCTTTGCTCCCAGCTTCTCGGCGGCGTCTAGGCGCGACTGCACCATGTCCACCGCGGTCACTTGTGCACCGTGCGCCCGCGCCACTTCAATGATTGACAGTCCGATAGGACCACAGCCCAACACTAGAACCGATTCATCGGCTTGCAGTTGAGCCCGTCGACATGCCTGTACCCCGATACCAATCGGCTCCACGAATGATGCCAGGGTAAAGTTCAGCTTGTCAGGAAATTTGTGGACCTTCACCGCCGGGGCCACCATGTATTCCGCGTAGCCGCCGGCGCGATGTACCCCAATGATTTCGAGTTTGGCGCAGCAATTTGGCTTGCCGATCCGGCAGGGATAGCAGATCCCGCAGCCCACGTAGGGTTCCACCACCACTCGATCCCCGGGCTTAAAGCCCTTCACTCCTTTGCCAAGGTCAGCAACTTCGCCGGCGATTTCGTGCCCGCAAACCTGCGGATAGCGAGCATAAGGGTTTTTGCCAGTATAAAAGTAAAGATCGCCGGCACATACCCCCGCCGCCTTCACTTTGATCAGGACCTCGCCCTCCGCCGGGGTCGGGGTGTCCCACGAGCCTACTGTCATCTTGTGGGGAGCTTCAATAATCGTGGCTCTCATCTGTTCTTGCTCCGAATCCTCAGCGAGTTGGGGTCGCGGCCGCGCAGCTAAAGACTTGAGCTTGGCCTGGGGTTTGGGTAAGTCAGATGTGGAGATTGCGCCCCTAGACCGTCCTGTGCGCGCGAATCGCTTGCATTCGAGGTTACGAACGCCTGCAAGAGGTGTCTATAACAATTGTGCGAAGGATATGGTAAAGGTGGCAATCCGGCCTGAGTAGCAGTTAGGCATGGTCGCGAAAGGCGCCAAGAACAAGCGCCAAGAACAGTCATTGACAATGCGATATCGCTTTTGATATGACCGGGCTACGCATTTTCGCTGGTTTAGGCCGGGTGTCACACATGGCTACAAAGTTCAACTGGGAATCTGCCGTCCCTTTTCTCCAACCTCAGATTACCAATCGTGGAGTTCACGTTTGGCCTTTCAACCCCGACTTCCCACTGGACGTTCGCTTCCTGCTGCTGAACCGGAAGCAGGATGTCCCCATGCACCGCCCGGATCATCTCGAGTTGATCTATATCGAATCTGGCGAGGTGGTTTACCAATATCAGGAACGACAGTTGCTCCTGAAGAAGGGCGACATTGTGATTGTGGGCAATAACGCCTACCACAGGTGTCGAAAGACCAGCGATTCGCGGCCTCAGCGCGGCGCGGTCATTTCTTTCTTGCCCAAGGTGATTGATGCCGGGAACGAAGGCGATGACGATACGAAGTACCTTTTACCTTTTGCGCTCGAGCCGTCTTTAGTGCCTCACGTGCTGCGAGGGCACAGCGAAATCTCGACTCAGATCTTTGATCTGATGCAGAGAATTCACGCGGCATTACCGATGGCATCGGAATGGTCGCACCTGGCGATTAAGACCTACTTGAAGATGATTTTGGTTCTGCTGGGCAATTGCATGCAGAACGATTGGGAAAACCATGAGGCCCATCTGGCCGCGCAATATTCGGCCAGACGCTTACGCTCAGTCTTCGAACTGGTCGAGCGAGACTTCGCCGGTCCGCTTACTGTAGCGGACGCCGCCAACATTACTGGACTCAGCCGCTGGCATTTCATGCGGCTGTTCAAGCAGGTGACTGGACAATCATTCGTCGAATATCTTCGCCGGTTTCGGATTTCGAAAGCCCAGGAATTCCTGGCTTCAACCGACAAGAGCATTTCTGACGTGAGCCAGCAAACCGGTTTTTGCGACCAAAGCTATTTTGGAACTGTATTTCGCTCTCTGGCCAAGATGACCCCGCTCACTTACAGACGGCGGTTCGGCACCGGTCTGCAGCCCAGTGCTGTGAGCCTGTGCTTGACCCAGCACTCGACAACTTTTCCTCCCTCATTCCCAGTACAGGACCTTCGCGCACTTCATGCCCCAAGGCCGCAAGGTGTTTATGCCACTCCACATGAGAATCGGGTTACGAGCCAAGCGCTTCTGAAACGACAGCAAAACTAGTCTGCTACCTAAAGCATCACGGTTCCATCTCGGGAAACTCCGCTACAAACGCTGCCTCAACCAGCATCCCCGACTGCAGATTGGCGCCGTAAGCGCGCCGATTAGGCGGATGCGAGCCGAAGTATTCTTTATATGCGTCGTTCACTTCTCCGATGTCGCGCAATACATGTTGCAAATACAGGCGCGCAGAAACGATCGCGGTTTTCTGAATGCCGGCCTCGGCCAGGATCTCGTCAAGTTGTCGAAAAATTTCGCGCAGTTCGGCAGCCGCGCCTCCCGCGACCGGAGATTTTTCTCCCAGGAGAATTCCCATTAAAACGGTTTCGAGGTTCTACCTGAATAAATGACTGCTGAGCTAAATGGAAAATTAGGATTTGTACCGATAAATTTCATGGGCGCGAGTGTACCCACGAACGAATGTTGCCGTCAATTTAGCCACTGCCTTCTTTATCACCTTTCTTGGGCAGTTCATTCGAGGAAGTGAAGCCTGAAGCCAAAATTCCAGCACACAACTGGCACACTCGTAAGCCATCCCAGAGGTTCCTGTCGTATGGCGCCTGGGTATTTGTTGGCTTCGCTTTGCTAGTTGTTTCGCGCCCGAAGTTCGCGGCAAGTTTGGGCGAGGACACGGAGTTTGTTGCGGGTAATATCGAGTGGGACATGTCCAAAACCGCACTCGCTTGTGAGCAAAAGGCGATCAGAAGAAAAATATGCGAGCGCTGGCATCAGGCGTTCCCGAATGACCTCCGGAGTTTCGATCACATCGCTCCGCTGGTCGATCACGCCAAGGGCCAAGTTGCCTTTGAAATCCCACTGCTTCCACAGTTCCATCAAGTCGTAGCCAAGGGTGCAGTGTTCTAAAGAGACTTCATCAATCTTGACAGTACGAAATGCAAGCAGCAAGTCGGTATACTTGGTGAAATATACGCGCTGTCGCCTAGGGTTGCCCCCGCAGACGTGTAGCCCGAACTTGACGCGCGGCAGAGAATCGATCAGTTCATTCAGTATTTCCGCAGCCCACACGCTATCTTCGGGCGACTCGGTCCACATCGGCTCATCGAACTGAATGAATTCGCAGCCGGCAGCGATCACCTCTTCTAGCTCCCCTGCCAACACCTTCGAATATGCGCGGCACAGCGTTTGCTCATCAGGGTACAGGTCCGGGCGCTGATTGACGCTGAAACGCGTAAGGACATGGGGGCCGGTCACAGTTTGTTTTACGCAGCAGCGCGAAGGCGCGGTATCGCGCGCAAGTTTCCAGTTGCGAGCCAGTTCGAAGCGCGAATTCTTGACCTCCCCGATCACACGTGCGCACTCAATGCCGAACCCCGCTGTACCAAAGGTTTGGTTGAGCATTCGCTCGAACGTGATTCCATCGAGCCGCTTTTGATAAAAATAGTACATGTTCTCGCGGTACCCCTCGCCGTCGGTGATGACGTCCAATCCGAGTTCCGCCTGATCCCGTGCCGCCCATTGGATGAGCTCATCGATTTCCGCACGGCTCAACGAAGGTTTCTTCATGGTATCTCCCACGCTCGTATTTCGCGGGTAGCTGCCTACAACGGTGCTAATGAACGGTGGCATATGTCCTTGGGCGAATGTAACATACGCTAGATAGCCGCCAGGCCCGAAGATAAGCGAGCCTCATTAATGTGTGCTCTTATCCCTTCTTCAAGAGGGCGAGGCACAAACTCGATCTCGCGAATCAAACGCGTACCGTCTTGATGGTCAATCAGTGGCGTGCCGGCACTCTCAGCGAAGTCTACTTGTGCCTCGGGGATCCATTTTCTGACGATTCTCGCGAGTTCGGCGGCCGTGACGCAGTAACCGCCATTGTTGTAGACGAAGTGGGCGAGCCTGGGCTTAAGTGCGAGTCGCACGAGCTGTTCAGCGCAGTCATCCTTATAGATCCAAGTGTCACGTGTTTGAGGGCCGAATGGCAAGGTGACAGGTTCGCCGACAGCCGGCTTAGAAGCGAAGTGCTCGGCCCACATGACCGCACTGCGCTTACGGCCGTGACCGAAAACAACTGGCGGCCGCGTGCACACGATGCTGGCGCCATAACGCTGGACGTATCGTCGGCCGATGTGTTCGTTCAGAAGCTTCATGACAGCATAAGTGAAAACGTGAGAAGAGGGATCGCAGAAATCGTCCTCGTTGACTGGACGGTCGCCATAGGGCTCTTGCGATGGGCCAGCCACGGTTTCACTACTCGTGAACACTAGACGCGAAAGCTTGTGGTGCACCGCCGCTTCAAACATGTGGGTCATCCCGAGGATGTTGACGCGAGTCGCGAGCGAGGTGTTCTCATCAACCAATGGTCCCATTACGTAGGCAAGGTGAATTGTGTGAGTAATATCGGGATGCCTGTGAAAAACCCCCATCACATCGCGGAAGTCGCTGACATCCATGGGAACGGAATCCAGCACGGTGCCCGTGCAGCTGGCGATCTTTTGTAAGTTGGCGACGGCTTCTGCATCCGGCGATTGATCGGCGACGACACTTGGAATGCCGCGTCGCAAAAGATTGCCCACGACCGATTGGCCGATGAAGCCCAAGCCGCCCGTTATCAGAAATTTCACACGTTCGCTCATCGAATTACCTGCCTAGTACGAACCTCCCCGAAGACTACTCAACCACGCCCTAATGGTCTAGGCAGGCGCCACTCTTCGAATCTCACTAATGGCCTAATCCATCGCGCCCAGCCAACGGCCTGAAGCAAGTAATTCAGTCTCGTATTCGTAGCCGAAGAAAGTCCGATGATCGTGCCTTGGTGAAGTCCATTGATGGCTCCAGTCTGGGCCGCAAAGAGTCGCGCGCTCACGGTCAGCCTGAACCACATGACCAAAATGAGCAAGTGAGTATGTGACAATATTTCCTGTGGTCGGTGAGATTGTATCGTGGCTCTTCCAGGTTGAGGAGACCAGCAACTCCGTAACAACGACAGAGCCCAAGGCCTCACTGGCGACAATAGCACATCGGGGAAGCTCAACAACCCAACTAGGACCTCGACGAGTCAGCTCCTCAGTGAATAACTGATTTCCACCGTATCGAACGCCAGCCACAACAAGCGTTTCTTGGGAAAAGTCGCTAAATCCAAAAGGCTGAGGGCAAGAGTTGCTTTTCCAACCACCAGCAGGCTCACCGGCACAACGGGAAGCAGCAGATCGGCCAGAACCAGGCTCCGGGAAACCGGGCCTTCAATGGAGAGTTTACGTTCCAGCAGCCAGCTCAAATTCTTCCCCGAAACAGCCGTGAGCTGGAGAAGGCGGTGGCAGAAAACACAAACCTCAATTTTATGGCAGAAACTTGCCACCCGGGACGGTGCTGTAGCCGTTCGTTCGGATCGCCTCAACTTTCAAGGCCTCCGCCTTCATAGCTTTGCCTGAAGTGGGCGCGAGTGGAGTAATTAGAAATGGAACTAGACGACAAGAAGATAGTTGCGAAGTGGGGGCGGCACGATGTGCAAGATCGATCCCGCAGTAGTTTGATTTCAGGCCAACAGAAAATGCTTCAACACGCCTGGTCTGCTAGAGCACGCATCATGACGACGAATTTCGTCGGACATGCGACCGAGCTCTGAAATCCGTCAGCGAAACTTCGTTGTCAAATTCGTGAAATTAGCAATTGTCGAAAGGTTCCACAATACTTCGACCGTTGCCCGAAATTTACCCGATCTTAACCGGCGCGTCATGTAACTGAAATATTTTCGTACTACGCTGGCCTCCACTCCTGGAGGAGACCACTATGTTGTTGAAAGATTTCTCGTTGTGGAAGCGGCACGCACTCGTTCAGGCTTGCGTCTTCGCACTGGTAGCTCAATCGATAACGCCTGCCTTTGGAGCAACCCAAGACAATTCCGCCAACACTCAGACTCCGATCAAGCACGTCATCGTCATTATCGGGGAGAATCGGACCTTCGATCACATTTTTGCTACTTACACCCCGAAGAGGGGGGAACACGTAAGCAATCTCTTGTCGAAGAGCATTATCAACGAGGATGGAACGCCCGGGCCAAATTTCTTTCTCGCCACGCAGTGGTCTGCATCGGACACCCAGGATGACAAGTATCAGATTAGTCCAGCACAGAAAACTCTATATTCCAGTCTCCCTTCACCGCTTGTCGGAGGGCCAACAGATGCGCCTTTCAGCACCATTGATGCTGCCAAGCAGGTTGAGAATGGTCTTCCGGACGATTATTATCAATTCCTCACCACCGGTGGTACGGGGCTAAAGGCCGGCACTCCCGATACCCGTATCCCGAATGTAAACAATCTCCCGCCTGGACCATTCCAGCTGACCTCGGCATCTTTTCCCTATGACGCATACTCCGCCAGTCCGGTGCACCGTTTCTACCAAATGTGGCAGCAATTTGATTGCAATGCCCTTTATGCCACGAGAAGAAATCCGAGCGGATGTCTAGCGGACCTATTCCCGTGGGTTGAAGTGACGATTGGCGCAGGATCTAATGGAAACCCTCAGCCTTCGCCCTTCGATCTGACGACCACCCGCGAAGGTGGGACTTCGATGGGTTTCTACAACGTTTTGCAAGGCGATGTCCCTTACTTGAAAATGCTCGCAGATAACTATTCCATGAGCGACAACTTTCATCAGTCGGTGATGGGAGGAACCGGCGCGAATCACGTGATGCTCGGCACCGGTGATGCGATCTGGTTCAGCGACGGCAACGGCCGTCCAGCGGTCCCGCCCCATAACGAGATGGTCGCAGCGAACACTCCAAACGCGGGCATCGTGGATGAGGTCGAGAATCCAGACGCACAGGCGGGGACGAACAACTATTACACCCAAGACGGTTACGGCAAGGGTTCCTTCGGCTCTGCGTCGTCCGGTGGTGGAACTTACAGCAACTGTTCTGACTCCGACATGCCCGGGGTTACCGCAGTGCTGACTTATTTGAGTATGCTTCCCTACCGGGTCGACCCGAAATGTGACGTGGGACACTACTACCTGCTGAACAACTATAACCCTGGATATTACGGCGATGGCCGCAACGCTTACGCCGACATAGGAAACCCTCTGGAAACAGTCTTCACCATTCCCCCTTCGCCGTTACGCAACATTGGAGATGCGCTACTGGAGGCGAATATCTCCTGGAAATACTATGGCGATCAATGGAATGCCTACCTTGCCAATCCGGATGCGAATTACGTGGCTCCGGACAATACCTATTGCAACATCTGCAACTTTTTTCAATATTCCACCTCGATCATGACCGACCCGGCGGTCCGCAGTGCTAACCTGAAAGACACTCTCGATCTTTACGCGGACATTCAGCAGGGAACCCTACCTGCGGTGTCTTACGTCAAGCCGAGCGGCTATCTTGACGGCCACCCTGCCTCCTCGAAGTTGAATCTTTTTGAAGGCTTTGTGAAAAAGATCGTGGACGCTGTTCAGGCGAACCCCAGCTTGTGGAAGGAGACCGCGATCTTCGTCACCTTCGACGAGGGCGGCGGCTACTACGATTCGGGCTACATTCAGCCGCTTGACTTCTTCGGTGACGGCACCAGAATTCCTCTGATTGTCGTCTCCCCCTTCACCAAGGCAGGACATATTTCGCACGATTACGCAGACCATGTCTCTATCCTGAAATTTATCGAGGCGAACTGGCAGCTGCAGCCGCTCACCGATCGCAGCCGAGATAATCTGCCAAATCCAAAAGTAAGAAAGCACAATCCGTACGTGCCGATCAACCCACCGGCGATCGGCGATCTCATGGACCTTTTCGATTTCGATTCGGGAACTTAGTAAAATTCAATCGCTGGCCCACTCCGGTGGGCCAGTTTTCGTTGGCTAATTTCTCGGGCTTGCTTGGACGGCTTCGCGATTCGCTTTCGCGCGAAGCGCCAGCTTCGCCTCGATGCGCTCTACGAGTTTTTGGACCTTATAGTCTTCGCGGTGCTGGAAGCATTGCTGCTGGTTTGTCGTCTGGTTTGTCATGCACGCAGTTTCCCACAGGCCGGGCGGATTAGCTACTCTGCAGATAGTCGACTACACCTCGACCAAAGGGTCGGATCGCCACGGTATCCCCCAACCAGCGTGGGCAAGCAGTAGTACGGAAGGATTTAACGTCAATCCGACATTGTTCGGCTTTATCTAGCCGTGGCAACACGAAAGCCAAAGCTATCTGCCCGGAGCTGTGGCACCTCTATGTCGCGTGAGGCGGAGCGAAGCCACGCAGGAATCGCGTTCCACGCGCCGCCCCGCATAACGCGCGCATTCTTGAATTTCGGCATGCAGCTCTCAACTGCGCTACCGTCGTTGGGAACATCGCGATAGGTGTCGTGATAACAGTCCTCAACCCACTCGCCGATGTCGCCGGCCATATCGTGGAGGCCAAATCTGTTCGGGAGAAAACTGCCAACAGGACTCGTGTAAGCGTAGCCATCATCGCACGTGACAGCGCCGGCAACTGCAGTGACTCCCTGGGCCTTCCCTGAAACGTCGGCACCATTCGCGTACCGGCACTGGTCAGCGTCGCCATTGCCCCAATACCACGCCGTGGTCGTGCCAGCGCGCGCAGCATATTCCCATTCGGCCTCGCTCAACAGACGATAGTGCTTGCCGGTTTTGCGAGATAACCATTGAACATAGGCCTGACTGTCTTCCCAGCTCACGCAAACCACAGGATGCCGGTCAGTCTGATCGAACACATTGCTCCAGTAAATGCCTTTTTCAACCGCGAACGTTTTGCCATCCCAATGCTCGCATGGCCCGAGCTTGCGATCTGTATCCGCAACAAACACTGCAAACTCTGCTCGTGTCACCGGGTACTTGCCCACTGCGAGGGCATAGGCAATGGTAACGAGTTTTTGTGGATTTTCATCGGTGCCTCTCCCCACCTCGGAGATCGGACTCCCGATTGTGAATTTTCCGGGTGGAAGATTTACCATCTCGGGGCAGTAACCCGTGCAGTCACGAAATGATTGCCCTCCGATGTGGTTGCCGGGCTCGTGTGCAATCTGAAAGTGCGGGCAAGGCGTCGACCTGGCAGCAATTACCAGCACGAGCATCGACAGGAAACTGACTGCGACTAGCAGAGCCGAGGAGCGAGGCATGGCAGGGGTCCTCTCGCCGGAGCGTGATGCGGCGTTTAATGAACGGCACAATGACGATCATAGGCGATAACGCTTTGTAGGTGTCAGGGATTGTAAGGAACTCAGTCAGAGTACAATCCGTGAGCGATCGGAACGCGAGGCTTTTGGGGTGCTATTGCAAATCACCAACCACAGATGGTGTCCCAGTTGCCGACCATCCACAAATAAACTGACTTTGGGGGGGATTTCTTGCTAACCGAGGGGAGCCGCGGTAGTCTTACTCGGTAACCGAGAGGAGATCGTTCGTGAGTAAGCCTGCGGACTTAGTCCAGGGAACCTTGGATATGCTGATCCTCAAGATACTGGCGTTGGAGCCCCTGAATGGATGGGCCATTAGCCAGCGTCTGAAACAGATTTCCAGCGATGTTCTTGGTGTTAGCGATGGTTCCCTCTATCCGGCGCTCCACAAGCTCGAACATCGGGGCTGGATTCGGGCGCACTGGAAATCGAGTGAAAACAATCGTCGCGCTAAGTTCTACTCGCTGACGCCGCTAGGCAGCAAGCAGCTCGAAAAAGAGACCGCCAACTGGAACCGCGTCTCGGCGGCGATCTCCGGCATCGTACAGCTCAAAGAGGCCTGAATATGGACATCGAACAATGGCTCCATTCCTTGCCGCCGCGTTTGCGCTCCTTTTTCCATCCCAATCAGGTTGATCAAGAGATGAAAGAGGAGCTTCGCGAGCATCTCGAACAGCAAATCAGGGAAAACATCGCGCAAGGCATGTCCCCGGAACGGGCGCGCTACTCAGCAATGCGCAGCTTGGGCTGGATCACCCAAATCGAGCAGCAGTGCCGCGATGCTCGAGGGGGAAGCGTCTTGCGGGATTTTCCTCAGGACTTGCATTACGGCTTTCGCCAACTGCGCCGCAGCCCGGGATTTTCTGCACTCGCCATTCTGTGTCTGACTTTGGGCATCGGTGCGAACGCCGCCGTCTTTAGCTGGCTGGAAGGGATCTTATTCCGTCCTTACCCCTTGGTCGCACATCAGGAGCGGCTGTTCGCCGTTGCCGGAACCGTACCGGGCAAGAGAATTGACCTGCTTTCATGGCCGGACTTCCACGATCTGCGCCGGAACTGCACGCTCTGCGAGGACTCTTTCGTCAGTACTATTGCCGGCAGCACTCTGAATATTGGAGACCACGCCGAAGTCACGACCGGGAGCATTGTCTCAGCCAACTATTTCGACACCCTCGGTGTTCATCCCACTCTCGGGCGTGGCTTCGAAGCGGGCGAGGACGCAGGCAACGATGCCCATCCCATTGTAGTGATCAGCTATCAGATGTGGCGCAATCGCTTCAGAAGCGACCGGGAGATCATCGGCAAGGCGCAGCGCCTGAATAATGTGCCACACACCATCATCGGCGTGGCGCCAGAGGGATTCTATGGGACCTTTGTAGGGCGGGCGATCCAGTTCTGGGTGCCGGTATCGATGCAAGAAACCTTCGGAAGCGGAGGTTACAAACTCGAGGACCGCGGTGCGCGATGGATCGAATCCTATGTGCGCTTGAAACCCGGCGTCAGTCGGGCACAAGTACAACAGCAAATCTCCGCCATCGCGGCACGATTACAGACGAGTTATCCGGCCACTAACCGTGGGCGCAGCATCGGGCTGTGGGCGCTGTGGCAAACCCCATTCAACCATGCGGGCGAACTGCTGCCCAGCTTCGAGGTTATGGTTGCCGTAGTCGCGTTTGTCCTGCTTATCGCCTGCGCCAACGTCGGCAATCTGCTGCTGGTCCGGTCGTTTGTTCGACGCCATGAAATGAGCGTGCGTCTCGCGATTGGAGCCAGCCGCGGCCGTTTGTTGAAGCAGCTCCTCACCGAAGGCCTCATCCTCTCGGCGCTGGGAACCGCCGGAGGATTCTTGATGGCGTATTGGTGCCGGCAACTGGTGACGATGTTGCTGTCAGTGGGCTCGGGAACAGCAATGTACTTGCCGGGAGCAATCGACGGACGCGTGATGGCGATGAGCGCCGGCATTTGCTTGGTAGTTACGCTCATCATTGGCTTGGTTCCGGCATTGCAGACGCGCCACTTGGACGTGGCTGGCCCACTGAAAACCGAGTCCGGAGGTGTGGTCGGGGTTCGGTCAAGAGGCTGGATTCGATCGGGATTAGTCATTTTCCAAGTGTGCTTGAGTTTCATTTTGCTGGTCGGGGCGGCTCTGTTGCTCGAAAGCCTGTATAGGATTCGAACTACCAGCCCAGGCTTTTCGACGACGAGAGTAGCGGTGACAGGAGTGTCGTTGGTGGTGTCTGGCTATGACGTTCCGCGAGCCAAGACATTTCAGAACGAACTCATCGACCGCCTTAGTAGATTGCCCGGCATTGAGTCCGCCGCGTTTGCGGCGGTGACACCACTCGGATACGCTGGCTACTCGTCTTCGCCCATCGCCGTGGACGGTTATCAACCTTCACCTAACGAACAGCCTGAAGTTGAGTACAACCAAGTCGGTCCGCGATATCTCGCGACTTTGGGAATTCCCCTTCTCTCCGGTCGTGAATTTGCGCGCAGCGACGATGAGAACACGCCGCCAGTCGTCATCGTAAACCGGACAATGGTGGCGCGATATTGGGGCGGCCAGGACCCCCTGGGTCGTCGACTCTGGGTGAAGGGACGCTGGGCGCGAGTGGTCGGCGTCGTCGCCGATTCCAAGTATGAAAGCATGGGCGAGACTCCGAAACCTTTCTTCTATGTGCCGCTGCGGCAGGATTTCGTCAGAGAGCCAGATTTGAATATCCGCACTACGCAATCGCTGCAGAGCACATTGGCCGCAGTTCTCCGGGAAGTACACGCGCTGGACCAAAATCTTGCTCTGTACGAAACGATCACGCTTCAGGAACAAGTGAACCGCGCCACCTCGCCGCAACTCGTCGCCGTCACCTTGGTCTCGACTTTGGGAGGGCTGGCGCTGCTACTCGCTGCGGTCGGCCTCTATGGAGTGATGTCTTACTCGGTAGCGCAAAGCACGCGCGAATTGGGCCTGCGCATGGCCCTTGGCGCCGACGCGGCCAACCTGCTGCAGCTCGTTATTTCCCGAGGCCTGCGGTTAACGGCAGGAGGCATCGTTTTCGGCGCGGTCGCTGCACTGGCTCTAACCAGATTACTCGGACACCTTCTCTATAACGTGAGCCCGCACGATCCGGTAGTATTCGGACTCGCCTTAGCAGTGATGACCACCACTGCCACCTTCGCTTGTCTAATGCCTGCGTGGCGGGCAAGCCGAACCAATCCCGCGCGTGTCCTGCGAGATTGATTGTTCCAAACGCTCCCCCTTCCCTGAATCAAGACTCCCCCCCGCGCGGGACGCCAGCATCACCAATATTCACAGCTCTATTGGCCCGATGCCGAGGCTGTTTGCATGGTCCGCGCCGGTGTATTCGGCACGCCGAAAGTCCACCTACTCAGGTCGACCCGTTGTTCCTAATGTCGCGATGTTTCCCTTCCGATGTGATTGCCTGCTTCATGCCTGTGACGCCCGAAGTCTATGACTAGAATTCGCCGACTCGTCTTCATCTCATCCTCTTGTCACGAATCCTATAGAGAAGGTATGCGACGATTGCGATGTTGATCAGAAGCACGGCAATCTTAATCGCAGTTGGATGCCGGTAGATCTCGTAAATCTCAATCGGCACCAGTGAACTGGTGATGATTACCGTCAACCACTCAGCCCAGCGTTTCTCGAGCCATAGACCGATCCCTTCAGTCAGGAAAAGTCCTGCGTAAACCATGCTTCCCAAGCCAAGTTCCTTGATTTTGTCGGGCGTGAGATTGGACGCTTTCTCCAGCGCAGTATCGATGTAGTGATTATTGGGATCAAGCCCGAGCAATTCCACCCAGTGCTCGACTGCACCAGCCACGTCCTTATGGAGCAGCTTCAGTGCGCCGACTCCGACCGCGATCAGCAGGGCAGCCTTCACGAGCTTGAACAGCGCGATCAACCGGAGCAATCTGCTATGTGATGCTTTCACGCCAATCCATTATGCATGAAGCGGGAGAGACCGGAACCTGTAGCGGGACGATCAGCCGGCCATCCAGCATGCCTGACACGGTAGACCTGGCGACTCCTCCAGGTCGCCTCACGTTGCAGGTCGTCGGGTGATGACCGAGTTCGTTCGAGGTGTCCAGGAAGCGGCCGGGTATCAGTTGCTGGAACAAGATGACTTCGTCAGAGACGGCATGGATTATTTTCTGGTTCTTGGCGCAAAATAGTGAGGAGCCAAAGATTACAAAGGACCAGACGTCATGGCCGAACACGAGCAGCGTAACGCAAGGAACCCAGCGGTAGTCCATAACCCATCTAAGCAGCGTTTCGAAATTAATGTGGACGGCAAGCTTTCAGTTCTCGAATACACATTCAAGAATCACCGACTATTTCTCATGCACACAGAAGCGCCCCCGGATCTTCAAAGCCAAGGCTTGGGCACGGAGCTAGCTCATGCTGCATTGGAATATGCGCGCCAGAACGAGCTGACTGTCGTTGCGATCTGCCCTTTTGTACAGGAATACGTAAGCAGTCACCCGGAATACCAATCGTTTGTGACCACTTCGGTTGCCTGAACCCTCATTTGCACCAGACTGGACCAGAACACTCACTGAACCAGTCAGTGAGTGCCTGGCTAAGCCGCGACGGTAGCGAGTTGCATCAGTGAACCTGTGTTAACAGATATTCAGCAATATGGCTGAATATTGTTGATGCCTACATCGAGAATTCGGCGAGACGCGTATAAGGATGTCTTCGGGGCGCTGGCTCACCCGGCTCGGCGCGGCGTGCTGCTCGCTGTCTATTTCAACGGAGGCGCGATGACTGCCGGAGACATTGCGGCGATGTTTGCGCATGCATGGCAGACCACGACCCGGCACCTTCAGGTTCTTGAGGCCGCCGGTCTGCTGACGCACGAGAGGCAGGGCAGGATGCGTATTTATCGCATCGAGCGAAAGCGATTGGCGCTCGTTGGCGATTGGCTGGCGCACTTTCAAGTCCCGGTGAGACAGCGTGCAGGAGGAAAACAAGATGTCCGCAACAAAAAAACAACAGCCGTCAAGACGAAACCGCCAAAGCGCGAAGCGCCTGACGACGTGCCGCAGTTCTTCAGGCTCAACGTCGAGGTCGGCGATCTCGACGCGGCGACCACGTTCTATACCAAGCTGCTTGGTGTACAAGGGCGCAAGCAGCCGGGACACCGATGCTACTTCGATTGTGGGCCGGTAACGCTGCAAGTGCTGGATGTTTCTCGAAGAGCCGGCCGCACCCAGCGGCAAAGTCTTTGTACTTTACGGTCAAGAATCTAGAGGCAGTATTCGACCGCGCCCGGGCGCTGAGCTGTCTGTCGCGGGAAGAGGTTCACGATGCACCGGGAGGCGACATCGTGGTGCGTCCGTGGGGCGAAAGATCGTTCTATGCCGAGGATCCATGGGGGAATCCCCTTTGTTGGGTAGAGGAGGGAACCGTTTACACGGGGTAGCGACTAATGGCACTGCAGATTGGTCCCTTTCGTTCCAGCAGCCAGCTCAAATTCTTCCCCGAAACAGCCGTGAGCTGGAGAAGGCGGTGGCAGAAAATACAAGCCTCAATTTTATGGCAGAAACTCGCCACTCGGGACGGTGCTCTCGCCGTTCGTTCGGATCGCCTAAACCTTCAAGGCCTCCGCCTTCATAGCTTCCGATTTTTTCCCGTCGAGGATGGCCTCACCCATGTGAACGTTGACCACCTGTTCCATCTGCGTCATCAGGGATCGCAAGGCTCGATCGCCTGCGTCGAGACTACTGCGTAGGGATGCGCTCGCGGTGATCCCCATCTGGTAAGCGTCCCGAGCCTCAGTTAGAAGATGCACATGATCCATGAACGCGGACATTGTGCATGTGCGTGAAGATCGCCGCAATGATTGGAGTTGATCACTCCGGGCCAGTATGGAATGCGCTGCGCTCTTTTCGCCATTAGTAATTCAGTCTTGAGAGACTGCTTCCTTTATCCACTTCCTGCTCCAGGGCCCCAGCTAGTAAAGCTATAATCTGCGGCGGAGAATTGAATGTCGAAATCGCGTAGGCAGTTTCTGTCGCAGGGATCGATCAGCCTTTGGGCGGCGGCTCTTGCGTTTTGTGGTGATGCTCAGCAAACCTCAGAGCCGCCACCCCCCGGGGCGCCGCCCGCGTTCGGGACGGCGCCGCCGGTTGGACCCGAAGTGACGCCTTCCACTTTTGCCGAGGCAGAAAACCTAATGCAGGTGCGGTTGACTGCAGCCGAGCGGTCGGAAGCCGCAGGTAATTGGCGTAGCGCGATTGCGCCACTCTACGAGCGACGCATCGGGCCCCGCAAAGTGGAAATCGAGCCGACGCTCGCTCCCTATTCGCGCTGGGATCCGGTGTTGCCCGGTGAGAAGGCCGGCCCACAACGAGATCGATTTATCGGTAGCAAGGTTGATGCGGGACCACTGCCCTCCACCGATGAGGACATCGCATTCGCACCGGTGACTCACCTGGCGCGCTGGATCGAAAAGCGCCAACTAAGCTCCGAGCGCCTGACAAAAATCTATCTCGCGCGCTTGAAAAGATTCGATCCCAAATTGCGATGCGTGATCACACTGACCGATGAACTGGCGCTCGCGCAGGCCAGGAAGGCCGATCAGGAGATTGCTGCCGGCAAGTATCACGGGCCGTTGCATGGCATACCATGGGGGGCTAAGGACCTTCTCGATACTGCGGGCATTGCTACCACCTATGGTGCCGAGCCCTTCAGGAACCGCGTTCCCGCCGCGGATGCGACAGTAGTCAAACGTCTGCACGGGGCCGGTGCCGTGCTCGTGGCTAAGTTGAGTTTGGGTGCGCTGGCGCTCAATGATATATGGTTCGGCGGACAAACCATGAACCCCTGGCTCCTGGAGGAAGGAGCGTCCGGCTCGAGCGCCGGTCCCGGCGCCGCCACTGCAGCCGCGTTGGTGGGCTTTGCTGTCGGCAGCGAGACCGGCGGCAGCATCGTCGCTCCCAGCATGCGCTGCGGGATCACCGGATTGCGGCCCACCTATGGCCGCGTACCGCGTACCGGCGCCATGACGCTTTGCTGGTCGCTCGACAAGCTGGGTCCCATGACCCGCACTGTGGAAGACGCCATGCTGGTCTTGCATGCTATTTCCGGTCCTGACGCCGGCGACCTCTCCAGCGTACCCAGCAAGCTTGACTTCGATGCGACGGCACCGGTGACAGGTCTGCGGGTTGGCTACTTTCCGGCATGGCTGGAGACCAACGCCGCAACCGAAGTTGATCGCGCCGCTCTGGAGACGGTCAAGAAGGTCGGCATGGTCCCGGTTGAGGTGGCGATACCGGACTGGCCTTATGACTCTCTCGACGTGATCCTGTTTGCTGAGGCGGCTGCGGCGTTCGAGGACCTGACGCTGAGCCACCGCGTGGACCAGCTCAAAGTCCAGGTGCCTGATGCCTGGCCCAACCTGTTCCGCCAGTCACGGTTCCTTTCCGCTGTGGACTTCGTGCAGAGTGACCGTTTGCGGCGAAAGGTGGCCAACGAGATGGCCCGTGTCTTCTCGCAGGTGGATCTGCTTCTGGTGCCTTCACTGCGCGATGAGATGCTGACCATCACCAACTTCACCGGCCATCCTTCAATCACGCTGCGTGCCGGTTTCGTTCAAGTGTCGGAAGCCCGCAGCGACTGGGCACCGGCTCCAAACAAACCGCTTCCAAAGTTTTCACCCCCGCGCCGTGTCCCGCACGGCGTGACTCTGATTGGGCGGCTGTTTGACGAAGCCACGCTCGGGCGTGCTGGCCTGGCCCTGGAACGCAGCTTCGGCGTGGCCAGCGAGCAGCCACCAGGGTTTTAGATCGCAGGGTAAGACACCGCAAAAAATAGTGGCCAGTTGCTCGCAAATATCCCGAACTCGTGAACATGCAGAAAAGATGGGGCGGAAAACCATCTAAGTGCCCCAAGTTGTCCGCTAGAGTTTTGGCCAGTACACTCGTGGTGGCACGAGGTGATTCCATGGGAAAGTTGGAACGGTTTGTTGGCTCTGCACTGCATAGTGCGCGGAATATAAATTTTCTACTTAGCATTGTGAGCTCTCTCGCCATGCTGTCCGCTGCCTTGTTCTTAGCCGAACCATCGGTGGCGCAGACTGCCGTGACCCCGCAATATCCTGCCCTACCAAGCGAGACGCCAGCTAAATTCGAACCCAAGACCGACAGCTTCGACTACGTCCGTCGCGAGGTGATGATCCCGATGCGTGACGGCGTGAAACTGTACACGGTCATCCTCGCACCGAAGAATGCCAGAAACGCTCCGATCCTCCTCACCCGCACGCCCTATAACGCCAATGATTTGACCAGCCACGACCCGCGTGGCGGAGAAAAGAGGGATGCAGCTCCAAGCGCCCACCTCGGCCCGAACCTGAATGGCTACGATAATGCCACGGAGGTGATCGTCGAAGGTGGCTACATTCGTGTGGTGCAGGATGTGCGCGGCAAATATCGCTCCGAAGGTGATTACGTTATGAACCGCCCTTTACACGGGCCGCAGAATCCGACGGCTGTTGATCACGCCACCGATACTTACGACACCGTCGATTGGCTGGTGAAAAATATCCCGGAAAGCAACGGCAAGGTGGGTATTCTCGGCATCTCCTACGACGGTTTTTTGCCGTTGATGGCGCTGGTTAATCCACACCCGGCGCTCAAAGTGTCGGTGCCAATGAACCCCATGGTAGACGGCTGGATGGGCGACGACTGGTTCCACAACGGTGCGTTTCGCCAGCAGAACCTGCCATACATCTATGAACAGGTAGCCACTCGCAAGAACGAGGCCAAGTGGTGGACAAGTCACTATGACGACTACGACATGTTCATGCAGGCGGGATCAGCAGGCGAGCTCGGCCGCAGGCGCGGGCTTGAGCAGGTCGGCTTTTGGCGGAAGATTCTTGAACATCCCAGCTACGATGCTTTCTGGCGCGATCAGGCCGTCGATCAGATACTGGCAGCACAGCCGCTAAAAGTGCCGGTAATGCTGGTGCATAGTCTCTGGGACCAGGAAGACATCTATGGGGCCATCGCCGTTTACAAAGCAATTAAGCCGAAGGACACAAATAACGACAAGGTGTTTCTGGTGATGGGCCCCTGGCATCATGGCCAGGAAATCGATGACGGCAGCACTCTGGGCGCTCTGAAATTC